>Ga0066652_100000944_pt1 | contig 14457 bp, 14 predicted proteins | sample GraSoiAngelo_101_FD_71413 | JGI IMG/M metagenome (GOLD analysis project Ga0066652, IMG submission 71413) | Grasslands soil microbial communities from the Angelo Coastal Reserve, California, USA - 14_0903_02_30cm | ecosystem: Environmental > Terrestrial > Soil > Grasslands | place: USA...
ACCTCAAGCCGTCGCGTTTTCGAGCTTTTCGATGAACTGGTTCGCTTTGAGCGCTTCATGGTGAACTTCTTCGAAACTCGGAATGCTGTCGTCCCATTCCAGCAACGTGGCGGTGCGCCCGACGAGTTTCACGGCGTGCGCGTAGAGTTTCCAAACCGGGTCGAGCACCGGATGATCGTGAGTATCGAGAATGTATTTTTCGAACTTCGAATGCCCCGCGATGTGGATCTGTCCGACCCGATCGTGCGGGACATTGTTGAGATAAGCGTAAGGGTCGAAATTGTGATTCTGCGACGAAACGTAAATGTTGTTCACGTCGAGAAGAATTCCGCAATCGGCCCGTTCAACCACCTCGCTCAGGAACTCCCACTCCGTCATTTCCGAAGCGTGAAACTCTGCGTAGCTGCTCACATTTTCGACGCAGATCGGCACCTCCAGAAAATCCTGCGCCTCGCGAATATTTGCCGCCGTCGCTTTGGCCGCGGCGAAGGTGTAGGGCATCGGCAACAAGTCGTGCGTGTAGCGTCCGTCGACGCTGCCCCAGCACAGATGATCGGAGAGCCAGGGCGTCTTGGTCCGCTTCACCAGCCGTTTGAGCTTTTTCAAATGCTCACGGTTCAACCGGTCAGCCGACCCGAAATACATCGCGACGCCATGTTGAACGACTCGGTATTGTTCCATGATCTTATCGAGCACTTCGAGCGGGCGCCCGCCATCGACCATGAAATTCTCGGAAATGATCTCGAACCAATCGACGACCGGTTTCTCCGCCAGAATGTGCCGGTAATGCGGCACCCGTAGACCAATGCCGATTCCGTATTCGGTGAAATTATTGAAGGAATTTGCCGGCACGGCGGAGAAGTCTTTCGATTCGCTGCACGCTACGTCTGAGAGCCGGGGAATGGGACCCCGGCTCTCGATAAACGAGTCTTACTTGGCGGGCGATGCCGCTGGTTTGCTGCCGTCGGTCGCGCAGCCTCCTTTGCCCTTGCAGGAGTTCTTGCCCTTGCAGCTGTTGTCTCCGCTGTTGCAGCCGCCTTTGCCTTTGCAGGAATTCATCCCCTTGCAGGCGTGCTTGTCGGCGTCCGCTTTGTCCTTGTCACCCATCAGCGAAACGCCTGGCTTCGCGTTGGACTGGACGGCGTGTGCCGTAACGGCAAACGAACCGCTCATCAAACCGGCGATCGCAGCGCCGGCAATCATTGCTTTCTTTGTCATATGACCTTTCTCTTCTTTGGTTGGTTCTTGCCCGACTCCCGAACGGCACCAAGCCGGCGGGAGCCAGGCAAAAGGGTTAGATACCTAAAGCTTTCTGGTTATTCGCCACGCTGGAGAGATTGGATCCATAAAAGGGGGGAACCGTTGATATCCGACCGGTCCTCCGGTGGGAAGCCGAAAATGATGCGCCGTCCGAGGTGGCATCCGCGTTTCAACCCCCAAGCGATTGGTTTGACGCTGCGCGTGGAAGGAAATAGCCTCGGTCATGGCCAATCTTGCCGAGCCTCCATCAGCTAAAACAGCCCCCCCCACGACCATCGCCGTGCAGCCGCCCGTCGATCTTGGAAACTGGATCGAGGAAAATAGCCATCTCTTCAAGCCACCGGTCAGTAACCAGTACCTTTATGACGGCCGGGATTTTTTCGTCATGGTGATCAAGGGGCCAAACGCCCGAAATGATTTCCACCTGGTCGATTCCGAGGAGTATTTTTATCAGCTCAAAGGCGACATCAAGGTCCGCATTCGTGAGGGCGACCAGATTATCGATCATCTGGTTCGCGAAGGGGAAACGTTCTTCATTCCAGCGAACGTCCCGCACGCGCCGGTCCGCCCGCCGGACACGGTTGGCGTTGTAGTCGAGCGCCGTCGTCCTCCAGGAGAACACGAACATGTCATTTTCTACTGCGACAATTGCGGGGCCGTAGTGGAAGACATTGACTTCGACTGTGGCGACATCGTCCAACATTTCAGCCAGGCCATGCTCGACTTCTGGAACGACGATGCCCGGCGCACCTGTAAGAAGTGCGGGCATAAGGTTCCCAAACCGGAGCCGACGAAGCCGTTCTGAAGAAAGTGACATGTGACGAGTTTTTGAGACTCGATCTATTTCCCTCTCGTCACATGTCACGCGTCACTCGTCACTTCCCTTGAAGATCGACCTCCACACGCACATCCTTCCGCGCGACTGGCCCGATCTTGACGCGAAATACGGCTACGCCGGTTTTGTTCGCCTCGACCACTACAAGCCGTGTTGCGCCCGGATGATGATCGGCGACCGGGCCTTTCGCGAGATCACCGACAATGTGTGGGACCCGAAGCGGCGCCTGGAGGATTGCGACCGCGATGGCGTTTCACTGCAGGTGCTCTCCACCGTACCGGTGATGTTTAGCTATTGGGCAAAACCGGCCGACGCCCTCGATCTCTCCCGCCGACTCAACGATCATATCGCGGAAGTCGTTCGCGCCGATCCGACCCGATTTGCGGGCCTGGCGACAATTCCGATGCAGGATCCCGATCTGGCGGCGGGCGAACTGGAGCGATGCGTCCGCGAACTGGGGTTACGCGGCGCGCAAATCGGCACCCATGTGGATGCCAATCCGCACTCCGGCCGCGTCGACAGCCTCAATCTGGACAACGCCTCGCTCCAGCCCATTTGGAGCGCGGCCGAGCAGCTCGACGCCAGCATTTTCGTTCATCCCTGGGACATGCTCGGCAAAGAGCGAATGCCGAAATATTGGCTGCCGTGGCTGGTCGGCATGCCGGCCGAGACGTCGCTCGCGATTTGCTCCATGATTTTCGGCGGCGTCTTCGAACGCTTTCCAAAACTCCGGGTCGCGTTCGCGCACGGCGGCGGCGCCTTCCCGGGGACCATCGGCCGGATCGAGCACGGTTTTCATATGCGCCCGGACTTGTGCGCCATCGATTCCAAGGGAAGCCCGAAAAGTTATCTCGCGGATGGCGACACTCCCGCGCGGTTTTACGTCGATTCGCTCGTGCATAATCCGGACGCTCTCCGACTGCTGATCAACCTCTTCGGAGCCCAGCGGATCGCGCTCGGTACCGACTATCCGTTCCCCCTGGGCGAAGAGCATCCCGGCGAACTTATCGAGTCGATGGAGGAAATCTCGTCGCAGCAAAAGACACAGCTACTTTCGGAAACCGCGCGCGAGTTCCTCAGGTTGTAGAGGCGTCCGCCGCGGCGGGCGCCCAGGCAAACAAACAGGCGCTTGGCCCAAGCGCCTCTACAAATCAGCCATCCGTCGCAGGTATTCCCGGTCCCACGCCGCCGGAATACTCTCGCGGGAGCTGTACGGTCCTGGCTGATACGCCCGGGAAGCGATCCCCTGCTGGCTTAATTCGCACACGTGCCAATCCTGTTTATTGGTCGTATCCCAAAACGCGACCGCGTCTTCCGGCTTGAAATTTGATTGCTCCGCGGCTTCCGGATGGAAAAACCAATCGCACGAAATCAGCGTCCGATCCGGCGACTGCGGCCAAAGCTGATGCACCATTACATAATCCGGATGCAGGCTCAGGAGCATGTTCGGGAAAATGGAGTAATAGAAAACCCTTTCAAAATCTTCCGCGTCCTCTCCCTCTTCCTCCCCTTTGTGGCCGTCACCTACCGGCCGCGCGCAGGCCTCACCGGTCATGGTCAGGCTGGCCCCCTTTGTGATCTTCATGAATCCGCCGAGGAACGGCCCTTCCGTCAAATCGTTCTCCGCCGAATCGTACGGTGAAACCTTCGACAGCATCGGATGCACTCCCGGGCAGTGATAACATTCCGAATAATTTTCAAAGATCAGCTTCCAGTTCGCCCGGACGTCGTACTCAATCCGGTGCGCGGACCGCAGCCGCGGCAGATTCCAATGGGAAAATTTTCCCTGCAACGGCGCGAACCATTGCTCCAGCGATGCCGGAGCATCTCCCAGGTTCACAAAGATGAATCCTTCCCAGAGGCCGAAACTCACCGCGTGCAAGGAGTAATCGGCCTTGTCGAAACCTGGAACTGCTTCCCCCGTCATGTGCGGTGCGCCGACCAGTCTTCCGTCGAGGGCATAAGTCCAGGCGTGGTAGGGGCATTGAATGGTTGTGGAATGCCCGGACCGATCCTCGCACAACCGCGTGCCGCGGTGCCGGCAAACATTGTAAAATGCGCGAACCGATGTTTGATCGCGCGCGATGATCAGGCTTTCACCCGCCACCTCCTGAACAAAATAATCTCCAGCCTGGGCGATCTGGCTTTGATGTCCAACCAGCATCCAGTGGGTGGAAAAAATCCCCTCTTGTTCCGCCGCCAGGACCTCCGGCGAAGTGAAATAACGCTGCGGCAAAGTTTTGGCCCCTGCCTCAAACGTTTCCGTGGTCTTGCGAAACACAGGCGTCGTAGCGGGTGGCGGCATCGATTCCAAATCTCTCGATCACCCGCTCAAGGAATAACTACGCGGCCACTGACGGCTCTTCGGGTTGCGCCACGACAATTCGCTGGGACACCATCACCATGTCAGAAGCGGCCTCGCCAATCCGGAAGGTTTCTTCCAGCAGCGGCGCGTTGAACGAAGCCTGCAACTCGAGACGGAAGAGCGTTTCCGTCAAAGCCTGGCGAACCTCGTAGAAGAGGGCGTCGAAAACCTGGCTGAATTCGGAGTCCAGACGGTCGTGAAATTCCTGCCGGGAGTCGCCCAGCTTTTGCTTGAAATCGCGCAAGACGCTCGAGCGACGCCAGAGCAGCCCGACGGTGACGAGAAGAATTCCGGTGGCGAGGAATACTCCTCCTGTAACATCGAGCCAAAGGATTGGAGAGAGCGCCGCGATGATTACTCCGAGGCCGGCGAGACCGGTCCCGGCCAGCGCCAGGGTTCTGACATCCTTGGTCTCCGCGACTTTCCCGCTAAGAATCTTGTCGTCGACCCGGATAAATTCCAACCGCGCCTTCAATTGCTCGAGCATGGCCGAATGAGTGGCGGTTCGCGGCAAAAGCGCATTCTCTCTCAGCCGCTCCTCCCTTCCCGCGATGCCCTGGGCCAGCTCGTTCATCATGGTTCGCATCTCATCGAACAGGAGCTTCGACACCGTGGCCGCTTCGCTCTGGATTTGTTTCCGGGCCGAGCCCTCGAAACGGGTCTTCAAATCCTGAAGCCACGTCCTGGTGTCCTTGTCCCGCAAAAACGGAATCGCTCTCTTGAATAATTTTCCGAGGCGAAGACCGCGCGCGAATTCATCCTCAGACCGCTGGGCCAGATTGTCGTAGGTAGTTGAAAGCTTTTCCACAATGGAAAGCTTCAGCGAGTAGGCCTTCGCTTCGTGCGTCTCCACCTTGCGGACGAGGTCCTGATAGAAAGCGCGTTCCTCCTCAATCGCATCCTTTTCACGGCGAAGGTGCGTGAGCAGCCGGGACATGACCGATCGCAGCGTTTGATACGACCCTTCCACCTTCATCCGCCAGACTTCTCCGCAGGCGATGGCGCTTTGCAGGTAACTGCGAAATTCCGAGAACCCGCTATCCGCCATTCCCGACATTTCGCGGTTCGCTGAGAGAGTAAAAACCGTAGGACTCTCCACCTGCCGCTCCCGCGCATATTGTGTCACGTGGTCTCGATTGATGATGAGTTCCTCTTCGCTGGCGCGGTCCGCCTGCTGCAGCACAAAAACCATCTTCCGGTGCCACTCCTTGCTGATCAGCGTCAGGAGTTCCCAGGCTGACTTCGTGTGTGGGTTCGCTGCGGAAAAGACGAAAACCACCAGGTCGCTCTGGGGAATATAATTCTCAGTGATGGTCTCGTGATTTTGGATGATCGAGTTTGTCCCTGGCGTATCGACCATGGTGACTTCCCGCAGGACGTCCTTGGGCAGAAAGACGCGTTCGCAAAACTGGGTCAGCCCGACGGTTCTTCGCTCCCCGCCGTAAACTAATTCCCGAATCCCAGCGGTACACGGCCCCGGGGCAACTTCACAGACGTCTTCGCGGACCAGAGCATTGATAAAGCTGCTCTTGCCGGCCTTGACCTCACCCACGATGACGATCAGGGCCGCCGCCTGAAGGTTGGTCAGTCTAGCGCGCAGGATCTGGCTCCCCTCGTCGTCGGCGCATCGCTCGGCCAGCCACAAGGCCCGCTGAAGGTGTTCCCGGAGGGTCTCGAATTGCCGTTTCAATTCCGGGCTGAGCAAACGAAGACCGCCCGTCCGATTTGGACTGCTGGATTCCGGTTGCCGCTGTTCCAATTGACTCATGGGATTGCCGATAGTATCGCCCGAATTCTTTCCTGCCTATTCGAAAAATTCGCTACAAACGGCCACTCGCTTGCCCTGGAGCCGCTTCGCTGTGCGAAGCGCGAGCTTTCAGGCCGTTTTGCAAAATTCCCACGCCGCCCACAGGGCGGCGGCTACAGCAATTCGCCATTAGCCATTCTTCCCTTGCCCTCTTCGCGCCTTTTGAAAAGATTCAGATATGAAAACGCCCACCGCTGAGATTCTAACGTCACGGCCGCTGCGAAGGAGCAAGTCATGAGCGCCGTTCGATTACTCGTCGGAACGCGCAAGGGGGCGTTCGTCCTCACCGCGGACGGCAAGCGCGATCAATGGAAAATCGATGGGCCTCACTTCGCGGGCTGGGAAATCTATCACCTTAAAGGTTCGCCGGTGGATCCGAACCGCCTCTACGCCTCGCAATCCAGCGGATGGTTTGGGCAAATGATTCAACGCTCCGATGATGGAGGCAAAACGTGGGAACCGGTCGGGAACGAATTCATCTATGAAGGCGTCCCCGGCACGCACCAATGGTACGATGGCACCCAGCATCCCTGGGAGTTCAAACGAATCTGGCACCTCGAGCCGTCCCTGACGGATCCCGAAACGGTCTACGCCGGCGCGGAAGACGCCGCCCTGTTTCGCACCGGCGACGGCGGCAAAACCTGGCAGGAGCTGCCCGGCCTGCGCGGCGCCAAGGGCAATCTTTGGCAGCCTGGCGCCGGAGGAATGTGTCTCCACACCATCCTCCTCGATCCGAGCCAGCCGAATCGAATGTTCGTCGCCATTTCGGCCGCGGGCGCGTTCCGCTCCGACGACGCCGGGCAAACCTGGCGACCAATCAATCGCGGATTGCGCTCGGAAATGATTCCCGACCCGACCGCCGACGTCGGCCACTGCGTCCATCGCATCGCAATGCATTCGTCACGCCCCGGAGTCTTGTTCATGCAAAAACATTGGGACGTCATGCGGAGTGAGAACGCCGGCGATTCCTGGAACGAGGTCAGCGGAAATCTCCCGTCCGACTTCGGATTCCCCATAGACGTGCACGCGCACGAGCCGGAAACCATTTACGTCGTCCCAATCAAGAGCGACTCCGAACATTTCCCGCCCGATGGAAAATTGCGCGTTTATCGCAGCCGAACTGGCGGGAACGAATGGGAAGCGCTGACGCGCGGCCTGCCGCAGAGCGATTGCTACGTGAACGTGTTGCGCGACGCCATGTGCGTCGATGCCCTCGACCAATGTGGCATTTATTTCGGGACTACCGGCGGCCAGGTCTACGGTTCGGCCGACGCCGGCGATACTTGGAAACCGATCGTTCGCGATTTGCCGGCAGTCCTTTCCGTCGAAGTCCAGACGTTGCCGTAACAAATCCCAGACTACCGAAAACTCAACCTGCATGATCCGCGTGGCATTACCGTTCCACCTTCGGAACCTCGCGAAAATCGAGAGCGAGGTGGAACTCGACCTTGCGGGTCCCGTGACCCAACGCGCCATCCTCGATGCCCTCGAGGCGCGCTATCCCATGCTCCGCGGAACGATCCGAGACCACGTCACGCAAAAACGCCGCGCCTTCGTCCGTTTCTTCGCTTGCGAACAGGATCTTTCCCACGATTCGCCTGACGCTCCCCTCCCCGATGCCGTCGCGACCGGCGCCGAACAGTTCGTCGTGCTCGGCGCGATGGCCGGAGGGTGAATTCATCGGGCGATTGAGTGATTGAGAGATTTTAAATCTCTCGATCCTCCCGCTTCCCGGATCGCTCAATGGCCTAGAACCATCTCTTTCGCTTGAAGTACCAATAGGGCACGACCGCGGACAGAATCATCAACACGATCGCAAACGGATATCCAAACACCCACTTGAGTTCCGGCATCCGATCGAAGTTCATCCCGTAGATCGTTCCTACTACAGTCGGCGGCAGGAACAGCACGGCAGCCACGGTAAAAATCTTGATGATCGCGTTCTGCTCGACGTTGATTAGGCCCAGCGTCGCATCGAGGAGAAAGTTCACTTTTCCAGAGAGAAACGAGGCGTGATCGGCCAAGGGTTGGAGGTCCTGCCCGAGGGTCCGCAAATGTTCGGCTACTTCAGGAGGGAGATTGACCTGCGCTGCGGTAAAAAACGAAAGCATCCGGCGCAACCCGGCCAGACTCTCCCTCAGCCGGGAAACCAAATCGCTGCACCGTCCCAGCCGCAGGAGCGCCTCCTCCAGATTCGGTTTCTCCTCCTCTACCTCAGGCTTGGTCGCGCTCCGGACCGAATCCGCCGGAGCGCTGCGGCGCCGGAAAATATCGTGTGAAATACCATCGAGAGCCGCGCCCGTGTTCTCCAGGACGTCGGCAATGTGCTCGACCAGGGTGTCGACCAGCCCGTCGAGAATGCGCTGACCCGAATCGTACCGCGCCAGATTCCCCTCTCGTTCCCGGCGGAATATTCGGAAGACCGATGGATCTGCGTAGCGCACGGTAATGAGCCGGTCGTCGACGACAATGAATGTCACCGCAGTGCTTTCGGGCTCGCTAGAGTCGGCTTTGGTCAGGATTGTCACGGTCATGAACAGCGCGTCTCCCTCTCGGTAGAGGCGGCGGGAGACTTCGATGTCCTGCATCTCTCGGCGCGTCGGCAGATCGACCCCGAGAACCATGTCCACGATGATCTCCTCCTGCTCGGTCGGTTCGAACAAGTCGATCCAGACCGCCTTGTTCATCAAGGCATGGCTGTGAGCCAGGTCATGACACTCAAGCCCTTTCTCGCCCGCCGGGTGGAAGATTATCATCAGCTCGCCTCCGGAATAGGTAGTTCCGCGACGGAGCCGAGCATTGCAGGCCTGCGAAATCGAGGCAACGCCGATTACTGATCTCCGGGTATGGACTCCGCGCTGCGGTGTCCGCGGACGGCACAGCGCGCCGTCCCTGCCTATTGGTATCGGAGCGCGACCATCGGATCCACCCGCGCTGCACGGACCGCAGGAATGTAGCTGGCCAATACAGCCACGCCCGTCAGGATAATAGAGATCGTGATGAACGTCACCGGATCGGTGGCGCTGACCCCAAAAAGCAGGCTCGCCATGACCCGAGTCAGAACAAAGGCGGCGGCGAGGCCAATCCCCACCCCGATCAGGACCAGCTTCAATCCCTGCCCCACCGCCATCTTAAGCACGTCTTTTCGCTGTGCTCCCAAGGCCATGCGAATCCCGATCTCGCGGGTCCGTTGCGCCATGGAATAGCTCATCACCCCATAAATTCCGACCGAGGCCAGAACCAGCGCGAGCGTGGCGAAAATGCCGAACAGCATCATGCTGAATCGCTGCCGTGCGACCGCTCGTGAGACGATCTCTTCCATGCTCCGGATGTCGGAGACCGGCTGGTCCTTGTCGATCTCCCACACAACCTTGCGAACGCCGGTCCCGAGGCTGAGCGGATCGACCTGCGTGCGCACTACCACTGCGTTGGCGGCGAAGGAGCCCACCTGCTCGTGCGCCATGTACATCTGCATCTTCGGTTCCGCGACAAAATCGTTTTGGCGCACATCCTTCACGATGCCGATGACCTCACGCCACGGACTTTCCGACGTCGTCGATCCCGGTTTAAGCCGCTTGCCGATCGGGTCCTGGCCCGGCCAGAAATAACGGGCTGCTTTCTCGCTGATGACAACCACCCTCACAGCATCGGCCGTATCCTTCTCGCTGATGTCGCGGCCCTGCACCATTGGAATCCCCATTGTGTGGAAGTAGCCGGGACTGACCACGCGCAGGATAACGTCGGGACTCTGATCCGGTGGAGGATCGGGCCGGCCCTCCACTCCGATCGGCATGGAATCACCGCTATACGTGAGCGGTAGATTGCTCGCGACTGCAACGGATTCGACTCCCGGCAACGTCTGGACGCGCCGAATCAGTTCGCGGAAAAATGGCGCCCGCCGCTCCTTATCCGGATATTTGGTCTCCGGAAGTGTCACCTTCATGGTGAGCAAATGATCCGCGCGATACCCGGGATCCAGCTTTCGCAAATGCAGGAAGCTGTTGATGAGCAAGCCGGCACCGATGAGCAGAAGAAATGAAACCGCCACTTCGCCTATAACCAGAACGCCGCGCAGGCGGTTGCCGCGGCTGCCCCCACTGGAATCGCGCCCGCCTTCCTTGAGCGTCTCGCTCAGACCGAAATTCGAGGCCTGCGTGGCCGGAGCGAGGCCGAAAATCAGTCCGGTCACCAACGAGATCAGGCCGGTGAAGATGAGGACTTTCCCATCGATGCTGATCGCCTGCTCCTGCGAGATGCCGGGCGGGATGAATGTCTTCAAAATGTTCAAGCCAAGGTAAGAGAAGAGCAGGCCGACCAGTCCACCCAACCCCGCAAGCAACACGCTCTCGGTCAGAAATTGCCGCGTCAAACGCGAGCGGCTTGCTCCGACCGCGAGGCGCAACGCAATTTCCTTTTGCCGCCCCGCCGCGCGCGCCAGGAGCAAGTTGGCGACATTCGCGCACGCGATCAGTAAGACAAACGCAACCGCGCCCAGAAGAACGAGCAGGGCAGGCTTGATGTCGCCTACCAGTTGCTCGTGCAACGGCCTCACCCGAATCCCGATGCGAGTGTTTTCCGCCGGATACTGCTTTTCCAACCGCGCGGCGATTGTCGTCATCTCGGCCTGCGCCTGTTGCCGCGTCACGCCGGGCTTCGTTCGCGCGATCACCTCAAGATAGTGATTTCCTCTGCCCGCAGCTTCCTCGGCGGTGAAGGCAATCGGGACCCAGAGCTGGTCGTGCCAGTTATCCATGCTGGGCAGGTCTACCGCCCCCGGCATTACGCCGACCACCGTGTAGGCTTCGCCATTCAATGTGAGCGCCCGACCCACGATGCCAGTGTCGCCGCCAAACCGCCGCTGCCACACGCCATGGCTCAAGATCACAACGCGCGAGCCCGGTTTATCTTCCTCGGGCAGGAAGTTGCGCCCGAGCACCGGCTCGACCCCAAGAATAGTGAAGAGGTTGCTCGAGACTTTGCGGCCGTCGAAGCGCTCCGGCTCTCCGGCGCCGGTCAGGTTGAAACTGCGCTGAGCCATAGCCGCCATGCCTTCGAACACTGTGTTCTGTTCGCGCCAGTCGATGAAGTTCGCGGGCGATGGGGTGTTGTAGGGGAAACCCAGATGCGTCGCGTCTTCCCAAACCGTCATCAGCGCATCCGGATTCTTGTAAGGCAATGGGCGCAACAGCACTGCGTTGACGACGCTGAAGATCGCGCTGTTGGCGCCGATCCCGAGAGCCAGGGCGATCACGGCCACAATGGTGAACGCCGGGTTCCGCGTCAGCATCCGCAGCCCATAACGTAAATCCTGCCAAAGATCTCCCAACAGATTGGTCTTACTTTTCGTTCCCATTACGACCACCGGATTTTGGGAAATGCGGCGCTCGACCCGCCGCAAGGCCGGCGCCAGCAAATCGTTCTCGTTCAGTTCCAGCAGCACCGCCTGGCGGGCCTCCTCCTCGGTCGTTGCACTCTGCAGCGCCTGCTCGTATTGATCGTCAAGATGCTGGGATAGTTCCTCGACAATCTCATTCTCCCGGGTGGGCGAGAGATTCAATCCAACCAGCCGCTTTCTGATCTCGTCCTTAAAATCAGGCATGTTGGATTCCTGTGATGCGGCTGATCGCTTCCACAAACTCGCGCCAGCCGTCCCGTTGCGCCGCCAACGTTTTCTTGCCCGCAGGCGTCAACCGATAGTAACGCCGCCGCCTTTGCCCCGCCTTCTCGACCCAGCGACCCCGAATCCATCCCCGCTTTTCGAGGCGGTACAGCAGCGGATAAAGCGAAGCGACGTTGAAATGCAGAGTCCCGTGCGAGCGTAGCTCGATCAGCTGCGCGATATCGTAGCCATGCCGCGGCCGGTCCTCCACCAGGGAAAGGATCAACAATTCCGCGCTTCCCTTTTTCAATTCACGGTCAAGCATCGCCGAGGCCATATGTGCCATAGACATATATTACCTAAACGCAGCTGACAACGTGATTTGTCTAAATATTTTGACGCGCGGAATCGAATCTGGGGATGTTCGACGCAAGCGCGCGTTGAGGCGCGCTTGTGTCAGTTGCCGATCCTACTGTAGCAGCCGCCCTGTGGGCGGCTCCGTGTGGATTGGCAAAGCAGGCGCGGTCCTCGCTTCGCACAGCGAAGCGGCTACAGCAAGCTCACCAACTCTCAACTTCCCCTACTTCAGCACCGCCTGATGAAACTCGTGCCAGTCGTCGAGATTATTCAGATTCACCGCGTCCTTCGCCGCAGAAGCATCATCGGCGATCCCGCAGGATCCCAGAATCTTTTTCCGGGTATCGTCGTCGTGATTATACCCGCGCACCGATGCGTTGTGCTTCTCGATCGCCTCCGGCGTCAGTGATTTCGCATTCTGCTTCACCCACGCCTCGAATTCTGGATACGTCGGCTTTTTCTGCTTGATGAAATCCTTTACCGCCTGTTCATCGAGCCCGAGCGCCGCGCAGGTCATCGCATCGTACCCCCGCCCGATACCCGGATAACCGGCCGCGAGTTTGCCCGCCGCTTCAAGGGAGACCTTCTGCCAAAGCCGCGGCAGGTGAAGAACGCCAAGTGGTCCAGCCGTGCCGGAGCTGATCAACGGAACATAAGTGTCGCTCATAATGATGGAGGCTAACGAGCGATGCGCGCGAAGACAATCTGATTCAGGCTCCCCCTGCCGCAGAGCAAATTGCAAAGCTTAACCGCGGATTGCGCGGATCATGCGGATGGGATCCCAATCAGAAACGCAGGAACCCAGAACATCTGCGCCATCCGCGTAATCCGCGGTCAAAAGACCCGGTCGGCCCTACATCATTTTCGGATGCCAGGTGAGCGCGAAGAAGAGAATAAAAGCGACAAAGCCAGCGCCGATAAGGAGCTGAACAAGGCCGAGGATGAAAATAAGCCGGTAAAGGCCCGGTTTTCGCAAAAGCCAATATGCAATCACGCAGAGCACCGCGATTGGCTCAAAGATCGCCAACACCAGATTCACGATGTTGGGATCGTTGAGCTGGTAATGGTTCGTCAGCCAGCCGCCGGTAATCAAATACCGATAGACGGCTGTGGCCGCGACGATATGAAGGCCCGAGATCCATCCCGCTTTCGCCTTGGGCGACATCATGATGGTTCCCAGTTCCGTGTCATGTCTTTCAACGGTTTATTGGATGGGCCCAAATTGAGCAAGCTGACATCTGGATCGCCGGGTTCCCGCCATCAAGCGTTGCGGTCGCGTCGTGTTTGCGGCTACGCTCACCGCCGATGGATAAGAACCGGATCGAGGCATTCAGCGATGGGGTGCTGGCCATCATCATCACCATCATGGTGTTGGAGATGAAGGTGCCGCATGGTTCCGACCTTGAGGCGCTGAAACCGCTCCTCCCAGTTTTTCTCAGCTACGTCCTGAGCTTCGTTTACCTGGGCATTTATTGGAACAACCACCATCATCTGCTGAAGGCTGTCCACAGCGTTAACGGCGCGATGATGTGGGCCAACCTTCATCTGCTCTTCTGGCTGTCCCTCTTTCCTTTCGTCACGGGCTGGATGGGCGAGAACCATTTCACACCGGTACCGTCCGCGCTCTACGGTGGCGTCCTTCTCCTGGCTGCCATCGCCTATTACATCCTGCAAAACGTGATCGTTGCCCACGAGGGCCGCGCTTCGAAGTTAGCTGCGGCGCTCGGCCGGGACTCCAAGGGAAAGCTGTCTCCGCTCTTTTATGCCGCAGGCATTGGAGCGTCGTTCATCCGCCCGTGGATCGCGCACTGCATTTACGTCTTCGTCGCTCTGATCTGGCTCGTCCCAGATCCCCGGATCAAAAATGTCGTGGATGAATCCGGATCGGCGCGACGCTGAGAAATTCTCCGCAGTGCACTTGGATCACCGGACCAGGAGGCCAACGATGGCGAGGATGGCCGCCAGGAGGAGAAAGGCCAGCGCGCTGTAAACGATCCGATCCTGGCGTCGCGCGCGGCGGGCGGCTTCGGCGTAGGGGATGCGGGTGAACGTCACCATCGCGTAAAGCGGCAGATAGATACCCGGAAGCAAGCCCTCAAGGGCGTGATCGAGCCTCTTCTTGGCCCGGAACGTTTTCGAGGCGGTTTTGTCGCGCATCTCGATGAAGTTATGCACGGCGAGAGCGGCCAGCGCGTCGGCGTTCTCTTTTCGTCGCAGAAAATATTCGGCGAAGG
>Ga0066652_100000945_pt1 | contig 14456 bp, 14 predicted proteins | sample GraSoiAngelo_101_FD_71413 | JGI IMG/M metagenome (GOLD analysis project Ga0066652, IMG submission 71413) | Grasslands soil microbial communities from the Angelo Coastal Reserve, California, USA - 14_0903_02_30cm | ecosystem: Environmental > Terrestrial > Soil > Grasslands | place: USA...
CGGCCTTGCCGAGATGCTCAAGGGCGGGGTGATCATGGACGTAACGACCGCCGACCAGGCCCGGATCGCCGAGGAGGCCGGGGCCGTCGCGGTCATGGCGCTCGAGCGCGTCCCGGCCGATATCCGCTCGGAGGGCGGGGTCGCGCGCATGGCCGACCCCGACAAGATCCAGGAGATACAGGAGGCCGTGACCATCCCGGTGATGGCGAAGGCCCGGATCGGCCATTTCGTCGAGGCGCAGATCCTCGAGGCGCTCGAGGTCGACTACATCGACGAGAGCGAGGTCCTGACGCCGGCGGACGCGCAGAACCACATCGACAAGTGGAAGTTCACGGTGCCGTTCGTCTGCGGCTGCACGAACCTGGGCGAGGCGTTGCGCCGCATCTCCGAGGGCGCCGCGATGATCCGCACGAAGGGCGAGGCCGGCACCGGCGACATCGTCAACGCGGTCACGCACATGCGTGCGGTCTTCGGCGGGATCCGCCGTCTCGGCTCGCTCCACGAAGACGAGCTCTACTCGGAGGCGAAGAACCTGCAGGCGCCCGTCGAGCTCGTCCAGTGGGTGGCCGAGCACGGGCGGCTGCCGGTTGTCACCTTCACCGCGGGTGGGATCGCGACGCCGGCCGACGCGGCGCTCTGCATGCAGCTCGGCGCCGACGGCGTCTTCGTGGGCTCCGGGATCTTCAAGTCATCGGATCCCTCCACGCGCGCGAAGGCGATCGTGGAGGCGACCACGCACTACCGGGATGCCGCGGTGCTCGCCCGCGTCTCGCAGGGCCTCGGCGACGCGATGAGCGGCCTGTCGGCAGCGGCGCTGGCGCCCGAAGACTTGCTCGAAACGCGCGGCTGGTAGAGCATGGGGGAAACTGGGTTTCCCCCATGAGCCCCCTCCTTTTCGAAGCGCTCTGAGCTCTCGGACGTGGGCTCCCGCCGGGCGGAGCCCGGCTCCGCCCGCGAGCCGTCCGCGTATCGCGGTCTGAGCCGTCGTCCGGCGCCGAGGTCACGCTTCGCGGCGTGAACCCGGTTCGGGTGCCCTGGTCGCACGCGTCCTTCCTCGTCTACTTCGGCGGGATCACGATCCTCCTCGCGATGCTCGCGTTCCTCAGCGTCGAGGGCGAGCAGCACGCCGCGGGGGCCTTCGTCGGCTGGGCGGCGCTCGTCCTCGCGGTCCTCGTCGCGCTCGCGTCGGCTTCGAAGCAAAGAGGGGGACTCGTCACTGCCGGGCTGTACGCGCTCAGCGCCGTCGCCGCCTTCGTCGTCTTCCTCGGCGCGCTTTTCGACTGGTTCGGCTGGCTGCCGGACCTCCATCACAGCGGCGTTTTCCGCGGCTTCCGCTTCTGGGTGCTCGTGCTCGAGCTCGCGGCCGTCGTCGCGTCCTTCGTCGCGTGGCGGACCTTTCGCTTCCCACTGCTCGTCTTCGCCGCGGCCGCGAGCACCTGGTTCTTCGTGACCGACCTGATCTCGGGCGGAGGCGATTGGACGGCGATCGTCACGATCGCGTACGGCGTCCTCCTCCTGGGCGTCGCGGTGAGCATCGACGCCGGTGACTCGCGCGTCACCGGCTTCTGGCTCCACGTAGTCGCGGGGACGACCATCGGCGGCGGCCTGCTCTGGTTCTTCCACGAGGGCGACTGGGACTGGGTGGTCATCGGGATTGCCGCCCTCGCGTACATCGTGCTCGGGAACCGGCTGCTTCGGTCGAGCTGGGTCGTTTTCGCGACCTGGGGGCTCCTGCAGGTGACGACGCACTTCGCCGAGAAGTGGGCGGACGTCAGCTTCCTGATCTTCTTCCCGTTCGGCTTCCTGCTCTTCCCGTTCACGGACTACAGGGAGATCAGCGAGCCCAAGCACCACATGTGGCTGGCACCGCTCGCGTACGCCATCCTCGGCCTCGGACTGATCGCGATCGGGCAGGTGATCGCTATCCGCCGGCGTAACGCAATCCCGGCCGCCGAGCTCCTCTAGCGGTCACCGCAGAAGCGGCTTCAGCCGCCCCTCGAGCTCCGCCCGGTGGTCGGCCCCGTCGAACTCGTGCAGTGGGTGCGGCGCGAGCACGTGCTCGTCGACTCGGCCGCCGCTGCGGACGTACAGCACCGGGACGATCTTCCCGTCGGCGTTCGTCTCGACCGAGGCCGCGACCGCATCCGGCCCGGCATCGTCGACGAAGCGGGCGAGCGGCACGATTCCCTCGTCGCGGATCCCGGCCGAGCCGAACGACAGCACCCGGCCGAGGTAACCCTTCTGGATCCAGAGCTCAGGCGCGCGTGCCAGCTCTGCGAGCACGAGAGGCATCACCTCGTCCCGCTCGAGCCTCGGCCGTTCGTGACGGATTCCGAGGTTCTCCTCTGCGATATGACGAGCGAGGACGCGGGCGTTGTAGCGGAAGCCGTTCACCGAGGTCGAGTTGGCCGCCGCGCCGTGCTTCGCCATCCCGCGCGCGCCCTGGGTCGCGTTTCCCGCGAAGTAGACGCCCGGGGCCGAGATGCTCTCCCAGAACGGCGTTTGCGCAGGAATCCGTCCGTCTGCGACCGTCGCGATATCGAGCTCGGCGAGCGGCTCGAGCGGCGTCCGGAACCCGGTCGCGACAATCACCTCGTCGGCGTCGAAATCGAGCTTGCCCGGCCAGGTCGTGCCGGCCACGTGCACGCGGAAGCCGCTGTTCGCCCGCTCGATCCGCTCGATCGCCCCATCGACGACGTACGTGCCGAAGCCGCCGCGCACATACTCGTCGTAGGGCTGGAGGTACCGAACGCGGAGCGCCGACAGCGCCAGCACAGCCGTCTCCACCGGCCGCGGCGAGATGAGCGTGATCTCCCTCGCCCACGGGAGCAGTCCCTGCGCCAGCTCGAAGCCCGAGTTGCGCTTGCCGATGATGACCACGCGCTTGCCGTCGTAGTCGGCGGGCCGCCCCGTGTCGACGTAGTGACGCGCTTCCTCGGCGCCGGGAATCGGCGGCCACCAGGCCTGCGTGACGCCCAGTGCGAACACGGCCGCCTTGCAGCGGAACTCGCCGTCGGAAGTCTGGAGCACGAGCCCGTTGGCGCTACGGCTCACCCGTTCGAGTGCGCAGCCGTAGCGGACGCGCAGGGCCGTTCGCTCGACGTAGGCCCGGAGCGACGCCTCCATCTCTTCGCGTCTGGGAACGTCGAAGCTGCGGTCCATGAACATCGGCATCAGGCCCCGTTGCTGCGGCTCGTCGGCGAGCAGGGAGTTGTGGTCGTACCACTCGTACTCCCGCGACTCACGATCGACCGGGGCCTGGGGCTTCGTCCAGCTGATCAGCCGTTGGAAAACCGGGAAGCGGCGGAACATCCCGGCCGGCTCGTCGTCGCGAGAGATGACGGCGAGCCGCTCGACGCCCGCGCGCGCGAGGCAGTATGCGGACTGGAGCCCGCCCGGTCCGCTGCCGACGACCACGACGTCGTAGTCGCCCGGCGCATAGGGGGGCTCTACCTCTGCCACTCGTTTGCGGCCCGGAGGCGGCGGGCCTCGGCCTTCAGCATCCTGAACATCACGGCCGGGTGGTCGAGCAGGAACGCCTCGAGCTCGGGGCCCGGGACGGTCGCGCAGCGGAGCTGCGTCGCGGCGATCACATCGGCGGTCGGCATATCGCCCGTCAGCGCCGCGATCTCGCCAAAGAAGTCGCCGCGGCCGAGTCGGGCGCGGCGGGCGCCGTCGATCACCACGTCGGCCTCGCCTTCGAGGATGATGAAGAGGCCGCCGCCGCTCATGCCTTGCCGCAGGACCCGCTGGCCTTCGGCGAAGACCTCCTCCCCGACCGTGTGCGCGACCTCCTCGAGGCGCGGCTGCGTCAGGTCGGCGAACAGTGTCAGCTGCGCCAGGGACTCGACGACATTCCTCGTTTCTGCGGGCACGGGCGGAAGCGTAATCCGGGAACGGATCCGGAGTTCCTAGAATTGATCGCCGTGACCGAGCGGCCCACGATCGGCGTCCTCGCCCTCCAGGGCAACTTCCGCGAGCATCTCGCCATGCTCCGGCGCCTCGGCGTACGCGCGGTCGAGGTGCGCAAGCCCGAGCAGCTGGAGGGTCTGGACGGGCTCGTGATCCCCGGCGGCGAGTCGACGACGTTCATGCGCCTGATGCGCCTGTACGGGCTCGACGAGGCCGTGCGCGGGTTTGCCGGCCCCGTTCTCGGCACGTGCGCCGGAATGATCGTGCTCGACCGGAACCACCTGGGCGCCCTCGACCTCGATGTCGACCGCAACGCCTATGGACGCCAGGTCGCGAGCTTCGAGGCCGACCTGACGCTCGCGGGCGATCCCGGCCCTTTGCGAGGAGTGTTCATCCGTGCTCCGAGGGTGCGAGACGCAGGCCCCGACGTCGAGGTGCTGGCCGAGCTCGACGGCGAGCCGGTGCTCCTGCGCCAGGGACGGTTCATCGTCGCGTCCTTTCATCCCGAGCTGACCGACGACACGCGCGTGCACGAGCGCTTCCTCGCGCTCGTCGAGGAGGAGGCGAATGTCCGGGCATAGCAAGTGGAGCTCGATCAAGCACAAGAAGGGGGCGGCCGACGCCAAGCGCGGCAAGCTCTTCTCCAAGCTTGCGCGCGCGATCATCGTCGCCGCGCGCGAGGGCGGGCCCGATCCCGCCAACAATCTGGCTCTCCAGAATGCGGTCGAGAAGGCGCGGTCGTACTCGATGCCGAAGGACAACATCGAGCGGGCGATCGCGCGCGGATCCGGCGCCGGCGCGGACAGCGAGGCGTTCGAACAGATCACCTACGAGGGGTACGGGCCGAACGGCGTCGCGATCATCGTCGAGGCGCTGAGCGACAACCGCAACCGCACGGCGGCGGACGTCCGGCACATCTTTGCCAAGAACGACGGCAACCTCGGCGGTTCGGGGGCCGTCGCGTGGTTGTTCGAGCGCCGCGGGATCATCCTCGTCGACGCCGACCGCGCCGACGAAGACAGCGTCATGCTGGCCGCGGCCGAGGGAGGCGCCGACGACGTCGTGGAGGACGGCTCCAGCTTCCAGGTGACGACCTCGCCCGAGGCGCTGAGCGCAGTGCGCGAGTCGCTCGAAGGGGCCGGGATCGAGATCGACTCCGCGGAGACCACGATGGTTCCGAAGACGACGATCGAGCTCGGCGACGAGGCCGCGGCGCGCAAGACGCTGCGGCTGATCGACGAGCTCGAAGAGCTCGACGACGTCAACGAGGTCTACGCGAACTTCGACATCCCCGAGCAGGTGCTCGAAGCCGTCGCTTCTTAGCAGGGCAGGGACTGGTCCCCACCGGGGACTGTCCCAAAATAGGCTCTTGGGTCGCAATCGCTTAAATGGGACAGACCCCTGGCGGGTCAGTCCCTCCTTCGACCGGAAACGGGCAGGAACGTCCGAACCGGTCCCTAACCTCGGAGCGTGAAAGTACTGGGTATCGACCCGGGCACTGCAGCGTGCGGATGGGGAATCGTCCACGAAAGAGGAGGCCGCCTCCGGGCGGTGGAGTGGGACTGCTGGCGAACCCCCGCCGGACGCCGCCCCGAGCTGCGCCTCAAGACGATCTTCGACGGAGTTCAGGAGCTGATAGCGGAGTTTGCGCCGGACGCCGTCGCGCTCGAGGAGTCTTTCGTCGGCGTCGACGCCCGCACCGCGCTCTCCGTCGGTCAGGCGCGCGGTGCCGTCATGGTCGCGGCCGCGGCCGCCGGCGTCGACTGCGCTGAGTACGCACCCGCGCGCGTGAAGCAGACGGTCTGCGGCTACGGCCGCGCCGAGAAGGCCCAGGTGCAGCGAATGGTGATGGCGATCCTCGGCCTGAAGCAGCCGCCGACGCCGGACCACGCCTCCGACGCGCTGGCCGTGGCGATCTGCCACGCACTCGCGCCGCCGCTGTTGAAGATCGCCTAGGGGGATCCTTCCGGCAACGTCTGGGGTCAGACCCCGGACGTGTCCATTCGGCGCCGGTGTTGCGACGGCGGCGTCGTACCGTCGTCTACGAGCCTCGTCTGGGGTCAGACCCCGGGCATGTCTGGAACGGCCAGGCCGGCAGGATCGTCCGACCTCGCGCCTAACCTGACCGCATGATCTCGCGGCTTCGCGGGGAGGTCGTGGCGCGCTCGGCGAGCGGCGTCGTCATCGACGTCGGCGGCGTCGGCTACGTCGTCAACCCGACAGCCAGCGCACGCCGCAAGGCCGAGCCCGGGGGCGAGGTGGTGCTCGAGACCTACATGCACGTCCGCGAGGATGCGCTGCAGCTCTTTGCATTCGCGGAGCCGGCCGAGCGCGAGCTGTTCGAGCTCCTGCTCTCGGTGCAAGGCGTCGGCCCGAAGGTGGCGCTCGCGATCGTCTCCGGCTCGTCCCCCGACGAGCTGCGTCGCGCCATCGCGCTGGAGGACACGGCGCGCTTCCTGGCGATTCCAGGCATCGGCAAGAAGACGGCGCAGCGCGTCGTCATGGAGCTCCAGGAGAAACTGGGCGCGGTCGGCGAAGCCGCCGAGCCAACTCCGCTCGAGCCAAAGCCGCACCTGGTCGCGCGTGATGCGCTCGTCGAGCTCGGCTACTCGATCGCGGAGGCGGAAGCCGCGCTCGCCGGCACCGATCCCGAGGCGCCGCCGGAGGAACGCGTGCGCGACGCGTTGAAGAAAGCAGCGTGACGCAAGCGGCCGAAGAGACGCAGTTCCTCGCCCCCGCGATCCGGCCGGAGGAGGATGAGCTCGAACGCTCGCTGCGACCCCGGACGCTGGACGACTTCATCGGCCAGGACCGCGTCAAGGAGCAGCTCGCGATCACCCTCGAAGCTGCTCGCGCCCGTAACGAGGCGCTCGACCACCTGCTCCTGATCGGCCCGCCCGGGCTCGGCAAGACGAGCCTCGCCTACATCGCACGCGAGGAGCTCGGCGTCGGGCTGCGCACGGTCGCGGGGCCCGCGCTCGAGCGCAAGGGCGACGTGGCCGCAATCCTGACCGGCCTCGGCGAGCGGGACGTTCTCTTCATCGACGAGATCCACCGCGTATCGCGCGCCGTCGAAGAGATCCTTTACCCGGCGCTCGAGGACTTCCGGCTCGACATCATCGTGGGCCAGGGACCCGCCGCGCGGACGCTGACCCTCGACCTGCCGCCGTTCACGCTGATCGGCGCGACCACGCGCACCGGGCTGCTGACGACGCCGCTACGCGACCGGTTCGGGATGACGTTTCGGCTCGAGCACTACGAGCCGCCGGAGCTGGCCGCCATCGTCGGCCGGTCGGCGCGCATCCTCGGTGTCGAGATCTCGAACGAGGCTGCAGTCGAGATCGCAGACCGGGCGCGCGGCACGCCTCGGATCGCCAACCGAATTCTGCGCCGCGTCCGGGACGTCGCCGAGGTGCGGCACGAGGGCAAGATCACGCTCGAGATCGCGCGCGAGGCGCTCGAGCTGATGGAGGTCGACGAGGACGGCCTCGAGCGCTCGGACCGCGCCCTGCTGCGCGCGATCGTCGAGAAGTTCGACGGCGGGCCGGTCGGGCTCTCGACACTGGCGGTCACGCTCGGTGAGGAGCCCGACACGATCGAGGACGTCTACGAGCCGTACCTGCTCCAGCTCGGCTTCATCCAGCGGACGCCTCGAGGCCGCGTGATCACGAAGCTCGGCCGACGCCACGTCGGCGGGCGCGCGACCGCCGAGCCGAGTCGGCTGTTCTAGGCGTATGTCGGAGCCATGGCTCCCGGGCGGCGCTTCGCTCGACGACTTCGTGACGCGCATCCACGCGCAGATCGCCACCTTCGCCGAGGAGCATGGCCTCGCCCAGGCGAAGGTCGAGGTCGAGCTGAGCGACGGTGCGGTACACGTCCTCGACAAAATCTCCGCCGAGCCCGGTTACGGCTTCGTGACGCTCTGCCCGCATCGAGAAGGCGACGATCTCGGGCAGCTGATCGTCCCGCTCACTTCGGTGGCACAGATCCGAATCTCGCCGGCGGAGGACGAGCCGCAGTTCGGCTTCGCGTTGCCGGACAAGCGGCCGTCTGGCTCGTAGCCGGCAGCAGCCTCAGCCGATGTGCAGACGGTCGATCTCTGTGCCGGCCGCACTTGGCACCCAGATGTCGCCGAACGCCGCCGCGGCAGGGAACGGACCCCGCCCGACCGGCACGACCTCGATGACGTGGTTCGTCGCTGGATCGATTCGCGAGACGGTGTTCGAGCCGTTGTTCGGCACGAAGACCGTTCCGTCGTCCGCGATGGCGGCGTTGTCAGGTGCCTTCCCGACGCGGATCGTTGCCACCACCCTGAGGCGGCGAGGGTTGATCCGGGAGACCGTGTTCGACTTGGCGTTCGACACCCAGACCGCGGTGTTCGAGACGGCGACCGATCGCGGCGCCTTCCCGACCAAGATGCTGCGGAGCTTGTTGGTCCGGGGATTGATCCTGTAGATCTTTCGCCCGAGCAGCGCCCCGACCCAGACGGCGCCGGCCCCATAGCGCAGGTTGGCGGGGCCGTTGAAGCCTGGGACGGAGATCTTCCTCGTCACCTTGTTCGTCCTCGGGTTGATCCGGGCGACGAAATTGGACTGGGTACCGGTCGCCCAGACCGAGCCGGCGCCGACTGTGATGTCCCAGATCTCGTCGCCCATCGGTATTCGCTTGATGACCTTCAGCGTCTGCGGGTCGACGCGGACGACCGAGGCCGAGGAGTAGCCGTCGACCCAGACGCTCCCGCCGGCGATCGCGACCCCGCAAGGCCCGGGGCCGACGTCAATCTTCCCCGTGACCGCGTTCGTGGCCGGATCGATGCGTACCAGCGTCCCGTCCCGGTTGTTGGCGACCCAGAGGTAGCCGAAGCCGCCGACCTCGGAACAGGGGCCGTTCCCGGTCTCGATCCGGGCGACCACCGACACGCTCCCTGTGGGCTTGTCTGAGCCGGCTCCAGGGGTCGCCGCGACCAGGACGGCCGAGGCGGCGATCGAGACGGCGACGGTGATGCGGATGGGGGTCCGGGTCATCTGCCCGCCAAGGTAGAGATCGATCTGGCCATTGTTAAGGTCCAGTTTCGTCCCGATGTTCTGTACCAGTTGAGCGAGAGAAGCGACGCCGTCGAGTTCCTCGCCGGGCTCGACCGAAGCGGGAGCGAGACGCTGACGAGGCAGCTCGAGCGGCAGCTCCGCGACGCCGTCCGCTCGGGCGCCCTGCGGCCGGGTGCACGCCTGCCCTCCACCCGCGGCCTGGCCGCCCAGCTCGGCGTCTCCCGTGGCCTCGTCGTGGCGGCATACGCGCAACTACGCGCCGAGGGCTATCTCGACCTGCGCCAGGGAGCCCCGCCGCGCGTCTCCGCGACCGCGTCGGCCGCAGGGCCTCCGCGCCCCGAAGCCCGCGAAGACCGGCCGCGCTTCAACCTCCGTCCGGACCTGCCCGACTACTCTGCGTTTCCACGCGAGGAGTGGCTGCGGTCGTACCGGCGCGCGCTCAAGGGTGCCGCCGCCCGGGACTTTGCCTACGGCGACGTCCGCGGAGTGGGCGCGCTGCGAGCCGAGCTCGCCCAATATCTCGGCCGCGTGCGCGGCGTCGTCGCCGAGCCCGAGCACACGTTCGTGTGCGGAGGCTTCTCGCACGCGATCGGCCTACTCGCGCGTGTCCTGCTCGCCCAGGGAGCACGCACGATCGCGGTCGAGGATCCGAGCCATGTCGTCATCCGCGAGATCGTTGCTCGGACCGGACTCGAAACAGTGGCGATCGCGGTCGACGCCGACGGCATCGACGTCGACGCACTCGCTCGCGCGGGCGCGGACGCGGTCCTCGTGACGCCCGCCCACCAGTTCCCGACGGGCGTCGTCCTCGCGCCTGAGCGGCGCGCGCGGCTGATCGAATGGGCGGCCGAGACGCGGGCGCTGATTGTCGAGGACGACTATGACGCCGAGTTTCGCTACGACCGCGCGCCGGTCGGTTCGCTCCAGGGCCTTGCCCCGGACTGCGTCGCGTACATCGGGTCGGCGAGCAAGACGCTGGCGCCGACACTCCGGCTCGGCTGGCTCCTCGCGCCGGCGCGGCTTGTCCGCTCCCTCGCCGACGAGGTTCTCTTCTCGGTGATTGCACCTCCGCGCTTGCAGCAGCTCGCCTTCGCAGACTTCCTGCTCCGCGGCGAGCTCGACCGGCATCTGCGGCGTATGCGCCTCCGCTACCGGCGTCGCCGCGACGTGCTCGTGCGGTCGCTCGCGCGCGAGCTGCCGATGGTGGAGATCGGCGGGATTGCGGCCGGGTTGCATGTCGTCGGCACATTCCCCCGCGGCTACAGCGAGCGTGTCATCGTCGCCGAGGCCCGAAAACGACGTATCGGGCTCTATGGGCTCGGCGAGCATCGGATCCGCGCACGGCGCGGGCCGGCCCTGCTGCTTGGCTACGCCGTGACCGGCGAGGCGACGATCCCGGCGGCAATCCGTGAGCTCGCCGCCGCAGTAACGGCTAGCGCCTGAACTGAAGCTCGTGCCAGGAAGGGATCGGCGCGACCTCGAGCAACGCGCGCTCGCCGTTGGGATCGACGTAGGCGAACTCGCCGGTCTCGTCCTCCCAGGCCACGTCGAGGCGCCCGTCCTTGACCCAGTGGTCGAGCCAGGCGCCGCGGAAAACGAGCTTCCGCAGCCAGTAGACGAGCGACTCCCCACCCACGAGCGAGAGCTGCTCCCAGTGGCGGACGAGGTAGAGGCCGAGACCGCTGCGGGGTTCGGCAATCCGGCCGTCCGCCGTCAGCTCGACGAGGTCGCCGGTCTCCTCCTCGTCCAGGTCGTTCCCCCCGACGAGGCCCAGCTTCACAGCCGCCGCCGTGACGCGCTGCTCGAAGTCGAACGTGTTGAAGCTGAAGTGGTAGCCCAGGAACTCGACGACGTAGTCGTCCCCGGACGAGTAGGTCGGCTCGGCCACGGCGAGAGGATAGCCACCCTATCGGCGTTGCTTGCGACGCCCACTCTGGAGCTAAAGTCGGCGCCGTGAGCACGAGGGCGGCCGCGCTGTCGGGTCTCGTCATCGGCGGGCTGGTCCTGCTCGTCGCCTGGTTGTTCGACGTCTCGGTCGGTCACGTCGTGCTGCTCGCGCCGGTTGTGGTGCTCGTCTTCGCGGCCGTCGCCGGGCTCGCCATCTTCTGGTTCCGGGCCGCGGCGGACTCGCTGCGCGAGTCGAAGCACCCGCGCATGATCCTGGGCGCGGCGGCGGCAGTGTTCGTGCTCGGCATCGTGCTGACGGTGCTCGGCGTCGAGCTTCCGCGCGAATAGCGTCCGAACCGTCACAGCTCTGTGCCGGATCTGTGACGTTCGCTGGGCGTCATCCGAAAAACGGCGGCACGATGGGAGTCCCGTCCTCGTCCCGTCCGAGGCCGTCCCTAGCGCTGAGGCGTCGCTTGCGACGCCGTTGAGAGGTCGTGGCGGCTTTGCCGCCGCGACCGTTTATACGCGGGTGCACCCATGCACTCGCGGTTCGCGCCGTCCGGGCACCTCCCTACCGTGGACTGCCCATGCAGGAAGGCAGCTGGACGATCAAGGCGTGCGACCGGGACGCGGTGGCCGGCCTCGAGCGGGAGCTCGAGATCAGCGGGGCGACGGCCGCGGTTCTCGTCCGGCGGGGCTACGACGACGTCGCCCGCGCACGTGCGTTCTTGGCGGGTGAGCTTCCGGCTCATGACCCGTTCGAGCTTGGCGACATGGCCGCGGCGTGCGAGGCGATTCGCGGCGCCATCGCCGGGGGGCGCCGCATCTGCGTCCACGGGGACTACGACGCCGACGGGATCTGCGCGACCGCGCTCGCGGTCCTGATCCTGCGCGAGCTCGGCGCCGAGGTCGAGTCGCACCTGCCGAGCCGCTTCGACGAGGGCTACGGCATCCGCGGGGAGACCCTGTCCAGGCTCGCGGACGAGGGCTGCGGCCTCGTTCTGACCGTCGACTGTGGAGTCACGGCCGTCGAGGAGGTTGCGCGCGCCAAGGAGCTCGGCCTCGAGGTCGTGGTCAGCGATCACCACCGTGCGGGGGACGCGCTGCCCGACTGCCCTGTCGTAGGCCCGTACCGAGGCTCCGCGTACCCGTTCGGCGAGCTTTGCGGGACCGGCGTCGTCTTCAAGCTCGGCCAAGCGCTCCTCGGCACCGAGTCGGAGACGCTTCTGCGCCACCTGGACCTGGTCGCGGTCGCGACGATCGCCGACGTCGTTCCCCTCGTGGACGAGAACCGCGGCGTCGCCATCGCGGGCCTGAGGTCACTCGCGAGCACGCAGAAGCCGGGTTTGCGCGAGCTGATGAAAGTCGCGCGCGTGGATCCGGCGGCGGTCGACGCAGGCATGGTCGGCTTTCGCCTTGCGCCGCGTCTGAACGCGGCGGGACGGCTGGGGCACCCGGAGGCCGCGCTGGAGCTCTTGCTGACAACCGATCCCGCGGGGGCCGTGCGGCTCGCGCACCGGCTCGACGAGCTCAACCGCGACCGCCAGGCGGTGGAGGAGCGGATTCTGCGCGAGGCCGTCGAGGAGATCGAGTCGTGGCCCGAGCCGAAGCAGCGCCGGCACGGCTACGTCCTCGCGCGCGAGGAGTGGCACGAGGGCGTGATCGGGATCGTCGCCTCGCGGCTCGTCGAGCGCTACCACCGGCCGGTTGTCCTCATTGCGGGCGGCGAGCGCGAGTGGAAGGGCTCCGGGCGCTCGGCGGGAAGCTTCGATCTGCACGGGGGCCTCGCCGCCTGTTCCGACCGGCTGGTGCGCTTCGGCGGGCACCGCGCCGCGGCCGGCCTCTCGATCGATCCCGGCGAGGTCGAGGCGTTCGCGGCCGCCTTCGCGGCCCATGCCGACGCCCACCTCTCGGAGGCCGAGCTGGCGTCGGTGACCGAAGTCGATGCGCTCGTGCACGGCTCGGACCTGACCCTCGACCTCTGCGCCGAGCTCGCCAGGCTGGCGCCGTTCGGGCTAGGCAATCCGGGCGTGACCCTGCTCGTCGCCGGGTGCGAGCTCCGCGACGTCGCCACGGTGGGGGATGGAAAGCACCTGCGCTTCCGGGTCAGGGACGGCGCTCGAGATGCGGGCTCCGCGATCGCGTTCGGCTTCGGCCGCCAGTTCGACCGCTTCCGGCAGGAATCCGCGTTCGACCTCGCGTTTCGGCTCGAGGAGAACCACTGGAACGGCACGGTGGCTCCCCAGCTCGTGGTCAGGCGGGTGTTCGACGCGGAGCCCCGCTACCGGGAGCTGCGCGAATGGCTGGCGTGCCTGTGGCGCGAAGGGCAGCAGGCATGGCCGCCCGAAGCGGCGATGATCTTCGCCGAGCTCGAGCTCGGCGGGGAGGAGTCGGGGCGACGGCACCTCCTCGAATCGCCGACGTTCTGCGGCCTCCTCGAAACGCCGCCCGGCCTGGCGGAGGCCGCCTAGGAAAGCAGGGGAGCGCAAAGCCCGGGAGTACACTTTTTCCATGGCTGTCCTCGCAGCGGGCGAAAAGCATCAGGAGCTGCTCGACGAGCTGATCTCGGACGTCGAGGCGTACAACCCTGACGTCGATCGGGACCTGCTGGCGCGCGCGTTTCGCTTCGCCGCCGAGGCCCACGACGGGCAGCAGCGCCGGTCGGGCGAGGCGTTCATCCGGCATCCGTGGGGTGCCGCCAAGATCCTCGCCGACCTTCGCCAGGACGAGCAGACGATCGCCGCCGCGCTGCTCCACGATGTCGTCGAGGACACCGAGACGGACATCGAAGCGGTGCGCACGGAGTTCGGCGACGAGATCGCTCAGCTCGTCGAGGGCGTCACGAAGCTGACGCGAATCCACTTTCAGAGCCGCGAACAGGCCGAGGCGGAGAACTACCGCAAGATGATCGCCGCCATGGTCGGCGACGAGCGTGTGATCGTGATCAAGCTCGCCGACCGGCTTCACAACATGCGGACGATCGAGTACCTCGGCAAGCAGAAGCAGCTGCAGAAGGCGCGCGAGACGCTCGAGGTCTATGCGCCGCTGGCGCACCGGCTCGGTATCCACAAGCTCAAGTGGGAGCTCGAGGACCTCGCCTTCGAGACGCTGCACCCGCGCAAGTACGAGGAGATCAAGACGATGGTCGCCGAGCGGCGAACCGACCGCGAGGAGCACGTCGCCGAGGCGTCGCGGATCCTCCAGCGAGAGCTCTCCAAGGTCGACATCCCGGCCGAGATCTCAGGGCGCGCGAAGCACTTCTATTCGATCTACGACAAGATGGCCAAGAAGGGCCGCGAGTTCAACGAGATCTACGACCTGACCGCGATGCGGGTCATCGTCGAGCGGTCGGGGGACGAGGGAACGCGCGACTGCTACGGCGCCCTCGGCCTGATCCATTCGCTCTGGAAGCCGATGCCCGGCCGGTTCAAGGACTACATCGCCATGCCGAAGTTCAACGCCTACCGCTCGCTGCACACGACCGTGATCGGGCCCGAGGGCCGGCCCCTCGAGATCCAGGTGCGGACGCGCGACATGCACGAGATCGCCGAGCTCGGCGTCGCGGCGCACTGGCTCTACAAGCGCGGCAAGCGCGACCCGCAGTGGACGGCG
>Ga0066652_100000948_pt1 | contig 14435 bp, 11 predicted proteins | sample GraSoiAngelo_101_FD_71413 | JGI IMG/M metagenome (GOLD analysis project Ga0066652, IMG submission 71413) | Grasslands soil microbial communities from the Angelo Coastal Reserve, California, USA - 14_0903_02_30cm | ecosystem: Environmental > Terrestrial > Soil > Grasslands | place: USA...
CAGGCGGTCCGATCCCTGCATTCAGCGGGCTTCCGCGTACAGCTCGCGCGCGGAACTCCCTCCGCGAGCGTAACCGAACCGGCGGCTGGTGTAGTGGCGTCGGCAGGATCGCTCGTACGGCTCAGGTACATCCGGTAATGGCGATACCCACGCAACGCATCACGGCGGCTCTCTCCGCCGCGGACCTGCTCGTGGAGGTCCGCGGATCGCTGCCGGACGTGATCTCGTCCCTCGAGGACGACAGCCGTCGCGTGACAGCCGGGGCGCTCTTCATTGCGGTGCGCGGAAGTGAACGCGACGGCCACGCATTTCTCGCCAGTGCCGCGACGGCTGGTGCCGCCGCGGCAATCGTCGAAGACCCCGTTCGCACGACGCTGCCGTCGATCGTCGTCAGGGACGGACGACGGGCCGCGGCGATTGCAGCGTCGGCTGCGTACGACTGGCCGGTCCGGCAGCTCCAACTCACCGGCGTCACCGGTACCAACGGAAAGACCACGACCGTGCACGTGCTGCGACATCTGCTCGATCGCCCGTCGGCGCGGGCCGCCTCGATCGGAACGCTCGGCGTACTGATCGGCAGCGAGGGCAGGGAACTGGAGGACGTGGGGCTCACGACGCCGGGCCCGGTGGCGCTGCAGCGACTGCTCCGCGCGCTCGTCGACGCCGGCGTTCGCCATGTCGCCATGGAGGTATCGTCGCATGCACTGGATCAGCATCGCGTCGACGGGCTCGTGTTCGAAACCGCCGTCTTCACGAACCTCTCGCGCGACCATCTTGATTACCACAAGACGATGGACGCCTACCTCGCGGCAAAGGCGCGGCTGCTCGAGTATCTCGCGCCGCATGGCACGGTGGTCGTCAACGCCGACGACCCGGCGTGGAGATCGCTGGTGGTTGCGCGGAGAAGGGTGAGCTTCTCCACGCGCGCGGAGACGACAGAGGTACACGCGCGCAAGGTCACCTACACGCCGCGCGGATCGGACTGGACGCTCGTGCTCGACGGATCGTCGCGCCAGCTGCGGCTCCCACTCATCGGCGACTTCAACGTGGCGAACGCCGTTGGGGCGGCGGCGGCCGCTTTTGCGCTGGGCTCGCCGCTTGCGACGATCGCCGAGCGACTCGCGACGCTCCCGCAGGTGCCCGGACGGCTGGAGATCATCCACGAGCGCCCCACGGTGCTGCGCGACTATGCCCACACGCCGGATGCGCTGGAGCGCGCGCTCGCGGCGGTGCGGCCATTCGCCACGCACCGCCTCATCGCCGTGTTCGGTGCGGGCGGCGACCGCGACCGTGGCAAGCGGCCGGTCATGGGCGAAATCGCCGAGCGTCTGGCAGATTTCTGCATCGTGACGAGCGACAATCCCCGGACCGAGAATCCCGACGCCATTCTCGACGAGATCGAGGGCGGCATGCGACGCGACAATCACGAGCGCATCGAGGATCGACGTGACGCCATCGCGCGTGCGCTGACAATCGCCGACGCGAGCGACGTGGTGCTGCTCGCGGGCAAGGGACACGAGACGTATCAGATCCGCGGCACCGAGAAGTTGCACTTCGACGAGCGCGAGATCGTGGCCGAACTGTCGCGGGTGCGCGCATGAGCATCGAGGCGCACGGACCGACGTTGCCGGCCGCTCCGGCCGACGCGTCACCCTTCTGGACGCTGAGCCGCGTGGCGGATGCACTGAGCGCGCGCGCGCGGGGCCCGCTCCCACGCGGCGACCATCGCCTCGCGCGGGTGTGGACGGATACGCGATCGCTGCGTTCCGGCGATCTGTTCGTCGCCCTCAGCGGCGAGAAGTTCGACGCGCACGATTTCCTCGCCGCCGCGGTGCAATCGGGCGCTACGGGGGTGGTGGTCTCGCGATTGAGCGGAACCGCGGGACTCGGCGTTCCGGTCTTCGTTGTGGACGACACGCGCGCGGCGCTCGGCGCGCTGGGTCGGTATCGGCGACGCGCGTGGAACGGGCCGGTGATCGGCGTCGTCGGCACCAACGGCAAGACGAGCACGAAGGAGCTGATCCGTGCGGCCCTCGACAGCCGGCTCGAGGTCCACGCGACCACCGGCAACCTGAACAACCTCGTCGGCGTCCCGCTGACGCTGCTCGCGATTCCCGATGACGCCGACGTCGCCGTCGTCGAGATGGGGACGAACCACCCCGGCGAGGTCGCCACGCTCCGCGACATCGTCGAGCCGACCATCGTCGTCGTGACGTCCATCGCCGAGGAGCACCTCGAGGGACTGGGCGATCTCGAGGGCGTGCTCCGTGAGGAGCTGTCGGGATGCGACGGTGTGGGCATCGCGGTCGTGCCAGCGAGTCAGGCGGACGTCGTGACGGAGGCGCGCCGGCGGGCCCGTCGCGTCGTCGCCGCAGGTCTGGACGGTGGGGACGTCCCGGTCGCGCACTGGTCACTCGCGCTGGACGGCCGCGGCACCCTCGTCGTGAACGGCGTCCAAGTCGACGTACCGCTGCGCGGCGCGCACAATCTCCGCAACGCCACGCTCGCGCTGGCGGTCGCGCACGAGCTGGGTATCAGCGCCGAGGATGCCGCGCGCGGCATCGGACGGATGACGCTGCCGCCGATGCGGTCCAACATCGAGCAGCTCGGGCGCGTGACGCTGATCAACGACGCCTACAACTCGAATCCGGGCTCCGCGCGTGCGGCGATCGAGCTGCTCGCGCACGCCGGCGGCGCCGAGCCGAGGCAGCGCGTGGCGGTGCTCGGCACGATGCTCGAGCTTGGGCCCACAGCGCCGAGGCTGCACGACGAGATCGCGCGCGCGGCCCTCGACGCCGACGTGGCCGTGATCGCTGGTGTGGGCGAGTTCGCCGCGGCACTCGAGCGCGTCAACGCGCCGAAGGAACGCATCCTGACCGCGATCGACGCGGACGATCTGTGGCCGGCGCTGGCGTCTCGTCTGCAGCCGGATGCGATCATACTTCTCAAGGGCTCACGCGGCGTGCGGCTCGAGCGACTTGTCCCGCATATCACCGCGTGGGCGCAGCGCAGCGCCTGATCACCCGATCTCCGTTCATCGACCTCCAACACCGTGCTTTACCACCTGTTCGTCCCGCTGGCCCGCAGATTCACGTTCCTGAACGTTTTCAACTACATCACGTTCCGCGCGGCGGCGGCGGCGGTGACGGCGCTGGTGCTCGCGGTCGTCGTCGGACCCATCATCATCCGGCTGCTGCAGGAGAAGGCGTTCCATCAACCCCACCGCGAAGGCACGCCAGACACACACAAGACCAAGGCGGCCACGCCGACGATGGGCGGCCTGATCATTCTCTTCTGTTCCATCGTCTCGGTGCTGCTGTGGGCGCGTCTCACCAGCCACTACACGTGGCTGGCGCTCGCGGTCACCGCGTGGATGGGCGGCATCGGGTTCCTGGACGACGTGCTCAAGCTCAAGCAGAAGCGCGCCGGCCAGAAGAACCAGGGGTTGGTCGAGCGATACAAGCTGATCGGCCAGCTCATCATCGGCGTGTTCCTCGGCTGGTATCTGTGGAAGTTTCCGCTGTCGCCGAATCTGCCGGGGGCGTCGACAACGCTTCCGTTCTACAAGTACGTGCTCGTGGTGGCCGCGGCGCCCTGGCTGGAACCACTGTATGTGCTCTTCACGACGTTCATTCTCGTGGGCGTGAGCAACGCGGTGAATCTCACGGACGGCATCGATGGACTGGCGGCCGGGACGAGCGCCATCGCGTTCATGACGCTGGGTGTGTTCGCGTATGTGATCGGACGCATCGACACGAGCCAGTACCTCGGCGTGTTCTACCTCGTGAATGCCGGGGAGCTCACCGTATTCTGCGCCGCCATGGTCGGCTCCCTGATCGGTTTCCTGTGGTTCAACACGTATCCGGCGCAGGTGTTCATGGGTGACACCGGCGCGCTCGCGCTGGGTGGCGGACTCGGCGCGGTAGCCATCCTGCTCAAGTCCGAGTTCCTTCTGCTCTTCGTCGGCTTCGTCTTCATGATCGAGACGCTGTCGGTGCTCGGGCAGCGCTACGTGTTCAAGTATCGGCGGAAGCGCCACGGCCTGGAGTACGCACAGAAGAACCGGCTTCTGCTGCGCGCGCCGCTGCATCACCATCTCGAGGTGAAAGGGTGGCACGAATCGCAGGTGGTCGTGCGGTTCTGGATCATCCAGATCCTGTTCTGCGTACTCGCCCTGAGCACGCTCAAGCTGCGCTGACGAATGACCTCGCGCGCCTCGGCGCCGGCGATGCTCGCTGACTGGCAGCAGCGCGAGATTGCCGTCATCGGATTGGCGCGGAGCGGCCGGTCCGTGGCGACGCTGCTCGCACGCAACGGCAGCACGGTGTACGCATCGGACGCCGGCCGCTCGCCCGAGCTCGACGAGGCGGAGGAGCAGTTGCGCCGCGAAGGAGTCGACGTGGAGCTCGGCGGTCACGATCTCGATCGTATCGGGAGAGTTGGCCTGGTCGTGGTGAGCCCGGGTGTTCCGCCGGGAGCGCCGGCGCTGCGTGCTGCAGCGGTGCGCGGGATCGAGATCGTCAGCGAAGTGGAGATGGCACTCCGCTTCCTGCCCGGGCTGCATTACGTCGCGATCACCGGCACGAACGGCAAGACCACGACGACCGCGCTGATCGCGCATCTCCTCCAGGCGCTGCGTCATCGCGCGGTGGCGGCTGGCAACATCGGCACGCCGCTGTCCGAGATCGCGCTGCAGCCCGCACTTCCCGAGTGGGTGGCGCTGGAAGTCTCGTCGTATCAGCTGCACTCGACGCCGGGGATCAAGCCGGCGGTTGGCGTGCTCACGAACCTGTCGCCGAACCATCTCGATCGGTACACGAGCGTCGCCGACTACTATGGCGACAAGAAGCTGCTGTTCCGGAACTCGGACGCCGCGTCGCAATGGATCACCAACGCCGACGACGACGCGGTGGAGTCGCTGGCCGCGGATGCCGCCGGCCTGCACTGCCGGTTCTCATTGCGCGGGCAGACCGACGCCTACTTCGATCGCGAGTCGCAGATGCTGGTCGCCCTGGGTTGCAAAATCGTGCAGCGCGAAGAGCTGGCGCTCGTGGGCGACCATAACGTGGCCAACGCGCTGGCCGCGGTGCTCGCGGTCATGCTCGCGTCGCCGGACCATCGCGCCGCGGGCGCGCTCGAGCGCATTCGCGCCGGTCTTCGGTCATTCCGGGGGCTGGAGCACCGCATAGAGATCGTGCTCGAGAAGGACGGCGTCCTGTGGATCAACGACTCCAAGTCCACGAATGTCGCGTCCACGCAGATCGCGCTGCGGGGCATGACGCGCCCGACCGTGCTGCTCCTCGGCGGCAAGCACAAAGGAGAGCCATACAGCACGCTCGCGCCGGAGCTGCAGCGTACCGTGAAGACCGTCATCGCCTACGGTGAGGCAGCGCCGGTCATCATGCGTGACCTCGATGGCGTCGTACCCGTCGAGCAGGGCGGCACGGTCTTCGCCGATATCGTCGCGCGCGCCCGGCGCGTCGCGCGTCCCGGCGACGCGATCCTCCTGTCTCCAGCCTGCTCCAGCTTCGACATGTTCAGCGATTACGAGCACCGCGGTCGTGAATTCAAGCGGCTGGTGACGTCCGCATGACGAGCGGCGCGGCTGCGCTCCCTCGCGATGCGCGTGCGACCGTGCGCGAGCGCTGGCGCATGGGCTCCCCGGCTCTGTCCCTCGTCTTCGTGTCCGCCGTGCTCCTCGCGTTCGGGCTCGCGGTGCTCTACAGCGCGAGCGCCATCGTCGCGATCAATGAGGGACGGCCCGGCACGTTCTACCTCACGCGACAGCTGTCCGGCGCCGCGATCGGCGTCGTCGCGTTCATGATCGCGGCCAAGATGGACGCGGAGCGCTGGCGCGAATGGGCGTGGCCGCTGATGTGGGCGACGCTGGCGGCGTTGCTCCTCTGCCTCGTGCTCCCGAACAGCATCGCGCCGCGCGTGAACGGGTCCAAGCGATTCCTCTTCGGCACGTCCCTCCAACCGTCCGAGCTGGGCAAGTTCGCCGTGGTCGTCTGGACGTCGATGCTGGTGGTGAAGAAGAGCGAGCAGCTGCGCCGGTTCACGCGCGGGCTGCTGCCGTTCCTCGTGGTGCTTCTCGGACTGTGCGTGCTGGCGGCCGCGGAGCCCGATCTGTCCGTGGCGATGCTCTACACGCTGCTCATGGCCATCGTGCTCTTCGCCGGCGGCGCGCGGCTCGCGCACTTCATGCTCATTGGCGGGCTGGCCATTCCATTCCTGTGGAAGGAAGTGGAGCGCGTCCAGTACGCGGTGCTGCGTCTCACGTCGTTCCTCGATCCCGGGCGGGCCCCGTCCGCGGTGAGCTATCAGCTGCATCAATCGCTCGTCGCGGTGGGATCGGGCGGCATCTTCGGCACCGGATTCGGCGAAGGCCGCCAGCAATATGGATTCCTGCCGTATCCGTACAGTGACTTCATCGCCAGCAACGTCGGCGAGGAATGGGGTTTCGTCGGCATGGCCGCGCTGACGCTCGCGTTTGCCGCCTATGCGCTCTTCGGCTTCCGGATCGCGCGCGCCGCGCGGACGCCGTTCCTGCAGCTGCTCGCGGTCGGGCTCACGTTCACGACCGTGCTGACGGCCTACCTGCACATTGGCGTCGTGGTGGGGCTGCTGCCCACGACAGGTCTCACGCTGCCCTTCGCGTCGTACGGTCGGTCGAATCTCATCCTCACGCTGTTCACGACGGGCGTGCTGGCGAACATCGGCAGCTCACGTGAGCGCGTCACGGGCGTCACGGCGACGAATCCGTTCGCGGGATAGGATGCGCATCATCTTCGCCGGCGGGGGGACGGGGGGGCACCTCTACCCCGGGTTGGCCATCGCCCGCGCGCTGCAAACACTGCGTCCCGACGTCCAGCCGTACTTCATCGGCGCAAAGCGCGGTGTGGAGCGCGACATTCTGCCCACGACGGGGTTCCCGTACGCGCTGCTCGACCTCCATCCGCTATATCGCCGGGCAGTGTGGAACAACTGGCGAACGCTCGTGGGCCTCGTGTCGGCGTGGCGGGGCATCGGTCGCGTCGTGCGCGAGGAGCGTCCCGCCGCGGTGGTGGGCACCGGAGGCTACGCGTCGGGCGCCGCGCTCGCGTACGCGATCGTGCACGGCATCCCGATCGTCGAGCAGACCGGCGACAGCGTGCCGAGCCTGACGGCGCGACTGTTCAGCCGGTGGGCGCGCGAGGTCTACCTCTCATTCCCCGAGTCCGCGCATCGCCTGCGCGCCCGCTCGCCGGAAGCGCTCGTCGACACCGGGGCGCCGATCGAGCCACCGCCGAAGCAGCTGCCCGATCGCGCCACTGCGCGGCGCGTGTGGGCATTTCCCGCTGACGCAATCGTGCTGCTCGTCTACGGCGGCAGCCAGGGTTCGCAGGCGATCAACGCCGCCATGCGTGACTGGATCGCGATGGGACTGCCACGCGATGTGCATGTGATCTGGAGCACGGGACGCAAGAACTTCGAGAGGTTCGCCAATCTGGAAAGCAGCCGCGTTCGCGTGCGCCCGTACCTTTCGCCGATCGCGGACGCATACGCCGCGACCGACCTCGCGATCGCGCGCGCCGGAACCATGACGCTGGCCGAGCTGTTCGCCTGGAACATTCCCGCCATCCTGATTCCGCTGCCGACGGCGGCCGCCGATCACCAGACGTTCAATGCGCGGACGCTCGAGGATGCCGGCGCGGCCATCCATCTGCCGCAGTCGCAGCTCAGCGGCGAAAAGCTGGGACGCACGATCGAGAAGGCACTCGGCAACCGTGCGACGCTCGACGCGCTGACCCGCGCCGCCGCGGCGCGCGCCCGCCCCGGCGCGGCGCTCGAGATTGCGCGGCACATCCTCGCAGTGGCCGACAGCGGGGCCCGATAGCCCCAGGCTTCTTATATTCGTCGCGTGCTTCTCGACACGACGGACGAGCGCCCCGTTCATTTCGTAGGTATCGCAGGCGCCGGCATGAGCGCCCTGGCCGAGCTGTTCGCCCGTCGGGGCGTTCGCGTGACGGGGTGCGACGCGAATCCGGCCGATGTGGACGATCTGCGCGAGATCGGCATTGCGATCGAACGCGGCCACGATCCTGCGCACATCAAAGGCGCCCGCGCACTCGTGGTCACGTCCGCCATGGCCAAAGACCATCCGGAGCTCGCCGCCGCGCGCGCGCGCGGGCTGCCCGTGATCCGGCGCGCCGAAGCGCTGGGTGAAGCGACGTCGGGCGACGGACGCGAGCTCGTCGGCGTGGCAGGCACACACGGAAAATCGACCACGACGCTGCTGGCGGCGGAGGCGCTCGCCGCTGCCGACCGCGACCCCACCGCGCTCGTCGGCGCTCGCATCGCCGCATGGAAGGGCAATCTGCGGCCGGGCAGCGATCGCCTGTATGTGGTGGAAGCCGACGAGTACGACCGCTCGTTTCTGGCTCTCTCACCCACGATCGCGGTCGTCACCAACATCGAAGCCGATCACCTCGACATCTACGCCGACGTGGCCGACATCCTTGCGGCGTTCGCACAGTTCGTGGGCGATGCGCGAACGATCGTGCTGTGCGCGGACGACGCCGGTGCGCAATCCTTGCGGATGCCGAACAGCACCGAAGTGATCCGGTACGGCATCGAATCGCCGGACGCGCGGTTGCGCGCGCTGAACGTGCGATCGCACGATTCAGGGACCGCGTTCGCCGTCGAGTACGATGGTGAGCTGCTCGGCTCCGTTGCCCTCAAGCTCGCGGGCCGGCACAACGTGCTCAACGCGCTGGCGGCGATCGGCGCCGGACTCGCGCTGGCCGCGCCGTTCGCGGGTCTGGCGATCGGGCTGGCCAACGTGAGCGGCGCGGAGCGGCGCTTTCAGCGCGTCGGCGAAGCGAACGGCGTGATCGTGCTGGACGATTACGCGCACCACCCCACGGAGATCACGGCGACGCTGGCGGCGGCGCGCGCATCCTTCCCGGGTCGGCGCGTCGTGGTGGCGTTTCAACCGCATTTGTATTCCCGAACACGGGACTTCGCCGCGGATTTCGCGCGAGCGCTCTCGGCGGCCGACTCGCTGTACCTGACCGAGATTTATGCGGCTCGCGAACGCCCGATCGACGGCGTGACGACGTCGCTCATCGTCGACGCCCTCGGCGCCAACCGGACAAAGCTGGCGTGGCGCGGGGACCGCGCCGGGCTGGCCGACGCGCTCGGCATCGCGGTGCGCGAAGGAGACGTCGTGATCACGATGGGTGCCGGCGACATCACCAAGACCGCGCCCGAGCTGCTCGCGCGCTTGCGGCGCGCCGCGTGAGCGCGGACGCCTCGGGCACGCCCGCTCCGCGGTCGCGCCGACGTCGATGGCTCATTCCCGCCGCGATCGCCGCGGGAGTGTTCCTCCTCATCCTGTCGCCGCTGTGGGCACCACTGCTGCTGCGGCGGCTGACGTTCTTTCGCGTGCGGCACGTCGAGGTGGTGGGTGCGAAATACGTTGCGCCGCGAGAGGTCCTCCAGCGCCTGCGTGTGGACACCACGGCCTCGGTGTGGGATCCGCTCGCGCCACTCGAACGCCGTGTGCGCGAGCATCCACTCGTCCGCGACGTGCGCGTGGAACGGCGGCTGCCTGGAACGCTCGTGGTGCGACTGGTCGAGCGGGCGCCGGTCGGCCTGATCGCGACGCCCAACGGACTGCGCCCCTACGACGAGCGCGGGCGGCCACTGTCCATCGATCCCACCGCCGCCGACGTGGATGCGCCAATCCTTTCCGCGGGGCTTGCCGATACCGCGATCCTTCGCTTGCTCGGGGCGGCGCGGACGCAGGCGCCTGCGCTGTATCGTCGCGTCAGCGAGATTCGGCGCGAGGGAGACGGATCCGAGCTGCTGGTCGTCCTGGACTCGCTTCCCGTGAGGACCCTCCCCGATGTTACGTTGCAACGACTCACGGATCTGGAGCTCGTGGAGCGGGACCTGGCCCGCCGCGGACTGCGCCCCATCGAGCTGGATCTGCGTTACCGAGATCAAGTGATCGCACGTCTTCAATGATCCTTCCTCGCTTCGGTGCTTCGCACCTTCGCTCGGAATTCCGCAAAGTACAGGGGACATGAATCCCGACCGCATCGTCGCAGGGCTCGACATCGGTTCCGCGAAAACGACCGCCCTCATCGGCGAGGTCGTTGGCGAGCTTCCCAAGCACCCGGGACTCAAGGTGCTCGGCGTGGGACAGGCGCGGACCACCGGGATGCGCCGCGGCGTGGTCGCGGACATCGAGGAGACCACGCGCTCGATTCGCAAGGCGATCCAGGATGCGGAACGCATGGCGGGCGCTCAGGTGAACGAGGTGTACGCCGGTATCGCGGGCGAGCACGTCCAGGCGATGGTGAGCAAGGGCATCGTGGCCGTGAGCGGCGATGAGATCGACAAGTCCGATGTCGACCGCGCGAACGAGGTCGCGCGCGCGGTGAAGATCCCAGCCGAGCGCGAGCTGCTGCACGCGATCCCGCAGGAATACACGGTCGACAAGAACACCGGGATCCGCGATCCCATCGGCATGGCCGGGACACGGCTCGAGACCGAGATGTATCTCGTCACGATCGGGACGTCGCCGGCGCTGAATCTCCGCAAGTCGGTCGAGCGCGCCGGGTATGCCGTGCGCGAGCTCGTGCTCGAGCCCCTGGCGAGTGCGCTGGCGGTTCTGACCGAGGACGAGAAGGAGCTGGGCGTGGCGCTGGTCGAGATGGGCGCGGGAACGACTGATCTCGCGCTGTTTCACGAGGGCAAGATCCGGCATCTGGGCACGATCGCGTTCGGCGGAAACAACGTGACGAACGACATCGTGCACGGCCTGGGCGTGACGGGCGCCGATGCGGAACGTCTCAAGGAGCGCTATGGCAGCGCGTACGAGCCGCTCGTCGATTCGAGCGACGTGATCAAGCTGCCGAGCACCGTGGCCCAGGGCGACCGCGAAATTCCCCGCGAGCTGCTCGCGCACATCATCCACCAGCGCATGGACGAGATCTTCGATCTCGTGCAGCGCGAGATTGCCACCGCCGGCTACGCCGGAAAGCTGAGTGCGGGTGTCGTGCTGACGGGCGGCGCCGCGGCGATGCAGGGAAGCGCGGAGCTGGCGAGCGACGTCTTCGGCACCGGCGTGCGGGTTGGTGTACCCACCGAGAATCTCACGGGACTGTCCGACTCGGTCGAAGCGCCCCGATTCTCGACTGCTGCGGGGCTGGCGCAGTATGGCGCGAGTCGCATCGCTCTTGGCGCCGGATCATCCGTTCGCAAGACGAAGGTCGGATCGGGCATGGCGGGCGCGGTCGAGCGGATCAAGTTCTGGCTCCAGGACTTTTTCTGAGATGAGATGATCATGACTGCGCGATGGGCTGTCGCCGCGGCGATGGGCGTGTCGTTGCTGTGTGGCGGCTGTGCGTCGTCCCAGAAGAGCGACCGACCGCAGACCGTGGTGTTCGCGAGTGAGATGCTGTCCACGCGCATCACGCGCGGCGCGACGCCCGTGAGCGGCTTCTATCGCGCGGCGCCCGACTCGGTGTGGCTGGCGATCCCCGCCGCATTCAAGGATCTGGCGTTTCCCCGAGGCACGCAGACGAACGGCGCCGAGCAGCTGTTCGTGACGCAGGAGATGACGATCCAGCACCAGCTCTACGACAACGAACCGAACTCCCTGTATTTCGACTGTGGGCGCACCCCCGCGGGGAATGCCGCGGCCGACGAATACGCGGTCTCGTTCACGATCTTCGCGCGCGTCGTGCCGGATGGTGATCGGTTCAGCCATGTAGACGTGCTCGTCGACGGCCGCGCCCACGATCGCACGCGGAACAACATGTCCGCGGTGTTCTGCAACGGGAAGGGTCGCCTGGAGCAGATGGTGATCGACGCCATCCGCAAACGTCTGGCGCTATAGACAGCCCTCACATCAAAAAACTGCTTTTCCCCGGCACACTGTGGATAAACACGGTGTGCCCTTTTCGTTGGCATTTCGTCACTTAGGGGAGTAGTCAACACAGTTATCCGCATTATATTAGCGCAGCTTTTCCTGACCGTTCAGGACGCCACGCCGATTGCTCAAGGCGTAGCGACCCCGCCGGCGACCCTTCACCGCGACACACTCGCAAGGATTCGGGAGTGTCCTCAGAGATGATCTTCGAATTCGAAGAAAGCGCGACCCAGAACGCGCGCATGAAGGTCGTGGGCGTCGGTGGCGGTGGAGGCAACGCCGTCAACCGCATGATCGAGGAGCACCTCGACGGCGTCGAGTTCATCTCGGTGAACACCGACTCGCAGGCGCTGCTCAACTCGAAATCCGACGTCAAGATCCAGATCGGCAAGAAGCTCACGCGCGGACTGGGCGCGGGTGCGCGGCCGGAGATCGGGCGTCAGGCGATCGAGGAGAGTCGCGACGAAGTCTCGCGCGTGCTGTCCGGCGCGGACATGGTGTTCGTGACGTGCGGCATGGGCGGCGGCACCGGTACGGGCGGCGCGCCGGTGATCTGCGAGATCGCGCGCGAAGCGGGTGCGCTCACCGTGGGCATCGTCACCAAGCCATTCCTGTTCGAGGGACGCAAGCGCATGCGGCAGGCGGAGCAGGGGATCGCCGACATGCGCCGGAACGTGGACACGTTGATCGTCGTGCCCAACGAACGACTGCTCGCGGTCGTTGGAAAGGGCATTCCCTTCCAGGAAGCGCTGAAGAAGGCCGACGAAGTCCTGTTGCATGCGACGCAGGGCATCTCGTCGCTGATCAGCGTAACGGGCCTGGTGAATGTGGATTTCGCCGACGTCCGCACGGTCATGCAGAACGGCGGTTCGGCACTGATGGGTACCGGGATCGGCCGCGGTGAGAATCGCGCCATGGAGTCGGCGCAGCAGGCCATCAGCTCACCCCTGCTCGACAACATCAGTATCGCGGGCGCCACCGGCGTCCTGGTGAACATCACGGGTGGCGCCGATCTCACCCTCGGTGAAGTCCATCAGATCAACGAGATCATTCACGACGCCGTCGGCGACGACGCGGAAATCATCTTTGGCGCCGTGCACGAGCCGGCCATGCAGGGTGAGATCCGCGTGACGGTGATCGCGACCGGCTTCGACCGGGCGGTTCAGCCCGGCCTTGCCACTCCAACGCAGGATCTTCAGACGCTTCCGAAGAGCTCGCCTGTGATTCCCTTCCCAGGTAATCGTCCTGTCCGTAACGTAGGGTCCGGCGGGACGATCGCTCGCCCAAGCAATAGTCCCGATGCCGCTCGTCCGCGGCAGACCGGTGGCGAGCGGAGCAGTGGGTCGCAGGATCTCAGTGATATGGAGATCCCGACCTTCATTCGGAGGCAGATGGACTAATGTCGCTTAGAGGGGCTCGCGCCATCGCGTACGGCGTGGTGGCGCTGCTTGCTGTTGTCACGGTTCTATTCATCAGTCCGCTTCCATCCCGGTCGAATCAGCCGGCCGGTGAGATCCTTTCCGAGCAGCACGAAGCGCACGTCAACGAGCGTCACGACACCGTGGGCAAAGGTGAGACGCTGGTCAGTGTGCTCGCGCGCGGGGGGCTGAGCGATCTGATCGCCCGGGAGGTCGTCAGGGCGGCGAAGACGCTCGATCCGCGACGCGTCCCGGCCGGCATGGTCGTTCGGATGCGCACCTCGTCGGAAGCCACGCTTCCCAACGAAGTGATCTTTCAGCTGGCGGTCGATCGCCTCCTGCACATCCGGCGCGTCGACTCCACGTGGATGGCGGAGGAAGAGCGCCTGCCGTGGAAGACCGACACCATCGTGGTCGCGGGGGTCATCGCCACCAACCTCTATGACGCCGTGGACTCCGCCGCGCGCGACGTCATGCCGTCCGACGCGCGGCAGATGCTCACGTGGTCGCTCGCCGACATCTACGAATACCGCGTCGACATGAGCCGCGACCTCCAGGTCGGGGACTCGTTCCGCGTCATGGCCGAGCGCAGCGTGGGACCGCAAGGCGTGGTGCGCATCGGGAATCTGATCGCCGCGGTGATGAAGCTCTCGGGCACGACGACCGAAGCGGTCAAATTCCACAGCGCGAAGGTCGGCGGGGATTTCTTCGACCAGAACGGGAAGTCCATGCGAGCCGGCTTCCTGCGGGCGCCGCTCCAATTCCGGCGCATCTCGAGCGTCTTCGGCATGCGCATGCACCCGATCCTCGGTGTCATGAAGAAGCACGAGGGCACCGACTACGCCGCGAACGCGGGCACGCCGGTGCGCGCCGTCGGCGATGGGACCGTGATTCGCGCCGGGTGGAACAACGGGTACGGCAACCTGATGGAGATCCGCCACGCGAACGGCTTCGTGACGCGGTACGGCCACATGAAGGCCTTTGCGCAGGGCGTGCACGCGGGCTCGCGCGTGACCATCGGCAGCACGATTGGTTATGTGGGTTCTACCGGCCTGTCGACGGCGCCGCACCTGCACTTCGAGGTCCTGGTG
>Ga0066652_100000949_pt1 | contig 14420 bp, 9 predicted proteins | sample GraSoiAngelo_101_FD_71413 | JGI IMG/M metagenome (GOLD analysis project Ga0066652, IMG submission 71413) | Grasslands soil microbial communities from the Angelo Coastal Reserve, California, USA - 14_0903_02_30cm | ecosystem: Environmental > Terrestrial > Soil > Grasslands | place: USA...
AATGTTCCGTCAAGCGCAATCGTATTATGATAGTAGTGTACATTGTCCGAGGAAGAATTGTATAATCCATATTGATCGCTTCCACCATTAATATCGTAAATGAGATTATTGCTGACGACATTCTCCAAACCCGACAAAGCGTCCACTCCGGTAAAATAGATACCATAAAATATACTGGTGCTGGAAGGATCTCCATCGAAAGGAGCATGAATGCGATTTCTCGTGACATTAGCCGTAACGCTCAGACCGGTAAAATAGATCCCATAATGAGTGGTCAGCGTGGTTCGGGTAGGGCGGCTGATATTATTGCTGTCTATCAGCGTAGCCCCGGTCCCGCTTATATATAATCCATAGGAGTAAAAATCTTTGATCGTGTTACCTTTTATTTTGTTGCCGAAGTTGGCAACGGTCGAGCTTCCCACGTTGGTGATTGAATAATAACCACCGGTGATAGTATTATTGCTGAAAACATTGAAATCACAGAGAGCAGAGCCCGTCGTAGTAGCTGAAGTTGCTGAAGAACTAATTACAATACCGGCGTAGTTGGTCGACGTTGATGAAGTGTTGATGCTGATCGTACAGTTATTGATCACATTCGAATCCGCATCATTGATCAATTGCACACCAAAGCCATATTGGGTAGTAGTAGTACCAGTCGCGACTATGTTGAGGTCATTAACAATAATATGATCGGCGCCATTTAACTTGATGCCAGCCCTTTCATTTGTATTCGTTGATGCGAACTGAAGTGTTCTTCCATTACCATTAAATGTCACCGTATTGATGGCCGAAGCACCTCCTACCTGCGGGATGCTCACCTGTTCATTGTACGGCCCACTTGTAGCATTCACGTTAAATATGATGGGGCCTGTAATACCGCAACTCAATGCGTTAACGGCATCTGCAAATGAATGGTAGTTGGTGCCGCCTGTTGCCAGGTTGGAGTTAATAGTATATGTACCGCCGGCCAGGCCTGCACTCGCTACCAGTTGCACCGGCGTTGAATATTGGGTGTTCCCGCCACAAGTCACTGCAGCCCTGTAATAAGTTGATGTAGATGGCGAGCTAAAGCCATAAGTAGCTGAGTTAAGTACTCCGCTGAACGGAGTATAGGGACCGGCCAGGTTAGTGGAACTTTCCCATTGATAAGTCTGGCCTGTACCACCGCTATTTCCGGTTAAGCCAAGGGTCATTGCTGTTCCCGTACAAACCGGGGTAGACGGGGATAATACAGAAGTACCCGGAACGGGCGGAGAAGTACATGGTGCCGCATCCATAAAGGTTATTGTTCCGGTAAACCATCTCGGGTTGTTGGTTACGGTAGGAAATGCACCACCGTATCCCACATTGGCACCCCCTACTTGTGCTTCACCTACTTTGAGGGTCACGCCACCAGCTGTAAACATATCGGGATCGCAGTTCCCGGCAGCCGATCCGCTATACCTGATGGATGAAGAAGATTGCAGGGCAAACCGGTATTGCGCACCGTTCGGGATCACAAATGACAACCCCGTAAAGCAATCAATTATTCCGTTTGCAGTCACCGTTATCGTGTTGCTCTGTATCGATGTCCATGTTGGTGTGACCACATTGGGTGTACCTGACAGGGAAGTACTGGTATACCAAAGTGTGACCGTAGCGCCGTTACTCGCCGTTTGGAAATAATTTCCTACCTGGGTAAGCAGTTTATTAGAACCACTTGTATTCTCGATAACAAATGTTACCATCGAATTTCCCGTCACGCCGTTGGTGGCAGTGTATCCTGTACTACCGACGGTTGTATTAATAGTTGTTTGGGCGTCTCCTCGTTCTGAAAAAACAGTTGTTGCTATGATCAACAGGAACAGGCCACGGACAGAACGTTGATAAAAATTTCTCATTACGGCTGGTTTGTGAGTATTAAACATTGTCTTCTTCAGATATATTCCGGAAAAATGCTATTATAGTTTTAAGATCATGCGCTGTACTACGTCTCCTCTTTTTTCATTTACGTTCCTTACTTTTTCATCTATGACCCTTACTACGTAAAGACCGGCGCTGAATTTTGACATATCGATATCAAGGCTGGTAGTAAATGAATTCTGATAAACTACCGCACCATTGGTATTGACAATCGTGATCCAGAACTTGGTGCCATTGCCAGTGTAGCGCACAGAAAGCATACCCCGAACGGGGTTGGGTGCAATAGTTATTTGCCCGTCGACAACAGGATTCACAGTCACAGGCATTGTATAGTTAAACACTTCTGATAAAGGACCAAGACATCCGTTCGTTGTAACCTGGACGGTATAGGGACCAGATGAATTGGGTGTAAAGGAAGCTCCTGTTGCACCCGGAATAACCAATCCATTTAGGAACCATTGATTGCCTGATGCCGCAGATGATTGCAAGGCATTGCCAACCTGTGTAATCACTGCCTGAGCAGGTACGGGATTAATGGTTACAGCTGTTGCGGCAGATGCATTTGAACCGCAGCTGTTCGAACTTGTTTTCACGGTATAGTTTCCGGCTGTGGTAGCAATATAAGTTTGATTTGTAGCGCCCGCTATAACCGCACCATCTTTATACCATTGATTATTGGCTGTAGCCGATGAAGTAAGCGTTACGTTACTGCCAGTGCAGAATGATGTGGGGCCCGATGCCGAGATTGTTGGGGCAGCGGGAATTGGATTTACTGTAACTGTCACAGACAAATCTTTTGAACAGGTGCCAATATAACCGGTGACCGTATACGTCGTTGTTGTGGTAGGACTGGCCATCACAACAGCTCCGCTGGTGGTATTCAAGCCTGCCGCTGGCGCCCAGCTATAAGTGCTGGCTCCATTCGCTGTCAATTGTGTAGATGAACCCGCACATATTTCGTTGGCTGCATTGATACTTAACGAAGGACCCGGCTTATAAATGATCTCTTTGCTGTTGTGATCATCACCACATGAGTTTACTACGTTAACTGAATAGTAACCGCCAGTGGAGACATCAATGCTGTTTGTGGTCGCACCATTACTCCATAAAAATGTGCAACCGGTACAATTTACCGTGCTGAGTGTAACATTGGTACCGCTGCACACTGTATCGGCCGGTGAAGTGCTGATGGTGGCAGTCGGCGGGCCATTCAACACCACAACCTGTACCGCTGAAGATGTATCAGAAGCTCCGCCATTTGTACAGGTAACGACGTTGCGATAATAATGAGATACAGATTGGTTGGTTGTATAGAAAATAGATGTCGCACCAGCGATATCTGACCAGTTTACGTTATCGGTGGACGATTGCCAGCGATAACCTAAAGCCGACGCAATAGTACTTCCTGTAAGACTTAGAATAAAGTTCTCGCCAGCACAAACATTTAACTTGGAGCTGCTAGCCGAGCCTGCATCAGGTGTGCCGGCGCAGGGAGTATTGGGTGCAATATTAATAATGTAGTCTTCCGTTTCTCCATAAGTATAAGTCATACATGGCTGCAGAGCGGTTCCTGAATAATTCTCCGCAACAATTATCCGCATTCCTACCAGGCCAGGGGATGCCGTAACAGGAACTGTAAAATTGCCGCTGATGGTGCGGGGACTTTGCGAGAGTGCATTTTCAACGTACACCTGTTCTCCCGGATCTGTAAATACCCCATTGCGGTTAAAATCGATCCATACGGCACATCCATTATTGTAGTAAGTGGGGCCGTCACATTCATCTTCCTGGATAGTAAAAGGTACTGTAGTACCCGGAATGAGAGTAGTCAGTGGTCCCAGAGTGTAAAAATTGGAATACCTGTTTAATATGGATCCTGGTCCGGGGGCTACTGTCGTACAGTTATAAGCATTGGTAGCACCATTGACTGTAACGCTAAAGATCTCTTCATCGATGGTACTGGTTGGTATCGAAGGACAATAACAAATATTGGTGGTCACCAGGAGAGAACCGGAAGTAACGGTAGTGCCGCAGGTAACTTTACTCCTGTAATACATGTTTTCTGTTTGCGATGTCGTCAGCGTGGAATTGGTAGCGCCGCCTATATCAGTCCAGTTCACATTATCTGGAGAAGATTGCCATTGGTAAGTTTGACTGGTCCCGGTTGTCCCACCGTTAAGACCCAGGGTAAAACTTGTTCCCATACAAACGGGATTAGAACTTGCTGTTACTGTTCCAGGCGTTGGCGGATTGATACAGGGGCCAGCAGGCGCCGCAGTAAAAACAATATTGGGTCTTGTTGCCTGGTCGCCTGTATTTGTCGTTGTAGCAGTACCGCAAAGATTACCGAGATTATCGGCCCGGTAACTATGAGAGCCATTAAAACTTAAACCCGAAGTCCAGGGAATAACCGGGTTACCTGTATAATATATATCGGAGGTATTATTGGGGTCGCCGCCGCAGATCTCTATCACAATATTATCTGTGCCATTCCAGAAGAAGGGAGATGTAAAAGTGAAAGTGTTTACGCCGAGAACAGTCATGTAATTTGTCGGACCATAAACAGTAGCAGTTACTGTTTCCCATGTCGAAGTACCAAGCGAGGTCGTCGCAGTTGTACCAATCTTGATCGTAAACTGCTCGATAGCGGGGTACGTGCCGGTGCTGGTAGTAAGACTCACGGCATTGAACTTGATGCCGACGATATTTCCGGCGCCCATACCCGTTGCAGTCAACTCCGAAGCCCGGTACAGGAACTGCATCCTGCTCCCCTCATAATAATCCTGCAATGGGCAGGGATAGGTGGTATTGGCATTTCCCGTTGTTCCGGTACCAATAGTAAAATCAACCTGGGCTTTTGTATTCGTAAGAAAGAATACTGTAATAATTAAAAGCAGCAACGATCTTCTGCAAAAAGCAGAGTAGAGTTTTCCCATAGCAGACAGTTATAATTAGTGTATGTGTGTCTAAATTCCATTCAGCAATCATCTGGATAAGCATGACAATAACAGTAGCGTCTTTGCAAACGCGGTGTTCACATGGTCATCCAAAAAGATAGAATAAACGATGGTTGTTCCGATCCTGGTTAATTCGCCTTAATACTATCTGATTTTATCTTCAGACATAGATTCTTCAACTCTAGGTTTTAGCAAAGGACCGTTTTCAATGGATAATGAATAGGATCTTAAATTGAAGGAGGTAGCTACTAATCTCTAAAAAAAATGGTAACGCAATGTTATAAAAAATAATTGACTAATGTCAAAACAATTTATGTTTTTGCAAGTTTTTTTTTGTAAAAAATTTGATTTGTACTTTATACATAATTGCAAATTGATCTTGAATGTAACATGTGAACTACTTCGACAAAAAAATGTAGAATTACTTTCGTGTCTTCTCATCTTCCGGGTTACGCTATCGTTTGCACATCCTGCAAACCTGTTATTTCCTTATCTAACTCTCACCGGCATCGTTTCCGGAAAATCATCATTGGTATTATCGATATTGTTATAGCTTTATGCCGATTAGGTAAAGGTTAAGATTTTGAATTGTTTAAAGCTTCCTGTTGGATTAATTATAGATTAAAATTCCTGAAATGAAGAATATTCATCCTGTACATCCGAATGATTTTATTCAATACACCACAGAACAAATACGAGAAAAGTTTCTGCTTGAGAACTTAGTAGTTGTAGATAAAATCGAATGCGTATATACACATTACGATCGCATGATCGTCGGCGCTGCTCACCCGGTAAATACACAACTTGAATTAGGCACGTATGAGCAATTAAAATCGGATCATTTTCTCAGCCGTCGTGAAATAGGTATTATTAATATAGCCGGAAATGGAAGCGTCAATGTAGACAAAGAAAAGTTTGATCTTGAAAAACAGGATTGCCTGTACATTGGTAAGGGAAAACAAAAAATAATATTCAGCAGTGTCAACAAATCCAACCCGGCTAAGTTTATTTTCTTTTCCTGTCCTGCTCACCAGGAATATCCGTCCCGGCTGATGAAACCCGCAGAAGCGCTGCCTGCCGAACTCGGTAGCCTGGAGAATAACAATCACCGGGTGATCAATAAATATATTCATATGGATGGCATCAAGAGCTGCCAGTTGGTGCTCGGTGTCACCAATTTCAAACAGGGAAGCGTATGGAACACCATGCCTCCGCATCTCCATGAACGCAGGATGGAATCGTATTTTTACTATGACCTGGCAGAAGGCCAAAGGGTGATTCATTTTATGGGTGAACCGAAAGAGACACGCCATATTTTTTTGAACAATGAGCAGGCGATCCTTTCTCCTCCCTGGAGTATTCATTGCGGCGTGGCTACCAGCAACTATTCATTTATCTGGGCTATGGCTGGTGAAAATATGGCGTTTACGGATATGGACCCTATAGCACTGCAGTCCCTACAATAAATCACAAGAACCAAGAAACAAGAACCAAATAATATTTAAAACTAAAATCTAAAATCTCAATTAGTTGGTCTCGGAAGCTTCTGTTTGAATATTTTAATTTGTAATTTATTTGGTTCTTGTGATTTAGTTCTTGGTTCTTAGTAACTATATAATCTTATGTTGAATTTTAGAGTAGACAATAAACTCGCATTAGTAACCGGCAGTAGTAGAGGTATCGGTCTGGCAATTGCGACTGCTTTGGCCGAATCAGGCGCTGATATCATTGGTGTAAGCAGTAAGCTGGAAGCGTCGGGATCGGCGTTGGAAAAAGCGGTCACGGGTGCCGGTAAAAAGTTTTATGCATACCAATGCGATCTTGGCGACAGGAAATCAATCTATACTTTTTTGGAAAAACTGAACGCCGATCACCCGCGAATAGATATCCTGATCAACAATGCCGGTCATATACTTCGTAAACCGGCAGCCGAACATCCCGATGAATACTGGGACTCGATCATTAATATTAACCTTAATGCGCCCTTTATCCTGGCAAGGGAAATTGGCAAGCGGATGGTAGAACGCGGTTCAGGAAAAATCGTTTTTACCTGCTCATTGCTTTCTTTCCAGGGAGGTGTGACGGTTCCCGGCTATGCAGCCAGCAAAGGAGCTGTCGCTTCTTTATTAAAAGGATTGGCTAATGAATGGGCAAAATCCGGGGTAAATGTCAATGGAGTTGCTCCGGGTTATATTGCTACGGACAATACTGCACAATTAAGAGAAGACAAGGAACGTAATGCTGCTATTCTTTCAAGGATACCCGCCAACCGTTGGGGGACGCCAGAAGACATGGCCGGCGCATTTGTATTCCTCTCCTCGCCTGCTTCCGATTATATGAATGGATCTATTATTACGGTAGACGGAGGCTGGATGGGGAGATAGACCCAAACCTATAAGGTTTGGCTGGAAACCTGAGATCTAGTACACCAACGCGAAACCTTATAGGTTTGGTCTCTATTTATATAACACCTGGCAATTATTACAAAAGAAAGTTCGCCGGTTGGTCTTTCCGAGATACTTCTTTATAACAGGAAGATTACAGCGGGGACAGATCTTTTTAGTATGTATCAACCAGTGCTTTTTTAATACATAGGCTTTCTTCCATTCCAGGAAATCAAAACTATACTGCCGCGCCTCCCTGATTAGGGCATTGAGTTTTGCGGCCGGCAATTTCCCTATCTTGCTTTGAGGATGAACCTTAATCCTGAACAATACTTCGTTTTTAATGATATTCCCTACACCGGCAAAAATGTTCTGATCGAGCAAAGCATCACAAACCAATGTTGAGGGCTGGGCTTTCAACTTTGCTCTGGCTTTTTTGGGATCCCAATTATCGTTCATTACATCAGCGCTCCAGTCGTATATTTCATCCAGTTGATCCTGGATCAGCAGCACGGAGCACGAATAAAAATTCAATTGGCCATTGGAAAATTCAAAACTCAGGCGCGGAGGAGCAGGTTTTGTCTCGTTGATCCTGTAACTGCCGAATAAAAGAAAATGTATACGGACGGTGACTTTATCAAAACAAATGAGGAAATGTTTTCCCCAGCTTTTAAAATCCTTTACCGTTTTTCCCTTTAAAAAAGCCACGTCGAGCTTGGTATTGCCGCCCACGAGCAAAACTTTCTTATTCCTGAATTGCTTTACTGCCTCTTTCAATATAACGATGGAAGGACCTTCCGGCATAATTGCGTTTTATCGTTTATTATTGTCAAAATCTGCACCAGTTGGCTTTGCTTTTGCAGGCCTTGAAAGAAAAAGCATGAACTGGCATATCGGGTGTTCGGGTTTTCATTATAAGGAATGGAAGGAATTCTTTTATCCAAAAGGCCTGGCCCAATCGAAATGGTTTGTTCATTACAGCCAGCAATTCGATACCGTGGAACTTAATTCGACTTTCTATCGTTTTCCCCGGGTCCGCGCTCTTGAAAACTGGTATACTAAAAGCCCGGAACATTTTTTGTTTTCCGTAAAAGCCCCACGATTGATCACGCACTATAAAAAATTCACTGATTGTATCGGTCTGCTCGATGATTTTTACGGAACAATAGCAGAGGGACTGAAAGAAAAATTGGGACCTGTACTTTTTCAATTGCCGCCTTCAATGCCTTACTCAGAAGAAAAACTGGGATTGATCATGGAGAGCATGAGAACGGGATTTTTGAACGTAGTGGAATGCCGGCATAGCAGTTGGTGGGATAAGAAAGTTCTGGCAGTGTTCAGAAAAAACAAAACTGTTTTTTGCAGCATTAGCTATCCTGGCCTTCCCAATGAGGTAATCGATACCGCAGGAACGATCTACTACCGTTTTCATGGTATTCCCAAATTATATTACTCAGCTTACGAAGAAAAATTCCTAAGAAAAGTGATCAACTCGATCGACCGGTCAAAGGCAAAAACGGCTTATGTCTATTTCAACAATACCGCCGAGGAAGGCGCAATTTGCAATTCGGGCTACATAAAAAACTATATCACGGGAAAGAAGAAAACTAAATTTGTAGAGGCAGATAAAGCGTCATAACACGAATGGATTTAATCGAGTTCACCGATAAAGGCTTATGTTGCAAAGCAGGCAATTTCTATATTGATCCATGGAAGCCCGTGGACAACGCAGTCATTACGCATGCGCATAGCGATCATGCCTATGCGGGTTCAAAGGCATACTTATGTCATAGGCTATGCAAACCGCTTCTTCAGTTAAGACTCGGCGACAATAATTACCAGACAGTAGAATGGGAAGAAACAATCTTCATGAATGGCGTCAAGATATCCTTACATCCGGCTGGTCATATTATTGGGTCTTCACAAGTTCGGGTTGAATACAATGGAGAGGTTTGGGTGGTTAGCGGCGACTATAAGACCGAGGATGATGGCCTTAGCGAGAAATTTGAACCGGTAAAATGCCACACTTTCATCACCGAGTCGACCTTTGGTCTTCCTATCTATAATTGGAAACCCCAACAGGAAATCTTCCAGGATATGAAGGATTGGGTTTGCCTGAATAAGGAGGCAGGCAAAACTTCCGTGTTCATCGCCTATAGCCTGGGAAAAGCACAACGTTTATTGCAATGCCTTCCGGAAGCAGGGTTACCCATTTTTGTTCACGGCGCTATTTGGAATGTACATGAAGCAATTACCCGTAGCGGTTTTTCTTTACCCGATGTGCAACGAGTAACCTATGATACACCGAAGGAAAATTATATTGGAAATATTATCATAGCTCCACCAGGTGCAGAAGCCTCTCCGTGGATCAAACGGTTTACTCCTTATGCCACCGGCATCTGCAGCGGATGGATGCAGGTAAGAGGAAATGTCCGCAGACGAAATGCGGACGCAGGTTTTGCCCTTAGTGATCATGCCGACTGGAAAGGTTTGCTGGCAACAATAAAGGCAACCGGTGCTGAAAAAGTGTTTGTTACGCATGGATTCCAGGCAGTGCTGGCCAGATATCTTACTGAAACCGGTATTGAAGCAGCTGAAGTAAAAACAGAATTTGGAAATGAAGAGGAGGAAAACAGCACTGCGGTCGCTGAAGAAAATCAATGATTACAGATTACTAATTATTAATTATTGATTATTCATGGAGCACCCAAATTCTGACGCGGGCCCAACTTGAAGGAAATAATTAATAATAAATAATCAATAATGAATAATATTGAATGAGACTGTTTGCTGAACTAGTATCTACATTAGGCACCTCGACAAAGACAAATGAAAAGCTTCAGGCCTTGTCAAATTATTTTGCTACTGCAAGCGAAAAAGACAAGGTCTGGGTGATCGCCATCTTCAGCGGGCGGCGTCCGAAGCGCGTCGTTAATTCTACGCAACTATGGACATGGTGCAATGAACTGGCCCAATTGCCCGGCTGGTTATTTGAAGAATCTTACCACGTCGTTGGGGACCTCGCGGAGACCATTGCTCTTTTACTACCCGAAGCCGTTAATGCAGACGCCTCGTTTCCGCTGCATCACTACCTCGAAACGATGACCGGGATCGAGAAAGAAGATGAGATTGTTCGTAAAACATTTATTCTTGAATCATGGAACAGCATGACGCAAACAGAGCGATTCGTTTTTAATAAACTCATCACAGGAAATTTCCGTATAGGAGTATCGCAAAAAACAATGGTGAACGCACTGGCTAAAAGCATCCAGTTGGATGCTTCGGTAATTGCTCACCGGATAAGCGGTAATTGGGATCCCGCCACAACTTCTTTTGCTGAATTACTGAGTGAGCATGTAGTAACAACAGATTATTCCAAGCCTTACCCGTTTTACCTTGCCTATGCTTTAGAAGATGATACGCAGACCCTTGGTGATCCTGATCAGTGGCAGGCCGAATGGAAATGGGATGGCATACGGGGACAGATCATTAAAAGAAATGATGAATTGTTTGTCTGGAGCCGCGGGGAAGAACTTATGACGGATAAATTTCCTGAGTATCATTCACTGAAAAATCATTTGCCTAACGGCCTCGTGTTAGATGGAGAGATCATCCCCAGTGAAAATGGGAGGCCCCTTCCATTTTCACTGCTTCAAACAAGGATCGGCAGAAAAAATGTTACCAAAAAACAACTACTGGAAACGCCAATCACATTCTTCGCCTATGATCTCTTAGAATATGAAGGCAATGATGCAAGAGAAAAAATTTTGAGCGAACGAAGGTTGATGCTGGAAAAAATAGTGGCAGAAGTAAATCATCCAGCATTGCTGTTATCGCCGGTCATTAGTTTTTCCAACTGGGAAGAATTAGCAGAACTGCGTAAACAGTCCAGGGAGATGGGCAGCGAAGGCATCATGCTGAAAAGAAAAGATTCAATCTACCAGGTTGGAAGAAAAAGAGGCGACTGGTGGAAGTGGAAAATAGATCCACTTGTAATTGATGCCGTCATGATCTACGCACAAAAGGGGCATGGACGGCGAAGTAATTTATATACCGATTACACATTCGCCGTGAGGGACGGTGAAAACCTGGTAAGTTTTGCTAAAGCTTACTCCGGTCTTACCGACAAGGAGTTTGCACAGGTGGATCATTTTGTCAAGCGAAACTCGTTGGAGAAATTCGGACCGGTAAGAACAGTAAAACCTGAATTGGTTTTTGAAATCGCTTTTGAAGGTATTGCTGCTTCTAATCGCCATAAATCGGGCGTTGCGCTCCGGTTCCCGCGCATTAATCGCTGGAGAAAAGATAAACCTGTCGCTGAGATCAACACGCTGGAAGATTTGAAGAAGATGCTGGAGATATACGGAAAGTAATTGTAAGCCTGCCTGCCGGTAGGCAGGTTATAGGTTTTAAGTAAAGAAGGAATCATACCAGCAAACAAGTTGTCAATAGCGTCCCTGCTCACTACATCCGGGCAGTTTTCCTTCATAGATATTTAGCCCTAATTATTAAGATTCCATTTGATTCTTACGCATTTAGCTCACCGTCCCAGCATCCAGGACTGTGCCCGATCAGTTTTGTGTCAAATGAGCAAGATTCTCCATAACCGTTGGCGGAGTATTGAACTTCAACGTGTCTTTATAGGGAAATCCAAAAGGGTTTCAGGGCTGAGCTGTTATTGGGCTATGGCGTTAATCATTCGGAAGAATTCATCAAAGATTGTAATTGGTTTTATCTACAATACATAAAAAATCTCAGCGTATGAAAAGAGAAATACATCCTTTATCGTTAAGCCTTGATAACAAAATTATCACTACACATAAAAACTTACAACGACTACTGACGATTGGTCTTATTGCTATAGCCGTTGCACTTGCCGGTCGTGTTAACGCCCAGGACGAAGAAAAAGTAAAAAGCCTCGAAGTTTACGGCTTCGCGATGGTGGATATGGGTTACAATTTTGACCAGATCGACCCGAGGTGGTTTGACGCATTGAGACTAAACCGTCTACCCAAATACAAAAACCAGTTTGCACCGGATGGAACATGGTTCTTTGGTGTAAGACAAACCCGTTTTGGTGTAAAAGGTTACACGCCTACTAAAATGGGTGACCTGACTGTAAGATTCGAGTTTGATATGTTTGGTACAGGTGCGGATGAAGGCCAAACCACTATGCGTTTGCGCTATGCCTATGGACAATTAGGAAAATTTCTTGCCGGTCAGGCCACCTCGCCTTTTATGGATGATGATGTATGGCCGAACACGTTGGAATACTGGGGTCCTTGCGGCATGGTGTTTTACAGGAATGTACAAGTTCGGTATATGCCGATAAACACTAGTGACAAAGAATTATGGTTTGCCCTGGAACGTCCGGGTGCCGGCGCAGACAAGGGAACAATTTCGATTCCCGAACTTCCATCATTAGATAGTGTAAAAGGTAAACTTTCTGCTCCTGACATTTCTGCGCACTTTAAGAAGAGGGGTAAATGGGGCAGCGTTCAATTGGCAGGTATCCTACGCCCGCTGAAATGGAAAGATACCCGTGTTAATAATTTCGGTACTGACCTCAGCGGAAGTGCTACAGGTTGGGGAGCTCATTTAAGTACGGTGCTCAATTTAGGAAAGAGCACGGTATTCAGGGGAAGCGCTGTTTATGGCGAAGGAATTGAAAATTATATGCAGGATGCCCCTAATGACATCGGCACTGTTGTTAATGGTAATCGGATTGACGGTGAAGCATTACCGGTTACCGGGCTAATGGGCTGGTTTGATCATAACTGGAATTCTAACTGGTGGACATCTATTGGTTATTCCAGTGTTTCCATTGATAACACAGCAACTGCGGCAAACACCACTTCTTATAAACACGGGAATTATGCCATGCTCACTATTGGTACCACTCCAGTTAAAAATACTATGGCAGCTATCGAATTTCAGTGGGGCCAGCGGGAAGGAGAAGATGGTTTTAAAGCAGATTGCATGAAGATCCAGATCTCTTTCAAATATAATTTCTCAACAACCTTCTTCAAGCCAAAAGGTGGACAGGATTAGCTCTTGAAAAACTAAGAAACTGGAAATATGAACGAAGAGTCTGACTTTCCTTCAAGTATAATTTCTTGCAGACCTTTTCAAACAGAACTAATTAATCACTCTCTTTAAATACCATGTTATGAAACATATTTTTCAAATAAGTGCAGGTAGATTGGTCCTGCCTCTTATAGCGGCACTGCTATTCTCTTCCCAATTGCGCTCACAAGGTGGCACACCTATCACCAAGGAAAGAATTGAGCAGGTACTAACCGATGCATACAATAAATATAAGGACATAAAAGAAGGCAAGAACGCCGACTATATAAAAGAGCTGGCGCAGGTGGATCCGAATATTTTCGGCATTGCTGTGGTAACGGCCGATGGCCAGGTTTTCACAAAGGGAGATGTCACTTCGATGGTATCGATACAAAGTGTATCGAAAGTGTTCACTATGGCCAAAGTGATCGAAGAACAGGGATGGCAGGCTGTCATGGATAAGATTGGAGTAGATGCTACAGGTATGCGGTTTAATTCCATTGTTGCCGTAGAAATGCAAAAAGGAAAAGAAATTAATCCTTTGGTCAACCCGGGGGCTATTGCATCAACCAGCCTGATCTCGGGAGCAGACTCTGCCGCCAAATGGAAAAACATCGTACAAATACAAAGCGATTTTGCAGGAAGACAACTTTCATTGAACGTGCCGGTGTACATCAGTGAAGCGGGAGATAACCTGCGTAACCAGGCTATTGCTCACCTGCTATATGCTTATGGCCGCATGTATTTCGACCCGGTACAATCGACGGACATTTATACAAAACAATGCGCCCTCAATGTAAATGCAAAGGACCTGGCTACCATGGCCGCTACATTGGCCAACGGTGGTGTAAACCCCATTACAAAAAAGAAAGTGGTGAGCCAAACGACTGTAATGTACACCCTGCCTGTGATGGCTACCGCAGGCCTGTACGATAATTCAGGTATCTGGTTATATAAGACCGGGCTGCCTGCAAAAAGTGGCGTGGGCGGTGGATTACTCGCCGTATTTCCAGGCAAATTCGGGATCGCTGTTGTATCTCCTCCGTTGGATGAGGCAGGTAATAGCGTAAAAGCACAATATGTTATTGCATATGTAATTGATCAACTGAAA
>Ga0066652_100000952_pt1 | contig 14407 bp, 14 predicted proteins | sample GraSoiAngelo_101_FD_71413 | JGI IMG/M metagenome (GOLD analysis project Ga0066652, IMG submission 71413) | Grasslands soil microbial communities from the Angelo Coastal Reserve, California, USA - 14_0903_02_30cm | ecosystem: Environmental > Terrestrial > Soil > Grasslands | place: USA...
GATGGCGGCAATCGCCGGATCGCCAGCGCCGCCGCCAGCAGTGGCAGCGCCGACACCGACGGCGTCGACGACGCGCACCGACAGCGCCGTGGAGAAGCAGACGGTGGACGCCGCGCCAAAAACCATCGAACGCCCCGAGCCGAAGCCGGAGCGCCCGCCGTCGAGCGAGCGCGTCGCGCGAAGCACGAGCCCCGCCACGTCGACCAGGGCCGGAACGAGCGCTGCGCGGCAGACGACGACACCGCCGCCGCGTTCCGCCCCGACGGTGGGCCAGTCGTCAGCGGTCGCCGCCGCGCCCTCGGTCGTCATCACGCAGCCCTCGCTCACGCAGCCACCGGTGCAGCAGGGAATCGTTGCGCCGCGAACGGCGGCCCCCACGACGCCGCCCGCCCAGTCGCCGAGCGAAAGTCCTGCGCCGGCGCCCGCGCCCTCACCGCCGACGGCTGCGGACGTCGCGCCGGTGTTCGAGGCCTACGCCCGGGCGATCGAGTCGCGCGACGTGTCGTCGATTCGCCGCGTGTATCCCGGGCTGACGTCGGACCAGCAGCGCGGCTTCGAGCAGTTCTTCGAGTCGGCGCGCAAGATCAACGTCACCTTCCGCGTCGCGAGCGTCGACGGCACACCGTCGAGCGCCGAGGTGCACGTGACGGGCCGCTACGAGTACGAGAGCTCATCGGGCCGCACCGAGCGCCAGGGCGTGAGCTTCGCGGCGACGCTGCGGAAGGACGGCGGAGCGTGGAGGCTGGTGTCCTTGAAGTGATGCGCGCAGGATGTCCGGTTCGGCGCGCACCACGAGCTTCTGGCCGTGGTGAGTACGTTGCCCGGTGGCGTAGCTTGTACGCCGTACCTGCGTAGCAGGTACCACGTACCGCTGGTATCCGTGAGTACGGGCACGAGCCGGAGCCCCGGACCACACGCACCTAGAACGTGTGCTCCAGCGCCGCGTAGTACACCAGATTCGGCCGCATGCCGCCCCGGTTGAGGGGGAAGAGCGCGTTGAGCACGATGATCGTGCGGCGGGCGGGGGCGACCTTCACGCCGAAGGAGCCGTTCACGATGTCGTCGGCAATCTCGGGGATGTTCGTCGGGTTGAGCGAGCGACGAAAGGGTGACTCGTACGTGACGACTTCAGGCAGAATGAGCTTGCTGCCGCCGACCTGAAGCTCCGACACGAGATCGGCCGCGAGCGTGACGTTGTCACGCATGCGATGGTCGAAGCCGACCGTTCCGAGCACCGCGTCGTTCTGCCGGTCGCCGGCATGGTGCAGATAGCCGACGTTGGCGTGCGGCGAGAAGTCGCCGTAATGCGCGTCGATGATCGCCAGCGCGCTGCCGGCGAATTTGCCCCCGCCGAGGAGATCGTCCTCGTTGCCCGTCGGGAATCGGGCATCGAACAGGACCGCGACGCTCGCTTCCGACGTCTCGCGCAGGTTCACCTTGGCGCGGAGCGCAACGTCGCCCAGGCCCGTCGACGAGCCGAGGCTCTGTCGCGACGCGCTGAGCACCGGATTGGCCGCCGTGCCGGAAAAGTAGTGCGCCGACGTCGTACCCCCGAACGGGACGAGCTGGGCGAAGCTCTCGCCTCGGAAGTCGGCGTGCACGATCGGGATCACGAGCCCCACGTCGAACCGGTCGTTCACGCCGTAGGTGAGATACGTCGACGTGACACTGACGTCGAGCTTCATCGAGAGCCGGAAGTCCATCACGTCGTTCTCGAACGACGGGATGCCGTACTTGGTGCAGTCGCCGCCGAACGCCGCATCGCAGCCGGCGAAATCGACGTTCTGATGCGTGAACGTCAACTGGATGTTGTTCATGTCGACGCCACGCAGCGTCGCGAACTCGAACCCTGTACGGCTGATCCCGACCAGCGCGCGCCCGCGTCCGAGGGTCTGCGCGCGCTCGGCGAAGATCGGCCCCGCCGACGTCGAGGTACGAACGGGGACGCCGCCGACGAAATGAAACGACTCGCTGCCGCTCGTCGAGCCGATCGGGATGCTGCTGATGCTCGCGCCGAGCGCATCACTGATCGTGGAGATCAGGGCGCTGTTCTCGGCGCTCGCCGACGGGATGAAGTGCATGCCGTGCGCCTGGAGCGCCACCGGATTGTTCGGATCGCCCGAGCCGGCAAGGAACAACGGCTCCTGGCCCTCACCGAAGATGAAGAGATCGGAGATGCGCCGACGGAGGGTCTGCGCGTGGACGGAAGGAGCCAGACCGACGAGGAGGGTCGTCGCGAGCGCGATCGACCTGACGACGGCGGTGGTGCGCGCGCGGGAAGGCATGGCGGGGCGGTTCGGCGTCACGGATGCGGGGGGAGCGCTATCATATCCGCCGTGGGAGGGGGCGGCAACCACTCGGCGGCCGCAACGGGTACTCCGTCTCGAACGGCCCGCACGCCTCATGGAATCGGTTCGCGACCTGCTGGAAGCGCACGACACGGCGCCGTATCCGACCGAGCTTTCGGGCGAGGACGAGATCGCGGGGATCGCGCTCGTGTTGCTCGACGCGGACATCGCCGGACTCGCCGCTTCGTTTCTCGCCAACGGCGGTGTGCTGTCGGCGGAGCAGTGGGGAGTGCTGGGCGAATGCGCGACGGTCGCGCGCGTGATGGTGCCGAGTCTCACCGGCGACGCATGGGTGTACTTCGTTCGCCTCTACGCGCTCGCGCAGGCGATGCTCCGCGCCGCCCCCGACCGGCCCGCGGAGTGAGTACGCGATCGCGCGGACAGCCGCGTGCCGGCCTCTCGTGAGGCCAGCGTCCGACTGACCCGGAGCGGGCGGACTCATTACATCTGTACCATGCCCACGCCCGTCGTCACCGTCCGCGCGCTCACCAAGCGCTACGGCCGCACCGTCGCCGTCGCCGACGTCTCCCTCGACGTGAACGAGGGAGAGATCTTCGGCCTCATCGGACCCAACGGTGCCGGCAAGACGACCACGATGGAGTGCATCCAGGGATCGCGCCGTGCCGACGGCGGGACGATCTCCGTACTCGGGCTCGACCCGCGGCGCGACGCGACGGCGCTCCGCCGCCGCATCGGCGTGCAGCACCAAGAGGCGCAGCTTCAGAAGCGCATCAAGGTGTGGGAGGCGCTGGACCTCTGGGCCTCGATGTACGACCGCGAGCGCGTCGTGAACGGCGACGTGCTCCTCGAGCGACTCGGTCTCGCCGGCAAGCGCGACGCCTGGTTCATGAACCTCTCGGGCGGACAGAAGCAGCGGCTGTTCATCGCCCTCGCGCTGATTCACCAGCCCGAGCTGGTCTTCCTCGACGAGCTCACCACCGGACTCGACCCGCAGGCCCGGCGCGCCATCTGGGAGCTCATACGCGACATCCGCCAGCGCGGCAGCACCGTCTTCCTCACGACGCACCTGATGGAGGAGGCGGAACGGCTGTGCGACCGGGTGGCGATCATCGAGCACGGACGCGTGATCGAGATGGGAACGCCGCGCGAGCTCGTGACGCGGCACTGCGCGGAGCGCCGAGTGATCTACACGACCGACGAGGAAGGGGGAGAGCGCCTGCACGAGCTCCGCGGCGAGGGGGACGACTTCGTCACCGACGTCATCCACCGGATCGCCAGCGATGGAGCGCGCGTGCGTGGGTTTCGCACCGAGATGCCGACGCTCGAGGAGGTGTTCCTCAAGCTCACCGGCCGCGCAATTCGGGATTGAGACCTCAGATGCTCAAAGGGCTGTTCAAGCTGAGCTGGATCGAGATGAAGATCTTCGTGCGCGAGCCGATGGGCGTCATCGGCTCCCTGCTGCTGCCCGTGCTCCTGTTCGTGTTCGTCGGCCGGGCGCTGCGGTTCTCGCCGCGAGGGGGCGCCGGAATTCCAGTCTCGCGGCTGCCGTTCAACATCGCGATCCTCACCGCGCTGCTGATCTCGCTCGGTGCCGTTCAGTCGCTCGTCGGCATCATGGCGATCTACCGCGAGGGCGGTATCCTGAAGCGACTGCGTGCCACGCCGCTCTCGCCAGTCACGATCCTCGGATCGCACGTGATGGTGAAGCTGGGCTTCACCCTGGTGGCTCTCGTGCTCATGATCCTCGCGGGCCGGCGAGTCCTGCCCGACGCGATGCCGGCGAGCGGCGTGAGCTTCGTCGCCGCGGTGCTGCTCGGCACGACGAGCATCCTTTCGTTCGGGTTCGTGATGGCGAGCCTCGTGCGTTCGGCGCGATTCGCCCAGGTGCTCGGCGCGACGCTGACGTACGTGATGCTGGCGCTGTCCGGCGTGTTCTTCCCGGTGGACCGGCTGCCGCGCTGGCTGCAATTCGTGGCGAACTCGCTCCCCACGACGCACGCCGTGACGCTGATGCGCGCCATCTGGGCTGGCGAGCCGTGGATGACTCAGCTCGCGACGGTCGGCGCACTGGCGGTGATCTTCGCCGCGTGCATCGGGTTCTCGGCGCGATGGTTCAGGTGGGAGTAGCGCGCGGCGCTCCGCGCCGCTGTGACTCAGTGATGCGCGGCGCTCCGCGCCGCTGTGACTCAGTGACTCAGAAACGGCCTCGGGAGACAGGAGCATCCCGAGGCCGTTCCACTGAGTCACTGAGTCACTGAGTCACTGAGTCACTGAGTCACTGAGTCACTGAGTCACTTCCTGCTGGCAAACTTCCTGCGCCCCTCCGCACCATGATCCGGCATCCACGCGCCGTCCTCGCCCTGGCGCTCCTCGGTTCGCTCGCGGGCTGCGGGTTGTTTCGCGGCACGCCCGAGGAACGCAGCGTCACCATCGATCTGGCGGTGTCGCGCTCCGAGGCGGTGCGGCGCACGCTCACGACGTTCCGTGAGGAAGGCTATGCGGTGCGCGCGACGCTGACGTCGGGGTCGCAGCCGGAGACGGAGCCGTTCAAGCAGGGAGACGCCGAGGCGGTGTTCCGCGCGACGATCTCGGGCTCGGCGGCCACGTCGCGCGTCGTGCTGGCGGGCACGTATCGTCGCAAGCAGCTCGGCGGGATCGTGCAGAGCGGGGAGCACGAAGTGCGCAACAGCGACGATCCGATCGAGCGCGCGCTCTGGAGCCGGCTCCAGCAGATCGCGCTGGCGATCCGCCACCCGTAGCGCTTCGGCGCGCCGGGCCGCGCTCACTGCTCGCGCGCCCCGCCGAGGGCCGAACGGATGCCTCGAATGCGCGCCATGTCGCCGCCGCAGCGCGCGTGTACCTCGCGCACGCCGGAGCGCCGCACGAGCGCCGCGACGACGGGGGCGCGCACGCCGCCCCCCGCCACCACACGCAGCGCGTTCCCCGCGCGCTCGACCATCGCGGCGAGCGTCGCGGCGCCTTCGGCTGCCGTCGGCGCCGCACCCGACGACAGCACGCGCGCCACACCCAGCGACGCGAGCGAGTCGATTGCCCCGAGCACGTCGGGAGTCTCGTCGATCGCACGGTGAAAGGTGACCGGCCGTCCTCCCGCCGCGCCGAGCAGCTCGCGCATCGCGGCTTCGTCCACGTGGCGCGACGCGTCGAGGACCCCGAGCACGACGCCGGTGGCGCCGAGGTGGAGCGCTTCCGCGACGTCACCGCGCATGCGATCCAGCTCGGCGCGCGAGTAGACGAAGTCGCCAGGACGCGGGCGGATCATCACGAGCACGGGGACGCTGACGCGCGCCACCAGCTCCGTCACCAGCGCACGATCGGGCGTGGTGCCGCCGGCGTCGAGATCGGCGCAGAGCTCCAGCCGGTCGGCGCCGCCGGCGAGCGCCGCGTGAGCATCGTCGAGCGACTCGACGGCCGCCTCGATGAGAATCGTCATGGGACGAATCTCGCGCCGATGCGCTTACGCGTCGACCTCGTGGGCGCACATATTGGTCGACATGCCCGCTGACTCTGCGCTGACGCGCGATGCCGTCGTGACGCTGTATACGCGCGTGCTCGAGGCGTGGAACTCGCGGGATGCGGCCGCGTTCGCGGCGCAGTTCGCGACGCACGGTGGCACGGTCGGGTTCGACGGCTCCGAGATGGACGGCCGCGATGCGATCGAGTCGGAGCTCGGGCGCATCTTCGCCGACCACACGCCGGCCACGTATGTCGCCAGGGTGCGCGAGGTCCGCCCGCTCGGACCCGGTGCGATGCTGCTGCGCGCCGTCGCCGGCATGGTGCCACCCGGTCAAACCGCGATCATGCCGGAGCGAAACGCGATTCAGAGCGTCGTCGCGGTGCTCGAGAACGGCGAGCCTCGCATCACGATGTACCAGAACACGCCCGCCCGCTTCGACGGCCGGCCACATCTCGGCGAACAGCTGACGGACGAGCTCTCCGCCGTCCATCGCTCCGGCCGGATCGTCGACGCCGACTGATCGCCTCGACCGCCGGACCCCCGAACCCCCGACCTCCGAATGACCACTCGTCGTGAATTTCTCGGTACCGGCGCCGCCGCGGCAGCCGGTCTCGTTCTTCCGGTGCGCTCCGAGCCGACGATCGTCAGCGTCGTCGACCGCGCCGAGCTGCGACCGATGCGCACGACCGCGGGACGCCCCGCCGTGATCGCGAGCGACAACGCCCTCCGCGGCGTGAGGGTCGCCTACGATCGGCTCGTGGCCGGCGCCGATCCGCTCGACGCCGCGATCGCCGCGGCGAACATCCAGGAGCTCGATCCGGAGGACCAGTCGGTGGGGCTGGGCGGGCTGCCCAACAGCGACGGCGTCGTCCAGCTCGACGCGAGCGTGATGCACGGTCCGAGCAGGCGCGCCGGCGCCGTCGCTTCGCTCGAGGACATCGCGACACCGTCGCTCGTCGCGAAGGCCGTGATGGACTACACCGATCACATCATGCTCGTCGGCCCCGGGGCGCGACGGTTCGCGATCGAGATGGGGTTCGCGCCGCAGAACCTGCTCACCGAGAAGAGCCGGCAGTACTACCTGCGCTGGAAGGCGAACCTGAACGCCGAAGACAACAGGCTCGACCACAAGGACGACGTCCGGATCGCGAAGCCGGTGGCGCCGCCGCGAAGCTCGATGCGCCGGACCCGCGGTTCGCACCTCGTGTTCGACGAGCGCGGCGTGCCGCACACCTACGGCACGGTGAACGTCTGCGCCGTGACGGCCACGGGCGACATCGGCTCCGTCACGTCGACGTCGGGGCTGTCGTGGAAGATTCCCGGGCGCATCGGCGACAGCCCGATCATCGGGGCGGGGCAGTACTGCGACAACGAGGTGGGCGCGGCAGGGTCGACGGGGCGCGGCGAGGCGAACATCAAGGTGTGCGGCGCATTCCTCGCCGTGGAGTTCATGCGGATGGGGATGTCGCCCGAGGCCGCGCTCATGAAAGTCATGGAGCGGGTCATCGCCATGACCGAGAAGCGATTGCTGAACGAGCGCGGCCGACCCTACTTCGACCTCGAGTACTACGCGATCAACAAGAAGGGGGAGATGGCCGGCGCGGCGTCGTACGAGGGCGGCTCGTATGCCGTGTGCGACGCGCAGGGCGCGCGCGAGGTGCCGTTCGCCTACCTCTTCAAGCGCTCCGAGCGCCCGACGGGGAAACCGATCTCGGGGACGCTGGTGAAGCCGTGATCACGCTGGGACCGGTCACGCTCGAGGGGCACGGCGTGCGCCTCGAGCCGCTGACGCTCGCGCACGAAGCCGGCGTCCGCCTCGCGGCGTCGGACGGCCGGCTGTGGGAGCTGTGGTACACGGCGGTGCCGGCCCCCGATCAGGTCGCGCAGTACATCGCCACCGCGAACGAGGGGATGGCAGCGGGACACATGCTGCCCTGGGCGGTGCGAGACGCCGCGTCCGGCGACGTCCTCGGGTCCACGCGGTACCACGACATCGTTCCCGCGGTCGATCGCGTGGAGATCGGCTACACGTTCTACGCCCAGCGCTGCCAGCGCAGCCACGTGAACACGGCGTGCAAGCTGCTTCTGCTCGGTCACGCCTTCGAGACGGTGGGATGCCGGGTGGTGGGGCTGCGCACGGACAACTTCAACTTCCGCTCGCAGCGTGCCATCGAGGGGATCGGCGCGAAGCGCGACGGCGTGATCCGCCATCATGCGCCGCGGCGCGACGGCACGGCGCGAGACACCTACATCTACAGCATCCTGCTCGACGAGTGGCCCGACGTGAAGCGGCACCTCACGTCGCGGCTCCAGCGGCACTCGACGGCTGCTCGCTGAGGCTCTTCAGGTTCGCGAGCCCCGTTAGGTGCGCTGCATCGACGTCCGCTCAGCGCGCCTTCGCCGTGGACACGGCGTAGACGTGCCGCGCGCCCTGGAAGTTGCCGGTGAAGATCACCCACTTCCTGTCGGGGGTGATCGAGCCGTTCGGCTCCACGCCCCCCTGGCCGGTGACGTAGTTGTGCTTCGCCATGTTCACCAGCTTCTCGCGCTTCAGCGTGCTGTCGCGCTGCACGGTGAACAGGTTGATCCACCGGCCGTTCGGCGCGAAGGAGACCTGCGTCTCGTCTCCACCGTCGCCCATGAACATCGAATCGTCGCGCGACACGTTGTAGTGCACCGACCACGCGTCGCGATCGACGCGGTATTGCGTCCGCTGCCCCGTGGCGATGTCGACGCCGGCGATCCAGAAGACCTGACTGCGTGGCGTCTGCAGATCGTACCAGATCGTGCGGCCGTCCCAGCTCCAGAACTCGTGGCCGGCGATCTCCATGTCCATCGAGCGCCTGTGCCGGAGCGTCATCTCCGATCCGTCGGTGCGGATCGTCCAGATGCGGTCCACCTCGTGCCAGGTGCCCTCGTGGCAGTAGAGCAGGAGGTTCGGATCCTTCGGGTTGAACTGCATGTGGTTCAGCCAGCCGTACTGATAGCCGACGGTGTCGGCCTTCGCCGTCTTCAGGTTCGTGAAGACGAACGCCATCGGCTCGGGATCGAGCGCGCGGCGCGCGAGCCCCTCCTCCTTCGTCACGGCGTACCGCTGCTCCGGTGTCAGCTCGGCCAGCGTCTTCCCCGGGAACATCCGCTCGAGCTGCGGCCGCGCTACGCGGCGCGGTGGGCGCGGCGTCTTTCCCGTGGGATCCTCGGCCACGATCGGCGCGACGGTGAACGTCTCGTCTGCGTTGATCAGCGGGCGCGTCGCGTTCGGCACGGGGCGGATCTGCTTCGTGTCGACCTGATACGCGAACACCTGGCCCCCGGCCCCACGCGGTGCGCCTGGCTGCCGCTTCACGAAATAGATCTCTCGCGTGCGTCGTGCGGCGTACGCGCCCGTCCCGCCGGGCACGGCGAGCTCCGGCCGGGGCGGCGACGTCCCGAGCGTCGCGAGATCGAGCACCATGATCCCGCTCGGGCTGCTGAAGACGTACTTGTCGCCGTCCGGCGTGTAGGCATTGTCGTGGAAGTACAGCGTCTGACTTCCCGGCTCGGCGGAGATGCGGATCACGCGGTGGCCCGTGTCGGGATCGATCCAGTCCGTCGGCGGATCGTCGAACGCGCCGAGCGGCGTGGCACCGGCGACGCCGAGCAGCAGCGCGGCGAGCCCCAGGCGTCGCGCGGCACGTCGTGCCGTGAGCGGTCCCGGCTTCACCGCTCTGCCTCGAGCCTCACCTGGAACTCGGTGCGTCCCGGCTCGGAGTCGAGCGAGATCTCGCCATCGTGGCGCTGGAGCAGCCGGCGCACGATGTCGAGGCCAAGCCCCGTCCCCTCGCCGACCCCCTTCGTCGTGAAGAACGGATCGAAGATGCGCCCCTGGATCTCCTTGGGCACTCCGGGTCCGTCGTCGATGATGCCGACGACGACGCGCTCCCGCTCGCGCGACGCGCGCACGGTGACGTGCCCTCCCTTGTCCACGGCGTCGATCGCGTTGTCGAGCAGGTTCATCCACACCTGGTTCAGCTCCGCGCCCACCGCATGCACGCGCGGTACGTCGTCCGGGATCTCGACGGCGATCTGAACGCCCTTCGCGCGGGCCTTGCTGCTCAACATCGTCAGCGTGTCGGCGACGCCGCGGCGAATGTCCAGCGGCTCCGCGGCCGGTGCGTGGTCCATGTACGAGAACCCCTTCACGGCGCCGACGAGGTCGTGGATGCGTTCCGCCGCATGCTCGATCTCGCTCGCCAGCGACTTCACGAGCACGCACGACGAGATCCACCCCAGCGCGGCCTCGAGCGCGTCTCCGCTGACCGTCTGCGCGAGCAGGTCGAGCGCGCCAGGGGTGATGCCGGTATCGGCGAGTGGGATCGCGTACTCCTGCGTCGCGCGGTGGTCGGCGAGCCAGTCGGTGAGCTCGTCCTCGCGGTCCGCGCGCTCGAGCGGCGTGCTGGGCGCGTTGCCGCGCGCCGCGTCGCACATCGCCCGCGCCTTGTCGATCGCCGCGAACTGCTCCGGCGTCAGTCCCGCGCTGGCGAGGATGCGCGACGCCTCCTCCGCACTGCTCAGGCTCTCGATGAGGATCTTGCTGCTGCGCATCACCGCCGACGCGGGATTGTTCAGCTCGTGCGCGAGTCCGGCTGCCAGCTTGCCGAGCGAGACCAGCTTCTCGTCGCGCAGGTCGCCCGAGGTGAACTGGCGTGCGCGGTCGATCATGATGTGCACCAGCGCCGCGGTGGCGACGGGGCACTCGCGCACGAGCTCGGGGAAGTGCTCCTTGTCGATCGCGAGGACCTCGGTCCGCTCCTCGGCGCACGCATCGCGCGGGGGTGAGGCGCCACGTGAATACGGCATCGCGCCGCCGACGTCGCCGCCTTTCCACTCGAACACCTTGTGCGCCCCGGCGCCGCGGTCGGCGCGGATCACGACGTGTCCGTCGAACAGGATGATCATCTGATGCGCCTGCTCGCCCTTCCGGGTGACGACGTCGCCGGCCTCGTAGACGTGGCGCGTCCCGTGCGCGAGGAGCCAGGCGTGCTCGCTGGCCGGCGCTTCACGAAGTGCGCGATGTTGCGCGAGACGGGGCGCGAGATCGGCGTTGACGGGGGTGGTCGGAGGGGAGGCGGTCACACGGTGCGCAGGTAGCGGTGGACGGAGTAGATCGCCGCCGATCCTTCACCCACTGCGGCAGCGACGCGTCGGTTGGCGCCTGCGCGGACGTCGCCCGCGGCGAAGACGCCGGGAATGCTCGTCTCGAACATGAACGGATCGCGCTCGAGCGTCCATCCGCGCGGCCGGCCGTGCTCCTTCGGCAGGTCGGCGCCGGTGATGATGAATCCCGCTTCGTCACGCTCGAGCACCCCCGCGAAGGCATCGGTATGCGGCTTCACGCCGATGAAGACGAACATCGCCACGCTCGGGATGACGCGCTCGGCGCCCGTGGCGACCGACTTCACCACCACCGACGTGAGCGCGCCATTGCCGTTCACGCACGCGACCTCGACGCTGCACACGACGTCGATGTTCGGCGTCGCGCGGATGCGATCGGCGAGATAGTGCGACATCATCGGCAGCAGGTCGTTGGCGCGGATCAGCATCGTGACGCGGCTGGCGTAGCGCGAGAAGAACAGCGCGCCCTGGCCGGCGGAGTTCGCCCCCCCGACGATGGTGATCTCCCGGTCGCGGACGCGTCCCGATTCCGTCATCGCCGCGCCGTAGTAGACGCCGCGCCCGTTGAGCGCCTCCACGCCTGGTGCCTCGAGGGTGCGCGCGCTCATCCCCGTCGTGATCACCACGGAGTACGCGGACAGCTCCGTACCGTCGCCGAGCACGACGATGCGATACGGATCCTCTCGCCGCAGCCCGACGACCTCCTGACCCGTGAGCAGCTCGGCGCCGAACTTCCGCGCCTGCATCGTCGCCCGCTGGGCCAGGTCCGCGCCGGTGACGCCGGCGGGGAAGCCGAGGTAGTTCTCGATCATCGAGCTCGTCCCCGCCTGTCCGCCCGCGGCGTTGGATTCGACGAGCACGGTGCGCAGACCCTCGGACGCCGCGTACACCGCGTTGGCGAGCCCCGCCGGTCCGCCCCCCACGACGATGACGTCGTAGAACGTGCCCTTCGCGTGCGTCTGCATCCCCGCCTTCGTCGCGAGCGCCGACGTCGTCGGCGCGACGAGGTGCGAGCCGTCGGGGAAGACGACGACGGGCAACTTGGTGACGTCGCCAGTGAGCGATTGCACGAGCGCACGATCCTTCTCGTCCTGGTCCACGTCCACCCACTCGTACGGCACGCGATTGCGCGACAGGAACTCCTTCGCGGCGAACGACTGCGGCGACCACTGCGAGCCGTATACGCGAATCCCGTTGAACTTCGGCAGCGTGCGGGCGCGCCACTCGCCCAGCAGATCGTCCAGCACGGGGTAGAGCCGCATCTCCGGTGGATCCCATGGCTTCATGAGATAGTGGTCGAGCCCGATCTCATTGATGCCGGCGATCGCCACCTCGGTGTCGGCGTATGCCGTGAGCAGCACTCGCCGCGACTTCGGGTGCAGCTTGATCGCCTCGCGCAGCACGTCGATGCCCGACATCTCCGGCATCCGCTGGTCGACGATGAACATCGCGATCGGCGTGTCCCGCGCCGCGAGCTGCTTTGCGGTCTCGAGCCCTTCCGCCGGCGACGCGGCCTTCATGACGCGATACTCGTGGCGGTACTGATGCCGGAGGTCGCGGTCGATCGCTCCGAGGACGGCGGGATCGTCGTCCACGGTGAGGATCACAGGCTTGATGATCATGGCATAACCTTGCTCGTCCAGGCGTCGGTGCGATAGTCGTCCGGATGCGACCGCCGGCTTGCGGCCCGCGGGCCGCAAGCCGAAGTTGGCGGCTCATGTCCAGCTCGCCGGGCTCGAAGCGACTACTCGTTGCCTTCCTCGTCGCGCCCCTCGCGGCGCCGATCGCGTACGTGCTCGGCACGCTGACGGTCGAGTCGTTCGCGCACCGATCCACGCCCTCGGTGTCCTCGGCGCTCGACCTCGTCATCGGTGTGTTCACCCTCGGCGCGCCGTGTGCGTACCTCGCCGCGCTGGTCGTGGGCGCACCGATCTACTTCGTGCTGCGGCGGCTCGGCCTGCTCAACCGCGGGACGATCTGGCTCGCCGGCGCGGCGATCGGCGCCGCCGGCGCACTGGTGCTCGCCCCGTATCTCCGAGGCGACCCGTTCTCGATCCGATTCCCGTGGTGGGTCGCTGCGCTGCTCGGATTGGTCAGCGCGGAGGTGTTCTGGTGGATTCGCTCGGGCCATCTACCCGGAGAGACTCGATGACGGAAGATCCGCGCGACGGCGTCTCGCGCCGCGATTTCGGCCGCATGCTCGGCGCCGCCGCGCTGGGTGGCATGCTGCCGAACACGGCGAGCGGGCCACCGAGCGACTCGGCGGACGAGCGTGACGGATCGCCCACGCTACCGCCCGATGCGTCGGACGAGATCTGCGACCTGACCGCGGTCGAGCTCGCGGCGCGCATTCGCCGGAAGCAGCTCTCGTCGCGCGAGGTGATGACCGCGCACCTCGCGCGCATCGAGCGCACGAACCCGGCGATCAACGCGATCGTCACCCTCGTCGCCGAGCGAGCGATGGCCGACGCGCGGCAGGCGGACGAGCATCAGGCGCGCGGTGGAACGCTCGGCGCGCTGCATGGTCTCCCGATGGCCCACAAGGATCTCGTGAACACCGCGGGAATCCGGACTACCTACGGCTCGACCCTGCACCGTGACGACGTGCCGACCACCGACGCACTGATCGTGAAGCGCGTGCGGGCGGCCGGGGCGATCACGATCGGCAAGACGAACACCCCCGAGTGGGGCGCGGGCTCCAACACCTTCAACGCGGTGTTCGGTGCGACGGTCAACCCGTACGACCGCACGAAGACCGTCGGGGGGAGCAGCGGCGGAGCGGCGGCCGCGCTGCGCTGCGGGATGGTGCCGATCGCCGGTGGCAGCGACACCGGCGGCTCGCTGCGCAATCCGGCGGCGTTCACGAACGTCGTCGGGTTGCGGCCCTCACCGGGCCGCGTGCCGGACGACGACGGCTCCTGGTCGCCGCTCTCGACCAACGGACCGATGGCGAGGACCGTCGCCGACGTCGCGCTCCTGCTCAGCGCGATGGCGGGTCCGTATGCACCCGATCCGCTCGCCCTCGACGACGATGGCGCGAGCTTTCGCGCCCCGCTCGGACGGAGCTTCAGGGGCGCGCGTGTCGCGTGGTTCAAGGACATGGGCGGCCTTCCATTCGAGCCCGAGATCACCCGCGTCGTCAACGCGAACCGCCGACAGTTCGTCGACCTCGGGTGCGAGGTGCACGACGACGAGCCCGACTTCGCGGGAGTGGACGACGCGTTCCCGATCCTGCGCCACATCCCGTACCACGCGACGCACGCCGTCGCGGCGCGCGAGCATCCCGAGGCGTACAAGGAGACGATCAAGTGGGAGATCGCCGAGGCGGCGCGCCTCACCGGCGCCGACGTCTCCCGTGCGGCTGCACGCCAGGCGCGCCTGTACACGGAGACGGCGCGGTTCTTCGAGCGGTACGACTACTTCGTCGCGCCCGTCACGCAGGTCGAGCCGTTCGACGTGAAGACCGAGT
>Ga0066652_100000953_pt1 | contig 14405 bp, 11 predicted proteins | sample GraSoiAngelo_101_FD_71413 | JGI IMG/M metagenome (GOLD analysis project Ga0066652, IMG submission 71413) | Grasslands soil microbial communities from the Angelo Coastal Reserve, California, USA - 14_0903_02_30cm | ecosystem: Environmental > Terrestrial > Soil > Grasslands | place: USA...
CCCCGCGGGATAAGCCGGGCTTTAGCGCAACGCCCTACCCTCGCACGGGTTCGTATCCTCCGTGCGAGCCATGGCCCACCTCTTCATCTGTCCCAACTGCGGCAACCGCACCACCTCGAGCGAGCGCACGGCCGGTTTCCGCCGTGAGGCCCGGGGCTGCAACAAGTGCGGCTTCGGTTTCCTCTTCGAGTTGCTCGACGACTACTACCCCGCCCCCGACGCGGCGTTCTTCGTTTGCGATCAGCAGGGCCGCCTGCTCGGGATCGGTCGCGGCGCCACGGAGTTGACGGGGCTGACCGAGGAGAGGGTGATCGGACGACCGGTCATGGACGTGCTCGGCCTCAAGTTCGAGAACGGCGACGACCAGGTGGCCACCGCGCTCGAGTGGGGCGTGCGCGTGCTGGGCAAGCAGGTCGAGGTCCACGCCGAGGGTGACCTGCCGGCGCGCGCGACGGCCGACCTGTTCCCGGCCTACGACGACGACGGCGGCCTGCTCGTCATCCTCACCCCCGCCAAGTAGCCTTGGTCTTCAGTCCATGAGCGACCGCCGTCGCAACGTCTTCATTCTGCTGGTCGTCGCCGGGCTCGCCATCGCCTCGGTGGCCGTCCTGATGACGCACAGCGTCAAGCGGGGCCTCGACCTCAAGGGCGGCGTCGAGCTCGTGTACCAGGGCCGCCCGACGCCGCAGCAGCCCAAGGTCGACTCGCAGGCGATCGACCGCGCGGTCGAGGTGATCCGCAAGCGGGTGGACGCGTTCGGCGTGTCCGAGCCCGAGATCCAACGCTCCGGGTCCGACCAGATCGCGGTTGGCCTCCCCGGCACCAAGAACGCCCAGCGTGCGGTTCGGCAGGTCGGCAAGGTCGCCCAGCTCCAGTTCTATGACTGGGAGGCCGACGTCCTCGGGCCGGATCTCAAGCCGAACCCGTCCGATCCGAACGTGACCGGCGGCCAGTCCGCCGGTCAGGCGGGCGGGATGCCCTACTACGACGCGGTCGTCGCCGCGTCCAAGCGCCCGCCGACCACCAACGGAGGCCGGGCGACGACCAACGGCGAGTACTACCTCGTCAACGACAAGCAGAAGAAGATCGTCGCGGGCCCCGCCGAGGTTCCGTCCGACCTGGTCGGGGACCTGCCCGGGGGCAAGCCGCCGGCCGGCACCCGCATCGTCAAGGTCAACCAGGGCACGATCGTCGTGCGCGGCGAGAAGGACCGCCAGACGAAGAAGGCGGCGACCAACTACTACATCCTCAACGACGCTCCGGCGCTGTCGGGTACCGAGCTCACCGACGTCAAGCAGGACTTCAACCGCAGCGGCGGCGGTAACGGCGCGCCGATCGTCACGTTCAACTTCACCGACAAGGGCCGGTCGGAGTGGCACAGGGTCACGCGGAAGATCGCCCAACGCGGCCAGGAGCAGCAGGCGCCGGGCCAGCCGCCGAGCGCCTCCTTCCAGCACTTCGCCGCCGTGCTCGACGGCGAGCTGGTGACCGTTCCCTACATCGATTTCCAGCAGAACCCGGACGGGATCGACGGCGCCAACGGCGCCGACATCGAGGGCGGCTTCACGATCCAGTCCGCCCAGGACCTGGCCAAGCTCCTGCAGATCGGCGCGCTGCCGATCAAGCTCAAGCTGATCTCGCAGTCGCAGGTCTCGGCCACGCTGGGCAAGGAAGCGCTCAGCCAGGGCGTGACCGCCGGGCTCGTGGGCCTCGGCCTAGTCGCGCTGTTCCTCCTCGTCTTCTATCGGGTGCTCGGCCTCATCGCCGTCGCCGCGCTCGCCCTGTACGCCCTGTACTTCGCCGCCCTGATCGAGCTGATACCGATCACCCTGACGCTGCCCGGGATCGCGGGCTTGATCCTCACTATCGGGGTGGCGGCCGACGCCAACATCGTCATCTTCGAACGGGTCAAGGAGGAGATACGCGCGGGGGCGTCGGTCCAGCGCGGGATCGTCGCCGGCTACAAGAAGGGCCTGACGGCGATCATCGACGCCAACGTCGTCACTCTGATGACGGCGTTCATCCTGTTCATCCTCGCCACCGCGGGCGTGAAGGGCTTCGCCCTGGTGCTGGGGATCGGCACGATCGTGTCGCTGTTCACCGCGGTGATGGCGACCCAGGCCATCCTGGGGACGCTCGGGCGCCTGCCGGTGCTCCAGAGCCCAGCCGCGCTCGGAGCAGCCAAGCGCCGCCGGCCGATCCGCTTCGACTTCATGGGCGCGTCGAGGTGGTTCTTCTCCATGTCGGGCGTGATCCTGCTCATCGGCGCACTGGCGATCGGCTCGAAGGGCCTGAACTTCGGCATCGACTTCGAATCGGGCACGCGCATCACCACCGCGGTCCAGCGGCCGGCGACCGAGAACGACATCCGCTCGGTGATGGCCAGCGCCGGCTACGGCGACGCCAAGATCCAGAAGGTCAGCAACAAGGACCTGGGCAAGTACGTCTTCCAGATCTCCACCAAGACGCTGCAGCCCGACAAGGTGCAGCAGGTCCGCAACGCCCTGGACCAGCGCTACGGCGTCGGCAACAACTTCTCCAACACCTCGATCGGGCCGACCTTCGGCAAGACGATCGCCAGGACGGCGGTCATCGCGATCATCGCGTCGCTGCTGGTGATCTCGGCCTACATCGCACTGCGCTTCGAGTGGAAGTACGCGGTGCCGGTCCTGATCGCCCTGATGCATGACCTGCTGATCACCAGCGGCGTGTACTCGCTCACCGGCCGGGAGGTGACGACGTCGACGGTCGCGGCGCTGCTCACCATCTTGGGTTACTCGCTCTACGACACGATCATCGTGTTCGACCGCGTTCGCGAGAACGTGCCGCGCATGCCGCGCGCCGCCTTCTCGCAGATCGTCAACCGCTCGATGAGCGAGGTGCTGACGCGATCCCTGGCGACCACGCTGTGCACGCTGCTGCCGGTGACCGCGCTGCTGCTCTTCGGCGGCGACACGCTCAAGGACTTCGCCTTCGCGCTGCTCGTGGGCGTGGCGTCGGGCGCATACTCCTCGATCTTCATCGCCTCACCGGTCCTGACCCACTGGAAGGAGCGCGAGCGCGTGTACACGCAGCGCGACGAGCGCATCCGGGGCGAGCACGGGGGCCTGGTACCCGCGTACGCGGTGGCCACGGTCGCCGGCGAGGTCGTCGAGCCCGAGGCGGTCGAGCCGGCTCGGGCCGGTCGCCGCCGCCCCGGAAGGGTGACCGCGCCCGAGCAGCCGGAGGAGGTCTCGCCCGAGGAATTCGACGACATGGTCGCCGACATCGCCGAGGAGACCGGGGACGGCAAGCCCGAGCCCGAGCCCCAGCCCGTGCCGGCGCGGAGCAACGGCCCGCGGGCGCGGCGGCGCAGTTCGTCCACCAGCACCGCCGGCGGCGGCGCGACGCCGCGCAAGAAGGCCGCGCCCAAGCCGAAGGGCGCGAGCAAGTCCAAGCGCCGCGGCGGCCGTCATGGGAGGAACCGCTGATGGGAATGCTCGCCTGGACCATGATGGGCCTGGCGCTGTGGCACTTCACGATCTGGCTGCCCGACCGCTTCTGGGGCGGGATCGTCGGGGCCTTCGTCGGTGCGCTGCTCGGGGCGATCCTCTTCGGCCTCATCGTCAACGGCGGCTCGATCCCGGGCCGGGGCGACACCGACCTGCTCACGGCGCTCGACGCCGTCCCGGGCGCGCTCCTCGGCATGGCCGCGGTGTACTTCGAGGGCATCCGCCGCGAGCGCCAGCACGGCACCGGCGTCGCCGGCCTCCCGCGGCGCTGAGTACACCGGCCGCGGCTTCCGCGCGAACCGGTGACGCATTCGCCGGATTCACGCGCGACCCCGCCACAGCCGCGCGGTTCCGTCGCATCCCGCGCCTAGGCTCCTGCCATGGACGAGCCGCGCCTCGAAGTTCCCGCCTGCGACATGGGCGCCGTGCTCGCACTCGAGCGGGAGCTGGGGGTCTCCGACACGCTTGCGCAGGTACTCGTGCGCCGCGGGTATGCCGCGCCCGCAGCCGCGCGGGCGTTCCTCGACGCGGCCGACGAGCACCCCGCCGAAGCGTTCGACGGGATCGACACCGGGGTGGGCCTCATGCTCGGGCACGTGCGCGCCGGCACGCGAATCACCGTCCACGGCGACTACGACGTCGACGGCGTGTGCTCCACGGCGGTGCTCGTGCGCTGCCTGCGGCGGCTCGGAGCCGAGGTGGACTGGTACCTGCCCAGCCGACTGGACGACGGCTACGGTCTGTCGCTCGGCACCGTGGAGCGCCTCGCCGCCCGCGGGACACGCCTGCTGGTGACCGTCGACTGCGCGATCACCGCGGTCGAGGAGGTGGCAGCCGCGCGGGCGGCGGGACTCGACGTGCTCGTCACCGACCACCACCGCCCGCGCGCGGACGGTGACCTTCCGGACGCCCCGATCGTGCATCCGACGGTGTCGGCCTACCCCTGCGAGGACCTGTGCGCCACCGGCGTCGCCTTCAAGCTCGCGCAGGCGCTCGAGGCCGCGGGAGGCGCCGACCAGGCGGGGACCGCGGCGGCTGACGACCTCGACCTCGTCGCGCTGGCCACCGTGGCGGACTGCGTCCCCCTGCTGGGCGAGAACCGCCGGCTCGTGCGCGCGGGCCTGCGCGCCCTTGCCGGAACCGCGAAGCCCGGGCTCCGGGCGCTCATGCGCGTCGCCCAGGCCGACCCGAGCGGTCTCGACGCCCGGACGATCGGCTTCCGGCTGGCGCCGCGCATCAACGCGGCTGGACGCCTGCATCGCGCCGACGCCGGTCTCGAGCTGGTGCTGACCGAGGACGAGGCGCGGGCGGCCGCCGTGGCCGGGGAGCTCGACCGCGCCAACGCGGAGCGCCGCGATGTCGAGACGCGCATCCTGTTCGCCGCCGAGGCCCAGGTGGCGGCGGCGGGCGACCGGCCGGCCTACGTGCTCGCCGGGGACGACTGGCACCCGGGCGTGATCGGGATCGTCGCCTCGCGCGTCGCCGAGCGCCATCACCGCCCGGCGGTGCTCATCGCGCTCGACGGCGACGGGGGGACGGGGTCCGGTCGGTCCATCCCGGGCTTCGACCTGCTCGCGGGGCTGACCGCCGCGAGCGACCACCTGCGCCGCTACGGCGGCCACCGCGCCGCCGCCGGCCTCGACGTCGCGCGCGTCGACCTCGAGGCCTTCCGGGCGGCGTTCGAGGCCCACGCGGCGGCGGAGCTCGCGCCCGAGGATCTCGTCGCGACCGAACGGGTCGACGCCGTCGTCGCCGGCGACGCGCTCGGCCTCGCCCTGGCGGAGGAGCTCGAGCGGCTCGAGCCCTGTGGCATGGGCAACCCCGCGCCGGTCCTGCTCGTACCGGCGGCGACGTTCACCGACCCGCGGGCGATGGGGGAGGACCGTCACGCGCGCTTCACCGTCAACGCCGGCGGGGCCCGCGCCCGCGCCGTCGCCTTCGGCGCGCCCGGAGGGCGCCTGCCGGTGGCCACGGACGAGCCTGTCGATGCCACCTTCGCACTCAGCCGGCGGACGTGGAACGGTGCGGTCGAGCCCCAGCTGCGGCTGTGCAGCGCCCGCGCCAGCGCTCCGGCCGGCCTCGACGTGCTGGGCGAGTCGCCCAACTTCGTGGCCGTGGCGCTGGCGGAGCTGGACGCCCCGCTCGAGCCGTGGCCGCCGTCGGTCGGCGAGCCCGCGCGGACGCTGCACGACCGCCGCGATCGCGGAATCGCCGGCTGCCTGGGCGCGCTGGTGGCCTCCGGCGAGCCAGTGCTCGTCGTGTGCGCCGACACCCACCGTCGGGTCCGCGCGCTGGCCGGCCGGCTCGGGGGCTTCGCGTTGTGCTCGTATGCGACGCTGGAGCGCGAGCCCGGGGTCGCCGATGCCTATCCCCATGTGTTCGCGCTCGACCCGCCCGGTCACGCCCACCACGAGCGGCTCCTGCTCGCCGGCCCGGCCGGGACCCACACCCACCTTGGGTACGGGCCCCCTGAGCTACGCTTTGCCAGGAGCGCCCATGAGCACGAATACGGTCAGCGCGAGCTGCTCGCCACCCTGTACCGGGCCCTCCGCGACCGCGGCGGCGCGGCCGGGGGCGAGCTCGAGGCGTTGCTGCGCGGCGACGCCGAGCGCCCGCGGTCCGCGGCCGCGGCCGGCCGCGGCCTGCGCGTCCTCGTGGAGCTGGGCCTCATCGCCGTCGACCGGGCCGGCCGCTCGGTTGCCGTTCCCGCGGCGGGGCGCACCGAGCTGGAGCGCTCGCCCGCCTTCCGCGCGTATGCGCGCCGGTACGAGGACGGCGTGCGATGGCTGAGCGCCGCGACAGCTCGAGCGGCGTGAAGAACGCCAAGTCGGCGCCGCGCAAGGCCGCGTCGGGCGACGGCCGGCGCAAAGCGGCCTCGGGCAACGGCGCGGCGAAGGCCAAGGCGAAGGCGAAGGCGCCGCGCAAGCCGCGCGCGCGCCGCACCCGGGGGCGCAAGGGCGCCGAGGGCAGTGGCCAGCGCCACCCGAGTGAGCGCCGGCCGGTCGGCACCCTCGAGCATCCACAGGTCGAGCACGCCCCGGTCGCCGAATCGACCCTGTCCGAGCACGAGGCGCAGCTGCTCGGCGACCTGTTCGCGGTCGTCGAGGAGCACGCCGCCGAGACCGCGGTCCAGGTGGACCGCGACGCGGTCAGCCAGGCCTTCGTGTTCGCCTGCGAGCACCACGCCGATCAGCGCCGCAAGTCTGGCGAGGACTTCATCAACCACCCGGTTGGCGTCGCCAAGGTGTGCGCCGGCCTGCGTCTGGACACCGAGACGCTGTGCGCCGCGCTCCTGCACGACACGGTGGAGGACACCTCGGCCTCGCTCGAGGAGGTGCAGGAGCGCTTCGGGGAGGAGATCGCCAACCTCGTCGACGGCGTCACCAAGCTCACCGGCATCACGTTCCAGTCGCGCGACGAGGCCCAGGCCGAGAACTACCGCAAGATGATGGTCGCGATGGCCTCGGACATCCGGGTCATCCTGATCAAGCTGGCCGACCGTCTGCACAACATGCGCACAATCGAGGCGCTGCCCAAGCAGAAGCAGATCGAGAAGGCCAAGGAGACGCTGGACATCTACGGGCCGATCGCCCACCGGCTCGGCATCCACGCGATCAAGTGGGAGCTCGAGGATCTCGCGTTCTCCACGCTGCACCCGCGCAAGTATCAGGAGATCAAGAGCCTCGTCGCCCAGCAGCGCGAGGAGCGCGAGGTCTACGTCGACAAGGCCGGCACCTACCTGCTCAAGGAGCTCGAGGCCCTCGGGATCGAGGCCGAGATCGCCGGCCGGGCCAAGCACTTCTACTCGATCTACTCGAAGATGACCAAGAAGGGTCGCGAGTTCAACGAGATCTACGACCTCACCGCGATGCGGGTCATCGTGGCCTCGGTGAAGGACTGCTACGGAGCGGTCGGCGTCATCCACTCCCTGTGGAAACCGCTCCCCGGGCGGTTCAAGGACTTCATCGCGATGCCCAAGTTCAACATGTACCAGTCGCTGCACACGACGGTCATCGGGCCCGAGGGCAGGCCGCTGGAGATCCAGATCCGCACGTCGGAGATGCACGACATGGCCGAGTACGGCATCGCGGCCCACTGGATCTACAAGATCCCCGAGGGGGGCAAGGGCGACGGACGCGGCCCGGACGCCGACGGCAAGCTCAAGTGGCTGCGGCGCCTGCTCGACTGGCAGCAGGAGCTCGAGGACTCCTCCGAGTTCGTCGAGACGCTCAAGGTCGACCTGTTCGAGGACGAGGTGTTCGTCTTCACCCCGAAGGGGGAGGTGAAGTCGCTCGCCGCCGGCGCCACCCCGCTGGACTTCGCCTATGACATCCACACCGACGTCGGCCACCGCTGCGTCGGCGCGAAGGTGAACAACAAGATCGTCCCGCTGCACTACGAGCTGCAGTCGGGAGACATCGTCGAGGTGCTGACGTCCAAGCGCGAGCGCGGGCCCTCGCGCGACTGGCTCGCCCTGGTCAAAACCACCCGCGCGCGCAACAAGATCAAGCAGTGGTTCCGCGCCGAGTCGCGCAAGGACACCGAGCACGCCGGCCGGGAGCTGCTGCAGGAGCACATGCGCAAGCAGGGTCTGCCCGCGCAACGGCTGGTCGGCGCGCCGATCCTCGCCCACGTGATCCGCGAGATGGGCTTCAAGAAGGCCGACGACTTCTACATCGCGCTGGGCGCGGCCAAGGTGTCGCCCAAGATCGTTACGCAGAAGGTGATGCAGCGCCTGAAGCACGGTGAGTCGGCGGACGGTGAGCCGACCGCCGGCAACCTGCTCTCGACGAAGCGCAGCCGGCGCCGGCCCGACTCCTCCTCATTGCAGTACGGCATCCACGTCGAGGGCGTGGACGACGTCATGCTGCGGCTGGCCAAGTGCTGCCGGCCGGTGCCGGGCGACCAGATCGTCGGCTACATCTCCCTGGGCCGCGGGATCACGATCCATCGCGGGGACTGCCCGAATGCCCGCGCGCTGGCCAAGGACCCTGATCGGTTCACCAAGGTCTCCTGGGACGGCGAGGGCAAGACCGCCTTCCGCGTGGAGATCCATGTCGACGCATGGGATCGCCATCGCCTGCTCGAGGACCTCTCGCGCTCGTTCGCCGAGACCGGGGTCAACATCCTGGAGGCGCGCTGCACCGTGTCCGACCAGATGGTCCGCAACCGCTTCGTCGTCGAGGTGCCCGACACCCGGTCGCTCGACGGCGCCGTGAGCCGGCTGCGCAACGTCGACGGCGTGTTCGACGCCTACCGCGTCACACCCACCGCGGCGTAGAGCTAGGCGACGACCGTCAGCGCGCCCGGACGTACGGAATACTCGGCGACCTCGATCTCGCCGATGTGGTCGCCGTCGACCTGCAACGGCAGCGGACGGCCGTCGCTCGAACGGACCGTGACGGCCGTGGTCGGGCCGAAGCCCTCGATGCGCCGGTGGCGTGTGAGCTCCGCCCGGCGGGAGAACGCCCGCCAGATCACCGTCGGCATGTCCAGGGGGTTGGCCCGGGAGAGCACGGCGCCGGCGAGCCGGCCGTCGTCGAGCAGCGCCTCGTGGGCGATCTCGATCGGGCGTCGGTTGAAGTAGGTGTAGGGCATGGCGTTCTGGACAACGGCGGTGACGCCCGGCAGTTCGCGGCCGTCGACCTGGACGACAAGGCGCGGCGGGCGCACCAGGTAACGCCGTGTGAAGGTCGTGATCGCGGCCCAGGTGAAGTAGTACTCGCCGAGTCGCGCCTTCAGACGCGGATGGCTGTCCACGCGCTCGACCACGCTGGCGTCGAGGCCCAGGCCGGAGGAGAAGGTGAAGTGCCGGTCGTTGACCGCGGCGAGGTCCACCCTGCGCGGACGCCAGTCGTCGGCCATGCGCAGCAGATGCTCGGTTGCGTCGACGATCTCGGGCGGGATCCCCAGCAGCCGGGTGTACACGTTGGTGGCGCCGCCGGGCAGGCAGGTCAGCGGGGTGGGGGAACCGGCGACCCCGTTGGCCGCCTCGTTCACGGTGCCGTCGCCGCCAAAGGCCACGACCACGTCATAGCCCTCGTGCGCGGCCTCCCGGGACAGCGCGGTTGCGTGACCCCGGCCCGTCGTGTCGATGGCCTCGACCTCGTAGCGACCGCGCAGGGCGTACACGACGAGGTTCTTGAGGCGGTCCGACACCGTCGTCGCGTACGGGTTGACGATGACGAGCATCCGCTTGCTCGGCGCACGCGTGTCACCCGCATGCGCCGACGCCAAGCGCTCGAGCGTCTCCAGTGGCGCGGCCACGAATGGTCAGAACACCGTGGCCGCCGGGGCGTTACGCCGCCGCCGGCCACCGAGCCGCCGAGGGCTTGACGACCTACAGCCAGCCGCGCTTGCGCGCGAAGGCGAGCATTCCGACGAGCATCGCGAGCATCACCCCGACGACGATCCAGAAGGCCCCGAGCCGACCCTCGCCCGGGACCCCGGTGTTCATGCCCCAGATCCCGGCCACCAGCGTCAGCGGGAGGAAGATCACCGTGAGCACGGTGAGCACGCGCAGGATGTCGTTGAGCTGGTGGGTGAGCACCGACTCGTTGGTGTCCTCGAGCGCCTCGGCGGTCTCCTTGTAGCCCTCGAGCATCTGCCAGATGCGCTCGGACGCGTCGTTGATGTCGTCGAAGTAGAGGTCGAGGTCGTCCGCGATGTAGCGCGCCTTGGTGCGCTCCAGGTCACCGATCACCGCGCGCTGCGGGCGGATGATCTTGCGGAAGTTGATGATCTCCTGCTTGACGTTGGAGAGGTCGCGAACGATCTCCTTGGACCGCCCCTCGAAGATGTCCTGCTCGAGGCGCTCGAGCTTGTTGCCCATCTTGCGCAGCATCGGAAAGGACGCGTCGACGCAGTCGTCGACGATCTTGTAGAGCAGGTAGCCGGCGCCCTTGGAGAGCACCTGGTCGCGGAACTCCGGGTTGGAGCGGCAGCGTTCGAACAGGTACTCGACGGGCTGCAGGGGCTCGTTGGGCAGCGTGATCACGAAGTCGCGGCCGACGAACAGGTCCAGCTCGGCCGCGTTGAGCCGCCCGACGTGCTTGTCGAAACGCGGGAAGTGCAGGACGATGAACAGGTAGTCGTCGTACTCGTCGATCTTGGCGCGCTGGTTGCGCGAGAAGACGTCCTCGTAGTCCAACGGGTGGAAGTCGAAGTGCTCCTCCAGCCAGGCGCGATCGCTGGCCCGGGGCCGCTCGATATGGATCCAGCGCAGGCCGTCGGTCTCGACGGTCTCGACGTTGGGGGTCTCAGGCTCGGCCGGGCGGGATGGGACGTCGCCGCGGGCACGGACCGATCGACCAAAGCGGGGCTTGGGCAGGCTCGGCATTGGGACTTCGCGGGTCGTCACTCATCTGATTCGCTCCTTGCCCAAGTGTACCTGCGCCGGCGCTTGCGTCCGCCCGGCGGCTGGCTATACTCCCGCGCCACATAGCTGTACGCATCCAGAGGGGTGGAGGGACTGGCCCTATGAAGCCCCGGCAACCACCCGCTACGGCGGGAAAGGTGCCAATTCCAACAGGCTCCAACGTAAGCCTGGGAGATGTGGCCTCAGGTTTTCTGGAACCTTCGTCCACATCCCGGGCGGAGGTTTTTTCATGGCCGTAGATGCGCTGAAGTGCAAGGAGTGCTCAACCGAATACCCGCTCGACGCCCGCTACGTCTGCGAGCGCTGCTTCGGGCCCCTCGAGGTCGCCTACACGCGTGAGCAGGACGTGGACGTCGACGGGCTGCGCCGGCGCATCCAGGCGGGCCCGCACACGATCTGGCGCTACGCCGACTTCCTTCCCCTGAGCAGCCCGCCGCGCAGCGCGCTGCCGACCGGCTTCACGCCGCTCGCGCGCGCCGACCGGCTCGCCGAGCGCCTCGGCCTGGGCGAGGTGTGGGTCAAGAACGACACCGCCAATCCCACGCATTCCTTCAAGGACCGCGTCGTGTCGGTGGCGCTGGCGCGGGCGCAGGAGCTGGGCTTCGAGGTCGTCGCGTGCGCGTCCACCGGCAACCTGGCCGGCGCGGTCGCCGCGCACTCCGCTGCGGCCGGGCTCGAGTCCTACGTGTTCATCCCGGCCGACCTCGAGGAGCAGAAGATCCTGGGAACCGGCGTGTACGGAACGAATTTGGTCGCCGTCCGCGGCTCCTACGACGAGGTCAACCGCCTGTGCACCGAGCTAGCGGGCGAGCACGACTGGGCCTTCGTCAACGTCAACCTGCGTCCCTACTACGCGGAGGGCTCGAAGACGATCGCCTTCGAGACGGCCGAGCAGCTCGGCTGGGAGCTGCCGGACCGGGTCGTCTGCCCGGTCGCGTCCGGTTCGCTGTTCACTAAGATCGCCCGCGGCTTCGAGGAATGGATCGACCTCGGCCTGCTGAACGGGTCGGTGCCGACCTTCAACGGCGCCCAGGCCGCCGGCTGCTCGCCAGTGGCCAGCGCGTTCGCCGAGGGTCATGAGATCTGCCGCCCCGTGCGCAACCCGGACACCATCGCCAAGTCGCTCGCCATCGGCAACCCGGCCGACGGGCCCTACGCGCTCGAGCTCGCGCGGCGCACCGGTGGCGGCATCGACGCCGTGACCGACGACGATATCCGCGACGGCGTGCGCCTGCTCGCCGAGACCACCGGGATCTTCACCGAAACGGCCGGCGGCGTGACCACGGCGGTGTTGGCCAAGCTCGCCGAGCGCGGCGACATCGGCGCAGACGAGCGCGTCGTGATCGTCATCACCGGCGATGGCCTCAAGACCCTCGATGTGGCGCGGGGCACGTTCGAGACGCACGAGATCGAGCCGTCGCTGGAAGCATTCGAGGCGGCTGTGCCGACCGCCGTGAGCGCATAGGCTTCGCGGCGGCATGGCCGTCCTGGTGAAGATTCCCACCCAACTGCGGGCGGTGACCGACGGCGAGGCGGAGGCCGAGGTCGACGGTGGGACCGTCGGCGAGGTGCTCGACTCGCTGTTCGACCGCTTCGGCGACCTGCGGGAGCGGATCTGCGACGACGGCGACCTTCGGAGGTTCGTCAACGTGTACGTCGGCGGCGAGGACATCCGCTTTCTCTCCGGCCTGGAGACCGAGGTCTCCGACGGCGACGAGGTGACGATCCTGCCCGCCGTGGCCGGCGGGCGGTAGCGCCGCAGCCCCCGCCCCGAGTGTTTTGTCCGGACATGCCCGGGGTTTGGACCGGAAAGGCGGGTAAGGGCCAGGTATGCGGACTGAATACGAGCTGGATCGGGATGTCACCGCGCCGAGTACCGCCCGCGACGTCGTCGACGACGTGGTCGCGGAGCTGGGTTCGCGGGCGGAGGACGCTCGGATCATCACAAGCGAACTGGTGGCCAACAGCGTGCGGCACAGCGATGCGCCGGAAACGCGGCCGATTGGGCTCAAGGTCGAGTTCGACGCCGACTTCGTGAAGATCGAGGTCTGCGACGCAGGCTCGGGGTACCGGCGCGATGCCGTCAGGCGGCGGCCGGCCGGACCCGATGGCGGCTTCGGCCTGTTCCTCGTCGCGGAGCTGTCGGATGCCTGGGGGGTCACCGGCGACGGCGGCACGTGTGCGTGGGCGCTGCTCGACCGCACGAAGGCCTCGCCGGCGCTCGTGTAGCGACCTACACTCGCTCGCGATGTCTCGCCGGGCCGCGGGCCTGCTCCTGTGCATCGCCGCCTGCGCCGCCTCGTGCGCCGGGGACGCGGGCGCACGCCCGGCCCGCTGGCGGCCTCTCGCCGCTGTGAGGAACGTGGTCGATCTCACCGGTCCGCGGGCCGACGGCCGCCTCACTCTGGCCGTGGCCGGACACCTCGGACGACTGCGCCTCGGCGGCTCGCCGGCGCCCTTCGCCCGCGGATACCGGACGAGCACGGGCGAGCCCTACGTCGCCCTGTCGCCCGGTCAGCGCGTGGCGGGCGCGCGCTGCGCGTTTCACCGCGACGACGTCTACGCGCTCGAACCCAGCGCTGCGCCCGCCCGGCCGGCCGTGATCGGTGTGGACACGGCGGGGCGGGTTCGGCGCGTGGCGGTCCTGCCGGCCGGGGTGTTTCCCAACGGAATCGCGTTCGACACCGTTGGGGCCTTCGACCACCGGCTGCTGGTGAGCGCCGGCATCGGCGGCGGACGGGCCGCGCTCTACGCGGTGGACTGTCGCAACCGGCGTCGCACGGTCGCGGCGCGGATGCCGGGCGTGGAGGGCGGCATGGTCGTCGCGCCGCCGGCGTTCGGGCGCTTCGGGGGGCGGCTGATCGCGCCCGACGAGCTGAACGGCCGGCTGATCGCCGTCGACAGCCACGGTCGGGCCGGGGTGCTCGCGCGCTCGGGCCTGGCCGCCGGCGGCGACATCGGCGTGGAGAGCCTCGGCTTCGTCCCCTCCGGGTTCGAGCACGGCATGACCGCGCTGCTCGCCGACCGTGCGGTCCCCGGGGCCCCGCACCCCGGCACGGACTCGATCCTCGGCGTGTCGGGCGCGGCGCTGCGCAGCGCCGGCGCGCGCGCCGGGGACCTCCTCGCCGCCACCGAGGGCGGCGGCGAGACGATCGCGGTGCGCTGTGGCCATCGGGCCTGCACGGTGCGACTGGTCGCCCACGGCCCGGCCGTCACCCACGCCGAGGGGCACATCGTGTTCGCGGCGACGCGGTAGTCGGCGGGCGCCCGCGGGTACGACTGAAGCGGCCCACGGACTAGGGTTCCAGAGGCGCCGAGGGCGAGCAGGACCGGCTGTGGGCGCTCGTCACGGCGAGACGTCGAGGCACCGACGGGCACCAAGCCAGAATCACCGATGGTCAGGGCCGGAATGCGAGGCGCGCCCGGCACGATTCGAACGTGCGACCTCCCGCTCCGGAGGCGGGCGCTCTATCCACTGAGCTACGGGCGCGTGCCGTCGGAGCTTAGCTAGCGTCCCCGGCCGTGCTGATCGCCGT
>Ga0066652_100000955_pt1 | contig 14401 bp, 16 predicted proteins | sample GraSoiAngelo_101_FD_71413 | JGI IMG/M metagenome (GOLD analysis project Ga0066652, IMG submission 71413) | Grasslands soil microbial communities from the Angelo Coastal Reserve, California, USA - 14_0903_02_30cm | ecosystem: Environmental > Terrestrial > Soil > Grasslands | place: USA...
CCCAGCTGGTCTGCGTGCTTGCCCTGCTCGAGCAGCGGCAGCAGCGCGCGGACAGCCTCCACCGCGCGACGCAGCTGCTCGAGGTCGCGCTCGTCCTCGGTGCCGGGCGCCAGGCCCGCCTTGCGCCCGCCGAGGTTGACCAGCGACACCGCGCTCTCGATCAGCATGTCGTCGACAGTCAGCTGCTTGAGCTGCTCCTCGAGGGCGGCGCGGACCTCTTCCTCGGATGGCTGGGGCTGCTGCGGATCGGTCATGCGACGACCTCGGGAGAATACGTCTCCCGCGTCTCGCGGGTGGTGGCGGCGAAGACGTCCTCCATCGCCACGCCGGCCTCGATGAGGCGGCGCTGGCGCTGGGCCCCGTTGGGCATCAGCGACGCCAGCTCGATCCCGTGCTCGGCGCGGGCGGGCGCCGTCCAGTCGGCCAGGCGCTCGATCGCCTCGGGCGCCGGGTACTCGACGCCGCGCTCGAGGTCGAGGAGCTTGCCGTCCAGGCCCCAGCGGATCGCGCGCCAGAGGTTCTCCTCGATCAGGCGGCCGGGGATGTCGACGTACGGCAGGCCCTCGTCCTCCTCGCGCGCCGCCTGCAGCACGCAGCCGGTGATCAGCGCGGCGAGCGCCTCGGACTCCGCTGCCGTCGACTGGGCGTCGCAGATCCGGACCTCGACCGTCCCGAACGACGTGTGGGGGCGCACCGACCACCACACCTGCGTGTACTCGACGATCGATCCCGTGCGCTGGAGGAAGTCGACGTAGCCGGCGAACGTCGCCCAGTCGACAAACGGCTCGGGGATGCCGCAGCGCGGGAAGAGCCGCGTGAAGCTCGCCGTGCGCGCCGACTGCAGGCCCGAGTCCTGGCCGTCGAGGTAGGGCGAATTGGCGCTGATCGCCAGCAGCAGCGGCAGCACCGGGCGCAGGCGGTCGCACGTGCGCACGGCGCGGTCCGCGCCCTGGATGCCGACGTGGACGTGCAGCGAGAAGGTGTTGTTGCGCCAGACGATGTACTGGAGCTCGCGGTTGAGCCGCTGATAGTGCTCGGTCTCGATGATCCGCTGCTCGCGGTAATCGGCCCACGGATGCGTGCCGGTGGCGCCGAGCGCGGCGTCGCGGTAGACGGCGAGGGCGAACAGCCGGCGGCGGAAGTCGCGCTGCGCCGCCATGGCGGTGGCGAGCGTCTCGCCGCGCCCGGAGCGGATCTCGATTTCCGACGCGATCAACTCCCCGGAGATGGACTCCGCCAGGCCGGGGTCGGTGGCGGCGGCCGCGTCGCGCAGCTCCTCGAACCGGCTCACGAGCTTGAGCGTGCCGGGTTCGAGGATGGCGAACTCCTCCTCGAGCCCCACGGTTCCGTCGGTGGAGCCCTCGAACGCTGCCCGCGCGCCGTCGAGGTCGATCAAGTCAGGTAGAAGTAGAGCGCGTACAGGAGGTCCACCGCGGGGCTCGAGGTGTGGACCGTCACCTCGGGCGGGACCTGCAGGAGGGCTTCGGAGTAGTTGAAGATGATCCGCACGCCGGCGTCGACCAGCTGGTCGGCCAGCTCCTGTGCCGCGTGGTTGGGAACGGCCAGCACGGCCACGACGATGTCCTCCTCCGTCACGGCGGAGGCCAGCTCGTCGGGGTGGCGGACCCGCACCCCGTTGAGCTCGACGCCGACCTTCTCCGGCGCGGCGTCGAAGATCGCGACGATGCGAAAGCCGTGGTCGGCGAAGATGTCCGACGAGGCAATCGCCTGCCCGAGGTTGCCCGCCCCGAGCAGCGCGATGTTGTGCTGTCCCGCCGTGCGCAGGATCTTGCGGATCTGCGAGACGAGCGAGTCGACGTTGTAGCCGACGCCGCGCTTGCCGAACTTTCCGAACCCGGAGAGGTCGCGCCGGATCTGCGTCGAGTTGACGTGCGTGTAGTCGGAGAGCTCCTGCGAGGAGATGGTCTCCTTGCCCATCTTGCGCGCCTGGGTGAGCACCTGCAGGTAGCGCGACAGGCGCGCGGCCACGCCGAGCGAGAGGCGCTCGTCCGTGGTCGCCCCGCCGTCCTGCGGGACGATCGCCTCGCCGTAGCTCATGACCCAGCCAATGTACCGAGGCGGGCGCGGAGGGCATGCTCGTCGACGACCAGCTCGAACGCCTCCTCGCCGTCGATGGCGATGACGGGGATGCGCTCCAGGTAACGGCGGAACAGCTCGCCGTCGGCCTCGATGTTCCGCTCGTCGAACGCGACGCCCGCCCGCTCGAGCATCGCGCGGGCGTCGTCGCACAGATGGCAGCCCGGCCTGCCGTAGAGCACGACGCTCACGCCCCGGCCTCCCCGGTGGCGTAGGCGTCGATCCCGAGGTAGGCGGGATAGGGCCGCGCGGGCACGAAGCGCGCGGCCGAGGCGATCATCGCCGCGTTGTCGGTGCAGAGGGCGATCGGCGGCACGTGGACCTCGGGCGCGAGCTTGGCCGCGCGCTCGCGCAGCGGCCCGTTGGCGGCCACGCCGCCGCCCAGCGCAAGGCGCTCCAGCCCGGTCCGCTCGAGCGCGCGCTCGACGCGCTGCAGCAGCGCGCGCACGATCGCGTCCTGATAGGAGGCCGCGAGGTCGGCGCGCGGCGGGTCGTCACCGAGGTCGCGCAGCGCATAGAGGAGCGCGGTCTTCAGCCCGGCGAACGAGAAGTCCAGGCCCTCGACCCGCTTGGCGGTGGGGAAGTCGAAGGCGGTTGGGTCGCCGTCCCGCGCCAGCCGCTCGAGCGCCGGCCCGCCGGGGTACCCGAGGCCCAGCATGCGCGCGCCCTTGTCGAACGCCTCGCCGGCCGCATCGTCGAGCGTCGCGCCGAGCACGTCGTAACGTCCCTCGTCGTGCACGTGGCAGAGCAGCGTGTGGCCGCCCGAGGCGATGAGGCACAGGAACGGGGGATCGAACGACGGCGCCACGAGGTTGGCGGCGACGTGGCCGTGCAGGTGGTCGACGGGCGCGAGCGGCAGGCGCCGCGCCGCCGCAAGCCCCTTGGCGGTCTGAACACCGACCAGCAGCGCGCCGACCAGGCCCGGCCCGCGGGTGACCGCGACGAGCTCAACGTCGTCGAGCCCGATGCTCGCCTGGTCGAGCGCGTCGTCGACCACCGCGTTTATGAGCTCGAGGTGATGGCGCGATGCGACCTCGGGCACCACGCCGCCGTAGCGGTCGTGCACGCCCTGCGAGGAGATCACGTTCGAGCGAATCTGCCCGCCCGGATCGAGGACGGCGGCGCAGGTGTCGTCGCAGCTCGTCTCGAGCGCCAGGATCACGCCGTCTGCACGTTCGGCACGCCGTCGAGTGAGCCGTTGCGGACCGTGGCCGCCGTGCGCCACATGATGAGCGCGTCCTCGCCGTTGTCCTGGTAGTAGCGGCGCCGCAGGCCGGCTCCGCAGAAGCCGAACCGCTCATAGAGGAGGATTGCCGGCTCGTTGGAGCGGCGGACCTCGAGCGTGAGCTGGCCGTTGGGGTCGTCGATGCGCTCGAGCAGCCGGCGCAGGAGCGCGGCGGCGATGCCGTGCCGGCGCTTGTCCGGATCGACGCAGATGTTCATGAGGTGCCAGACCGCGTCGTAGCGCGAGCAGACGAGGTAGCCGACGACGCGTCCGCCCTGGGTCGCCGCGAGGCAGATGCCGCTCGGCTTGGAGAGCTCGAGCACGAACATCGCCAGCGACCACGGCGTCGGGAACGACCGCCGCTCGATGGCGATCACCTGCGGGAGATCGGAGTAGCTGAGACGGCGGAGGACCAGATCGGTGGGGGGCTGCGGCGGGCTCACTGGGATGGCGTTCGCTTGCGGTAGGCGATCTCCGCGTCGGGGAGCCGGAGGTAGTCGGGGAGGACCGTCCCCGGTGGACCCTCCTCCGCTTCGGCGGCCCTTTCGCACAGGACGCGTGCGGACACGCGGTGGAGCGGGGAGGAATCGTCCGGAACCTCGGCTCCGGCCGCTTGGAGCTGCTCCCGAAAGCGTATCGAGCCGTCGCCGGCGGCCCGCAGGGGCCGCGGAAGGGTGCGGGCGCGCTCCGTGAGGTGGTCGGGGCGCAGCGCCACCGGCGCGAGCAGCTGCTCGCCGCCGCGCCAGGCGGCGGCGAAGGCCTCGCCGCGGCGGGCGTCCAGGACGGCGAGCGCGGTGTCCTGCAGCCGTCGCGCGATCACCTCCAGGGTGCAGACGCCTACGAGCGGCAGCCCGCGGCCCTGCGCAAGCGCTCGGGCGGTGGCGATGCCGATGCGAAGGCCGGTGAAGCTGCCCGGGCCGATGCCGACGCCGATCCGCTCGATGGCATCCCAATCGTCCACCACGTCATGCACCAACGGGAGGAGCCGTGGCGCGTGCTCGGGGCGGCCACCGAGCGGCGGGTCGTGCCGCGCTTCCACCAGGATTTCGCCGCCGAGCACGCCGACGACCGTGGACGCGGTCGCTGTGTCGAAGGCGAGGATCACTCGACCTCCACGGTGCGCGCGTCGCCGCCCGCATGGGCCAGGCGCACGCGGCGGACGCGACGGCCTTCGAGCTCGGGCGCGACGGCGTCCGGCCACTCGACGAACGCGACGGCATCGGGGGTGACGTAGTCCTCGAGCAGGCCGGGGTCCTCGCCTTCGAGGTCGCCGCCGAGGCGGAAGAGGTCGAGGTGGGCAACCGGCACGCGGCCGTGGTAGCGGGCCCCGATGGTGAACGTCGGGCTGGTCACCGGCTCATCGACGCCCAGCGCGCGCGCCGCGCCGCGCACGAACGTCGTCTTGCCGGCGCCGAGGTCACCGGCGACGAGCACGACATCGCCAGGGCGCAGGTCGGCCGCAAGCGCGGCGCCGAGCGCCTCGGTCTCCTCGGGGGTAGTGGTCCTACTCGGGCTTGCCACGCAGGCGCAGGCGCAGGCCGACGCCGGTGAGCAGGAGGCCGCCCCCGGCGAGGGCGACGAGCCACGTCTCGGAGCCGGTCCGCGCGAGCTGCTGGCCGGACGCGCTGCCCTGGCTGCCCCCGCCTCCGCTGCTCGAGGAGCCGCTGGCGGCGGTGCTGCTCGACCCGGACGCGGCGCCGGCCGAGCCGGACGAGCTGCCCGACGACGACCCGGACGACTGCCCGCTCGAGCTGCCGGTGGAGCCGCTGCTCGAGCTCGACCCGCTCGAGCTCTGGCCGCTGCCGCTCGACCCCTTGCCGCCGAACGGATCGTCGTACTGGTTGTCGCCGGCGCTCTGGGCCACCGCGACGGCGGGGAACGCCAGGGCGGCGGCCATGGTCAGGACGGCGGCGCTGCGACGGGGGGCGAGCACGGCGGCACAGGCTAGCCAAAGCCAGTGCGGTCGCCCGGCGAAGCCGGGCAGGCGCAACTGGCGCCCGTCGGTCAGCCGGCCCGCGGCTGGCTGGGCCGGCGGGCGTGACTGTGTGCGGTAGCTTGCGCCTCCATGACCGAGCGCACGGCGCAGCCGTCGGCGCGGCGCCTGCGACCAAGCGCTTGGCGCGAGGCGCTCCCGGTGCTGCGCGAGTCGGAGACGATCAAGGCCGCCGCGCTCGCCGCGGCCTACGTCGTCGCCATCGGGCTAGGCCTCGTCTTCACGATCGTCGCCGCCCGCATCCTCGGCGACAGCTACGGCGCCCTCGCGCGCCTGACCTCGTTCTACCTCATCCTCAGCGTGCCCGGGCTGGCCCTGCAGGCGGCGGTCGCCCGGGAGGTGGCGGTGGGCGACCTCGGCGGCCCGGCCGACCTCGCGGCCTCGCTGCGCGTGTGGCTGAAACAGATCGCGATCCTCGGCGCGGTCGTCCTCGTTGCGTCGGTGCTGCTGCGCGCGCCGCTCGCCGACCTCCTGCACGTCGATCAGGAATGGGCGGCCGCGTCGGTGCCGTTGACCGCCGTCGTGTGACTGGCGGTCTCGATGCAGCGGGGCCTGCTGCAGGGCGTGCGCGCGTACTCGCCGGTCGGCGTCTCGATCGTCGCCGAGGGCGGCGGCCGCCTGGTCCTGGGCCTCGGCCTCGGCGGCGCGACGAGCAGCGTGGCCTGGACCTGGCTGGGCCAGCTGCTGGCGCTGGGGGCGGTGTTCGTGGGCCTGATTTGGGTCCTGCGGGGACGACTCGCGCCGCCCACCCCGTCGTCGCGGGCGGAGCGGATGCGCGACCTCATCCGCATGGCGTGGGTGCCGATCGTCGGGCTCACGCTGCTCGCCGTGCTGCAGAACACCGACGTGATCGTCTCCGGGCACGTCTTCGTCAAGCACCAGGCCAGCGCCTACGCGGCCGCGGCGGTGGCGGCCAAGGTGCCGTACTGGGTGACGCTCGGGATCGCGCTCTACCTCCTGCCCGAGGCGACCCGGCGGGCGGCGGTGGGCGAGCGCCCGCTCGGCGTGCTGGGCCGCTCGCTCGGGCTGCTCGCCGCGGTGGCCGTGCCGTCGCTGCTGATCTTCGCGGCGGCGGCCGAGCCGGTCCTGCGGCTGGGCTTCGGCTCCAAGCTGACCGGCGCGTCCGGCGCGCTGGCGGTGCTGTGCCTCGCCTACACGATGCTGTCGGCCGCCTATCTGGCGGTGCAGTACCTGCTCGCCCTGCGCCAGGAGCTCTTCCTGATCGTGCTCGGGGCCGCGGCGGCGCTCGAGCTGATCCTCCTGCCGACGATCTCGGTGTCGCTCGACGGCTACGCGGGTCTCGTGCTCATCGCGCAGGGCGCGGGCGCGGTCGCCCTCCTGGCCATCGCCTTGCGCGCGCGGCCTCACGGCGCGGGCAATCCGGAGGCGGTGGTTCCGTGACCCTCGGTTCCCCCACCGACCCCGGCACTTGACCCGCAGTGAAGGCCGCCGTGCTGATCCCGAACTGGAACGGCGCGCGCTGGCTCATGGGCTGCCTGGACTCCGCACTGGCCCAGACCCGCCGGCCGGCGGAGGTGCTGGTGGTCGACAACGGCTCCACCGACGGCTCTGCGACGCAGGCTGAGGCCCGCTGCGGAGTGCGGGTCCTGTGTCTGGGAGCGAATCTGGGGTTCGCCGCGGCAGTCAACCGCGGTATTGCGGCGGTCCCGCCCAGCATCGATGCGGTCGCGCTGGTGAATCCCGACGTGCTGCTCGCCCCGGCATGGCTCGAGCGCACCATGGACGTGCTCGAAGGCGACAGCGACGTGGCATCGGTCGCCTGCAAGATGACAGACATGGCGGACCCGGGACTGCTCTATGACACGGGGGATCTGCTTCGCCGCGATGGCGGCTGCGAACAGCGCGGACGTTTCAGCGTCGACGACGGTCGCTACGACCGCCCCGGGCGCGTCTTCTCGGCCTGCGCCGGCGCCGCGCTCTACCGCCGGGCAGCGTTGGAGCAGGTCGGCGGGTTCGAGGAACGCTTCTTTCTGTACCTCGAGGACGTGGAGCTCGGACTGCGTCTGCGCCTCGCCGGCTGGGACTGCCGCTACGAACCGGTCGCGGCGCGTCACGTCGGTGAAAGCTCCGACGTCGTGCCGGTCCGCAGCGTCGCGGGATGGGCGGAGCGCAACACGCTGTTGCTCGTAGCGCGCTACTTCCCCGTGCGCTGGCTCCCCCGCGTGGGCTACCGCCAGCTCGCCTGGGCCTGGTACGCGCTGCGGGGGCGGCGGCTGCGCGCCCACCTGCGCGCGGCCGCGGCCGCGCTGCCGCTGATCCCGTCGATGCTGCGCGAGCGCTCGGCCGTGCGCCGCGCGGCGCGGGTGCCGATTGCCGCCGCCATTCCAGCGCAACCGCTGCGGGGCTTCGCCGCCGACCGGATGGGCCAGGAATGAGTGTCGCTCACGCGCCCATGGCCTCGCACACCATCCGACGCTCCGTGATCGCAGCCGCCGCGGTCCTCCTGCTCGCGGCCCCGACGATCCTGGCGTTCTTCAGCGGCGGGTTCTTCTTCGAGCCGCGGGTGATTGCCGCCATCGCGGCGTGGCTGCTCGTGCTCGCCCTTGCGGCCGTGGGGCCGGCGCCGCTCCCACGCAGCCGTAACGGCTGGCTCGCATTCGGCGGGCTGGCGGGGATCGCGGTTTGGAGCGCGGTCTCGGTGTCCTGGGCGCCGAGAGCCGGTCCCGCAGTCGAGAGCGTCGAGCGGCTCGTCCTGTACGTCGGCGCGCTGCTCATCGCGATCGGTGCGTTGCGCTCGAGACGCGTGCTGCGGGCTGTCGAGCCGGCCCTGGCGGCAGGAGCGGCCCTGGTGATCGGATACGGGTTGGCGGGACGGCTGCTCCCCGGCATCGTGCACCTCGCTCACTCGACTCGTGCCGGGGGCCGGCTCGAGCAGCCGCTGACGTACTGGAACGCCGAGGGCGCCCTGGCGGCTCTGGGCCTCGTGCTGTGCGCTCGCCTGGCCGGTGACCGTACGCGTCCGCTCGCCATGCGCGGGCTGGCCGCTGCCGCGGCAGCGCCGCTCGGCGCCGGCCTGTATCTCTCCTACTCGCGCGGCGCCATCGCGGCGGCGGTTGTCGGCCTGATCGTGCTGATCGCGGCGGTGCGCTCGCGGTCACAGCTGGAGGCGGCCGCCATCATCCTCCTGACCGGCTTGGCGGCGGCCGCGGCCGCGGGGGCGTTGCCGGGCGTGGCGTCGCTCGCCGGCGACAGCAGCACCCTTGAGCGCGACGGAGCCATCATGCTCGCAATCCTCGTGGTCGTCGCCGGAGCGGGCGCCGTGGCCATCTCCTGGCGCCGGCGTGCCGCGCAGCGCCGCGGGTCCGCCGACTTGCTGCCGGGCTCGGGGCGACTCGCGGCCTTCGCGGCCGCCGCGGTGATCCTCGGCCTGGCCGGCCTGATGATCGGCGGCCTGCGGGAGCGCGGCGCCCCGGCGGCGGGCGCGCAAGCCGCCCGTCTCAGCTCGGTCAGCTCCAACCGCTACGAGTACTGGCGCATCGGTCTGCGCGGGTTCGCGCGCCACCCCCTCCAAGGCCTTGGAGCGGCCGGGTTCCGCACGCTGTGGCTACGCGAGCGCTCGCTCAACGAAGGCGTGACGGACGTCCACTCGCTGGAGCTCGAGATGGCGACCGAGCTTGGGCTCGTAGGCCTGCTCGCATTCGCCTCGCTGCTTGCCGGCGCGGGCCTCTCCGGGCGCCGCGCGCTGAGGATCGACCGGCTCCTCGCCGCCGGCCCGCTCGCGGCTGCGGTCACGTGGCTGCTGCACGCCTCGATCGACTGGGACTTCGAGATGCCCGCGGTCACACTGCCCGCGATTGTCCTGGTGGGAACGTTGATCGTGGTCGCCGAGGGACCGCTCAGTTAGCTCGCATCTCGGCTCACTGGCCGCGGGTGCCGATCGGATCCAGCCGCCGTATCGCCGACTCAGCCCGGCGCAGGACTGCCGGATCGTCGCCGCTGGCAACGGTGCGCAGCTCGTCCCAGGCGTAGAGGTTGTCGGGCTCGCGGCGGAGCACCCGCTCGATCGCCATCACCGCCTCCTGCCGGCTTCCAGCGTGGAACAGCAGAAAGGCGCGAGCGAGGTCCGGGGTGGTGTCGGGGTTGAGGAAACGGGCCGCGCGCAGGTCGTTGTCGGCCGCTGCAAAGCTCGCCCCGGGGGCGGCGCCGCGCAGGAGCAGGCGATGATCGCGCTCCATCACTGAAAGCCAGGCGATCACCACGACGGCGACGACGGCGACCAAGGCGCGCGCGACCACGGCGCTACAGCTCCTCGGCAATCCTCGGCGCCTCGCGATTGAAGAACCACGCGGCGAATACGCAGACGGCAACGAAGATCCCGAGCGGCACCAGCAGACGGGCGTATCCGCCAGCAGCCGCCGCCGGACCGGGCGCGTCGGGATTGATGATCCACTTCTGCGCGAGCTCGAACAGCGGCGAGAGCGGATTGAGCGCAACCAACTTCCGGAGCGTCTCGGGCAGGATCTGGATCGGATACAGCACCGGGGTGGCATAGAAGAGCACCGCCCCCAACACCGTCCAAAGTGCCCCGACGTCCCGGAACCGTGGGTAGAGCGAGGCCAGGATCATCGAAACCGCCGTCGTGGCGACGAGCAGCAGCGCCAGGATGATCGGGAGGAGGAGCCACGTCCAGCGCGGCGACACGCCGAAGGCGAGGATGAAGACGAAGGTCACGATCAGGTTGAGCGCGAGGTTGAAGACGCTCGTGAGGACCACCGAGAGCGGGATGACGAGGCGGGGGAACTTCGTCTTGCGCACGACGCCCTCCTGGTCCACGATCGAGCTGACCGCGGCAGAGGTCGCTTCCTGGAAGAAGCCCATGAGGCTGAGATTGAGCAGCAGCAGGACCGGATAGTGGGGGACCTTCGAGCCAAGCCGGAATGCCTGCGTGAACACGGCGAGCAGGACGCCGAAAAGCAGCAGCGGCCGGCCAACGGCCCACAGGTATCCGAGCGCTGTGCCCGAGTAGGTCCGCTTGAACTCGGTCGCCGCGAGCAGGTAGAGCAGCTCGCGTGCACGCCGCGGCCCGCCGCCCAGCGCGGAAGGCCCCTTGACCTCCCGCAGCTCAAACGCCCGGTCCGTCATCGCGGCTGCCACGGCTCGACCCGAGCCTCCACGTCAGCCGGGACCGAGACGATTCCCGGCCCCGGGCTGGTCCCGTAGACCACGAAGCTCAGGAGGCGCAAGACGTGGAGCGCCATGTCGCCGCCCGGACGGTCTCGCGACACCAGGCAGGTGACGAAGTAACGCCCGGGGAGAAGGGGGTTGTCGATCTTGCCGGCGATCCGGACGCGCTGGCCGCGCACAAGCCGATTGGGCTCGTCCGCGGTGGCGCTCAGAGTCCGGTTGAAGCCGAACACCGCCGCGCCGTCGGCGTTTGCGAAGTGGAAGCCGAACACTGGCCGCTCGAGGTCATGGCGCGCTTCGAAGACCGCGTTCAGCCCGATCGGCTGGCCCTGCTCGACGTTGTCGGTGCGGTTTCCGGCGATGTCTTCGAGCCAGGCGTCCACGACCCTGACGTTGACGTCGGGCACCGCCCCGTCGTGGGGCTGGCCGATGGGCGCCGTCGCTCCACCAAAGTTGAGCCGGTAGTAGCGCAGCGCCGCCTCTTCGGGATCGCCGATGTAGCGCAGCTCACCGTCGTGGATCAGCATGGCCCGGTCGCAGAAGGACTGGACGGCCGCCATGTCGTGAGTGACGAGCGCGACCGTCTTGCCGGCGCGACGCTTCTCGGTGAAGACGTCCTGACACTTCTGGGCGAAGGCGGCGTCACCAACCGCGAGCACCTCGTCGATCAGCATGATGTCGGCGTCTGCCTCCACCATCACCGCGAAGGCCAGGCGCACGAGCATCCCGGAGGAGTAGTTCTTCAGCTTGAGGTCCGCGAACTCCTTCAGCTCAGCGAAGTCGAGCACGGAGTCGAGCCGGCGCCGCGCTTCGCGCAGCGTCAGGCCCATGATCACCCCGTTGAGCACCACGTTCTCGCGCGAGGTCAGCTCGGCGTTGAAGCCCACGCCAAGCTCGATGAACGGCGCGACGTGGCCTGCCATCCGCACCCGCCCGCCGTCGGCGCGGTAGACGCTCGACAGGATCTTCAGCAGTGTGCTCTTGCCCGACCCGTTGCGCCCGACGATGCCGAAGAACTCGCCATCGTGCACGTCGAAGGAGATATCGCGCAGCGCCCTGAGCGTCCGGTAGCGCCGATGGGCGAACGGATGCGTGGCGCGCTCCCGGATCGTGTCGGCGCGGTGCTCGGGGATGCGGAACGTCTTGTCCAGCTGCCGGACCTCGATCACCACCGGAGCCGTGGTCACGTCGGCGCGGGCGAGCGTGAGCGTCGACCCTTCCTGCGGCTGAGAGGACATCCGGCCGGTGGAGCCTATCAACGCCCTTGGCTACCTAAACGCGCCCGATCCGCGCCCGCCAGCGCCGCAGCCGCCGCTGGCTGAAGCTCCCGGGAGGGGGCGGACTCGCGTCCAGCAAGGACCCGCCGCGAGAGGGAAAGCGTCCGACGAGCAGCCTGACCAGCCAGCGCCAGAGTATCCCCGCGACCAGGTCGAGCTCGGTCCCGAGCGTCTCGTTGCGCCCCGCGAGCCGGCGAAGCGGGCGCAGCGCAAGCCAGGCGAAGCTCGCCGGCGATCGGTCGGCACGGGCAAAGCGCTCCAGGGCACGGCGCTTGTCGGGGGTGAGTCGTTCCCCGCAGCGCACGAGCAGGGCCTGCGCCTCAACCGCGCGCGAGAGGAACCCGTAGTAGTACGCGGCTCGCCAGCTGACCAGGAGCTCACGCACTCGCGGTCGGCGCGGTCCGGAGCCGACGGCCACGTCACCGAAGACCGCGCCGGCGTGCTGGACGTAGTCATACAGCGGGCGATCGACGTAGGCGACGCGGCCGGCGGCGAGTGCCACCAGCGCGAGCCAGTGATCATGGAAGCGAAATCCGGGCGGCTCGGGAAAGGGCAGCGCGAGCTCGGCGATCTCGCGCCGGAACAGGGTCGACGCGCCCGTGATGCTGTTGGCCACCAGCAGCGAGGTGAGGTTCGTGTGGTTGTTGCGTCGGCCCTGCCACATGGTCTCCCCCAGCACGCGCCCACTCGCGTCCACGAGCCGCTGGTCACAGTAGACGAGCCCCGCGTCCCCCAGCTCTGCGCGGAGCGTCGCCAGCTTTTCGGGGTGCCATCGGTCGTCCTGGTCGCAAAGCGCCAGCAGCCCGGCGTCGGCGGGCGCCGCGCGCAGCGCCCGCTCGAAGTTCCCGTAGAAGCCGAGGTGGCTGGGGGAACGCGAGACGGTGAAGCGCGGGTCGTCTCCCACCACCGTCCTGAGCTCGCGGTAGTGCTCCGGGCTCGAGCAGTCGTCGCTGATGACGCAGATCCAGCGGTCGTCGGTCTGAGCGCGCAGCGACTCGATTTGCGCGCGGAAGAGCGCCATGTCGGGCTCGAAGGTCGCCATGCAGACGGCAATCAGCGCAGTGCCCGGGGTCTCGAGCGACGGAGCGGATGGCGCGGGGGTCGGCTCGGCGACGTCGATGACACCCACCGGCGCGACCAGCTCGTCCCCACCGTCGAGCCGCGCTGCGAGCGCGAGCTCGACAGACCCGGGTTGCTCGCGAGGGTGCAGCGGCACGATGGCCCAGAAGCCGCTCAGGTATCCGGCGGCGCCCATCGCGGCATCCACATCCGCGCGGGGCATCCCGAAGGCGCCCGGTTCGTAGCGGCCCCCGCCGTCCACGACGAGCTCCAGCGTCGCAATGCGCTCGTCTCGGTGAAAGCAGCTCCCGCAGCAGAAGATCGCCGTCCCGACGCCGATCGGCAGCGACGCGGGCAGCGGGACGTCAAGCGCGACGACGAGCTCAGACATGGGCGCGCAAATGTACGCAACACCCGCCGAAGCCTCGTGTCGGGCCGTTGCTACGCCGTCGGGGTGCGAGCCAGCCCGCAGAGCGCCGCGCGATCTCCGGGCGCCAGGCGCACGCGCCACGGGAGAGGTGAGGCGTCAGCCCCGATGCGCAGCGTCGCCGCGGTCGAAGCCAACACCCGGCCCACCGGCCGCCACTGGTCTCCGAAGCGCCGCACGCTGACCGTGACCGGACCGCCCTGCGCGGTCACGAGCAGCCCGGTTGCCGGGAGCCTGACGCCGACCGCGTTTGGCCTGCCGGGCGGTTCGGCGCCGGCAGGCCGGTAGGCGATGCAGCTGCCACGTCGGGTCACCGCCCCGCCGGTGACTGCAGCGATCCGGGGCGCGCGGCCGAGTCGGATGCCGGGTCGGGTGGGCTGCAGGGCCACGTTGAGGTCGGCGATCAGCTCGAGGTCGGCTACCCGGCGCGAGCCTTCCGGCTCCCGGGCGATCTCCGCGGGCGTGTCGGCGGGGGTCCCGAGATCCCGCTCGGCCGCGAAGTAGCGCCCGGCCTGTATCAGCACGAGGGGGAAGCCCGGGAAGTGCTCGAGCACACGGTTGGGGTCCATTCGTGATCGCGCGAGCTCCACCGCACCGAGGTCGGCGCGGGCAGTCTGGGCCTGGCCCTTGAGGTAGCGCGCGGCTTGACGCATCACGCCGACGTTCGACACGATCGCCAAGGCCACCCCGGCGGTCAGGACCACCGCCGCGCGGCGGGAGACGGAGCTACCGCGCGCCAGCTCGGCCGCAATCAGCACCACGAAGACCGCCCCGACGTACACGTAGCGGCTGGAGGCGGGGTCACTGATGTTGGCGCGGTTGAGTGCCGTCAGCGTCCAGAATGCGAGGACGGTCGTCAGCAAAGTCAGGATGCGAGGGAGCACGGGGCGAACTGCGGCCAGCCGCCACAGCAGCACCGCCACCGCCAGCAGTGCGAGCGGCCGGCCCCAGCCGAGCGGGACCTCCGGCGGCAGAGCCGTGGAGCTGGCGAGGCCAGCCAGGGACCCGACTGCGCCCGCGGCGGCATCCGCCACGTAGGTCGGAACGAGGACGACGTTGTGCCGGACGAACGCGCCTGAGTCCCCGTAGCCGATCCACCAGAGCCCGTACAGGGCGAGCGGTCCTGCGACGATCCAGATGTCGCCGAGCCGGCGGCGCCCCCACAGCACCTCGACGGC
>Ga0066652_100000956_pt1 | contig 14396 bp, 14 predicted proteins | sample GraSoiAngelo_101_FD_71413 | JGI IMG/M metagenome (GOLD analysis project Ga0066652, IMG submission 71413) | Grasslands soil microbial communities from the Angelo Coastal Reserve, California, USA - 14_0903_02_30cm | ecosystem: Environmental > Terrestrial > Soil > Grasslands | place: USA...
TAGGAACACGACCAGCTTCTTCATATCCTTTTCGCTGTAAAAATCCACCTTGTTCTCTTTCAGGTAAGCTTTTATTTCTGTTTCATTCTTTGGAAACATTTCGAGAAGGTTCTTCTTATTGGCCACTTTATAGTTGTTGGATTCATCGCTGATATAGTAATAACTTTTCTTCGCGATCGTGATCACTTCGTTCACCACCAGGTCCTTCAATGAAAAAGAGCTGTTGCTTGACATCGTTGTAAAAGTCTCAATCGAACCTCGCCCCGGTTGTCCGAACTCGCCCATTTTTTCCTTGTTCACTATCTCGCAATACTGGTTATTGGCGAGCTTTATCTTTCCTTCATCCTCGATCAGCCTTAAATAAACGTTTTCAAAATAAAAAGTATCATTGTTGACAACGATTACCTTGATCATTTTTTCATCGGCCAGCGATAGTGTATCTCCTTTCGGATCGATGAATTGCATTTCACCCAATATAGAATTATAATTGAGCTGTACCAGTGAAACCGTATTATTCTTCAGGTATACTTTCCCTGGCATAAATTCATAGTAGCTGTATGTTTCGTTAGCCGGGATCACTTCAACTATTTTTTCACCCGGGTTTATCTTGTATTTTTTAATTACCTGGGCGGAGGCATCGCTTAGATACAGGCAGCAAAAAAAAGTCAACGAAGACAGTAATCTCATATAAACAGTATTTAGGTGAAAGGGAATAAATCTCGCCCGTTAACTTTCGGTAATGCCTCAGTTGAATGAAAATGTCGCTGTCAACATAACAACGCTGCCACGTATGACGGACCTATCCGAGTATCCGTGGCTAAATTCTGATCCGTGGCCAAATTTTCAAATCCGATAGCTATCGGATGATACACTACCTAATTTTCCACCACTTCTGCAATCTTCTCGCTTTTTATATTAGCATTTCTCATGGAAACGCTACGAACAACATGTGCGGCAAACTCTTCAAAGGCCCGCTTAGTGATATTATCATCACTCATCATGATGGGCACCCCTATGTCTCCACCTTCCCGGATACCCTGCACCAACGGTATCTGCCCTAAAAATGGGAGATCATATTCATCGGCCAGGCGTTTGCCCCCGTCTTTTCCGAAGATATAATATTTATTAGCAGGCAACTCAGCCGGCGTAAAATAGCTCATGTTCTCAACCAGGCCAATTATCGGTACGTTCATTTGTGCCTGCCCAAACATCGCTATGCCTTTTTTTGCATCTGCCAGAGCAACATCCTGGGGGGTAGTGACGATGACGGCGCCGGTCACCGGAACTGTTTGCATTAAAGTCAAATGGATATCGCCGGTTCCCGGTGGCATATCTACAATCAGGTAATCGAGATCACCCCAATAGACGTCTGTAATAAACTGCCGGATAGCGCTACTGGCCATCGGTCCCCTCCATACAACGGCACTTTTTTCATCTACCAGCAACCCGATGCTTATCAGCTTTATCCCATAACGTTCGAGGGGAGCAATCATACCCTTTCCCTCTATCTCCATCATCATAGGTCTTTCGCCCCGAACGCCGAACATAATAGGTACACTAGGTCCATATATATCAGCATCCATCAGGCCTACTTTTGCGCCATGATGTGAAATAGCCAGCGCCAAATTGGCGGCCACCGTTGACTTGCCTACGCCTCCTTTTCCACTGACTACCGCTATAATGTTTTTTACACCCGGCAATACCACTTTATTATCCAGGCGCTTACTGGTGGTATCAGCTGTAAAATTTACTGTAACCGCTGCATTATTATTAACTATCGACTTTATAGCTTTGATACAATTGTTTTTAATCAGGTCTTTCAAAGGGCAGGCCGGGGTGGTCAATATCACGGTGAATGAAACAAAATTTCCTTCGATCATGATATTTTTAACCATGTTCAGGGTAACAATATCCTTCCCGAGGTCAGGTTCCTGAACCGTTTTCAACGCCTCCAACACTTTTTCTTCTGTCATATTAAAAGCTTATGTTAAATTAGATTTCGATGGGTAAAGTTAAACATTCGAGAGGCTAATTTGTTTCCATATTTAGGGAACTTGTACTTATTTTTGAACCCGATGAAGAAATTTTTACGTTATACTGCTATTGTTTTTTTTATCCTTCCGATAACTGCAAAAGCTCAGTTTGAAAATGCCCGTGATTCGGTCGTACAATTATATGGTTACGTCATGACAGCCGATAGCCTGGAAGGTATTCCGGCGGTAAGCGTAGTGGTTAAAGGACAAAATCGCGGAACAATCACCAACAATCAGGGTGTTTTTTCAATCGTGGTGTTAAAGGGTGACCAGATCGAATTCACCCACGTAAGTTACAAGCCGAAAACGATCACCGTACCCAGGGACATGGAAGGAAATCAATGGAGCGTTGTTCAACTAATGGTAAAAGATACCGTTTATCTTCCTGCCACAATCATCAGACCACGACCTACACCCGAACAGTTTGCCCGCGATTTTGTCAATGCAAAAGTTCCCGATGACGATATAGAGACAGCCAGGAAAAACACCGATGTTGCCAAGCGAAGGGTGTTGATGAAAACAACTCCTGGAGATGGCGGCGAAGCCACAGCTCTTCAATTCAGAAATATCGCCCAGAAAGCAACTTACCGCGGGCAGATACCTCCGATGAATATCTTTAACCCAGCCGCCTGGGCCGATTTTATAGAGGCATGGAAGCGGGGCGATTTTAAGAATAAATAGATTTCTATTTAAAGCAAACCTGGCTTTGATCGTGAATCGTGGTCCGATAGCTACGGGGAGGTCATGGTGAATGGACCCGAATCAATTGATGTTAGCTCTTTGCTCCGCTTGCAACGACGCAATCTACATTCTAAACTCCTGGTCTTTAACGGGACTGAATATCTTCGATCAACTGCATATTAGTGCCGCGAACAGGCTTCTTTTCATTTCTTACATTTGCCAATATTTATTTTCTCAAAGCTTTTCCTCCGAACGGGTTACTCAAAAACTCCCCTTTAGGGGCAAAGTACAATTTCAATCATTATGAAAATAACTGGAGGTATCTCTATCATCGGCGCCGGCACTATGGGCAATGGTATCGCACACGTATTCGCACAGCATGGTTTTAAAGTTTCGTTGGTTGATGTTTCCCAGGCGCAACTTGATAAGGCTATTACCACCATCAGCAAGAATTTTGACAGGCAAATCGCCAAAGGCACGGCTTCAGACCTGGAAAAAAGGAATGCCCTGGCCAATATTACCGCGATATCCGATATGGAAAAAGGTGTAAAGGATGCCGAACTGGTAGTTGAAGCCGCCACCGAAAATGTTGAATTAAAACTGAAGATATTCGGCCAACTGGATAGGCTCGCTCCCACCGGCGCTATCCTTGCCACCAATACATCTTCTATTTCCGTTACCAAGATTGCCGCCGTCACCACCCGGCCCGGAAGAGTCATTGGCATGCATTTCATGAATCCCGTTCCCGTGATGAAGCTGGTTGAGATCATTAATGGATATGAAACGACAAAAGAAGTGACTGACACCATCGTCGAGCTGAGTACACAGCTTGAAAAAATTCCCTGCGTAGTTAATGACTATCCCGGTTTCATCGCCAATCGCATATTAATGCCCATGATCAATGAAGCTATCTATAGTTTATATGAAGGAGTTGCTGGCGTAAGCGAGATCGACACCGTCATGAAACTGGGTATGGCTCACCCAATGGGGCCTTTGCAACTGGCCGATTTCATTGGATTGGATGTCTGCCACTCCATTTTAAATGTTTTGCACGACGGCTTTGGTAATCCAAAATACGCACCCTGTCCCCTGTTAGTGAATATGGTTATGGCTGGTAAACTTGGAGTAAAGACTGGTGAAGGATTCTATAAATACGAAGCGGGCAGCAAGGACCTCGCGGTAAGCGAACGGTTTAGGTAAACTCAGATACAATATGGCAAGCCAGAAATTAATGCCCGAGCGGATCGCTCGCACGGAAGAAAGGACTCTTTCAAATGAAGACGTTTCCCTGTTAAAGGCAAAAAGAAACAAGCAACTTCTTTTCCTTCTTACAGGCTATTTGCCTTTTATCGCCTTCGGCTTATATATCCTGGTTATCGGTCCCGATAGCTTAAAGACGACAGGAGGCAACGTGATCACGAGGAATATTCACCCAATGAAAATAGATGATGACCAGAGAAGCAGCTTTTTGACAGTGGCACCCTGGTTCATTGGCGGCCTGTTCATACTTCTGAATATTTATTTCGCTAAATTATATTTCCAATCTATCAGGCCTCTAAGCAAAGACATATCGCTCAATAAAAAACAATTGCTTTTTTTCAAGCCTGTTAAAAACCCGATGGAATTTTTCAATAAGTTTTATCTATCCACGCCGTTGTACGAGAACCAGCAGATAGAAATCAGCCGCGAGGACTTCGGCCGCATAGGCGATAACGACGAGCTATATATTGAAATAGGGCCGAACTCAACCTACATACTCCGGCTTTGCCATGGAAACAAAGTGATCAACTATTATTAACAGGCATTGCATTCTCTTCTATTTCCAATCGATGAAGCGCCTTTAACCTGTACAAGACCTCTTCCAGCCTGTGCCGGGGTATCCCGATAGTTACTTTGCAAAACAACTGCATATCCTGGCTGATCACCCTGCACTCGCATTGTTTTATGATCATCATCACATCATTCATGATCGTATAATCAAACTGCAGCGTGTAGTTGATCTCGACAGGTTTGCGTACAACGGGCGTTACCTGTAGTACCAGTGCAGCAGCTGTTTTATAAGCATTGATCAATCCCGGCACCCCTAATAATGTTCCGCCGAAATACCGGACGACGATGATAAGCATATTGGTCAACTGCCGACTATCTATCTGGCCAAGGATCGGGCGTCCTGCTGAACCCGATGGTTCTCCATCGTCACTGACACGAAAATTATTTCCGTCCAATCCTAAACGATATGCAAAGCAATGATGCGTTGCTTTTGGATGTTCTTTTTTAATTGTAGCAAGATTATCCTTAAAAGCATTGGTATCCGGTGCTGGAAAACTATAGGCAATAAACCGGCTTCCCCTGTCTTTGAACTCGGCTACGGAAGGTTTTTCTATCGTGTTGTAATAATCCATTGGGGAAAGTTAATTGGTTAATTGGTTAACCTGTGCCTGGCCTGCAAATGTTCTCCGACCAATCAACTAATTAACCAATTAACCAGTCAACCAGTCAACTGTTTGCTATAAACATTTATTGTATCGGAAAGCAATGTCTGGCCCTCGCGCCGGACAAAATTTTCCAGCTTCGGAGCTTTTAATCCCTTCCCTATTGCCAGTTGACCATTGCTGATCACCCTTGCCTCATCCCACATATCTTCATCAATGAATGACTGGAGCAATTTAGCACCGCCCTCTACCATCACGCTTTGGATCTTTAACTGGTATAAGGCATTTACAACCTGGTGTACAAGGCTCGTATCTTCGCTCACCTGGTAATATAACAGATTTCCTTCCTCTTCATGCCGGAGCCGGTTAAATATTATCGTTCTTGCCTGCCTGTTAAATATGTTCAAAGAATCAGGCAACCGGAGATCCATATCAACGATGAGACGGATAGGCGAAGGACCGTGCCACAATCTTGTCGTCAGCTCCGGGTTATCATATTCAACAGTATTCGTACCCACGAGTATCGCAACCTCCTCACTTCTCCACTTATGCACCAAACGATTTGTGTAGGTATTACTAATAAACAATCTGCCTGCTCTCGGGTTCTCCAAAATCCCCCCTTCGGGGGGTGGGGGGGTTTGGGGGGCAATATATCCATCTTTTGTTTCCGCCCATTTTAAAATGATATAGGGCAGATGATCAATATGAAATGTGAAGAATCGTTTATTGAGTTCTTTACAATTTTCTTCCAGTATTCCCAGCTCAATCTTCACCCCTGCTGCTTTTAACTTTTCTATACCCCTTCCGTTTACTTCCTCGAAGGGATCGCGGCAGCCTATTACGACTTTTGGTATACGATGACGGATAATGAGATCAGCGCAAGGAGGTGTTTTCCCAAAATGAGCACAGGGTTCCAGGGATACATATAAAGTAGATTGATCGATCAGGCTGGCAAGACCGTTTGCAGCCGCCTGGCCGATACAGTTGACCTCAGCATGAGCCTCTCCATATTTTTTGTGATATCCTTCTCCAATAATGCGATCACGGTATACCAGCACCGCACCTACCATCGGGTTAGGCGCTACGTAACCGGCGCCCAGTTTCGCCAGCTGCAGGCAACGATACATATATTGCTCACCTGTTGTCACGTTCGAATTTTTCCAAATATAATTCTTTCTCCGGGCCGCCCTGTTGCGGTATTTATAAATAACCAATCATTCACCAGCGCTTTGTAAGTTTGCCATATGACGATGCAGGAAGCAACTTATTTTCTTCTAAATAAACTTCGCACCATCTATGCCGAAAGCGAAGCAAGTCAAATGACAGATTGGGTTATGGAACATTTAACCGGCTCCAAAAAGGCAGAACGGATGATCTATAAAAATTCTGCTATTACAAATAAGGAAGAATCGGACCTGAATCACTACGCCCAAAGATTAATGCAGAATGAACCTGTTCAATATGTTTTAAATGAATCCTGGTTCTGCGGCCTGAAATTATACGTCGATAAAAATGTTCTGATACCAAGACCGGAAACGGAAGAACTGGTTGAATGGGTTATCGCCAATTGTAAATTCCCTATTGATGAACTCTCGATACTTGATATCGGCTCTGGAAGCGGTTGTATTCCCATTGCGTTAAAACGAAAATTGCGCAAGGCTGATGTATGGGGTTGCGATATCAGTGAAGCGGCACTGCAGGTAGCGAAACGAAATGCTGAAACGCTGGGTGCGGCCGTAAATTTTTTATTGCTTGACTTTCTAAATAAAGAGGAAAGGCGACGGCTTCCATCCTTCGACATCATCATCAGCAATCCGCCCTATGTTCCCGAAAAAGACAGGGAACAAATGCATCCCAATGTATTGAACTACGAGCCTCATACGGCTTTGTTTGTTCCCGATAATGATGCCTTGATCTTTTATAAAGCTATTGCTGAATTTGCCGGGGAGCATTTGAATCCTGGCGGAACGATTTACCTCGAAATACATGAAGATCTCGGCGATGCCGTTTCATCGCTATTCACATCCAAAGGATATAAGAGCGAATTGAAAAAAGATATGCAGGGGAAAAACAGGATGATCAAAGTCTTCAGTTAGCAACACGTCACTGCGAGGTGGTGACGTGTCTTTATAGTGGAATATGAATTGTTGATCTCTCGTGGAATTTTTTTGGCTAGTGCATCTTGCGAAATTACATTTTTACCGTGGCTGCCACCTTAGCTCCCGATTTCTTCGATAAGCGCATGATGCGAAACACTTCCCCATAGTAAGAAGCCGTATCGGCATTAATGACAACTGTTGGGGTATCGGTAGGCAGTTTTTTGAATTTATTTATTTCGCGAACAAGAACGGTATCGATCATGCTTCGGTCGGTTTTTGTCTGCCCAACAAAAAAATTCTGGTTCTTATCGATAGATACCGTAATGTTCTGTTTGGCCTTTGTATCCTTTTCGCCGCGTGGCTGGTTCACCTTTACAATGTTCGGGTTGGCCAGCGTGGCAGTTATCAGGAACAACATCAAAAGAATGAAGAGAATATCATTCAACGAATCCGTATATACTTCCGATTCCTGTTTATGCTTTTTTCTGAATTTCATAGCTAAAATTTAGCGGGTTGGCTCCTGCAATACATCCAAAAAGTCTGAAGCTGCCGCTTCCATCTTATTTGCCGTCTTATCAATTTGCGAATTAAGGTAGCTGTGCCCGAAATAGGCAATAAGCCCGATCAACAAACCGGAAATAGAAGTGATCAGCTTTGTATAAATACCCTGCGCTACAGAACCGATCGCAACTTCGTTGGCATTATGGATCTGGGACAATACCTGCATCAATCCCACCAGCGTACCAATAAATCCAAAAATGGGAGCTGCTTTGGAGATCACCGACAGGAACACCATATTCCGCTCGAGGCGATACATCTCCAACTGTCCGACGTTATCCATGCTTTCATGGATATTGTCAATAGGTTTCCCGATCCGTTGAATTCCTTTGTCAATTATCCGCGCCACGGGGTTATTGGTATTCTTGGCAAAACTTCTTGCAGCGGTTACATTCCCGCTGACGATATGATCCCGGATAATATTCATGAAATTGTTGTCGATACGGGATGCATTCCGGATAGCAATAAGTCTTTCTGCAAAGAAATAAACCGTAAGCAGCAGAAGGATGCCCAACGGCACCATAACCCAACCTCCCATCCTGATGAGATCCATTAAGCTCAGGCTTTCACCAGCCACGGCATTTGCTGTCGCATTAAGGGTCTTGTTTACGGTATCAACGATCTGTAAAAGGTGAAACATAGATTATTGTTCTTTAAGTGCGCAAATTTACTATTTGATAAGGGATTGCTTTTTTGATTGTTTTCAACAGTCCTGAATATTAACTCGCCTTTTCACTGCTACGCCGGGAAAGTTGATCCCGGTCATATATGGTACAACTATTTTCCAGTTCCTGGTATTCAAGTCCAAAGAACGAAAAAAACAATGCCACGTTGTACGTGGCACCTAAGTTTTGGAGTTCTTTAACATGCTGGTTGACTAGTTGATAAGTTGATTAGTTGACTGGTTTGTCATCATCTGAGGTATCCGTTAACATATAAACTAATCAACTGATTAACTGATTATCTAATAAACCAATCAACAAATTAACTCTTAGTCACTCCTGTACCGGCCTGCTTAACCATCAACGCCTGTATCTGTTTCATAGTTACCTCCATGCCATCCGGGCTTCCATCAAGGAAAATAACGTTTCCCTTACCGTATTCAGCGAAGTTCTTGATCGCTTCCGTCCACATGCTAAAAAGGATGACGTTTGTGTCAAGATTGGCCTGTTTCATCTGTTCAGCCGCTTCGGTCATTCCCGCCGCTACTTCCTTGCGAAATAAGGCAACACCCTGCCCACGCAATCTTGCGGCCTCTTTTTCTGCTTCGGCGGAAATTTTTATGGCATTACCATCCGCTTCGGCGCCTTTTGTTTTTGTGATCAGCAGAGCCTGGCCTTCGTTCTCTGCAGCCGCTTTCAGGTTATTGCTCGCTACCACTTTACTCATTGAATCCAATATCACTTTATCAAATGTGATATCGTTGATCTGCAGGTCCAGCAAATGATAGCCCCAGGTTTCGAGTGTGTGATCGATCTCTCCTTTTACATATTCCACGATCTCTTTTCGCAGTCCGAGTATTTCTGCCTGTTTTTTAGTAGCGACAAAAGACCGGATATTCCCTTCAATCGTTCTTATCAATGCCTGCATCAGGTCCCTGTCAGCAATAAATTTGAACGCGACCTTTTTGATCGTTTCCTCTTCTTCATTCTGTACAGAATACAACAACATACTTTTAAAATATACATTGGCCTGGTCCTGTGTCACTGCCTGGAATTCCAGTTCAACCGAACGGTTCTGGATAGAAACTTTTTTTGTCACTGTTTCCAGTAACGGAATTTTCATATTAAGTCCAGGACGAACGATGCGACGGTATTTTCCAAACATGGTCACAACACCGATATAACCCTGGCTGATAGTAAAGAAAGACCCGAAAAAAATGATCAGCACGATAAGTACCCACCAATACGCCGCAAAAACTTGTTGATAGTCCATAAAAGATAGTTTTGATTTTTTAAAGTTCGTTTCACGTCCTGCCCGCCGGCAGGCAGGCTCACCTCTCACGTCTGACGTTTGAGTGCCACAATATACCAAAGAATTCACTCCTTCATATAAATGTAAAGCTCCACCCTCCTGTTCAACTGCCGGCCGGCTGGTGTACTGTTGTCGGCTACTGGTTTCCGGTCGGCCCATCCCCTGGTGATAATAATTAAAGCCGGCATCAACATCCTTTGACGGATTGCCGATTCAACTGATAATGCCCTGTCAACCGCTAGTTGCTCATTGCCCTGGATAGTTCCTGTATTGTCAGTATGACCTTCAACAACAATCGAATCAATGCGCTTGGTTCGTAATTTCAAACAAACACTGTCCAGCATCCTGTTTCCATCAACCCGCAATTCTGATTTAGCAGTCGCGAACAAGACATCGGGTACGATCAGGGTATCGGTTACTTCCATACTGGTAAAAGGTCGCACGAGTACGGTGGGTGGATCGCTTTTATTTTGGCGTATCGCCTGGCGCAGGAATTCGTGGCGCTCATCCTGCTCATAGATAAGCTGGAGATTTCTTTGCCAGCCAAAGCAGAGGCTTTCTTTGCGATCGAGTGGCGTTAGGGATATCTCATCGAAATAAACAAAGAAATGCTTTTCCATATAAATATTGGTTTCTCCGTTTATATCCCGTTTTGAAAAATTGGCCAGGGATATAAATGACTCGTCGCCATTAGCGATAAAACTGATGGAAACCTTTTGCCAGCTACTGTCTTTCACAAATGCACCGTTTGCAGGCCTTACAAAAAAAGAAGGAGTAATATTCTGTAGTTTCTTTTGACCGAACAGGAAATCAAATGAAGTAAAGAGAACGCCGATGCTATCCAGGATCGGCTGTATTGATTTTACATAAAATTCCAGCTTGTACTGGTGTCCTTTGCGAAGGCCGCATATGAGACGGGCACGGATAAATGTACGTTGGAAGGCACGGCGTGAAAAACCGGCTTCAATGGCTACGCAGTGTTCCCCTTTGAAAGCCCGCCGGGAATCTTTAAAATAATTCGCAAAGGCATCGCCGCTGCTGATCCAGCCCTCCGGGGCGCAGTTCACATGATATTCAAGACAGATGTTTTCATCTTCAAATCCACCGTTGGGAAGCAGGCTTTGGGAGAAAGAGAAAGTAGAAGTAGCTACTAAAGAGAGAACCAGTAAGAATCTCATTAGCAAGTAAACGCAATGCAGTTGATTGTATTGTTTCAACAAAAATCAAGGCATTTATAAGATGCAAGTTATTTTATCCCTGGGATATTCTGCTAAATCCGGTGGGATGTGGTGAATTTAACAGGGGATTTCGACAGTTCTGAGCCTGAAGTCCCGAGCTCCAAGTCCGGAGCCAGGATTGGGAAATTGCTGATTTCGGACTTTCTTAAGCTTTTTCTTCCCAGATCATGGCAAGATGCACCATTGTTTCTACGGCTTTGTTCATATCCTGTACACTGATATATTCCAATTTGGAATGGATAGCCTGTTCACCTGCAAACAAATTCGGGCAGGGTAAACCCATAAACGATAAACGGCTTCCATCGGTGCCGCCGCGGATACTCTCCGTTTTTACTTTCAGACCGGCACGTTCAATGGCCTCTTTCGCATAGTCAACCACCTGCGGTTGTGCATCGAGGATCTCTTTCATATTCCTGTATTGCTCCGTGACCTGGAATTCAAAACCCGCTTTTGGATAGGTCCTAACGGTTTCGGCAACCATGGTCCGGAGAAAATCTTCTTTCTTTTGTAAACCCGGCGTTTCAAAATCCCGGATGATGAAATCGATGGTGCATTTCTCAGCTGCTCCTTCAATTCGTACAGGATGAATGAAGCCTCTTTTGCCTTCTGTTGATTCAGGGGATAAACGGTCCTTTGGCAAGGCATCCAGTATATGTCCGGCAATCTTCATGGCATTGATCATTTTGCCTTTTGCATAACCCGGGTGCGAGATAACACCATGGATGGTCACCTGCACACCATCTGCGCTGAATGTTTCGTCTTCAAGAGAGCCTGCTTCGCCGCCATCCAATGTGTAACCGAAATCGGCCCCGAGTTTTTTAAGGTCAACTTTGGCTGTACCTTTTCCCACTTCTTCATCAGGAGTAAATAAGATCTTTATTTCGCCATGCACGATGTTTTTATTCTTCGTTAAGAAATTGGCCAGGTCCATTATTTCGGCCACACCGGCTTTATCGTCTGCTCCCAGCAATGTTGTTCCGGATGCAGTGATAAGATCATTGCCCATCTGCGTCTGGAGATATGGATACTCGCTTAATCGCAATACCTGTGTTTTATCATCAGGCAGTACAATGTCCTGCCCCTGATAATTTTTATGAAGAATGGGTTTTACCTGGGTCCCACTGCAATCGGGTGCCGTATCGACATGGGCGCAGAAACAGATCACCGGAACTTTTTTGGCAGAGTTGGACGGGATAGTAGCATATACATAACCATGCTGATCCATCTCGGCATCAGAGACACCAATTTCCTTCAGCTCTGCTGCAAGTATTTTGGCCAGGTCTTTTTGTTTTTCTGTGGTAGGCTGGGAAGAAGATAAGGGATCGCTTTGCGTATCTACCTGTACATATCTGAAAAACCTTTCTGCCGCCGTAAACTTGTAATTTTCAAACATATCTCGGTTTTTGGGGCGTCGAATATACGATTTAATGTACAGCTGCAAGGAAAGAGTTGGCGAAGACATGGATTGTTATTATCTTTTATTTCGAACCAAAACCAACTATTATGAAAAAATGGGTTATCAGCTCCGTTGTCGGAGCTATTATTGTTTTTGGCTGGCAGGGTCTTTCCTGGATGGCAATTGGCGTTCACGACAAGCAATTTAAATATACACCCGCTCAAAATGAGCTCCTGAACGCTTTTTCCACCAACCTTACAGATGAGGGCCTTTATTCGATGCCTTCGGCACCTACAAAAAAGGAGCGGCAGGATCAGATGAAAAACATGGAAGGTAAACCCTGGGCGAGTGTGATCTATCACAAGGAGTACCATGCGAATATAGCGATGCGCATGATCCGGGCATTCCTGGTTGATCTTTTCCTGGTGATCTCGCTTATCTATATCCTGACGCGCGGCGGCATGATTCCTATTCCTCGCAGGATTTTCTCGGCATCTGTTGCCTATGGTCTTGCTTTTTTCCTGGCGGGACAGTACATGGGGCACGTCTGGTTTGATCTTCCCTGGCATATGATAACAGGAGACCTGATTGACAACCTTGTTGCCTGGACGCTCTGTGGAATTTGGCTGGGCTGGTGGTTGAATAGATTGCCGATGAGCAATAAGCAATAACCAGTAAACAACGGGCAAAAGCGTAATGACTCCCGGCTATGGCTGATAGATAATATACAATAGCCAATAGGCAATGAGCAGCTGATGAAAAAGCAATGTGTAATAGCCTATTGGCTAAATCATGGCATAATGATCAGAGGCTTATTAACGATCTCAACCAATTCGAGGTCAAAAATAAGATCCTGGCCTGCCAGTGGATGATTGGCATCCAGTATCACGACGTCTTCTTTGATTTCTGCTACTACAACTTCGAATTGCTGACCCTGACCATCGCTCATGCCAAGCGGCATGCCTACTTCGAGTTCCATGTCTTTTGGGAAACGTTCCCTTGGCATTTCAATGATCATATCAGGATTCCTGGGACCATAAGCCTGGTCAAACGGTATATTGATCGTTTTTTTATCTCCGACAGCCATTCCTTTCACACCATCATCAAATCCTTTGATCACCATTCCACCACCCACTTCAAACTCGAGAGGTTCCCGGCCTTCTGAATTATCAAATGTTTGCCCGCTATTAAGGCGTCCGTGATAGTGCACTTTAACCTTGTCACCTGACTTTACCTGTTGCATCTTTTTATTTTATTAGGGTTATAAAATGGCTGCACGGTGGATGCAACTTTGCCGCAAGTTAAGTCGAAAATGATGAACCGAATATTGAAAAATTCAGTAGAAAAATCAGAATGGCCACAGAGCCTTCCTTCTCTGTGGTCCTCCGCATCTTCTCAGTGGTCCTCTGTGGGCAAATTCAAATCCGATAGCTATCGGATGAGACAGACTAAAAATTCAAATGACAGATAAATTGCTGAAATTTGAATACATGATAAGAACCCTCATCATTTTTGTTTTGCTGTTGAATAGTTTAGCAATTGAAGCCCAGTCGTCCAACAGCCCTTCCGTTCAATCTCATGCCGATCAAAACATCATCACCGGTGCGGAGCGTGTAGATGTTTATTTGCGATTCCTGAAAGGAAAAAAGATCGGCATATTCGCCAATCAAACTTCGGTTGTCGGCAACACGCACCTGGTTGACACTTTAAGAAAACTTGGAGTAAACATCAAAGTAATATTCGGTCCCGAACATGGTTTTCGTGGTACTGCCGATGCAGGTGAAAAAGTCGGCAACTATACGGATGAACAAACAGGCATCCCGGTGATATCCCTGTATGGACAAAAAAGAAAACCATCTCCGGAAGATATTCGGGACCTGGACCTTCTTGTTTTTGATATCCAGGATGTAGGCACGCGGTTTTATACTTATATCTCTTCGATGCAGGAATTCCTGGAAACTGCCCTCGAAAATCATAAGCCTCTT
>Ga0066652_100000957_pt1 | contig 14387 bp, 15 predicted proteins | sample GraSoiAngelo_101_FD_71413 | JGI IMG/M metagenome (GOLD analysis project Ga0066652, IMG submission 71413) | Grasslands soil microbial communities from the Angelo Coastal Reserve, California, USA - 14_0903_02_30cm | ecosystem: Environmental > Terrestrial > Soil > Grasslands | place: USA...
CGACGCTCGATCAGCACGAACGCCGAGAGCAGCACCGCCGCGATCACGAAGAACGAGATGACTCTGGTAGATCCCCAGCCGTAGCGCTCGGCGCTGACCATCGCGTAGACGAGCGCCATGAGCCCGCCGGTCGCAGTGGCGGCACCGGCGATGTCGAAGCTGCGGTGCAACTCCTCGTCGCGCGACTCGGGGACGATGCGCATCGAGAGGAAGAACGCGGCGATACCGACCGGCACGTTGACGAAGAAGATCCAGCGCCACGAGAACGATTGCGTCAGCCAGCCGCCGAGCACGAGCCCGACCGCGGAACCGCCGATCGCAATCGCCGCCCATCCCCCGAGTGCCCGCGAACGTTCCTTTCCTTCGGAGAACGTGGTCGAGATGATCGAGAGCGCGGCCGGCGAGATCAGCGCGGCGCCCAGGCCCTGTACCGCGCGAAAGCCGATCAGCATGCCGGAGTTGACGGCGAGGCCGTTGAGCAGGGAGGCGGCTGTGAAGATCACGAGCCCGATCAGAAAGAGCCGCTTCCGTCCGAGCAGGTCGCCCGCGCGCCCACCGAGAAGAAGGAAACCGCCGAAGACGAGCGTGTACGCGTTGACGATCCACTGGAGATTGGCCTCGGACAGGCCGAGGTCCTTCTGGATCGACGGCAGCGCCACGTTCACGATCGTTGCGTCGAGGATGACCATGAACTGGGCGATGCAGATCAGGACGAGGACGAGCCAGGGGTTCGGTGCCTCGCGCGACGAGGGTTCGTCGCTCTCCATTCGCGCTCTTGGCCGCGCCTCTGTGGTTGAGTTGATCATCCGTCCTCTCTCGAGTGCCTGGATGCAGTTTGTCGAGTTCGCCCCGGGCACCGCAAACGTGTCCGTTCGGTGACAGACGGAGGCGCCACTACTGCCAAGGACATGTCCGGGAGACGATCCTCACTGTCGCTCTGTCAGGCTGATCGTGCGGTGCCCGATGTCGCTCCTGGGTGGAGGTGATGCTCCCAGAACTCCTCTGGCTCGCGATCCTCTCGGCCTTCTGGCCGCTTCTTCTCGTCGTCGACGTGCTGGCGTTCCAGACGCCGAGGCCTGCGCGGACGCTCGTTGGATTCCTTGTTGGCGGGCTGCTGACCACGATCACGATCGGTACGTGGATCGTTCTCACCCTCGAAGACAGCTCGCTCGTCACGCGCTCGAGATCCACGCTAGACCCCAGCGCATACATCGCCTCCGGCGTGCTCGCCCTCGTCGCAGCCTTCGTCGTTGCGAGGAGACGTCCCAAGACGCCGCGCAACGAGCCGTCCAGGACGGAACGTGCGATCAAACGGGGCCCGGTCGTCGCGTTCGTCGCCGGCGTGCTCGCCAACGTTGTTCCCGGGATCTTTCCGTTCGTCGCGCTCAAGGACATCGCAGAGCTCCACTATTCGACGGCCGCGACGGTCGTTGTCGTGACCGCGTTCTACCTCGTCATGTTCGTGTTGATCGAGGCCCCGATCGCCGGTTATGGGATCGCTCCCGAGACGACGGAACGTCTCGTGACGAGCTTCAATGCCTGGCTCCGTACGCACCTGCAGCGCCTCGCGGTCTGGGTACTCGTCATCGGCGGTATCTACCTCCTCGCCCGTGGAATCACGGAAGTGCTCTGAGCACGGGACTCAGCCGTCGACGAGCGGGAGCACGTGCTCGACGACGAGTCTGTCGCTGAGCTCGTGTGCGTCGCGCAGCCGGAAGTTTGTGGTCGTGATCACCGCGACCGTCGAGCTCGGGGAAGACGTGGACACGGTTTCCGGCCGTCCCGCTCATGAAGTACGAGCGCCGACCGGCGAACGACCCGAGCCACCACAGGTACCCGTACTCCTTCTCGTCGTCGATCCGCGCGTGTAGCGTGGTCGACACCTCGACCCACCCACCCGGAGGGCACGACGTCCTCGCCACCGCGGGCGTACAGGACACCGAGCCGGAGCAGGTCTCGGCTGCGGAGCAGGAGCCCACCTGCTGTCGACGCGTTGCCGAGCGGCGTCGACGGCCACTCCGCACGTTCGATCCCGAGCGGCGCGAACAGCCGTCGCTCCACGAATGCCGGCAGCGGTTCGCCCAGCGCGCGCTCGAGCATCACACCGAGCGTGACGACGCCCGCGGTGCAGTAGCTGAACGCACGTCCGTACGAAGAGTGCTCGGTCTCGTCTCCCAGCTCGGGAAGCCGCGGATCGGCAGGTCGAACGTGAACTGCACCCAGTCTTCGACGGGGTACATGCGCTCCTCATTGCCTGCCGAGAACGTGTTCCAGTCGTCGCATTCGAGGCACGAGCTCATCGTCAGAAGGTCCTCGACGGTGATCTCGTCCTTGCGCGGATCCGGATTGAGCGGGCCGCGCAGGTCGGAGAAGAACGGCCGCACGCGCGCCCCGACGCCGTCGATTGCCCCCGCGTCGATCGCGAGCCCGACGAGCATGCCGGTGACGGTCTTCGTCGCCGAGCGCGTGTTCCGCAGCCCTCCGGCGCCGACGTTGTCGAAGTACTGCTCGTAGAGCGTCTCGCCGCCACGCCAGGCGACGACGCTCGTGACGTCGCCGAACGAGCCGGCGCGGATCGCGGCGGTCAGGTCCTCGGCGGTCACCTCAACGGACGCGATAACCGTGCCGCATCAGACGTACCCTACGGCTCGTGTTGGGCCCAAACCTCGATCGTCCGACAGCGCTGATCCCGCAGGCCGAGCTCGAGGCCGCCCACTGCTGGGAGGCGGAGGACCACGTGCCGCGGCGACCGGCGATGACCGCGTTCCGCAGGCGGTTGCGCTACCACCAGGCGAGGTGGCGTGAGGCGCACGGTCACCCGATCGGTTCGCAGCCGATCGAGCCGAAGGACGACGGCAGGCCGGTGCGCCTCGTCGGCAATCGAGTCCCACTCGCGTACGGTCGCGAGACTGGGGCGAACTTCCTGACCCCCGGCGCGCTCGGCGCGGCTAGAGCCCGAACGTCCATGACAGAGCCTCACCAGAGTTTCGACCACCAGCGGCTGTGGGCCGACCTGCTTTCGTCGGCGGCGCTGTGTTTCAACCTGTTCGGCGAGCTCGCGTCCGACCTCGGGCTCGCGGACCGAGCCCTCCACACCTGGTGGCCGGATGCGCCGGGCAACGTCGTCGACGTCCGCTTCGCGCACTCGCCGGGCCGTTTCGATCCGGACTACCTCAACAGCCTCCGCGCGTTCGATGCGGCGTTCGTGCTCGAGCTCGGCGACAGAACACGGGGGATCTTCGCCGTCGACACCAAGTACCACGAGTGGGGGAAGCCCGAGATTCCGAAGCCGCGCAACCTGCCGCGCTATCTGGAGGTCGCCGAGAGGTCGGGCGTGTTCGAGCCCGGGGCGACCGACTCGGTCAAGGGGCGAAGCGATCTCGCGGTGATGTGGCTCGAGCATCTGCTGCTGCTGTCGATGCTCCAGCACCCGAGTCGGGCGTGGAGCTGGGGGCGGTACGTCGTCGTCCATCCGGCGGGGAACTCGGATGCCGCAGACGCGTGCGTTCGGTACCGCGACCTCCTCGCAGACCGCTCGACGTTCTCCTCGCTGGGCGTCGAGGAGCTCCTCGAGTCGAACGTGTTGCCGGAGCGGACGATCGCCGCCCTGCGCGACCGGTACCTCCCGAGCTGATCGACCGGAACTCTTCGCGAACTGGCAGCGTGCTCGTCGGTCGGCGCCCTCGTCTACCCGGCGTCGATCACGAAGAACGCGATCGCGACGTACTGGCAAGCCACGGCGACGAGCGTCAGCGCGTGGAAGAGCTCGTGATAGCCGAACGTGAGCGGAGCAGGGTTCGGCCGGCGGCGCGCATAGACGATCGCCCCGAGCGTGTATGCGATCCCGCCCGCAGCGAGCAGCGCGAAGCCGGCCGGGCCGAGCTTTGTGGCCAGCTGTGGCAGGGCGACCACCGCGACCCACCCGAGCGCAATGCCGAGGACGGCCGCAACCCAGCTCGGCGCGTCGACCCAGGCGAACTTGAGCACGATCGCTGCGCCGGCTCCGATGTAAACCGTCGCGAGCACTGCCACCTGCCACGTCCCGTTGAGCACGAGCAAGCCGACGGGCGTGTACGTCCCGGCGATCAGGAGGTAGACACCGGCGTGATCGACACGCCGCATCCAGCGGCGTTGGCGCGGCGCCCACGTCACGCGATGGTAGAGCGCACTCGCGCCGAAGCAGGCGGCGACCGAGCCGGCGAACACGGCAGCGGCGAGCTGGCGGCGCGGGCCGTCCGAGGCCGCGATCAGAAGCGCGCCCACAACGAGCGACACCCAGAAGGCAATCTGGTGGAGCACGCCGCGTAGCAGCGGCTTCTCCAGTCCGGTCTCGACGATTGCCGCTCCGTTTCCTCGGAAGGAGAGCGCCGCGGCCACGAGAGCCGCGGCGCCGACGAACGTCCTACGCGACCGGAGCCACGTTGGTCGCCTCGGGTCCTTTCGCGCCCTCCCGCTGCTCGAACGAGACCCGTGCGCCCTCGGCGAGTGACTTGAAGCCCTCGCCGGCGATGTTGCTGTGGTGAACGAAGAGGTCCTTCGAGCCTTCATCGGGAGTGATGAAGCCGTAGCCCTTGCTGTCGTTGAACCACTTGACGGTTCCGTTTGCCATAAAAAACACCTCCCTCACAACGTCACGAACGGGTGAGGAACGCGCCGAAACGCAAACCGAACTCGCTCTTGATCTTGATCTGCCCTCAATTTAGCAGGCCATCGGCGAGAACGCACCGGCCACGGCCGGAGCGGACATACGCTACGAAGTCCAGTGTCGAGCCGCCCTCAGTGATCGAGTTCCGCACCCTCACCGACGGCGGTCAAACCTCGCTGGAGATCGCGCGGAAGCTGGCGGCGTTTCTCGACGGCGCCGGCCGGACGCTCGATCTGGCCCTGTACGACGTGCGCCTGCACGACGAGACGGCCGACGTCGTGCGAGCCGCGCTCGTCGGCGCCCACGAGCGCGGCGTGCGCGTCCAGCTCGCCTACAACCTCGACCGGCGCGACCGCGTTCCCGTCCCCCCGCCTCCGAAGACCGAGCCGAGCCTGCTCGAGACGCTCCCGTTCGCGACCGTCCCGATCCACGGCTGGCCGGATCTGATGCACCACAAATTCGTCATCCGCGACGACACCGCCGTCTGGACGGGCTCGACGAACTGGACCGACGACTCCTGGTCGCGCGAGGAGAACGTGATCGTCGTCGTCGAGTCGCAGGCAGTCGCAGCGCGATTCGCGGCGGACTTCGACCAGCTCTGGACGAAGCGCGACGTCCAGAGCAGCGGCAAGGTCGACTCGTCGCCGGTCGACGTCGACGGGAAGCCGGTCCGCGCCTGGTTCTCGCCGAAGCGCGGCGAGAAGCTGGCGCACGAGATCGCGCATCGGATCGCCTGCGCGGAGCGCCGCGTCCGCATCGCCTCCCCGGTGATCACGTCCGGCCCGATCCTGGGAACGCTCGCGGAGGTGGCGGCAGACGGGAAGGTGGACCTCGCGGGCGTCGTCGACGCGACGCAGATCTTCGAGGTGCTCGGGCAGTGGCGCGAGAACGGGAACGACACCTGGAAGACGCCGGCGCTTCGCTTCCTTCTTCAGCACGGCAACTTCACCGGCAAGCGGTCGACGCCGTACGCGCCGGGTGCGGTCCACGACTACATGCACGCGAAGATCACGGTCTGCGACGACATCGTCTTCGCGGGCAGCTTCAACCTCTCGCACTCGGGCGAGCAGAACGCGGAGAACGTCCTCGAGGTCTCGGATCCGGAGCTGGCCGAGCGGATGGCTGCCTACATCGACCAGGTGCGCGCGGAGTACCCGCCGCTCTCGCTGTGAGCTTCGAGGCGCGAGTCCGACGTCCCGACGGCGATCCGGCCGGCGCGCTCGTGCTGCTACACGGCCGCGGCGCCGACGAGCTCGACCTCTACCCGCTGCTGGATCTCCTCGATCCCGAGCGGCGGCTCGTCTGCGCGACACCGCGCGCGCCGCTCGCACTGCCGCCCGGAGGATGGCACTGGTACGCGTTCCGTCAGGTCGGCTTCCCGGATGCGGCGACGTTCGACCGCGTCTACCCGGTTGCCGCTGCCTGGCTCGACGGCTTTCTCGCCGAGCACGGCGTGCCCGCGGAACGGCTCGTGCTCGGCGGCTTCTCCCAGGGCGCGGTGATGACGTACGCGCTCGCTCTCCGTCGCGGCCGGCCCCGGCCGGCGGGGCTGATCGCGCTCAGCGGCTTCGTCCCGCAGGTCCAGGGATTCGAGCTCGACCTCTCGCCGCCCCTGCCTCCTGCCGCGATCGGCCACGGCACGCTCGACGGCGTGATCCCCGCCGAGTTCGGGCAGGCGGCCCGGCGACTGCTCGAGGAGGCGGGCGCGGACGTCCTCTATCGCGAGTACCCCCTGCCGCACACGATCGACCCGACGTTCGCGCGAGAGCTTCCAGGCTGGATCCGCGCGCGCGTCGGTGCCGCGTAGCGAACAATCTCCGAACACCTCCGCCCTACGATCGGCAGCGTGAGGACGCTCGTGCTCGCGCTCGTCGGGGTCGCGACGTGCACGGCCTCCGCCGGTGCCGTGCCCCGTCTCGAAGCCGGCGGCGGCGCGCGCGTCGGATCGACCGGCGCCTCCGTTGAGTACCGCCAGGCGAAGGACGATCCCGCGCCGACCCGGATCGCGTTTCGCGTTCCGGCCGGCTACACGTTCACGCCCGACGCAAACGGCGCGGCGGTCGGCTCGATCGTCGGCACCGGAATCGTGCAGCTGGCGACGCAGCCGGAGCTGCTGACGCCGGTCCTGACCATGCGGCAACCGGCGGCCTTTCGCAGCGAGGGAATCGCGTGCACGGGCCGAGACGCACACGACGCGGTCTGGGCAATGGTCGTCGCGCACACCGGCGCTCCACTGGACGTGCCGATCTTCGTCGACGGTCGGACGTTCACGATCTGCCCCGACGCGGCGCTCCTCGGCGGCAAGCCGACGGCGATCGCGTTGCAGCTCGGCATTGTCGGCGGTGACGCGAACCGGCCCGTCGTCACCGGACCGTCGAAGCGTGGCACCTATGTCTGGAGCGCGATCGTGTCGCGCCCCGGGATGGCCGACGCCGAGATCCGGAGCATCGTCACGGTTCCGCAGGTCGCGCGAGTCACGGCATCGGTCGCTCGCGGCCGGCTTCGCATCGCCGGGACAGTGACTGCGAACGGGCGCGGCGTCGCTGCCGTCCGCGTGCGAGTGGAGGTGGCCAACCGCCGGCGCACCGTCTTCGCTCTCTCCGGACGCACGCATGCCGACGGTCGGTTCGAGTTCCGGCACCCGCTCGCCCGCGGCACGTTCTTCGTCCGGACGGGCACGTACCCGGCTCAGCGCGACGTGACGAAGACCGGTTGCGCAGGCCCGGCGGAGGCTCCCGGCGGCTGCGTCTCGGCGACGCGGATCATCGTGGGCCTCGCGGGGACTCCGGCCTCGATCAGGATCCGCTCAGCGCGCGTCCCGTAGGGCTAGCTTCGCGGCGAGCCAGCCGCACAGACCGTGCACCCCGCCGCCCGGCGGTGTCGCCGCAGAGCACAGGTACACGCCACGGAGCGGCGTCCGGTACGGGATCGCCCGGCCTGCCGGGCGGAAGAGCAGCTGCCGGAGGTCCATGGCGCCCGTGTTGATGTCGCCGCCGACGTAGTTGCGGTTCTCGCGCTCGAGGTCGGCGGGGCCGCGAACGCTGCGGGCGAGGATCGTCTCCCGGAATCCCGGCGCGAAGCGCTCGACCTGCGCCTCGATCGCGTCGGTCCGGTTGTCGGAGAAGCCGTTCGGCACATGACAGTACGCCCACGCCGTGTGCCGGCCCGCCGGCGCGCGCGTGTCGTCGAACGGGCTCTGTTGCGCGAGGAGGACGTATGGATGCGGCGATTGGTTGTCCCGCTCCGACGCCGCGATCTCCTCGAACGTCGCGCCGAGATGCACGGTGGCGGCGCGCCGGCACGCGGTCGCGCGCCACGGGATCGGCTCGCGCAGCGCCCAGTCGACCTTGAACGCGCCCGGGCCGTGCCGGTAACGCCGGAGCGCGTCCGCGTAGCGCGGCGGGAGACGGGCGATCCGGGCGAGCTCGCGAGGCGCGACATCCGCGAGCACGACGTCCGCCTGCGGAAGCTCGTCGACCGGCGACGACGTATGGACGCGGCCGCCCAGTCGCCCGAGCCGCTCCGCGAGCCCGTCGGCGATCGCGCGCGAGCCACCGCGCGGAAAGGGCCAGCCGACTGCATGGCCGAGCGCAAGCAGCACGAGGCCGAACCCGGCCGATGGCGCGCGCTCCATGGGCAGGAGCGAATGGGCCGCGTGTCCGGCGAAGAAGCCGCGCGCCGGCTCCCCGGCAAACGAGGACTCGGCAACGGCCCGCGCCGAGCGCAGCGCGGCGAGACCGCGGGCCGCGGCGGCGACGGGAAGCCGGCCCTCCGCGACCGCGCGCACCGCGTGGACGAACGGCTCGACCAGCCGCTCGTAGCTTGGCCCGTCCGCTCCCAGCTGAAGCGCCGTGTCGGCGACGCTGCGCTCCAGCGTGACCGCCGTGCCGTCGTCGAACGGATGCACGCACGCGGACGGCGACTCCACCCACTCCAGCTCGAGCCCGACCTCCCGGAAGGCAGGCGACATGCGCGCGAGCGGATGGATCGCCGAGCAGACATCGTGGCGGAACCCGGGGAGCGTCAGCTCCGCGGTGCGCGTGCCGCCGCCGATCTCCGCGGCCGCCTCGAACACCTCAACCGCGAACCCGGCCCGCGCGAGCACGATCGCCCCGGTCAGACCGTTCGGCCCGGAGCCGATGAGGACGGCGCGCCGGCTCAGCTACGAGCCCGGATCGCGCGGGGATCCGGCAACGGAGTCAGGACCTTCTCCAGCTGGTCGCGGAGGTGCTCGTAGTTCGGCGGCAGCGTGAGCCGCTCGCCGAGATGCTCGACGGGCTCGTCCGCCGCGAAGCCGGGGCCGAGGGTGGCGATCTCGAAGAGCACGCCGCTCGGCTCCCGGAAGTAGATCGACTTGAACCAGAAGCGGTCGATGATCGCCGTCGGCTGCGCCCCCGCATCCGCAACGCGCTTCCGCCAGGCGGCGTGGTCCTCCATCGTCGACGACCAGGCGACGTGGTGGACGGTGCCGGCGCCTTGCAATCCTCGGTCGGCCGGCGGCGCGTCGTACGCGTACAACGACCCGCGCGAGTCACCGCGGATCTCCCATTCGTTCTCGCCTTTCGGCTCGAATCCGAGCGCCTCCTCGAGGAAGCCGCGGCTGCGATCCGGCTCGTCGGCGAAGGCCCGCGCCGAGTCGAAGCCCTGGAGCGCGAGCTCGGCGGGAATCTCGGGATGCTCGGCGATCAGCGGCCCGTCGTCCGTCTCCACGACCGCCAGCTCCAGCCCGAGGCCCTCGGGATCGGCGAAACGAAGCCTTCCGTCGGCACGCGCGGCCTCGATCCCCTCCGCCTCCAGCCGTTCCGCCCAGAAGGCGAGCGCATCCTCCGAGCCCAGTCGCCACGTGATGCGATGGACCATCCCGGTGCCCGCGCGCCCGCGCGGCACGCCTGGATACTCGAAGAAGGTGATGTCGGAGCCGGGGTCGCCGGCCTCGTCGGCGTAGAACAGGTGGTACACGGTCGGATCGTCCTGGTTGACGCTCTTCTTCACGAGCCGCAGGCCGAGGACGCGCGTGTAGAAGTCGACGTTGCCCGGCGCGTCCGCGGTGATGCACGTGATGTGGTGGATTCCGTCGAGGCGCATCCGCCCCGCCATTATGGCGCGAGCTACTCGACCAGCGCGAGAAAGCGCCGCGTCCGCTCGTGCTTCGGGGAGGTGAAGAACTCCGTAGGCGGTCCTTCCTCCACGATCCGCCCCTCGTCCATCATCAGGATCGAGCTGGCGACGTGGCTCGCGAAGCGCAGCTCGTGCGAGACGACAATCATCGTCATCCCGTCCTGGGCCAGCCCTTCCATCACGTCGAGCACCTCCCGCACGAGCTCGACGTCGAGCGCCGAGGTCGGCTCGTCGAACAGCATCGCCTTGGGCCGCATGACGAGCGCGCGCGCGATCGCGACGCGTTGCTGCTGGCCGCCGGAGAGCTCGTCGGGGTACTGATTCGCCTTGTCGGGAAGGCCTACGCGGTCGAGGAACTCGAATGCCCGCTCGCGCGCCTCGCGCTTCTTCAGCTTGCGGACCTCGACGAGCCCGCACATGACGTTGTTGAGCGCCGTCATGTTCTGGAACAGGTTGAACCGCTGGAAGACCATCCCGATCTCGGAGCGATGCGGTGCGAGCTCCTTCTCGCGCCGGCCGCTCACTCGCTCGCCGTCGAGGAAGATCTCGCCTGCGTCGGCCGGCTCCAGGAGCGCGAGGCAGCGCAGGAGCGTCGATTTCCCGGAGCCGGACGGGCCGATGATCACCTTGACCTGGCCGCGGTCGACCTCGAAGGAGACGTCCCGCAGAACGGTCAGGCCGTCGTAGCTCTTGTGCACGCCCTCGGCGCGCAGCAGCGCCTGGTTCATCGCGCGTCGTGCGAGATCGCGGGCACCGCAGGCGCGGCGACCCGTCGCCGCCGGCGTCCGGCCGAGCTCCATGTGAACCGCCGCTCGAGCTGTGCCTGCAGCACCATCAGAATGCTCACGATGCCGAGGTAATAGACGAGCGCGGCCGCATACGCCTCCGGATACCGGAAGCTCGCGGTCGCACGCTCCTGCGACGCCGTCAGCAGCTCGTGCAGCGAGATCACGGATGCGAGGCTCGTGAGCTTCAGCAGCGTGATGAACTCGTTGCCCGTCGGCGGGATGACGATCCGCACGGCCTGCGGGATGACGATGCGCCAGAGAATCCGCGGCCGCGACATCCCGAGGGCGCGGCCCGCCAGCTCCTGCCCAGGATCGACTGCGAGGAGCCCGGCGCGGATGATCTCGGACATGTACGCCGCCTCGTTCAGCGAGAGCGCGATGAAGGCGGCGAGGAAGGGCGTGAACCAGTTGCTGGCGAACGTCGGCCAGAGCTGTGGCAGCGCGTACCAGATGAAGATCAGTTGCAGAAGCGTCGGCGTTGCTCGGAAGATCCAGTTGTAAAAGAAGACGACGCCGCGAATTGCGCCGTTCCGGCTACTTCGGCCGAGCGCGAGAAAGAAGCCGATCGCGCATGCAGCCGCAAGCGATGCGACCGTGAGCTCGAAAGCGAGAAGCGCTCCCTTCCAATACGGGTTGGAAGAGAGCGCTTCCCAGAAGATGTGGGTGTCGAAGGTCGCGAGCACCCGCGCGACCGCTTACTTCACGTCGGTCGGCGGCAGCTGGTACTTCGCCGCCAGCCTCTTGAACGTGCCGTTCTTCTTGAGCGTCTTGATCGCGGTCTTGAGGCCCGCCCCGAGCTTCTTGTCCGACTTCCGGTAGTAGATGCCGAAAGTGTCGGTCTCCGGGAACAGGTACGGCGTCGCCAGCTTGCCCGGATTCTTCTTCTTGTAGGAGCCGGCCGCCGTGTCCTGCGTCAGCACCGCGTCGCTCCGACCGAGCAGGATCTGCGCGACCGCGTCCTCGTCGCCGGGGTAGCTCTGCAGGTTCATGGGATCCTTACCCGACGACTTGAACTGCTCGTTGAGGGCCTTGAGGTACTCCTCGTACTTCGTGTTCGACTGGACCGCGACGTTCTTGCCGGAGAGGTCGCTCGGCCCGTGGATGCCCTTCGGGTTTCCGGCCTTGACGATCAGCACGCGATGCGTGCGCATGTACGGAACGGCCGGGTACTGCTTGACGCGGTCCGGCGTGATGAAGATGCCGCTGATCACCACGTCGCAGCGCTTCGCGCCGAGCGCCGGCAGGAGGCCGCCGAAGGAGCTGAACACGAACTTCGGCTTGACCTTCCAGTGCTTCGCGATCGCGTTCGCCATGTCGATGTCGAAGCCGACCAGCTTGCCCGAGGTCGTCTTGGACTCCATCGGCGGGAACGTCGGGTTGTCGCAGTACTTGAACGAGCCTTTCACGGGCGACTTGATCTCACGGCTCGCCCCGGCTGTCCCGACCACGGCGAAAAGAGCCGCGACCAGGGTCAGCAGGGAGAGCAGGCCGAGGGAACGTTTCATCGCTCCTCCTCTCCTCGCCTCATCCATGGGGCGAGTTCGACGTCAGGGAACCTCCGACCCTAGCGTGAATACGCGGTGGAGAAAAATGCAGGCGGCTCGTCACACGTCGGGCAGGTCGCCCTCGCGGTACGGGCGCATGACCGGCTTCGAGAAGCGCGCGTATGCCTCGTTGCCTTCGGTCGTCTCGTTGTCGACGCCGGCGCCGTGCTTCTGCGCGGTCTCGTCGGCCGGATAGACGAGGCCGTGGTCGCCGGGCCGGCGCGCGCCGACGGCGAGGATCAGGCATGACCCGGCGCCCGCGCCGATGACGACGTGGTCGACGTTCGCCGGGCAGTGGAACAGGTCCCATGCGCGGAGCCTGCGCTCCTGGCCCTCGACGATCGCGATCGCTTCGCCGTTCAGGACGAGGAAGTCTTCCTGCCGGTTCTCGCGGTGGTACATCGCCATCGGCTGGCCCGGCGCCATCACGTTCAGGTTGAGGCCGAGCTCGGTGAAGCGCGCTTCGCGACCTTCGAATCCGACGTACTCGCCGAGCTCGTCGACGTGCATCCAGGCCGCATCCTTTGCGTTGAGCACGAACCAGCCGTCCTCCTGCGGGACGAGGCCGTTCTCCGTCCGTTCGAGCTTCGCCTCAGCCAACGCCGGCCAGCAGGAAAGCCCGCTGCTCCTTCAGCATTTCCCGCGCGATCACGAGGCGCTGGATCTGATTCGTGCCCTCGTAGATCTGCGTGATCTTCGCGTCGCGCATCATCCGCTCGAGCGGATACTCCTGGATGTAGCCGTAGCCGCCGAGCACCTGCACGGCGTCCGTCGTCACCTCCATCGCCACGTCCGTGCAGTAGAGCTTCGTCATCGCGGACAGCTTCGTCAGCTCCGGTCCCTCGACACCCTCGTCGACCGCCTGGCCGAACTTGTAGAGCAGCCCTCGCGCCGCCTCGCACTTCGTCTCCATGTCGGCGAGCATCGCGGCGACGAGCTGGTGCTGCCCGATCGGCTTGCCCATCGTCTCGCGCGTCTTCGCGTACTCGAGCGCGTAGTCGGTCGCGCCCTGCGCGATCCCGAGGCCCTGCGCGGCGACGCCCGGGCGCGAGTGATCGAGGATGCGCATCGCGATCTTGAACCCGTCGCCCTCCTCCCCCAACAGGTTGTCGGCGGGCACGCGTGCCTCCTCGAAGACGAGCTCGCCGGTCGTCGACCCCTTGATCCCCATCTTCGGCTCGACGCGCGCGACCTCGAAGCCCGGCGTGTCCGCCTCGAGCACGAAGGCCGAGATGCCCGCGTGCCCGGCGCCGCGGTCCGTCTTCGCGAACACGGTGTACAGCTGCGCGACGCCCGCGTTCGTGATGAACCGCTTCGAGCCGTCGAGGACGTAGTCGGCGCCCTCACGCCGGGCCGTCGAGCGCATCGCCGCCGAGTCGGAGCCGGAACCCGACTCGGTCAGGGCATACGCGCACAGCCACTCGCCCGACGCGAGCCTCGGCAGGTAGCGCTCCTTCTGCTCCTGCGAGCCGGCCAGCTTGAGGCCGAGCGAGCCGAGCTCCTGCACCGCGAGGATCAGGCCGCTCGTCGCGCAGACCTTGGAGACCTCCTCGATTGCGACGAGAGAGAGGAGCGTGCCCGTGCCGGTGCCGCCGACCTCCTCGTCGAAGAAGAGCCCGAACAGCTCGTAGTCCCGGAACAGCTCGACGACGTCCCAGGGAAACTCGTGCGTCTCGTCGATCTCGGCGGCGCGAGGCGCGATCCGGTCGCGCGCAAGCTGGCGGACGAGGTCGCGAAGCTCACGCTGCTCGCCTGTGAGCACGTCGTACGGCACGTCCCGAAGCCTAACTTCTGTTGTGATTCACGACCTCGACGTTGTTGCCGTCGGGGTCGAGGACGTACGCGCCGTAATAGCTCGCGTGGTACTCCGCCCGCTCGCCTGGCCGGCCGTTGCTTCGGTACCCGGCGTCGGTGGCCGCGCGATGAAACTCGTCGACGGCATCGTTCTCGGCGGCCGGGAACGCCATGTGGAGGTTCACGGTCGGCTCGCCGGCGACGACGGAGAACGAGCCTCGGTCGTTTCCGAACTGCACGCGCTCGGGGTCGGAGCCGCCGCCGGCGCGGGCGAAGCCGGCGCTGGGGCCGATCGTCTCGTAGAACGCCGTCGCCGCGGCGAGGTCGCCGACCCGGATCCACATGTGCTCGATCTGGCCGGGCGTGCGCGGCGCGCCGTGGTGCACGGCCTCGACGCTGTTGCCGTCCGGATCGAGCAGGAAGCCGCCGTAGTACTCGGCGCCGTACTCCGGCCGCGGCCCGGGCTCGCCGTCATCCCGGTAGCCCGCCTCCGTGCCG
>Ga0066652_100000958_pt1 | contig 14373 bp, 14 predicted proteins | sample GraSoiAngelo_101_FD_71413 | JGI IMG/M metagenome (GOLD analysis project Ga0066652, IMG submission 71413) | Grasslands soil microbial communities from the Angelo Coastal Reserve, California, USA - 14_0903_02_30cm | ecosystem: Environmental > Terrestrial > Soil > Grasslands | place: USA...
GGCGACGAATGCGGCGGCCACCAAGCTCGCATAGAGGTTGCGCGTCCGCTGCCGTCCGAGCCGGACTGCCAGCGTCATCTTCCCGGCCCGGCGATCGGTGTCGACGTCGCGCACGTTGTTGACGACGAGGATCGCCGTTGCCAGGAATCCAACCGACAGCGAGAGGCCGAACGGCACCCAATCCAGATGCTCCAGCTGGACGTAGTAGGAGCCGTTGACGGCCACCAGACCGAAGAAGAGGAACACGAAGAGCTCACCGAGCCCCGCATAGCCGTACGGCCGCGGGCCTCCGGTGTACAGGACGCCCGCCAGGATCGAGGCGGCGCCGACGATCAGGATCACGATCCCCGCGAGGATGGTGAGGTAGATCCCGGCCGCCACGGCGACCCCGAATGCGATCCAGGTCGCGACCAGGACCCGCTTCGGCGCCACGAGCCCGGAGGACGTGACCCGGACCGGCCCGAGCCGGTCAGCGGTGTCGGCGCCGCGCTTTGCGTCCGAGTAGTCGTTGGCCAGATTCGTCCCGATCTGGATGAAGATGCTGCCGACGAGCGCGGCGAAGAACGCGCCGAGCCGGATGTCATCGACGTGCTGCACGGCAGTCGCCGTCCCGACGAGCACCGGTGCGATCGCGGCGGGCAGCGTCCGCGGCCGCGCCGCCATGAGCCAGAGGCGCATCGAGGATCAGGGACGTCTCGGGAACTTGCCGAAGTCGGGCGAGCGGCCCTCCACGTATGCGTTTCGCCCCTCCTGCCCCTCGTCGGTCATGTAGAAGAGCAGCGTCGCGTCGTGCGAGAGCTGCTGCAGGCCGGTGAGCCCGTCCTCGGCGGCGTTGAAGCTCGCCTTCAGCAGACGCAGGGCGAGAGGGGACAGGGCGTTCATCTCGCGGCACCAGGCAACTGTCTCGCGCTCGAGGTCGTCGACCGGGACGACGGTATTCACGAGCCCCATCTCGAGCGCCTCCTCCGGCGAATAGAGGCGAAGGAGGAACCACACCTCCTTCGCCCGCTTGACGCCGATGTTGCGCGCGAGCAGGTTCGCGCCGAATCCGCCGTCGAAGCTGCCGACCCGTGGCCCCGTCTGGCCGAAGCGCGCGTTGTCGGCAGCGATCGTGAGGTCGCAGACCAGGTGGAGGATGTGACCGCCGCCCACGGCATAGCCGGCGACCATCGCGACGACCGGCTTCGGCAGGCGCCGGATTTGAACGTGCAGGTCGCCGACATCGAGCCGGCCGACGCCGTGCTGGGCGACCTGGTCGTCGCCGATGTAGCCGTCGTCACCGCGAATCCGCTGGTCGCCGCCCGAGCAGAACGCCTCCGTCCCGGCCCCGGTGAAGATGATCGAGCCGACGTCGAGGTCGTCGCGCGCGCGATTGAACGCGTCCCGGAGCTCGGCCAGGGTCTGGGGCCGGAAGGCGTTTCTAACCTCGGGGCGGTTGATCGTGATCTTGGCGATCCCGTCGGCCTTCTCGTACAGGATGTCGGTGAACTCTCCCGCGCTCCGCCACTCGATCGGCGCGTAGAGCTCGTCTTCGGGCGGGGCTTGCTTGTGGCGAGTGGGCATGTTCGGAATTATCCCTGCCGATGCCCGACGAGGTCGCCCCAAGATGAACCTCGACGACTGGCTCGCCCAGCGGGCCGAGACCTGCCCCGACCGCATCGCGGTCATCGCGGACGGCGTCGAGCTGACCTACGAGGAGCTCGAGGCCGAGGCGACGCGCGCCGCGCGCAGGCTCGCTGCGCGGGGCGTTCGGCGCGGCGCGGATGTCGCGATCACCAGGCCCGCCGGTCTGGAATATGTCGTCGAGGTCCACGCCCTGATGAAGCTCGGGGCGATCCTCCATCCGCTCAATCCCGGTCTGGCCCCACCGGAGCTGGAGGCCGAGCTCGAGCGGATCGCACCGGCGCTGGTGCTGACGGACGCCGAGCATCCGACGATGAGCGAGGCCGATCTGCCGCTGCTGGGTGAGCACGACCTCGACGCGCTGCACTGCGGGATCCTGACGAGCGGCACGTCCGGCCGGCCGCGCTCCGTGGGCCTCACCTACGGCAACCACCTTTGGAGCGCGGTGGGATCCGCGTTCAACCTCGGCGTCGACCCGGCGGACCGCTGGCTGTGCTGCGTGCCGCTGTACCACGTCGCCGGCCTCGAGATCGTCATGCGGTCGGTGATCTACGGCACGGGCGCAGTCGTGCACGACGGCTTCGATACGGAGCGCGTTGGCGAGTCGCTCGAGCGCGACCGCGTCACGCTCGCCTCGGTCGTCACCACGCAGCTCGTGCGCCTGCTGGAGGCCGGGGTGGACCTATCGGGCCCGCGCGCGATCCTCGTCGGCGGCGGCCCGGTGCCGATCGACGTGCTCGAGGAGGCGATGGGGCGGGGCGCCTCCGTCGTTCAGACGTACGGCCTCACCGAGACGGCCTCGCAGGTGACCACGCTGGCGCCGCGGGACGCTCGTCGCAAGCTGGGATCGGCCGGCCGCCCCCTCCTGACGACCCATCTGCGCATCTTCGATGGCGAGATCTGCGTGCAGGGGCCGGTTGTAGCGCCCGGGTGCGCCGACGAGGACGGCTGGCTCCACACCGGCGACCTCGGCCGGATCGACGACGAGGGATTTCTGTATGTGGAGGACCGCCTCGGCGACGTGATCGTCACCGGTGGCGAGAACGTCCTGCCGGCCGAGATCGAGGCGGTCCTGCTCCGCCATCCTGCCGTGGCGGACGCGGCGGCAGTCGGCCGCGAGGATCCCGAGTGGCAGGAGGCGGTGGAGGCGGTGGTCGTGCTTCGCGACGGCGCCGACGCCGAACCGGCGGAGTTGCGGGAGCACTGCGCCGAGTCGCTCGCGCGCTACAAGGTCCCGAAGCGGATCCGGTTCGCGAGCGAGCTTCCGCGCACGCCTTCGGGCAAACTCCTTCGCCGCGCCCTTCGCTGATAGGAGGATCGATGGAGAAAGCAGATGTCGCCCGCTGGCTCGACGACTACGTCGAGGCCTGGAAGACGTATGACCCCGAGAGAATCGCCGCGCTGTTCACCGAGGACATCGAGTACCTGTACCACCCGTACGACGAGCCCGTCAGCGGGCGCGATGCGGTAGTCGAGTCCTGGCTCGGCGAGGGCGATCACGAGGGCGCCTCGGCCCGCGACGATGAGGGCACCTATGACGCGTCGTATGCGCCTGTTGCCGTCGACGGCGACGTCGCCGTGGCCACTGGGACGAGCACGTACTTCGAGCGACCCGGGGGGCCGATCGACAGGATCTACGAGAACTGCATGGTGATGAGGTTCGACGCCGACGGCCGGTGCCGCGAGTACGCCGAGTGGTACATGAAGCGGCCCGACGCGTAGAGTCCCCGCGCCATGGCTGACAAAGACATCTTCTACGACAACGACTCCGACCTCACCCACCTGGACGGCAAGACCATCGCGATCCTGGGCTACGGATCGCAGGGCCACGCGCATGCGCTGAACCTCAAGGACTCGGGCTGCGAGGTCGTGGTCGGGCTGCGGCCCGACTCCTCCAGCCGCGCTGAGGCGGAGGGGGAGGGGCTCGAGGTGCTCGACGTCGCGGAGGCGGCCAGCCGCGGCGACGTCGTGATGATCCTGCTTCCCGACGAGAAGCAGGCGGAGGTCTGGGAATCGGAGATCCGCGACGGCATCGCGCCGGAGAATCTCCTGATGTTTGCCCACGGCTTCTCGATCCACTTCGGCCAGATCGAGCCGCCGGCCGAGGTGGACGTCGGCATGGTCGCGCCGAAGGGTCCCGGCCATCTCGTTCGCCGGCAGTTCACGGAGGGCCGTGGCGTTCCGTGCCTGATGGCGGTTGAGCAGGACGCGAGCGGCAACGCCCGCGACATGGTGCTCGCCTACGCGAAGGGGATCGGCGGCACCCGCGCGGGGGTGATCGCCACGACCTTCAAGGACGAGTGCGAGACGGACCTATTCGGCGAGCAGTCGGTGCTATGCGGCGGCGTCACCGAGCTCGTCCGGGCGGGCTTCGAGACCCTCGTCGAGGCGGGCTACGACCCGCGCCTCGCTTACTTCGAGTGCCTCCACGAGCTCAAGCTGATCGTCGACCTGATGTACGAGGGCGGGATCCAGGGCATGCGCCACTCGATCTCCAACACGGCCGAGTACGGCGACATGACGCGCGGCAAGCGCGTGATTGGCGACGAGACGCGGGCGGCGATGCGTCAGATCCTGGCGGACATCCAGTCGGGGGAGTTCGCGCGCGAGTGGATTGCCGAGAACCGCGCCGGCGCCGAGAGCTTCCAGCGGATGCGCGAGGAGGCCGAGGGGCGCCAGGTCGAGCGGGTCGGGGCCGACCTGCGCAAGATGATGCCCTGGATCGAGGGGGACGGCGCCTAGCTCGCGGCCGGGCGCCGTCCCCTCGTCAGGGCTTGACTAGCCCGCCGGCGGCGGAGTCGTCGCGGGTGCCGCGGCGGCCTCGGGCGCGGCGGGTGCCGGTGGCGGCGGAGTCGCCTGCAGCTCGGGCGCCCCTCCGGCCCTGACGGCCTCCCATGCCTTGTTCAGCTCGGCCTGGATGTAGCCCGGCACGATCAGGCCGGCCACTCCCACGATGAACCCGGCGATGATCAGCCACATCACGATCATGCCGTTCAGTGTGACCTGGTTGCTCGTCACCTCCTGGGCGCGCTGAATGCGCTTGACCGTGTTGTAGAGCGAAATGTACGGGGGCACGATGATGAGGAACCCCGGGAACACGGCCAGGAGCGACTTCGTCGGACTGTCGCCGAGGCCGTCGACCCCTCTCGCGCGGCCGAGATCGACCATCTCGCGGTTGATCTGGTACCACCAGTAGATCCCGTAGATCCCGAGCGTGATGATCGTGAGTGCGGGAACTGCGACCGGGTGCCGCGTCTTCGCGGTGGCCCCGGGCCCTGCCCCGACGGCGATCTTGTCCGCCATGTGACCTTCCCTTCCTTAGGAGATGAATAGGTGAGGCAACCCTATCCGGAGGGGCGGGTGCCTCCCGAGGACTATCGGGCGGCGGCCTCCAGTGCCTCCCGCAGCTCCTTGTTGCCGCCGAGCAAGCCGGCCCACCCGAGCAGGTCCTTCACCCGGAAGTAAGCCTCCCGGGTTGCGCCCTCGGACTCGTAGCTGGCCTTGATCCAGCTGCTGAAGCCGGACGCCCAACTGCCGGCAGCCACAACCCTCCCGGAGACACTTCCCTTCTTGCCGACGAAGCTCAGGGTCCCACCGTCGACCGTCACGGTGCCGCGGTCCTCGATGCGGCTGCCGGGCGTTGACCGGTACCAGACGTTCTTCGTCAGCGCAATTTCCGGAGCGTATACGTCCATTTCACGTTTCCCCGCCGGTGGACGTGAGAGGATGCGCGCGTTCTCAGCAACCCGTGGGCGTCGGAGTCTGGCCGCGCACGGATTATCCGAGGAGGGGAGATGACCGAAACGCCTGAGACGCCTGGAGCGCCCGAGGCGCCAACCGGACCGCCCGCAGGAGCCCAGCCGCCGGCGCCGCCGCCTCCGGCCGCCCCGCCGACCGCCGTGGGCCCGGCCGAGGACTATCCGGTGCACCTGGACATCGAGCGCCAGGAGGAGTACAGCCGGTTCATGCCGCTGATCAAGTGGCTCCTCGCGATTCCGCACTACATCGCGCTGCTCGTGCTGGGGATCGGGGCGCTCGTCGTGATCATCATCTCGTTCTTCGCGGTGCTGTTCACGGGTCGGTGGCCGGAGGGCATGTTCACCTATGTGGTCGGGGTCCACCGGTGGGCGTTTCGAGTGATCGCGTACACGGACCTGATGGTCGACCCGTACCCGCCGTTCACGCTGGACGATGACCCGGCGTATCCGGTGCACTTCGACATCGACTATCCGGAGCACGTGAACCGGTGGCGCCCGCTGGTCCACTGGCTCCTGGTGATCCCATTCGCGATCGTCGCCTACATCGTCTACTACCTCGGGCGGATCATGGTGTTCCTCGCGTTCTTCACAATCCTGTTCACGAAGCAGTACCCGGACGGGATGTTCAACATCGTGAAGGTCAGCCTCCGCTGGCTGGCGAGGGCATCCGCGTACGAGAACTGGATGGTCACGCGCTATCCGCCGTTCGTCTGGGACTGAGCGCCTGACCCCAACCAAGGCCGTGCCGCGGCGGGCCCGTTCGGGCCCGCCGCTCGTTTGCGCCCGGCTACTCGCCGAGCACCTTGATGACGAGGCGCTTCGGGCGGCGGCCGTCGAACTCGGTGTAGAAGATCTGCTGCCAGGGGCCGAGGTCGAGCCGGCCGTCGGTGACCGGGACGATCGCCTGGTGGTGGACCAAGAGGTTCTTTAGGTGGGCGTCGCCGTTGTCTTCGCCGCCGCGGTGGTGGCGGTAGTCGCCGGGATCGGGTGAGAGCTCGCTCGCCGTCTCGTTCGCCGGCTCCTTCCAGCTCGGCGGCGCGACCTTGTCCAGCCACTCGAGCGTGTCGGCGTGCAGCCCGGGCTCGTCGTCGTTGACCCACACGCCGGCGGTGATGTGCATCGCCGACACGAGGACCATCCCCTCTGCGATCCCAGCCTCGTCTACCGCCGCCTGCACGTCCTCTGTGATGCGGACGAACTCGCGGCGCTCGGGAGTCTCGAACGTCTTGTAGACCGTGTGGGACTTCATCCGCGCGGCACCGTAACGCGTGTCGTGCAGAGCCGGTCCCGCAGGACCGCCGGCGATCGCACGCTGCCAATGGTCCGGCGACCCGCCGGAGCTATGCTTCCGCGCCGCTGCCTATCCTCAGCTCTTCCTCCATGAGCGACACGCCGGACATCTTCACGAAGCAGTACATCCTGACCGCGGGTCCGACGCCGCTGCCGCCGAAGGTCTCGCAGGTCATGGCAGAGCCGATCCTCTACCACCGGGCGCCCGCCTTCGTGGAGATCTACGCCCGCGTGCTGGAGCGGCTCCCGCGGATCTTCGCGACGCAAAACGAGATTCTGTGCTTCGCGGCCACCGGTACCGGGGCGATGGAGTCCGCGGTCGCGAACCTGGTTGCTCCCGGGGAGCCGGCGGTCGTCGCTTCGGCAGGCAAGTTCGGAGAGCGGTGGGCGGAGCTCTGCGAAGCCTACGGGGCCGACACGACCCACCTTGAGTTCGAGTGGGGCACGAAGCTCGACCCCGAGGGGCTGGACCGGGCCCTGGCTCAGCTCGAGCGCCCCGCCCGCGCGGTCTACGTCACCCAGTCGGAGACGTCAACGGGCGTCATCAACGACATCCGAGCGCTGAACGAGGTCGCGCTGGCGCACGACTCGGTGCTGTGCGTCGACGCGGTCTCCGGCCTCGGCGCGGTCGAGTTGCCCCAGGACGAGTGGGGTGTGGACGTGGTGGTCGCCGGCTCCCAGAAGTCGCTCATGTGCCCGCCGGGCCTGGCGTTCGCGTCGGTGTCTGACCGCGCGATGGCGCGCGCGGCGGGGAACCCGCGAGGCCGTTACTACCTCGACTGGGCGCGTACCGCGGCCGGCCAGAAGGAGGAGCCCCCGAACTCCGCATTCACGCCCGCAGTGACGCTGTTCCGGGCACTGGATGTGGCGCTCAATCTGATCTTCGAGGAGGGCCTCGAGAACGTCTACGCCCGCCACGCACTCCTCGCTCGCGCCGCCCGCGCCGGCATCGACTCGCTCGGCTTGGAGCGGTTCGGGCCCGATGACGAAGGTGCGAACGTCGTCACCGTTGCGCGCCTGCCCGACGACATCGAGGGCGGGAAGGTGCCGAAGCTCATGCGCGACACGTACGGTGTCACCATCGCGGGCGGCCAGGGTCACCTGAAGGGCAAGATCGCGCGCATCGCTCACTGTGGGTACTACGGCGCCTTCGACATCGTCGTGGCGCTCACGGCGCTGGAGATGGCGCTTCGCGACCTCGGGCACGAGGTCGAGCCGGGTGCTGGAGCCGCCGGCGCGCAACGGGTCTTCGCCGAGGCAGGGCTCGCGCCCGAGCCGGTCGGGTAGTGGCGCAGACCGACGGCAAGCCGAGCGTCCTGGTCAAGGAGAAGATCGCCGAATCGGGCGTCTCACTCCTGCGTGAGGACTTCGAGGTCGAGCTCGGCCTCGACATGTCCGAGGAGGAGCTGCGCGAGCGGATCGCCGACTTCGACGCGATCGTCGTCCGCTCGGCGACCAAGGTCACGGCGGATCTGATCGAGCGGGGCGGGCGCCTGAAGGTGATCGGCCGCGCCGGGACGGGTGTCGACAACGTCGACGTGGACGCCGCGACCAAACGTGGCATCGTGGTCGTGAACGCGCCGGAGTCGAACTCGGTCGCCGCCGCGGAGCACACGCTCGCGCTCGCGCTCGCGCTCTGCCGCAACATCCCGCGGGCCAACGCCTCCCTCGCGAAGGGGGAGTGGGCGCGGTCGCAGTTCGCCGGCAACGAGCTCTACGGCAAGACGCTCGGCGTGATCGGGTTCGGGCGCATCGGCCAGTTGGTGGCGAAGCGCGCCCAGTCGTTCGAGATGAACGTGATCGCCTTCGACAAGTTCGTCGCCGCGGAGCGATTTCGCGAGCTCGGAGTCGAGCACGCAGAGACCACGGATGAGCTCTACGCGGAGGCCGACATCGTGACGATCCACCTGCCGAAGACCCCTGACACGGTGAACTGGATCGACGACGAGGCGATCTCGCGCATGAAGGACGGCGTGCGCATCGTCAACTGCGCGCGGGGCGAGCTGGTCGACCTGGAGGCGGTCGAGGCGGCTCTGGACTCCGGCAAGGTGGCCGGCGCCGCGCTCGACGTCTTCCCGTCGGAGCCCTTCACTGACCATCCGTTGTTCGGGCGCGACAACGTCGTGGTGACCCCGCACCTCGGGGCCTCGACGGCCGAGGCGCAGGACCGCGCGGGGACGATCACCGCCGACCAGGTGCGGCGCGCGCTCTCCGGCGGGGTTGTGACCAACGCGGTGAACATCGCCGCGGTGCGGCCCGAGGAGATGGAGGCCCTGGCCCCCTTCGTCCCGCTCTGCGAGCGCCTGGGGCGCTTGGCGCAGGGACTGGGCGACGCGTCGGTCGATCGGATCACGGCCGAGTTCCGCGGCCGAATCGCGGAGCACGACACGCGACTTCTCGGCCTCGCGGTGCTGGTGGGGATCCTCTCCGGCCACACCGAGGAGCACGTGAACCTCGTGAATGCCCCCGCGCTTGCCGAGGAGCGAGGGCTCGATCTGACCGAGCTGAAGGACACGGTTTCCGAGGAGTTCACCGAGCTGGTCACGGTGCGGCTCGAGGCGGGGGACGCTTCGGTCGAGGTTTCTGGAACCGCCGTGGGTCCGCGGAGCCTTCCGCATCTGGTGCAAGTTTGGGGCGAGAGCTTCTACATGCCACTCGCCGATCATCTCGTGGTGTTCCGCTACAAGGATCAGCCGGGCATGATCGGCCGGGTCGGGACGATCTTCGGCACCCACGGAGTGAACATCGGTTCGGCGGCCGTCGGAGCGGAGTCGTCGGGCGGCGAGGCGGTGCTGGCGCTGACGACCGACGCTCCCGTGCCGGACGAGCTCCTCGAGGAGATCCTCAAGCTCGACGGTTTTCACGCGGGCCGTGCGGTGGACTTCTAGCCCGGCGCTGCCCGGGTAGGGTGGGGCCATGCGCGCCGTCGTGCTCACCAAAGTCGGCCCGCCTGAAGTGCTCCGGGTGCAGGAGCGACCGGATCCGACGGTGGGCGCCGGGGAGATCCGTATCGCCGTGCGTGCCGCCGGGATCAACTTCGCGGACACGATGGCCCGGATCGGTATGTATCCCGACGCGCCGAAGGTGCCGTGCGTGCTCGGATATGAGGTCGCCGGCGACGTCGAGTCGGTGGGCGAAGGGGTCGAGGGGCTTGGCGAGGGCGACCGCGTAATCGCCGCGACGCGCTTCAACGGCCAGGCGGAGCTCGTGACCGTCCCCGCGGACCAGGTCATGCCGCTGCCGAAGAAGGTGTCGTATGAGGAGGGTGCGGCGTTTCCGGTGAATTACGGGACCGCCTACGCCGCCCTCGTGATCATGGGCGGACTCAAGGCTTCGGAGCGGGTACTGATCCACGCCGCCGCCGGTGGCGTGGGCATCTCGGCGACGCAGATCGCAAAGGGGATCGGGGCCGAGATCTTCGGGACCGCGTCAGCATCGAAGCACGACGCGATTCGCGCGCAGGGCGTCGATCACCCGATCGACTACCGCACGGCGGATTTCGAGGAGGAGGTCCTGCGGATCACCGGCGGCCAGGGAGTCGACGTGATCTTGGACGCGCTCGGCCCGACCTCCTTTCGCAAGGACTACCGGCTGCTGCGCGACGGCGGACGCCTGATCATGTACGGAGCCTCCGAGCTTCAGACCGGCAGCGGCAAACGGGATGTGATGGGTGCGCTTCGGAGCGTCGCGCGGATGCCCCTGGCGACGATGCCGTGGTGGAAGAGCCTCGGCGTCATGAACGAGAACAAGGGCGTGTTCGGGCTCAACATGCTGTCGTGGTGGGACCGGGAGGGCAACCTCGACCGGGTCACCCAGCCGCTTCTGGAGGCGTTCGGGAAGGGCGAGCTGCGCCCCGTGGTCGCCGAGGCGTTCCCCTTCGACCGCGCCCCGGACGCCCACCGGTTCATCGAGGAGCGCCGCAACACCGGCAAGGTCGTGCTCGTTCCTTAAACGTATTCCAGTGAGGGGCTTTAGCCCCGAAACTGGCTGGTGTCGTTGCTGGTGTAGCTACGCTGCGCCGCGATGCTCCTCGCCAGCATCTCGAGCCTCTATGACCGCGCGATCGTGGACACCGGGCGCCAGCCCGAGTTCCTGTTCTTCGTGGCTTTTCTCGTCATGTTCGGGTTCATCCGCACCAGCGCGCACATGATCCGGGCCCAGGTGAAGTGGTGGCCGGGGAACGTTGAGGTGGGGGGGACGCACATTCACCACCTCGTGTGGGGGATCGTGACGATCATGATCACGGGCTATGTCGGGGTGACGGTCGCCCCGCCGTCGCCCTGGCACGAGATCATCGCGGTCTTCTTTGGACTCGGGATGGGCCTTGCGCTCGACGAGTTTGCCCTCTGGCTCGACCTCAAGGACGTCTACTGGTCGGAGCAGGGCCGCAAGTCGATCGACGCGGTGATCATCGCCGCGACCATCACCGGGATGATCCTCGTTGGATTCACCGCGTGGGTTGACGTGGCGGACGCGGTCGAGGCGGTGGTCTTCGCGCTGGTGGGTGCCTTTGGGTTGGTTGGGATCGCCGCCGCCGTCGTGAACCTGGCGAAGGAGAAGTTCGGCATCGCCATCCTGGGCTTCCTGATCCCGCCCATCGGGATCGTCGCGGCATTCCGGCTGGGCCGTCCCCATTCGCTGTGGGCGCGCCTCTTCTACGGCGAGCAGAAGCGCCAGCGCGCAGCGGAGCGGTTCGCGAACCGCCACCGGCTGCCTGGACGGGGGCGCAAGCGAGAGACCGCTTCCGGTCAGTCCGCCGCGGGCTCGGGCTGAGGAGGCGTGCGATTCCCTCCTTCCAGGCGGGTTTCCTTGCGTGCGCTAAAGTCCCTGCCCGATGACGCCCCGGCTTTCCAGCCTTGCGCTTCTCCTTCTCCTCCCCCCGCGGGGGGAGTAGCGCTGGGCGGCGCGATAGCCGCGACTGACAGAGTCATCAGAGTTTTCGAGAGAAGGAGGAACGGCCAATGAATGGCCCGCACGTAGCCGACGACAACCGCGTCCACATCTTCGATACGACGCTGCGCGACGGGGAGCAGTCGCCCGGCATCTCGCTGAACACGCAGGAGAAGGTCGAGATCGCGCAGCAGCTCGCGCGCCTTGGCGTGGATGTGATCGAGGCCGGCTTTCCGATCACCTCACCCGGCGACTTCGAGGCGGTCCAGGCGATCGCCCGCGATGTCGAGGGCCCGGTGATCTGCGGTCTGGCTCGCACGCACAAGGCCGACATCGACGCGGCGTGGGGGGCGATCAAGGGGTCGGCGAACCCCCGGATCCACACATTCGTGTCGACCTCCGACATCCACATCGAGCACCAGCTCCAGACCACCCGGGACGACGTGAAGGGGCAGGCGCGGGCCGCCGTCGCCCTCGCGCGCTCCTACTGCGAGGACGTCGAGTTCTCGCCGATGGATGCCACCCGCGCCGACGTGGAATTCACCGCCGAGGTCTGCGCGATCGCGGTGGCCGAGGGAGCGACCGTCGTCAACATCCCCGACACGGTCGGCTACACGACCCCGGCTGAGTACGGGCAGTACCTCGCGCGGCTGTATGAGCTCGTTCCCGAGCTCGCGAGCGTGCGGCTCTCGGTGCACTGCCACGACGACCTGGGCATGGCCGTGGCGAACTCCTATGCCGGAGTTCTCGCCGGCGCGCGTCAGGTTGAGTGCGCCATCAACGGCATCGGCGAGCGAGCGGGCAACTGCTCGCTCGAGGAGATCGTCATGCTGCTTCGGACGAGAAGTGACGTCCACGGCCTCGACACGGCCATTGACACCCGCGAGCTGGCGCGCACGAGCCGCATGGTCTCGCGCTTCACGGGCTACGCGGTGCAGCCGAACAAGGCGATCGTGGGGCGCAACGCCTTCGCACACGAGTCCGGCATCCACCAGGACGGCGTGCTGAAGGAGCGCACCACCTACGAGATCATGGACGCCCGCGATGTGGGCCTCGATTCCAACTCGATCGTGCTGGGCAAGCACTCGGGCCGCCATGCCCTGCGCGATGCGCTCGAGCAGCTCGGCTTCAAGGTCGACGGAAACGCGCTGAATCAGGCATTCGCGCGCTTCAAGGAGATCGCGGACAAGAAGAAGCAGGTCACCTCGCTCGACCTGGAGGCGATCGTCTCCGAGGAGATGCGCGAATCGGCAGAGCGCTACACGCTCGAGTCGTTCGAGGTCACGGCCGGCTCCCACACCGATCCCCGTGCCAAGGTGGTCGTGCGGGTTCCGTCCGGCGAGGACGCGGTCGGGGAGTCCGGCGGCGACGGCCCGGTGGACGCGATCTTCGGCGCGATCCGCGCGGCGACGGACGAGGCCTCCGAGCTCCGTTCCTACACCGTGTCGGCGGTCACCGAGGGTGAGGATGCCCTCGGCGAGGTGACCGTGATGCTGCGCGCCCACGGCCGCCTCGCGAGCGGTCAGGGCGTCGCCACGGACATCCTCGAGGCCTCGGCTCGCGCCTACGTACGCGCGCTGTCCAATGCGCTTGAGGGCGCGGCGGTCCGTGAGGCCGAGGAGGTCGCCGCGGAGGCGGCCTCCGAACCGGCAACCCCGGGGCCGTAGCCGTGCCGGGTTCACTCGAAGGACGCAAGGCCATCGTCACCGGCGCCTCGTCGGGGATCGGCGAGGCCACGGTGGAGGCGCTCGTGCGCGAGGGCGCCGTGGTGAGCGCCGGTGCCCGGCGCCGCGATCGACTCGAGGCGCTCGCCGAGCGAGTCGGAACTGAGGCCGTTCACGCCCACGCGGTGGATGTAACCGACGAGGCCGCGGCGCGGTCGTTCGTCGAGGACTCAGCCGCCGAGATGGACGGACTGGACGTCCTGATCAACAACGCCGGCGTGATGCTGCTCGGCCCCGTGACCGGAGCCGACGTGGAGCACTGGCAGCGGATGATCAACGTCAATCTCCTCGGTCTCCTGTACTGCACCCACGCGGCTCTGCCGGTCATGGGAGAGGGTGGCGGCGGGCACATCGTCAACGTCTCCTCGGTGGCCGGGCGTACGGCCAATATGGGTTCCGCCGTCTACAACATGACCAAGTTCGGCGTGGTGGCCTTCTCCGAGGCGCTTCGCCAAGAGGTCCTCGACGCCAACATCCGCGTCACATGCGTCGAGCCTGGATTCGTCGCGACCGAGCTCCAAGGCCACAACGAGCACCCGATGGTGGTCCAGATGATCGACAAGATGCGGGAAGACCTGGGGGACGGCGTCCTCCAGGCCTCGGACATCGCCGACGCGATCGTCTACACGCTGTCGCGACCGCCTCACGTAGCCATCAACGAGGTCCTGGTCCGCCCGACGAAACAGCGCCGCTAGCCCGAATTCGCGCGCATTGACGGGGTTAGGGCCGCTATAGCGTCCTTAACGCCGTCAATGGTGACTCCGGCTGGGGTTGGCTTAACGTCCGTACGTGATAACGTACAATCGTATGGCGACGACGGTCACGGAAGGACGTTCGAGTGCGGACGGGACGCTCGTTCAGACGCCCGCGGTCGGCGTTCGCATCCGCGCTCTCCGTGAGGCGATGGATCTCTCGCTCAGGGATCTGGCTCAACGCAGCGGCGTGAGCGCTCCGATGCTCTCTCAGGTCGAGCGGGGGGAGACAAGTCCAACGCTCGCCGTCGCCGCCCGGATCGCCGCCGGCCTCGAGCTGACGCTGTCCCAGCTACTGCGCCTGGACGAGGATCGGCATGTCGTCGTCGTGCGAAA
>Ga0066652_100000960_pt1 | contig 14357 bp, 15 predicted proteins | sample GraSoiAngelo_101_FD_71413 | JGI IMG/M metagenome (GOLD analysis project Ga0066652, IMG submission 71413) | Grasslands soil microbial communities from the Angelo Coastal Reserve, California, USA - 14_0903_02_30cm | ecosystem: Environmental > Terrestrial > Soil > Grasslands | place: USA...
CGGGACCTGGCTTGAATACGAGCTGGAGCTCTGAGGGCTCTCCGATCAGGTTGTCGCGGAGGCGGGTTGTCGCGCTCGCGATCGCCGCGGTGGATCGCCTTCGCTGGCATCGCTCCTCCGGTGGTTGCCGGCGCGATCCTATCGCCGGGTTTGGGGCCGCACCTCCCGCGGAGGGATGACTCGGCGCCTCAGCGGGCCCGCTCGAAGTGGGCGACGGCGGCGTCATCGAGCGAGGCGGTGTAGACGCTCTTTCCGTCGCGGCTCACCACCAGGTTGAAGGTGCCCGCGAGCGCCCGCCCGTCGGCGCACGGCCCGGACCCGTCCTCGCTCACGCAGGCGGCCGCCCCGGCGGGCTCGTGGATCGCGCCCGTGTGCCTGTTTCGCTTGAAGCGGACGACGGCGTTGTCAGAGGTCGCGTAGACGTTCTTCCCGTCGAAGGTGACCGCCACCCCGTTGGCGCCGGAGAGCCCGTGCCCGTCGGCGCAGGGACCCGAGCCATCCTCGCTCACGCAAGCGGCCGCTCCGGCGGGCTCGTGGATCGCGCCCGTTTGCCCGTTTCGCTTTAAGCGGACCACCGCGTTGTCGTCGGTCGAGGCGGCGTAGACGCTCCTTCCATTGGCGCTCACGGCGATCGAGAACGGCGCCGCGAGCGCGTGGCCGTCCGCGCAGGGACCGGAGCCGTCGTCGCTCACGCAGCCGGCCGCTCCGGCTGGCTCGTGGATTGCGCCCGTGTGCGTGTTGCGCTTGAGCCGGACGACCGCGTGGCTGTGCAGGGAGGCCACGTAGAGGCTCTTGCCGTCGGCGCTCGGTGCGACCCAGACGGGATCCAGGAGGGCGTGGCCGTCGGCGCAGGGACCCGAGCCGTCCTCGCTCACGCAGCCGGCCGCTCCGGCCGGCTCGTGGATCGCCCCGGTGTGCCGGTTGCGCTTGAACCGGACCACGGCGTTGCCGTCGGTTGACGTGGCGTAGACGCTCTTTCCGTCGGCGCTCACCGCCACCCAGGAGACTCCGATGAGCCCATGACCGTCGGCGCACGGCCCCGAACCGTCCTCGCTCACGCAGCCGGCCGCTCCGGCGGGCTCGTGGATCGCTCCCGTGGTCGTGTTCCGCTTGAACCGGATCACGGTGTTGGCGGTGAACGAGGCGACGTAGACGCTCTTGCCGTCCGGGCTCACCGCCACCGAGTCGGCGCCGGACGTCGAGATCCCATGGCCGTCGGCGCACGGTCCCGACCCGCCCTCGCTCACGCAACCGGCCGCTCCGGCGGGCTGGTGGATCGCGCCGGTGTGGCGGTTGCGCTTGAAGCGCGCAACGCCGCTGAACGTGGTGGCATAGGCGCTCCTGCCGTCGGCACTCACCGCGACGGCATCGACTCCTCCGGCCAGGCCATGACCGTCGGCGCACGGCCCGGAGCCGTCCTCGCTGATACAGCCCCGGTTTCCGCCAGGCTGGGTGAGTGCGCCGGCCGCCAGCGCCGCCGCTGCGACCACGAGGAGCATCAGGCTCGCCAGCGTGAGGACGGCTGCGTGCCGTCGCGCGAGACGACTCCGGCGCCGGCTCACCGGCAAGCTCGAATGGATCGGATGGCGGGCAGCGCGGCGCATAGTTCCTCCCAAAGCTCGGTTCCGGCCGATCCTAACTCCGCCGAGTCCGCCGAGCATGATCATCACCGACCGTCTCGAGGACCTCGGCGACGAAGCGCTCGAGGCTGCCGGGCGGGAGTAGCTCGCGACACGCCCCCTACCAGCGCCGCGACGTCGGGGATCAGCCGGCGACGAAAGCCTGGAATGCCGGCTCCTCGCGAATCGAGCGGAAGTCGGAATCGTCCGCTGCGAACGAGCGGAAACGCTCGGATTTGTCGATCGCGAGCCTCAGGTGCTCGATCGCGTCGGCCGTTCGGCCGGCGAGGCTCTCGCAGCAAGCCAGGTTGTAGAGCAGCCCCGCGTACTCGGGATGCGCCTCGGCCACTTCACGAGCCCCGTCCGCCGCCTCGGCGTAGCGCCCCTCCAGGTAGAGACGGTTGAACGGTGCCCAGATCTCCCAGCCCTCGGGCTCGTACGCCTGCCCCGGCGTGCCCCCGACCGCGAGGATCGTCGTCTCGGGCTCCTCGGCGTAGGCGGTGCGTTTCACGCCGGGGCGGGCGAAGACGAACGTGCCGGCCGGGGCGTCTACACGCTCGCCGTCAAGCTCGAAGATCGCTCTACCGCTCTGGACGACGTAGAGCTCTTCGTTCTCCCCGGCCTCGTCGTGCTCGTTGATTATCCGGTCTCCCGCCTCGCGGCCGCTCCACGCGTTGACGCCGAACGACGTGATGCCGAAGTTGTGGCGGATCGGGCGAAATGGACAGCGACCGTCGCTCATCTCGTCGACCTCCGCGAGGTGGGCAACGGCGTACTCGGCCATCACCACGTAGTCTCGCGCTTCTGACGAAACGCAGGCCTGTTGCGTTGTTGCCCTGCTTCGTTCGGGTGACCACGCCTCGAAAGAGGGGTACGGAGGGGGAGGGATTCGAACCCCCGGAGCCCCGCTAGGGGCTCAGCGATTTTCAAGACCGCCGCATTCGACCGCTCTGCCACCCCTCCGGCGGACGGCTCTCGCCGTGGGGGAGAGCCTAGCCTCTCGGAATAGGCTCCAGCGGATGCCGCAGGAGTGGCGGAACTGGACCGGCGACCAGCGCTGCTCGCCCGCGGTGGTGGAGCGACCAGCCTCGCTCGCCGAGCTGAGCGAGGCGGTCGGGCGCGCCGGCGAGCGCGGGCTTCGGATCCGCGCCGCGGGCTCGGGCCACTCGTTCACCGAGGCCGCGCTGACCGACGGCGCGATGGTCCGGATCGAGGCGCTCAGCCGGGTGCTCGACGCCGACCCCGATTCGGGGCTCGTCAAGGTCGAGGCGGGGATCACGCTTCGCGACCTGAGCACCGTGCTCTGGGACCTCGGGCTGGCGATGGAGAACCTGGGCGACATCGATCGCCAGACGCTCGCGGGCGCGATCGCGACGGCCACCCACGGCACCGGGGCCCGCTTCCGGAACCTCTCCGCACAGGTCGAGTCGCTCGAGCTCGTGCTCGCCGACGGGAGCGTCCGCGAGATCTCCGCCGACTCGGACGGCGACGCATTCCTCGCCGCGCGCGTGGGGCTCGGCTCGCTCGGGGTCGTCTACTCGGTGACCCTGCGGTGCGTCCCCGCGTTCGTCATGCGGCGGCTCGACTCGCCGCGACCGCTCGAGGACACGCTCGCCTCGATCGACCAGCTCGCGGAGCGAAACGAGCACTTCGAGTTCTACGTCTTCCCCTACACGGACACGGCGCTGGTGATCGAGCGAAACCGCACCGAGGCACCTCCCAAGCCACGCGGGAAGGCTTCCGCCTACCTCAACGAGATCGTGCTCGAGAACTACGCGATGGACGTCCTGTCGCGGATCGGGCGGCGGTTTCCGTCCACGATCCCGACCCTCGTGCGCTTCGCCTCGCGGCAGTTCTCGCGCACCGAGAAGACCGAGCGGAGTTACCGGATCTTCGCCTCGGAGCGGCGCGTTCGCTTCACCGAGATGGAGTACGCGATCTCTCGCGAGCAAGGCCCAGAGGCGGTGCGGCGCGTACTCGACCTGGTCCGCGAGCGAGAGCTCCCGGTCGGCTTTCCGATCGAGTTCCGCGTGGTCGCCCCCGACGACGCCTTCCTCAGCACCGCCCATGAGCGGGAGACGGCCTACGTCGCCGTCCACCAGTATCACGGGGCGGTTTGGGAGCCCTACTTTCGGGCGGTCGAGGAGATCATGAGCGGCTACGGCGGGCGGCCGCACTGGGGAAAGCGCCACTTCCAGACCGCCGAGACGCTCGCGCCCCTGTATCCGCGGTGGGACGACTTCCAGGCGGTTCGCGCCCGCCTCGACCCCGCGGGCCGGTTCGCGAACGCCTACACCGAGCGGGTCCTCAGCCCGGTCACCACGGGCCACGGGGCGAGGCGCTACAGGAAGGACTTGCCCTCGCCCCGGTAGGTGGGGACCTCGTCCACAACCCGATCGCCCTCGACCAGGTAGAGCGAGCCGAAGCGCTCGCACAGCTCGCCGGCCTTCGCGTGGCGCATGTAGACGCGATCGCCCACCCGCAGCCGCCTCGCCGCGATCCCGAGAAGCGGGGTCTGGACCTCCCCGGCGCCCTCCTGCCCGTCGAGGTGAAGGCCTTCGGGAAGATAGGGCTCGGGAAGGCGGTCCGGCGTGGCCGGCCCCGAGGCGAGGTATCCGCCGCCGAGCGCGGTCACCACCCCGGGGCCCGGGCGGCGGACGATCGAGAGGCAGAAGAGGGCCGCCGGGGTCAGGTCGAGCGAGCGATAGTGGTCGAACAGCCCCGATGCGTAGAAGCCCGAGCCGGCGGTGAGCTCGGACACCGCGCCGCCCGCGGCGGTCCTCGCGAGGCTCCCCGTGCCTCCTCCGTTCACGAACTCGAGCTCCGCGACCTCGCGGACTGCGGCGACCATCTCCGGCAGGCGGCGACGGATGTCGCGCTCGGAGGCCGACTGCATCCAGCGCACCGCGGCGCTTCGCACCGGCCGCCCGGGGATCCGATCGCCGACGCCCGCGATCTGACCCTCGTAGGCCATCAACCCGGCGAGCCGGGTCCCGGGCCGCTCCTCGACCTCCGTCGCCATCCGGCGGGCGCGCTCCGCCGTCCTCACCGGAGAGCGCTTCGGGCCCACGCGGACGAGCTTTCCGCCGAGCGGCCACCACCCCAGGTCCAGGTCGAGGCAGACCCGGATCTCCGCGGCCCCGCCGTGGATCGCCGACTCGATCAGGTCGAGGTGGGCCGGGCTGTCGACCATCGGGACGGGGACGCCGGCGCCCGCAGAGCTCGCGCGGTCGATCAGCTCCGCGAGCGCCTCGCGATCGGCGGTGGGATAGGCGACAACGATGTCCTCGAATCCCTGGTCCGTTAGGTGAAGGGCCTCCGGGAGGGTGAACGCGAGGATCCCCCCGAACCCGCGATCGAGCTCCAGGATCCGGCGCAGGACAGCGACGGAGCGGACCGATTTCGACGCGATGCGGATCGGCTTCCCCCCGGCCAGGTCGAGCATGAAGCGCGCGTTGGAGCGCAGGGCATCGAGGTCGACGAACGCGAACGGCGGCGTGTAGGAGTCGAAGATCGCCTCGTATCGGGCGTACAGCGCCTCGCGGTCCACGGGCGCCCGAGCGTATCTAGAATCGGTCGCCGTGCCCCGGAGAGGTGGCCGAGTGGCTGAAGGCACTCGCCTGCTAAGCGAGTAGGGGGCGCAAGCTCTCTCGAGGGTTCGAATCCCTCCCTCTCCGCTCTCATCTGAAGCCCGCGCAACCCGGCGCCCGAAAACTGATCGGCTCGCGGGACGTGGATGTCGACGAGCGGCAGTCGAAATGAAAGGCGGGTCGGGTCTTTTCCGGCGCCTGGCGCCGTGGCTCGAACCTGGATTCCTTACCATCGAGCACATGACGATCCGGCGGATGGACCACGTCGGCATCGTGGTTGACGACCTCGCGGCCGCAACCGAGTTCTTCGTCGAACTCGGACTCGAGCTGCAGGGCGAGGCTCGGGTCGAGGGCCGCTGGGTCGACCGCGTCGTGGGGCTTGACGGCGTCAGGGCAGAGATCGCGATGCTGCAGACCCCGGACGGGCACGGGCGACTCGAGCTGGCGAAATTCCACACGCCGTCGACCGAGGGCGGCAACCGGCACGCGCCAGCGAACGCCCCGGGCATCCGCCATGTCACATTCGCCATCGAAGACATCGACGCCGTCGTCGCCGGCCTGCGAGCCCGCGGCACCGAGCTCGTCGGCGAACTGGAGCGCTACGAGGACAGCTACCGGCTCTGCTACGTCCGCGGCCCCGAGGGGATCATCATCGAGCTGGCAGAGCAGATCGGCTGAGCGACCGCAACGCTCGCGGCCAGGCCTACCCCATAGCGTCGCTGAGTCGCCCCGCCGCGCGCCGCGCCTCGTCGAGGTCGGTGAACATGGGTGATCCACTCGATCTCCGGGTCGATGCCCGCGAACGCGGCATCCCAATCTCCCCGCCGCCCCAGCGCGTCGTACCCCCTGCGGATCAGCTCGACGTTCTCGCGCGACACTCGAGGGAGTATCGCGGCGACCTCGCAATCGAGGCGAGCGGGCGGCCGATCGGGACCGCCCTTCGTACAATCGTGCCGCGGGGCCCGTCCCCTCCACCCGCGCCCGTAGCTCAGTTGGATAGAGCGTCGGTCTACGAAACCGAAGGTCACAGGTTCGAATCCTGTCGGGCGCGCTCCTCTTGTGCGTCAGATGCCGCTTGGAATGGTGCTTCTGCTTCTCGCGCCAACCAGTAGCTCGTCGGGCTGCGGTGGTCGCCGCGACACCGCTCGAGGCGAAGCGCTCGGTCTTCCGTAGCCGCGGAGCAACGGCGCCGCCCGCCGAGACCCCTCGATAGGCTCGTCCGATGTCGCAGTTGGAGCAAGCCGAGGCGTTCCGCGCCCTTCACCAGGGCGATCCGTTCGTGATCCCGAACCCGTGGGACGCGGGCTCGGCCAAGGTGCTTCGGCACCTCGGCTTTAAGGCGCTGGCGACCACTAGCGGTGGCATGGCGTTCGCCCTCGGCAAGCTCGACGGGAACGTCACCCTCGATCAGGTGATCGAGCACACCCGCTCGATCGCCGAGGCGAGCGAGCTACCGGTCTCGGTCGATCTCGAGAACGGCCACAGCCACGCTCCCGAGGACGTGGCCCGAGCGATCACCCGGGTGGCGGAGGTGGGTGCGGTCGGCGGCTCGATCGAGGACTGGGACCGAGAGGCAGAAATCTACGAGCTGAGCCATGCGGCTGAGCGGATCGCGGCCGCCCGTGAGGCCGCGGACGCGACCGGCTTTCCGTTCACCCTCACCGCCCGCGCCGAGAACTTCCTCCATGACGCCCCCGACCTTGACGACACCATCGTCCGTCTTCAGGCCTACGAGGAGGCCGGCGCCGACGTCCTCTACGCCCCCGGCCTGGGAAGCACGGACCAGATCCGCGCGATCTCCGACGCGACCGGAAAGCCACTCAACGTCCTCGCCCGCTCGGGCCTCTCGATGAGCGAGATGGCCCAGGCGGGGGCGCAGCGTGTCAGCGTCGGCTCGCGCCTTGCCTGGGTTGCGGTGGCGGCGATGGTCGACGCGGCGGAGGAGATCCGCGACTCGGGTGACTTCTCGAAGCTGGCCGTGCGCGTCTCCCCTGACGACTGGTTGGGCTAGCACGCCGGTCTGCATATATGGCGACGTCGCTACTGCTCGCGTTTGAGCTCGCGCGTGCGGCGGCCTGGTCGTCGCGCGATGCAGCAGCTTGCGGTGCCTGTAAGACTCGCCCGCCGGAGGCGCGGGCAGCGCACAGCGGTACCGACCCGACAGGTTCATAACGGAGGTCCCCCTCGCGTCTTCCGTTCGTCCTGACGAGTCGCTCTAGGTCACGGAGGCTTTCGTGGCGACCACCATCGCCGCAACCTCCGCTTTCCGCCCTTCGGGAGCGGCTCGGGGAAGCACGTGATCCCGACGATGGAGTCGCGCAGTAGCCCGGCGACCGGCACGTCACGGCCGTGGGAGGCACCCCCGCGTTTGTCCGCCCGGTGCGGGCGCCTTATGGGATCACCTGCCGGCATCGTTCGAATTCTCCTCGCCTGGGCAGGCTCTGTCAGGCCGGCTGTCCGACCGGGCGGCCACATACGTCTCGTCCGACTCCGATCGTCACCTGCAGCTCCGCGCGCACTTCACACTCTTCGGCCGCGTCCTCGGACGGAGCGGCGGCAATCGTCACGAGGATGCCTTCCTCGCGCATCTCGTCCTCAGGCTGGCGTCTCAGACAGTCCTGGCATCGAGCGCTCGGGCAACGTAGCCTTGGCCTGATGACGGACCCCGGCGAGCAGCCTTCGACCTCGGACACGCCCGCGAGCCCAGCTCGGCCGCGATCGAACTGGACCGCAAGCCGCGTGATCGGAATGGTCTTCGCCAGCATCGGCGGGCTGATCGGCCTGGCGCTACTGCTGGGCGGGATCGCCGTACTCGTTGCGTACGCCTTCGGCCGCGATGACGGCTACTTCAGCTCCGAGCGCAAGCCGCTTCACAGTGCCACCTACGCGATCACCACGCAGAACATCGACCTCGGCGCAAACGAGTTCGACTGGGCCCCGGACAAGATCCTCGGCAACGTTCGGCTCCAGGTCCAGGCTGAAAAGCCCGTGTTCGTCGGCATCGGGTCCGACGCGGACGTCGATCGCTACCTTGGCAATGTCGCTCACGACGAGCTGATCGACTTCCACGGCGGCCACTCCGAGTTCGAGCTACACGGGGGCACAGCCCCTCGGACGTCACCCGGCAAAGAGAACTTCTGGGTCGCTCAGACACAGGGCTCCGGTGAGCAGGCGCTTACCTGGGATGCCGAGTTCGGTCGCTGGACCGCTGTCGTGATGAATGCCAACGCAGCTCGGGGCATCGACGTCAAGGCGGATGCCGGGATCAAGCTGGGCTGGGCGATCTGGGCCGGCCTGGGGATGTTCGTGGTCGGTCTCCTCATGAGCGTCGGCGCCGTGGTCGTGATCCTGCTCCTTGGCCGCCGGGCGAGCCGGGCCTCGACCGCGGGCTGACTGAAGAAGAAGCCCGCACGGGCACTCGGGCGGGTGTGGACGCTACGGCCGCCAGCTGTAGAGGAGGTAGAGCGCGTCGCGATCGTGCGCCATCAGCTCGGCATAGCGGCGGATGGCGTCCACGTACGCCGGGGAAGGGTTGTAGGCATAGAGCGCTCGTGCGTAGTTAGCGGGCGCGCCGTCATGGCGAAGCAGGTTTGCCGCCCCGAGGATCGCGTCGCGTGGATCATTGATGTCCCCCCCGAGGCCAAAGCTGCGCCACGTCGCCGGCAGAAACTGCATCGGGCCTCGGGCCCCGGCGACGCTTTTGCTTCGTAGGCGTCCGAAGGCGGACTCGACGAGATTGATCGCGGCCAGGACCTGCCAGCGAACCCCGAACCGCCGTTCGGCGAGGTGGTAGTAGCGAAGGAGCCTGCCCAGCGGGTCGGGCGGGCCGATTACGACGCGCCGCGAGGGCCAACCTGCGGACAGCCGGTCGAGATCGCGCAGCGTCGCGGTCATGCTGCGGACCCCATAGCCGAGCCGGGAAGGAAGCCGAGAGACAGTCGCTGCCTCAAGCCGCGGGCGCCGCGCCAGCAGACGCGCCGCTCGTTGGACATAAAGCGCCTGTGTGGTCACGGCTCGGGGCAGGTGACCGAGAGGCGCTCTGCCGGAAGACGCGGCCGAGGAGATCGAGTGGCGAAGGGCAGAATCGGCCGCCGTTAGCTGCGCCGACAGCGCCCGAGGCGCCCTTGGAATCGCGGTGGATTGGGTACCCGCGTGGGCGGGCGGCTGGGAGTGGCCACCACCTCCGCAACCGATCAAAGCCGCGATGGCGGCGGAGGGGAGGAAGGCGCACACAGACTTCAGACCGCTCACGGTGACCATGATGAGGACTCCGATCGCTTAGCCTCGATTTGGGCGGCGGGGCCGGGACCCCCCCTTCAGGCACTTATGTCCGACTAGGGCTGGCGCAAAGGAGAGGCGATACTGCCGCGCGCGGCCGCCGCACCGGGGCTGACGCCGGCAGATCGGCAGATGATCCCCAAACGAAAGTTCCGTTTCATATACGGAACCGGCACCACCGAAACGCTTCGAGAGGCGACGTAGCATGCGCCACTCCCGAAAGCAGTATGCGAGCGGCCACTATCGCTTTACACGCGGGAGCGACAGCGCTGCAGCGGGCGTAAGCTCGCCCGATCGTGCTGGATGACCTGCCGTTTGTTCCGGGAGTCGATCACGAGATCGTCGAGACCTCCCGGCTGCGGATGCACGTTGCTCGAGCCGGTGAGTCGGGCCCGCCTCTCGTTCTCCTCCATGGTTGGCCACAACACTGGTATGCCTGGCGTTACGTCATTCCGCACTTCGCCGAGCGCTACCGCGTCATCTGTCCCGATCTGCGGGGACTCGGGTGGACTGACGCCCCCCTTGGCGGCTACGACGATGAGAGCCTGGCCAGCGACGTGCTGGCCCTTCTCGCGGCGCTTGAGCTTCCGCGGGTGTTTCTGATCGGCCATGACTGGGGCTTGCAAGCGGGATTCCGGCTGTGCCTGCGCGAGCCCGACCGAGTCGAGCGATTCGTTGCGCTCAACGATGTGCACCCGTGGTCGCGCCCGTCTCCCAGAGACGCGCTGGACGTATGGCGGTTCTGGTACATCGGGGTACTGGCGGCTCCGGCAGTAGGGGGCTGGCTCTTGCGAAACCACCCCGGTTTCGTCCGGCTGTTGATCAGAACCTGGAGCGCACGGAACGTGTGGACAGACCAGGAGCTCAATGGATTCGCAGAGCGGCTCCGCGAGCCACAGCGCGCACGTGCAAGCGTCCAGTACTACCGAACCCTTCTACGCGAGCTCCCGCTGGTTCCAGGCCGGTACCGCGATCGCACGCTGCGCACGCCCACGCTGCTCCTCTTCGGTGCGGACGACGGTGTCGTTCGACCACACCAACTCCATGGCTACGAAGGGCACGCGGACGACATGCGCGTGGAGCTGATTCCCGGCGTGGGCCACTTCACGGCCGAGGAATTCCCTGAGCTGGTCGTGGATCGCGCGATAAAGCACTTCGACCATGAAGCTTCTGGCGCTTGCGGCGCGTCGCAGTCCAGAAGTATTGAGCAGCGCTCAGGGTCCTAACGTTCGCCTCCGCGCTGCTCGTTGCGCGAGAAGCAGCAGAGTCTCGTCTTCTGCCCGCTCGTCCCATCCGGGCTGGCCCAGCCCTCGGACGGGCACGACGAGGGCACGCTGCTCATGCAGGCACGATCAACTGCCGGTGGTCCGGGGTTCGCGGACGAAACTCCCGATCAGCTTGGCCAGCTTCTCGGGCTGGTCCTCCGGGGAGAAGGTGTAGGCGTCTTCGATCCACTCCAGGCGCGCGTCCGGCAAGAGCTCGGCGAGCTGCTCCGCGTACTTTCCGGGGAAGAACTTGTCCTCGCGCGACCACGCGATCAGCGCAGGGCGGTGGAACTCGCGGAGTCGCTCGGCCGCCTCGAGCGTGTAGCGCTTATCCAGTCCGGCCAGCAGTTTCTTCGCATCGCGCATGACCCCCCGGTCCCGCAGCGGCGGCAGGGCATATGAGTCCACCGCCTCCTGCTCGATGGGTCGCTTCACGAGCCGGATCATGGTCATGATCCGCTTGCGCACCGCTTGCATGCGGGTGGGCGCAAGCATTGCCGACAGCGCGCCCGGGACCCGCAGGACCGGCATCATCGGCTGCATGGCCTTGGGGGGGAAGTTGTCGAGGGCGTCACAGGAGGTGAGCACGAGCCGGCCGATCCGCTCCGGCTGCCGGGCCGCCACGAGCTGGCACATGGCGCCGCCGGTGTCGTTTCCGACCAGCGTCACGTCCTCCAGCCCAAGCGCCGCGATGGCGTCCGCGATCAGATCGGCGAAGGCGGGCGGCGAGAGGTCCGCCTCGGGCGGCATCGCGATCGGGTGGGCGCCGAAGGGCAGATCGAGGGCGACGCAGCGGCAGTCGGGCGCCAGTACCGCCGCCACCTTCCGCCACAGGTTGGCGTTCACCAGCGCTCCGTGGACGAACACCACCGCGGGGCCCGAGCCCGTTTCGTGGTAGCGCATCCTCCCCTGCGGGAGCTCCAGCTCCTTCGCCTCGCCGAGTGCGTCCGAGCGCCAATACGCGTTGTCCCGTGCCATCTCGCTCACCCCGTTCTAGATTCAGCTCTCATCGAGGCGCGTACGCTAACAAACAGGCTGCCTGTTTTCTCCGATGGCTGAGCCGGAGCCCCCCATCCACCGCGACGGCCGCGCCGAGCGAGGCGAGGCCACCCGCGCCGCCCTGGTGCGCGCCGCCGGGGAGCTGTTCGCCGAGCGCGGCTACGCCGCAGTGAGGACGAATGATGTCGTCCGCCATGCGGGCGTCACCCGGGGCGCGATGTACCACCACTTCCGCGACAAGAAGGAGCTCTTCCGCGCGGCCTACGAGGAGACCGAGAAGTACCTCGTGGAGGGCCTGGCGGCCCGGCTCGAGACGATCGAGGACCCGTGGGAGGCTCTCGTCACCGGGATGCGTTCGTTCTTCGACATCGCCTCCGACCCCAAGCTCATGCAGATGGGCCTCATCGACGCCCCGGCCGTGCTGGGGTGGGCGGAATGGCGCGAGATAGGCAACCGCTACGGCCTGGGGATCACCACCGAGGGCCTGCAACGGGCGATGGACGCCGGGATCCTGCGCCAGGCCGACGTCCGGCCGCTGGCCCACCTGCTGCTGGGCGCCCTGGGCGAGGCGGCGATGCTGCTGGCGAGCGCGGAGGACCCGCGCGCGGCGCGCGAGGAGGTGGAGGGGACGCTCCTCCTGCTGCTGGAGGGCCTGAGGGCTTAGGGCTTAGCCGACATCGTTCCGGAGCGCCTCGAGCGCTAGCGTGGGGGAAGAATGCGCGCCATGACGGTCGACGTCTGGATGCAGCATCCGACGCTCCGGTTCCTTCGGCACGAGTTGTTCGAGTCGCTTCCGCGCTGGACGGGCCAGGAGGTTCCGGGCGAGGAGCTCTCGATCGACCTCACGGTCGCCGCCATGGATCGGGCGGGAATCTCGCTCGGCCTGCTGAGCGCATGGCACGCTCCCGACGGTCCTGTGATCGCCAACGAGGAGGTCGCTGAGTGGGTCGCGAAGCATCCCGGTCGCTTCGCGGGCCTTGCGGCGGTGAACCTGACCAAGCCGATGGACGCCATTCGCGAGTTGCGCCGCTGTGTGGAGGAGCTGGGATTCATCGGCTTGCGCATGATCCCGTGGCTATGGGAGACGCCGCCCACGGATCGTCGCTTTTACCCGCTGTATGCAACGTGCGTGGAACTGGGGGTGCCGTTCTGTACCCAGGTGGGCCACACGGGGCCGATGCGTCCGTCAGAGACCGGCAGACCAATCCCCTACATCGACCGGGTGGCCCTCGACTTCCCCGAGCTCTCGATCGTCTGCGGGCACATCGGCTATCCGTGGACCGAGGAGATGGTCGCGGTCGCCCGCAAGCACCAGAACGTCTTCATCGACACCTCCGCCTACACCGCGAAGCGTTATCCGCCCGAGCTGGTGCGCTACATGACCAGCCGGGGCGGCAGGCGCAAGGTCATGTTCGGGAGCAACTATCCGATGATCGCGCCGGAAGCGGCGCTAGCGGATCTCGACGCGCTCGAGCTGGATGACGAGACACGCGAGCTCTTCTTGGGCGGCAATGCGCACCGTGTGTTCGGTCTCGACGCAGCCGTCCCTGCGACCGCTGAGGCCATCGGTCCCTAAGACCGACGGTCGATCTGCGAAACCGAAGGTCACGGGTTCGAATCCTGTCGGGCGCGCTGTTAAACCCGCTGGAAACGAACGATATTCCGGGTCACGGCTGCACGGCTCGCTTTTGTCGCCCCACAGGCCCGGCGGGCTACTATCCTTAAACAGATGGTTAAGCGTCGGGTCGATCCTCTCGATGCCACCTTCGCCGCCCTGGCCGACCCCACGCGGCGGGCGATCGTCGAGCGGCTGACCCGCGGCGAGGCGTCGGTCGGCGAGCTCGCGGAGCCGTTCGAGATCTCGCTGCCGGCGATCTCCAAGCACCTCACGGTGCTCGAGGACGCGGGCCTCCTCGTCCGCACGAAGGAGGGACGGCTTCGCAGCTGCCGCCTTCGGGAGGAGCCGCTTCGCGGTGCCCTCGAGTGGATCGCCACCTACGGCAGCTTCTGGGAGGGCCAGCTCGACTCGCTCAGCAGGTTCCTTGCGGAGCGAGAGGCCGGTCGCGCCTGATGGACCCCCGGCTGCCCTGGGCCGAGTACGCGGACAGCGGGCCGCACGCTGGGACCGCGGTCCACGTGACGCACGTCGTCCCGGCACCGCGCGAGGAGGTCTTTCGCGCCTGGACAGAGCCGGAGCTCCTGCAACGCTGGTACAGGCCGCCGGGCGTCACCTCGGTGAGCGCCGAGCTCGACCCTCGTCCCGGCGGCAGGTACCGGATCGCCTTGCAGCGCCCGCCGGAGGCCTCGGAAACCTTCTGCCAGGTCGGCACCTACCTCGAGGTCTCACCGCCCGAGCGCCTCGTCTTCAGCTTCGGCTGGGAGGGGCTGCCGCCACTCGAGGCTCTGAAGGAAGCCCACGAGCTCGACAGCCGGGTAATCGTCCAGCTCCGCGACCTCGGCGAATCGACCGAGGTGAGCCTCACCCACGAGCGGCTCGAGACCGAGAACATGAGGGCGTTTCACCGCTGGGGCTGGGAGAGCACGCTCGACGGGCTCGGCGAGACGTGGGAGCGAGAGGATGATCTGACCGGAACTGGCAAGCGGAA
>Ga0066652_100000961_pt1 | contig 14352 bp, 12 predicted proteins | sample GraSoiAngelo_101_FD_71413 | JGI IMG/M metagenome (GOLD analysis project Ga0066652, IMG submission 71413) | Grasslands soil microbial communities from the Angelo Coastal Reserve, California, USA - 14_0903_02_30cm | ecosystem: Environmental > Terrestrial > Soil > Grasslands | place: USA...
GTGAGCTCACGGTAGAACGTCAGCTGCGGCGCCGGCGCCGCCGCGGCCTTGGCCGGGCGTCCGGCAGGACGCCGCGCGGTCTCGGGCTCGGTAACGCGCGCGACGGTCACCACCGATCGCGCCATCCAGATGCGCCCCGCGTAGACGCCGGCGCCGAAGGTCACGGCGATGATCGTCAGGAATCCGATCAGCACCAGCAGGCCGCCGCGACGTCGCCGCGCGCGCGCGGCCATCACATCGTCTCGGGCGCGCTCACGCCGAGCAGCGCGAGACCGTTGGTGATGACCTGTCCCACCGCGCTGCAGAGCGCCAGCCGCGCGAACATCAGCCGTCGGTCGTCCTGGAGCACACGATGATTCTTGTAATACGGATGGAACGCGCCCGCCAGCTCGGTGAGCCAGTACGCGATGCGATGCGGCTCGAGCGCGCGCGCGGCGCCGGCGACGAGGTTCGGGTACTCGAGCAGTCGCTTGATCAGCGCCTGCTCTTCGGGGGCGCCGAGCAGGGTGAGGTCGACGTCGCGCCACGCGGGGATGGCGATGCCCTGCTCCGCCGCCTGGCGGTAGATCGAGCGGATGCGCGCGTGGGCGTACTGCACGTAGTAGACGGGATTGTCGCTCGACTGGCGCGTGGCCACCGCGAGATCGAACTCGAGCGGGCTGTCGTGGCGCCGCGTGAGAAACGTGAAGCGCGCGGCGTCGCGCCCCACTTCCTCCAGCAGCTCCTCCATCAAGACGAACTCGCCGCGGCGCTTGGACATGCGCACCGGCTGGCCGTCACGCAGCAGCGTCACGAGCTGGATGATCAGCGCCTGGAACGCATCGAGCGGGTGGCCGAGCGCGGCCATCGCCGCGCGCATGCGCGGCACGTGGCCGTGGTGGTCGGGGCCGAGCAGATCGATCACATGATCGACGCCCGCGAATTTCACGAAGTGATGATAGGCGATGTCGACGGCAAAGTAGGTGAGCTCGCCCGTGCGCCGGCGCAGCACACGGTCCTTGTCATCGCCGGTGCCGGGCACGGCCGTCGTGCGAAACCACAGCGCGCCGTCGTGCTCGTACGTCAGCCCACGCGCGGCGAGCTCCTGCACCGCCTTCTCCACCAGGCCGCGGTCACGCACGTCGCGCTGCTCGGACGACCACACGTCGAACTCCACGCCGTAGGCCGCGAGCGTGCGGCGCTGCTGCGCGACCATGCGCTCGACCGCCCAGCGGCCGAAATGCTCGAGGCGCGCGCTCGCGTTGCCGGGCACGTCGAGCCGTCCGCCCTCCGCGCGATACTCCGCGGCGAGGTCGATCAGGTACTCGCCCGGATACCCTTTTTCGGGCAGCGCGGCCTCGTGGCCGAAGGCCTGACGCACGCGCGCCTCGAACGAGCGCGCGAGCGCCTCGAACTGCGTGCCGGCATCGTTGACGTAGAACTCCGTCGTGACGCGCGCGCCCTGCGAGCGCAGGAGGCGCGCGAGCGCGTCGCCGACGGCGGCGGCGCGCGCGTTGACGATCACCAGCGGTCCGGTCGGATTCGCGGAGACGAACTCGAGCCGCCAGCGCTGCCCGGCATGGCCGGAGCCGCGCCCGTAATCGGCGCCGGCCTGGAGGATGTCGTGCAGCGCGCCGGCCGTCCATGCCGGCGCGAGGAAGACGTTGAGGAAGCCGGGGCCCGCGACTTCCACGCGGGCGACCTCGGGCATGGCGGGAAAGTGCTTCGCGAGCGCATCGGCGATCTGGCGGGGCGGCCGCTTGGCGGCACGCGCCAGGGTCATCGCGACGTTCGTCGCGTAGTCGCCGTGCTCGGGCTGGCGTGGCACCTCCCACGCACAATCCTCGGCCGTGGGCAGCCCCGCCGCCGCCAGCGCCGCGCGCACCCCGTCCGTCAGCCGCTCGGTGACCGTCATGGACCAGAACCCGCCGCGCTCCCGCGGCGGCGACTCATTAGATGATACCCAGCGGCGCAGGGCCGCCACGAAGAAAAAACGCAAGGGAATCGAGGACAAGCAGCGCGCCGAGGGTCAGCGCCGCCGCCCACGCGAAGACCCGGACCGCGCGCGAGACGTCAGCCTCCGTGGCCGCGCGGCCATCGCCGAGGCGATACGCGCCGCGCTTGGCCAGTGTGAGGCCGAGCGCTCCCGCCATGGCGGCGATCGTCAGTCCGGCGTTGGGGCTCGCCGTGCGCGCGCCGTCGCGCCACAGCACACGCACGGCCGCGCGCGCGTTCTCACCAGCGATGGCGGCGCCGACGACGAGCGCCGCCGCGGCGAGCCGCGCGGGGACGAAGTTCAGCGCATCGTCGAGACGCGCGGCGACCTTGCCGAACCACTCGAGCGCGCCGTCGCGATAACCGATCATCGCGTCGGCGGTGTTCACCGCGCGATACGCGGCCGCTCCCGCGAGCCCGAAGGCGAGATAGAAGCAGAGCGGCGCCACGAACGCGTCGGTGAGATTCTCGGCGACCGACTCCACGACGGCGGATGCGACCTCGTCGCGCGCGAGGGTCGCAGTGGGGCGGCTGACGAGATGCTGCGCCAACGCCACGCGTGCGGCGTCGAGGTCTCCACCGGCGAGCGCCGCGGCCACGCCACGCGCGGCGGCGACGAGTCCGCGGAGCGAGAGCAGCAGTGAGAGGACGGCTCCCTCGATGAGCGGAGCGGCCATCCCCAGACGCGCGGCGAGCGCCGTAATCACCTCGCCGCCCAGCGCGGCCGCGCCTGCCACCGCCAGCGTCAGCACCGCGCCGCCGACGAGCAGCCGAGCGCGCCCGCCGCGGCAGAGCCCGCGGCGGCCCACGCCGAGCGCGCCGCCCATCCACGCCACCGGATGCAGCCGGTTCGGCGGATCCCCGAACAGCAGATCGAGCGCAACCGCGACGGCGAGCGCCGCCGCGGCGTCAGCGACCGAACCGAACGCTGAAGCCGGCACGCACACCGAAATCCGGAGCCGCCCCGGCCAGGCTCGTCGACACGGCGGTGTCGAGCGCGAAGTCCCGCGTGAGCCGCCAGATGACGCCCGTCTGCACGCTGAGCCCGTCGCGCCCCTCGCGCGTGTCGCGCGAGGCGAAGGCCAGCTCGACGAAGCCGCTGAGCCCACCGAGCAGACGCCGGGACAGCGAGGCGGACGCCCGCGCCTGGACGAGGTGACCACTCGACCGGCTCTGACCGACGAGCACGGCGCCGGCGTTGACGTCGAGCGCGAAGTCCGACGGCAGACCGAAGGAGGCGAGGAGCAAGAGGCCGGCGTCGGTCTCGCCCGAGCCGATCGGCTCCTGCGCGGTGGGCAGTTTGACGAACGGATTCAGCGCGAGCGCCGGCCACCATGCGCCCTCGGGCGTCGCGAGGAAGCGATACTTCAGCCCGAGGGTGAAGTCGCCCACGTCGGTCTCTTCGCGGCTGTTGTCGATGCGGACGACCGGCTCGGCGTCGACGCGAAACTCGATGCCGTCGGCGATGCCAATGCGCAGCGTCGTTTCCCACGACAACCGCCGCTCGGCCGGCGCGCCGCCCTCGCTCGTGCGCCGATAGAACGCGCCCGTTTCGAGCTGCACACGACCCTTGGCGACCGGGTTCGCGCTGTTGGTCGTGTCCGGACGATCGGGATCGATGACGTCGTCGTTGGCCCCGCATGCCGGCGCGGCTGCGAGCGCGACGAGGGCGACGGCGGCGAGCGCGCGCCTCAGGACATCGTCCCCGTGTAGCGGGCCTTCAGCGCCTCCCACAGCGCGGTCTTTTCCCAGCGTGGCGCGCGCACGTGCCGCTGGTCGTCGTCGAGCCACGGGTTCGGGAAGAACACCGTGATCATCTGCTCGCCGCGTCCGTTCCAGAGCCTGAGGCCCCACGAGCCCGGCACGCACGAACCGCCGTCGGTGCGGAAGAACGCGGCGCGCGCCACGCGCCGCAGCACCGCCTGCTCGGCCGTGGACGCGCCGCGGTGGTCGCCGACACAGAGATGGAAGTGCCAAGCGCCGACGTCGACCGTGAGGTAGCCGTCGAGCATCGAGACGGCCGGCTTGGCGGTGAAGCGGATCTCGTATGCGGCGCCCTCGATCACCGGGCCGGCATAGATCTCGGCCCAGTGCTCGGTGAAGACCTCCGTCAGCAGGCGCTCGACGACGTCGCCCCCAACCGAGATCTCGTCGTATTCGGTGACACTGTCGCCGGGCCCGTGCTCCACCGTGCGCGCCGTCATCGCGCGCATGGTAGCGCGGTTTAGCGTCGCGGTCAGCGCAACTCGAAGACCACCGGCATCAGCACGCGCAGTGCGCGCGGCCGGATGTCGGGCGGGAACGGCACGCGTCCGAGGCCGCGCGCCGCCTCCAGCGCGGCCGCGTCGAGCACCGCATGCGACGACGAGCGGACCAGCCGTACGTCGTTCACACGACCGGTCGCCTCGAGGGCGATTTCGAGTTCGACCGTGCCAGTGAGCCCGCGCCGGCGCGCCGCCGCCGGATACTCGAGCGCCTCGTGCAATCGCCGCCGCAGGGCGGCAAGATACGGGCCGTAGCCACCGAGCCCGGCGTCGCCGGGAATCGCGAGCGCAAGCGGACCGTCGCCCGGCGCGCCGCCACCGGGCGTGGAGGCGCCGGCCGCCGTCGCGCCGTTGTCTCCGCGTGAGCCATTGCTGCTCGCGCTGCGTCCGCCGTGCAAGGCGCCGGTATCACCGAGCGACGACGTCGGGTCCGGCGGCGCCGCTCGCGCGTGTGCACCCGGCGCGGGAGTCGGTCCGGCGTCCGGGTGGACCGACGCTGACGTGTTCGTGGGCGTCACCGAGGTCGCCGGCGGTGGCGCGGGCGCGACGGCTGGTGGCGGCGTCGATCGCTCGGCGTCGTCACGAGCGACGGCGGTCGGTGGCGCGGCGGCGACGAGCGGCGCTGGCGATGCGGATGGCGGTGACGCGGTCGCGGTTTGCGGCTCGGCGCTTGCCGGCGGTGCCGCGAGAGCCCATGGCGCCGCAGCGCTCGTCGGCGGCGCCGACGTCACCGGCGGCGTGGCGGTCACCGGCGGCGTGGCGGTCACCGGCGGCGCCGCGAGCTCGCGAACCGCCGCGGCGCCGGCCCCGCGCGATGCCGCGCGAGTATCGCGGGCGAGGCCGGAAGCCGGCGCCGATCGTCCCGGCGAGCGATGTGGCTGCGGCGCTGCCGGCCGCGCGCGGTTACCGGCCCGCAGAGACTCCGAGCGCTCTGGCGCGTCGGATTCGATCAGCCGCATGTCGATGAAGAGCGCCGGCTCTGCGAAATCGCGCGCGAGCCACACGGCGGCGCCGAACGCCGCGTGAATCGCGAGCGAGACCGGCAGCCAGCGCGCCGCCGTGATCACGCCGACGCACCTCCCTGCACCGCATGGTGATCGGCGATCCAGCGCCGCACGCCGGTCTCCAGCGCGACGCGCGTTGCAGACGCCGCCGCCCAGCCGAGCGCGGTGAGCGGTCCTCCGTACCGACAGCGCGGGCCGCGCGCTGTCGCGGCCACGACGATGGCGTCCGACGAGGTGCCGGTGGCGGGACGGCCGTCGTCACAGCGCACGCCCGCCGTGCGAAGGACGTCGGTTTTCACCTCGGTCAGCGTCATGACCAGATTGACGAGCGCCGCGGGCTCGGGGTCGGCGTCCAGCACGGCGATCGTATTGATCGTCGCGGGCAGCGGCTCGGCGCGCGGGCTCAGACCGGCCGCGCTCGGATTGCTGAGACCGACGGTGGCGACGACGAGCGCACGCACGTCGTCGGCCTCCGCGGTCGCCATCTCCGCTCGCTCCGTCCACGCGCCGGTCAGGAGACCAACCCACGGCGCCGGAACGCCGAGGCGGCGGGCGGCGTCGGCCACCGCCCCCGCCGCGTCGGCGCAAAGGAAGTTCTTCGGCACGTGCACGTTGAGGACGCTGCGCGCGCGGGCGAACCCGCCGCCGACGACGGCCGACGAGAGCACGATGAGCTCGCGCTCGGCGGTCACGACGACGGCCTCCGGCCCCACCCGCGTTGCGACGCCCTCGAGACTCACTCGAACGCCACCCGCACGCCGCCGATCCCGGTGATCCCGAGCGCCGGGAACCCGCGCACCTCCTGATACGACTCGTTGGCGACGTTCTGAATCCGCGCCGTGAGGTCGACGTATTTCACGTGGCCCCACCGCTCGAGCATCCGATAACTACCGCCGAGATCCAGCCGCGTGTAGCCGCTGGCGTAGATGTTGCCGAGGCTCTCCCACTGGCGAGTGACGATGTGCAACTCGGTCCACAGCGAGAGCGGCTTTATCGGCTGCCACGCGACCCGGGCATTCCAGCGATGCCGCGGCTCCCGCGGCAGCCACGTGTGGGCGTCCATGTCCTTGGTCTCCGTGTACGTGTAGTTCACGCCGACCCGGAGGTTGTCCAGCAAATCGGCCTCGCTCGTGAACTCGAGACCTTCGCTGCGAGCCCGACCGATGTTCGCCGTCGCGACGAATGGCGGAACCGCCAGGGGCACGCAGCACCTGATCAGGTTGGTGAAGGAGTTCTTGAAGACGGTGGCGTCGAGGCGGATGCGATTGCCCCAGAGCTTCTGCTCGATGCCGGCGTCCCACGAGAAGCTCTCCTCGGGCTGCAGCGCCGGATTCGAGAACCCCGGGAAGAACAAATCGTTGAACGTCGGCGCGCGGAAGCCGGAGCCGGCGCCGCCGTGAATCCGCGTGCCCGTCTCCTTGATCAGGAACGACAGCGAGCCGCGCTCGGTCACGGACCTGCCGAAGACGTCGTTGTCCTCGACGCGCACGCCGGCGGCCATGAACAGGCGATCGAAGAATCGGAACTGCTGCTGAAAGAGACCGGAGACCGTCTCCGTTTTCGGGCCGAAGCCGTTCGTGCCCTGCACGTCGGCGGACTCCCACCGGTACTCGACGCCGAACGTGCTCGTCGACCACGAGCCGACGTGGAAATGATTGAGCCACTCCACCTCGCGCCGCTCGACCTTGAAGAGCCCGGAAAAGTCGCAGGGCGGCCCAAAGGTGATCGGCGGGCACGGGAACGGGTCCGGCGGATCGATGAACTTCTGCCGGTTCCAGTACCGCCCGACGCGCATGTCGCTCTCCCACCACGAGACGGGCCGGGTGTGCGCGGCGAGATTGATGATCAGTGTCTCCGTCTCCTGCCGCGTGTTCGGGTCGATCGTTGGCACGATCGGCTGCGGATTCGCGACGAATTCGATCGGCACGCCCGTGTCCGTCTTGTTCCAGCGGAGCGCCATCCAGACGTCGGTGTTGCCCGGCAACGCCAGGCCCACGCGCGTGTTGAACGAGTCCTGATTTACGCCGTCGTTGATCGTCTGGCCGTTCGACTCGAAGTGACCGAAGGCGAACGCGTAATCGAAGATGCCCTGGGAGCCCGAAAAACCTGTCCCCGACCGCAGCGTGTCGTAGTTGCCGACCTCCTGCGTGCCCCACAGGCTGAACGGGCCCTTGCCTCGGCGCGTGATGACGTTGACCACGCCGCCGATCGCGTCCGCGCCGTAGAGCGTCGATTGCGGACCGCGAATGATCTCGATGCGCTCGATCAGCTCGGGCGAGAGGTCGGAGAGATCGACCTGACCGAGCGTGGGACTCTTCACGCGCATGCCATCGACGAGCACCTGCACCTGATTGGGGTTGGCGCCGCGGATCGAGATCGCGGTCGTCTTGCCGAAGCTCCCGGAGCGTCGGATCTCGACACCCGGCACACCACGGAGCGCCTCGTCCACCGTCGGATAACGCCGGGTGTCGATGTCGTCACCGGGAATCACCGTCACCGACGCGCCGAGCTGCTCGGCCGGCGTCTCGAGCCGCGTCGCCGTCACCACCACGGGCTCGGCCTGCTTGACCTCTTGCGCTGCGACGATGTTCGTCACGAGCGCGAGCGCCAGGACCATCATCGCTGTCCGGACCATGCGCCACTCCTTTTCTGCGAAAGGGTTGAACGACCCGCTCCGGGCAGGTTTCCTGACTCGTGGATCGACGCGACCGCCCATGCCTTCCCATCGCGTGTTGCAGCTCGCGACAGTGGCTCCCGCGTAACTTTGGGACCTGGACGGCGCTCCCCACTCACAGTGGCGCGACCGTGCCGGCATCTCACCGGCTTCCCTCGCACCCGGAGCGCGTGAGCACGAACGACTTGCCTCTCACCCCCTGTCGTACGCGAGCTGCACGACCGGGCGGCCGCTCGCGCTCTTGTCGACGATGACCCGACAACCGAACACGTCCTCGAGCAGCCCCTGCTCCAGCACGTCGATGGGCGCGCCCGCTCGCGCGATCTCGCCGGCGCGTAGCAGCAGCAGACGATCGCAGAGCTCGGCCGCCAGGTTGAGATCGTGCGAGACGAGCAGGATCGTCATGCCGCTCTCGCGATTCAACCGCCTCAGCAGCGCTGCCGTCTCGGCCTGATAGCGCAGATCGAGGTGCGCGGTGGGCTCGTCGAGAACGAGCAGGCGTGGCTCCTGCGCCAGCGCGCGCGCCAGCAGCGCACGCTGACGCTCGCCACCGGAGAGCTGATCGAGCGGCAAGGCGCCCAGTGCGAGCGTCTCGGTGGCGAGCATGGCCGCGCGCGCCGCCGCCACGTCGGCGGCGTCCTCGAAGAAGCGGCGCGGGGCGTGGGGATAGCGTCCCATCAGCACCAGCTGCGCGACCGTGAACGGAAACGGCCGTGGAGCGTCCTGCGGCACCACCGCGATCGCGCGCGCCAGCTCCCACGGCGGCAGCGCCTCGAGCGGCCGGCCGTCGAGGCGGATCTCGCCGCGCTGCGGCCGCACCACGCGCGTGAGCAGGCGCAGGAGCGACGTCTTGCCGGCGCTGTTGGGACCGATGACGCCGAAGATCTCGCCCCGCTCGATCGCGAACGAGAGCCCGGGGAACGCGAACGCGCGCGCGCGACGTTCGGCCGGACGCGCATAGGCGAAGGCCACGTCGCGGAACTCGATCAGCGCGCTCATGCCGGGCGACTCCGCGTGCGCAGCACCCACACGAAGAACGGCGCGCCGCAGAACGCGGTGATGACGCCGACGGAAAGCTCCGCGGGCGCTACGACATTGCGGGCCAGCGTGTCGGCGGCGAGCAGGAACGCGCCGCCGGCGAGCGCCGACGTCGGCACGAGCAGCCGGTTGTCGTGGCCCACCAGACCTCGCAGCACGTGCGGCACGATCAGCCCGACGAAGCCGATCGGTCCCGTGAACGCGACGACGGTGCCCGTGAGCAGCGCGGCCGCTATGAACACCTGCCGCTTGAGCCGCTCGGCGTCCACGCCCAGCTGGCTCGCCGCCTCCTCACCCAGCGCCAGGAGATTCAGCTCGCGCGCGCGGGTCAGAATGAGCCACATGCCACCAGCCGCGAGCGCCGCGAACAGCGCCAGCGACGCGGCGGGGATCGGCGCCAGGTTACCGAGCAGCCAGTGGATCACGCCGCTGAGGCGGTTGAAGTCCACGAGCGAGATGATCACGGTGATCGCGGCCGAGAAGAAGATGCCGACGATGACGCCGGCCAGGAGCAGCGTCTGCACCGCGAGCCCGCCCGGCGCGGTGGCGACGAGGTACACGACCGACGCCGCGAGCAGCGCGCCGGCGAACGCGAACACCGCGACGCCGAGCGCGGCCACGACGCCGGCCTGCAGGCCGAGGATCTGCGCGAGCACCACCCCGAAGGCGGCGCCGCTCGACACGCCGAGCACCGAGGGCTCGGCGAGCGGGTTGCGCGTCAACGCCTGGAAGCCGACGCCGGCCACGGCGAGCGCGCCGCCGGCGAGCACCGCCACGGCGACGCGCGGTAGTCGAAGGCTCAGCGTCACGATCGCCTCCACCGACGACGCCTCGGCGCGACCGGCGAGCGCGCGCGCGACCGCCGCCGGCGAGAGCCCGGCGCTGCCGACGAACAGCGCGGCCACGCCGAGCGCGAGCAGCACGACGGCGAGCGCGGCCAGCACGCTGACGAGACGCCGGGCGTCGTTCACTTGAAGGCCTCGGGATGGATCATGCGCGCCAGGATCTCCAGCCCCTCGGGCACGCGCGGCCCATAGCGGTGCAGGATCGACAGATCGACGGAGTAGAGGCGCCCCGCCCGGATCGCGGGCACGCTCGTCAGCGTCTGCCACTTCTCGGGCGCGGCGCGGCCTGCGGTCGACGCGCCGCTGGAATGATCGGCCAGCACGATCACCTCGGGCGCGCGCGCGACCGCCGCCTCGATGCTGAAGCGCACGTAGCTCACCGGCTCGGCCGCGGTGATCGAATGGCCTCCCGCCAGCTCGATCATCTCCGTCAGATGGGAGTCACGACCCGGCACGAGCAGCGGATCCGGCCAGAGCACGTAGAGCACGCGCGGCGCCGGCAGCCCGCTCACGCGCTCGCGGACGGCCTCGATGCGTCGCCGGATGCCGCCGACGAGCGGCGCGACCGCGTCGGTCCGCCCGGTGAGCTCGCCGACACGCGTGATGAGCTCGTACATCTCGGCGACACGACGCGCGTGGACGACGTAGACGGGAATACCGAGCCGCCGCAGCTGCAGGAACGTCTCTTCGCGATTGCCCTCGTCGGTGCCCACAACGAGGTCGGGCTTGAGCGCGACGATGGCCTCGAGACTCGGATTGATCATGCCACCCACGCGCGGCTTGGCGCGCGCGGCGGGCGGCCAGTCGCAGAAGTCGCTCACCCCGACGAGGCGCGCCTCGCCGCCGAGCGCGAAGGCGGTCTCGGTCACGCTCGGCACGAGGGAGACGATGCGCGCCGGCGGCGCCGCCAGACTCACGTCGCGGCCGAGCATGTCGCGCACCACGAGCGCGTGCGCCGGCGACGCCAGCAGGAAGATGGCGAGCACGGCGGCGGCGCGGATCACGCGGTCACCACGCTGAGCGGACGGCGCGCGAGGCGGCCGAGCGCGTCGAGGTCGAGCGCGGCCGCCACGCGATCGGCCAGCCGATCGTAGCGATCGCCGAGCGCGTCGGTGCCCCAGCGCGGATCGGGGGCGACGCCGCGACGCGCGGCCGCCGCGGTCAGCAGCGCGCGCCGAAGCGGGCCGCTCGAAAAGCAGCCGTGCAGATAGGTGCCGAGCACGCCGCCGGTGCGTCTGCCGTCGACGGCGGCCGGCGCGTCGCCCACGCGCTCGCCGAGCGCAAACACCGGCGCGCCGCCGCGAACGACCGTCTCTCCGCAATGGATCTCGTAGGCGTCGACGTCGGCGCCGGCCGCGGCATCGAGCGGGCCGCCGGGGAGGACACGGCCGCGCACGCGCCTCGTGGTCTTCGTCCGAGCGAACGTCGTGACGACGGGCAACAGTCCGAGCCCGCGCGCGCTGGCGACGTCCGACTCCACATGATCGGGGTCGTCGAGACGCTCGCCGAGCATCTGGTAGCCGCCGCAGATGCCGATGACGATGCGGCCGTCACGGGCGGCGCTTGCGATCGCGCCGTCGAGGCGACGGTCGCGAAGCCACGCGAGGTCCGCGACGGTTGTCTTGCTCCCCGGCAAGACGACGACGTCGGCGTCGGCGAGCGTCTCCGGGCGACTGGCAAAGCGCACGGCGACGCCCGGCTCGGCTGCCAGCGGCTCGAGGTCGTCGAAGTTAGCGATGCGCGGCAGCCGCGGCACCGCCACCACGACGCGCGGCTCGCCGATGTCACGCGCGATGCCGTCGAGACCGAGCGAATCCTCTTCGGGGAGTGGCGCCTCACCGAGGTGAGGCACCACGCCGAGTATCGGCACGCCGGTTCGCGCGCTGAGCAGATCGAGGCCCGGATCCAGCACGCTCGGGTCACCGCGAAAGCGATTGATGATGAGCCCGGCGACGCGCGCGCGGTCCTCGGCAGCCAGCAACGCGAGCGTGCCGATGAGCGCCGCGAACACGCCGCCACGGTCGATGTCGCCGACCAGCAGCACGGGCGCCTCTGCCAGCGCCGCCACACGCATATTGGCGAGGTCGACGACGAGATTGATCTCGGCCGGGCTGCCGGCGCCCTCGATGACGACGAGGTCGTGCGCCGCGCGCAGCCGTCCGAGGCTGTCGGCGATCACGCTCCACAGCACCGGCGCGAGCGCGCTGTACTCGCGCCACCGTAGGCTGCCCACCGCGCGACCTCGCACGACGATCTGTGAGCGGTCGTCGGCCTCCGGCTTTACCAGGATTGGGTTCATGTCCAGCGTCGGCTCCACGCCCGCGGCGGCCGCCTGAACGGCCTGCGCGCGGCCGATCTCGCCGCCGTCGGCCGTGACGGCGGCGTTGAGCGACATGTTCTGCGCCTTGAACGGCGCCACGCGGTAGCCCGCCCGCGCGAAGATCCGACACAGGGCGGCGACGAGGAGACTCTTGCCGACACCGGAGGCGGTGCCCTGCACCATCAGGCACGGCGCCGCCGTCATCGCCGCGCCTTCGCGCAGGCGTCGACGAAGCTCTCCGCGAGAGCGGGATTCGACGCGAAATGCAGGTGCATGTAGCTCAGCAGGGCGCGACCGACGACGTAGCCCTCGGCCCGCGAGGCGCCACCGTGCGCGGCCACCGTATATGCGCGGGGTACCGTCGTCGGCACCGCGGTCAGCGTCGAGAAGTGGAACTCATGGCCGCGCGCGCGCGTGCCTGTGGGTCCCAGCAGCGTCGGCAACGTCAGTGTCACGTCCACGTAGCCGAGTGACATGCGCAGCGGCCGCATCGTCACGTGACCCGGCAGCACGCCGACCATCTCGTGCGTACGACCGTGGGCATCTTCGAGCGACTCCGCCAGGTACATGAGGCCGCCGCACTCCGCGTAGACGGGACGACCCTCGTCGAGCACGAGGCGCCGCACGCTCTTTCGGCAGCCCGCGTTGTCCGCGAGTCGCTCGGCGTGGAGCTCGGGATAGCCGCCGCCGAAATAGAGGCCGTCGACGTCCGGCGGCTCGGCGTCGGACAGGGGGCTCCACTCGACCAGCGCCGCGCCCATCGCGCGCAGCAGGTCGAGGTTCTCGGCGTAGTAAAACTGGAACGCCGGATCACGCGCGATCCCGATCGTCACCCGGGGGCGGACCACGACGCGCGGCGGCACGTCGAATGCGCGCGACGGGGCGAGCGCCAGCAGATGATCGAGCTCCAAACCCCGCTCGACGGCATTGGCCATCCGCTCGAGGCGGGCGCGATCGAGCAGGCCTTCGGCGGCGGTCGCGAGGCCGAGATAGCGCTCCGGCATCGCCCAGCACGTGTCCTCGCGAGCGACGCCGCCGAGGGGGACGGCGCGGCACGTCGCGCGGATCGCCTCCATCACCGAGCGTGCGTGTGCCTCGCCACCAACGCGGTTGAGGATGGTGGCGGCGACATTCAGGGCAGGATCGAAGCGTTCGAAGCCCAGCACCGTCGCCGCGGCGCTGCGCGCCTGGGCGGAGGCGTCGACGACGAGGACGACCGGCGCGCCGAGCCACTTGGCGATCTCCGCGGTCGATCCGGTGTCGTTGCTGGTGTCGGCGCCATCGAAGCAGCCCATGACTCCCTCGACGATCGCGACGTCGGCGTCCGCCGCGTGACGCGCGACGGTGGCCATGACGGTCTCGCGACCGCACATCCAACCGTCGAGGTTGTACGAGGGCCGGCCGCTGGCCACCGCGTGCAGACCCGCGTCGATGAAGTCGGGCCCGACCTTGAACGGCTGCACGACGAGCCCGCGGCGCCTGAGCGCAGCCAACAGCCCAAGCGTGATCGACGTCTTGCCGACGCCGCTCGCGGTACCGGCGACGACGAGGACGCGCGTCACGCCGGACCATCCACGCCGGCGGATTTGAACGTGGCCATCTCCGTGTAGAGCCGCGCGGCCGCGCGCGCGAGGTGCACGAACAGCGCGGCGCCCGTTCCCTCGCCGAGCCGCAGACCGAGGTCGAGATAGGGCACGAGCTTGAGATGCGCGAGTGCGCGGGCGTGACCGGGCTCCGCCGAGCGATGCGAGGCGAACATCGCATGAACCGAGGCCGGAGCGATCGTGGCCGCCACCAGCGCCGCCGCGCCCGCGATGAAGCCGTCGAGAGCCACCGGCACCCGGCGCGCGGCGCCGCCCAGGATGACGCCGACCAGGCCGCCGATCTCGAAGCCACCGACCTTCGCCAGCACGTCGACGCCGTCGTGGGGGTCGGGCCGATTCAGCGCGAGGGCGCGCTGCACGGCGTCGACCTTGCGCCGCCAGCCGTCGTCATCCACGCCGGTGCCGCGTCCGGTAACAGCCTCGGGGTCCGCGCCCGTGATCGCCGCGGTGATCGCGCTCGCCGCCGTCGTGTTGCCGATGCCCATCTCACCGGTCGCGACCAGATCGGCGCCCGCATCGATCGCGCTCGAGACCAGCCGCGCACCGCGCTCGATCGCGGCCTCCGCCTGCGCGTGCGTCATGGCGGGACCGCGCGTCATGTTCGCGGTGCCGGCGGCGAGCGGACAGCG
>Ga0066652_100000962_pt1 | contig 14348 bp, 10 predicted proteins | sample GraSoiAngelo_101_FD_71413 | JGI IMG/M metagenome (GOLD analysis project Ga0066652, IMG submission 71413) | Grasslands soil microbial communities from the Angelo Coastal Reserve, California, USA - 14_0903_02_30cm | ecosystem: Environmental > Terrestrial > Soil > Grasslands | place: USA...
TGCGGACTTCGTCGCCGCCGCCGTTGCCGAAGATCGAGCCGATGAAGGCGAACCCCGCGAACGCGTCGACACGCGTCCAGGGCTTGGGCCGGCTCGCGGCGGGGATGTTCTTGCGCTGGTAGGTGTTGATCCCGGTGAGCCAGGCGTCGACGTCGGCCAGGACCTGGCGCCCCTTCTTCGTCCTCGTGAGCACGCTCGCCTGACGGGCGACGAAGTGATCTGCCGCCGCGCTGGGGATGAACGTCTGCAGCGAGGTGACGAGGCCGAACGCGTTGATGCCGGGCACGTCGAGCGCGGCCACGCGCGCCGGCCCGCGCCCTATCTGCATCAGCAGTCCGCGGTCCTCGGCGGCCATCCAACCTGAGCCGAACATCACGTCGGCGCGGGTACGCCCGAACACGTGCGCGACGTCGAACCTGTCGCGCTGGATCCGCAGGCCACGGCGTCCGGTGCGCTCCGTCCGCTTGACGCGGCCCTGGACGCCGAAGCGCTCCGACTTGAAGTAGCGCCGCAGATCGGCGGCCGACACGTTGCCCGAGAGCGGCGTGAGCGCGTCGTACAACCTCGTCTGATCGGTGGAATTGGCGTTGGGCGGAAGGCCACCGGTCTCGCCGGGTGCCAGCACGTTGTACGCCTGACTGGTGAAGTCGGTCCGGGCTGACGCGGACGCGGGCACTGCGGCCAGCGCAATGACGCACGCGGCGACGGTCGGGCGAGCGCGACGACCCATGCGACTACCTCCGGGTTGGAGGCGCCTCCCCGGCGAGGACCGTAGCAAAGGTCGGTCGCCGGTCCCTTGCCCGGCGGGGGGAACAGGTCCGGCTAGGGGTCGCCCGGCCCCGAGAAGAACTCGTCGGAGACGGTGACCGTACCCGCGGTCTGGGCCTCGAGTTCGAGGAAGTGCGCATCGGTGATCGTGGCCTGGTCCTCCGGCTCGAGCTCGAACTCAGGCTCCCCCATCAAGTGCCGATCCACCATGCGGGCGCACTTCCGGCCTTCGGCGATCGCCGTGACCACGAGCGACTGCCCGACGCGCGCATCACCGCAGGCGAACACGCCCTGGGCCGACGTCTCGTACACCGACGCCTTCACGTTGCCGCGAGCGTCGAGATCCACGCCGAGCTGATCGACGAGCCCCGCGTGCTCGGGATGGGAGAAGCCGATCGCGATCAGCACGAGGTCGGCCGGCATCTCGTTCTCGGTCCCGGGCACGGGGCGAAGATCGCGCGAGCTGGTCCCCTCGACCGCCCGCGCCCGCGCCCGCGTCACGCGGCCCTCCTCTCCGCACAGCTCGATCACCTCCGCGTTCCACTCGCGCTGGCCGCCCTCGTCGAGTGCGTAGGTGGTGAGCGTGCGCTTTGGCGGCAGCGGCCACGGCGTGTTGTCGGGCCGGCCGGAGGGCGGCAGCTCCGGATACACGTCGAGCATGCGCACGTCCACCGCGCCCTCGCGGATCGCATTGGAGATGCAGTCCATGCCGGTGTCGCCGCCGCCCACCACGACGACGTGCTTGCCCTCGGCGACGATCGGGCGCTCGGGCTGGGGGCTCGGCCGGCCCTCGAGCGCCGCGACGTGCCGGTTGCGCTGGTAGAGGTAATCCATCGCGAAGTGCACGCCCTCGAGCTCGCGGCCCGGCACCTCGAGGTCGCGGTGCACGCGCGAGCCGATGGCGACCACGACGGCGTCGTGGCGGCTGCGCAGCTCCTCGGCGGTCAGGTCCCGTCCGACGTCGCAGCTGTAGACGAACTCCACGCCCTCCTCGGCCAGGACGTCCACGCGCCGGTCGATGATCCACTTCTCGAGCTTGGCGTCGGGCACACCGAAGCGCAGCAAACCACCCGGCCCCTCGTCGCGCTCGTACACGGTGACGCTGTGGCCGGCGCGGTTGAGCTGGTCGGCCACGGCCAGGCCGGCCGGACCGGACCCGACCACGCCGATGGTCTTGCCGGTCCGCTCGTCCGGTGGCTCGGCCACGACCCATCCCTCGGCCCATGCCCGCTCGATGATCCCGAGCTCGATCTGCTCGATCGTGACGGCGTCGTCGTTGATGTCGAGCACGCAGGCCGACTCGCACGGGGCGGGGCAGATCAAGCCTGTGAACTCGGGAAAGTTGTTCGTGGCGTGCAGCTGCTCGATCGCCTGCTTCCAGTCGCCGCGGTAGACCAGGTCGTTCCAGTCGGGGATGAGGTTGCCGAGCGGACAGCCCTCGTGGCAGAAGGGGACGCCGCAGTCCATGCAGCGGCCGCCCTGGCGCTGCAGCTCGCCGTCAGGCTGGGTGTGGAAGTACTGCTTGTAGTCGCGCACCCGCTCCCGCGGGTCGCGCTTGTCGAAGTCCACGCGGTGGACCTTGATGAAGCCGCCCAGTTCGCCCATCTAACGTGCCCGACCGGCGGAGTGGTCTCCCCTGTATCGCGAAGCGGAGCTGGGAGGGCGGGAGGCCGGCGAAGCCGGCCGGTTAAGGGCGGTGATCATGAGGTGACCTCTGCTGCAAGTTCCGTCAGTGCGCGCTTGTAGTCGCGCGGCATGACCTTGACGAAGCTGGGTAGCGTCTCGTCCCAGTCGCGCAGGACGCGCTCGGCGACCGGCGAGCCGGTGCGCGCCGCGTGCTCCGAGATCAGGCGCCGCAGGTCCTGCGCCTCCCGTTCGTCGATCGTCTCGAACTCGACCAGCTCCATGTTGCAGCGCGCCGGGAAGCGGCCCTCGGCGTCGAGCACGTAGGCGATCCCGCCGCTCATGCCGGCCGCGAAGTTGCGCCCGGTCGGGCCGAGGACGACCACGCGTCCACCGGTCATGTACTCGCAGCCGTGGTCGCCGACGCCCTCGACGACCGTCTCGACGCCGGAGTTGCGAACGGCGAAGCGCTCGCCGGCGAGACCGCGGAAGAAGGCGCGACCGCTGGTGGCCCCGTACAGCAGCGTGTTGCCGACGATGACGTTGTCCTCGGCCCGATAGCCGTGCCCGTCCGGCGGGCGGACGGCGAGCACGCCGCCGGACATGCCCTTGCCGGTGTAATCGTTGGCATCGCCGTACAGGGTGAAGGTGATGCCGGGCGCGAGCCACGCGCCGAAGGACTGACCGGCCGAGCCGCGGAAGTCGATCTCGATCGCCGTGCCCGTCGGCAGCCCGCCCGGACCGAAGCGGGAGGTGACCTCGCTGGAGAGCAGCCCGCCCACCGTCCGGTTCACATTCGACAGGCGCCGCTGGAAGCGCACCGTCTCACCCCGCTCGAGCGCGGGCCGGGCCGCCTCGATCAGCTCCCAGTCCAGGGCGTCGTCGAGCACGGCCGGAGGAGGCTCGGTGCGCCGGCGCGTCGCACCCGCCGGAAGCTCGGGCACCTGCAAGATCTTGGAGAGGTCGACCCCGCGGGCCTTCCAGTGCTCGATCGCCTCGTCGGGCACCAGCAGGTCGGCGCGGCCGATCAGCTCGTCGATCGTCCGCACTCCCAGCGCCGCCATGTGCGCGCGCGTCTCCTCTGCCACGAGGAACAGGTAGTTGACGACGTGCTCCGGGGTGCCGCGGAAGCGCTCACGCAGCACGGGGTCCTGCGTGGCGATTCCCACCGGACAGGTGTTGAGGTGGCAGACGCGCATCATGATGCAGCCGGTCGCGATCAGCGGAGCCGTCGAGAAGCCGAACTCGTCGGCGCCGAGCATCGCGCCGATCACCACGTCGCGGCCGGTGCGCATCTGGCCGTCGACCTCCACGGTGATGCGCGAGCGCAGGTCGTTGGCCAGCAGCGTCTGCTGGGTCTCGGCCAGTCCGATCTCCCACGGGACGCCGGCCGACTGGATCGAGGACTGCGGTGAGGCGCCGGTACCCCCGTCGTGGCCGGCGATCGTGACGTGGTCGGCGTTCGCCTTGGCCACGCCGGCGGCGACCGTGCCCACGCCGACCTCGGACACGAGCTTGACCGACACCCGCGCGCGGGGATTGGCGCAGCGCAGGTCGTAGATGAGCTGCTTGAGGTCCTCGATCGAGTAGATGTCGTGGTGCGGGGGCGGAGAGATCAGCCCCACGCCCGGCGTGGAGTGGCGCAGGTTGGCGATGTAGCGATCGACCTTGTGGCCCGGCAGCTGGCCGCCTTCGCCGGGCTTCGCGCCCTGCGCGACCTTGATCTGGAGCTGGTCGGCGTTGACGAGGTAGTTGATCGTCACCCCGAAACGGCCCGAGGCCACCTGCTTGATCCCCGAGCGGCGCAGGTCGCCGTTCGCGTCGGGACGGTAGCGGCGTTCGTCCTCACCCCCCTCGCCGGTGTTCGACTGGGCGCCGATCCGGTTCATCGCGATCGCCAGCGTCTCGTGGGACTCGGGCGAGAGGGCGCCGAGGCTCATACCGCCGGTCGAGAAGCGCTTGACGATCTCGGCGGCCGGTTCGACCTCCTCGAGCGGAACTGGCTCGAGGTCCGCGCGGAAGCGCAGGAGACCCCGGAGCATCCCGTGGCGCGCGTTCTCCTCGTTCACGAGTGCGGCGAACCGGCCGTAGGTCTCGCGCGCGTCTTCCGAATCGCCGTTCGTGCGCACCGAGTGCTGCAGGAGCGCGATCGTCTCGGGGTCCCACATCCGGCGCTCGCCGTCCCGGCGCCACTGGTACAGGCCGCCGACCGGCAGCAGCTCGCCCTCGGGCTCCGGATACGCACGCGCGTGGCGGGCCAGGGCCTCGGTCGCCAGCACGCCGACGCCGATGCCGCCGATTCGCGACGTGGTGCCGGTGAAGTAACGCTCCACCAGGGCGGGGTCCAGCCCCACGGCCTCGAAGATCTGCGCGCCGCAGTAGGACTGGATCGTGGAGATGCCCATCTTGGACATGACCTTGAGCAGGCCCTTGCCGATCGCCTTGATCACGTTGCGCTCGGCGTCGTCGATCGAGAGACCCTCGGGCAGCTCTCCGTGACGGTGCAGGTCACCGAGTCCCTCGAGCATCACGTACGGGTTGACCGCGGCAGCGCCGTAGCCGATCAGGCAGGCCATGTGATGGATCTCACGCGGCTCGCCGGACTCGATCACCAGCCCGGCGCGCAGGCGCGTGCCCTCGCGCACGAGGTGGTGGTGCACGGCCGCCACGGCCAGCAGCGAGGGGATCGGGGCGCGCCCGGGGCCCACCCGGCGGTCGGACAGGACGATGACGGCGGCGCCGCGCTCGCCGACGCACTTCGACGCCTCCGTGCACACGCGCTGGAGGGCGCCGGCCATGCCGGGCGCGCCCTCCATGACCGGCCAGGTGATGTCGATGGTTTCGGCCGGGAACACATCACCGGGCACGTGGCGCAGCTTCTCCAGCTCGGCGTTGGTGAGGATGGGCTGGCGCATCACGAGCTGGCGCGCGTGCTCCGGCGTCTCCTCGAACAGGTTGCGCTCGGCGCCGACGCCGGAAGCCAGGCTCATCACGATCGACTCGCGGATCGGGTCGATCGCGGGGTTTGTGACCTGCGCGAAGAGCTGCTTGAAGTACGAGAACAGCGACGGGCTCTTGTCCGACAGGACCGCGAGGGCGAGGTCGTTGCCCATCGAGCCGGTCGGCTCCGCCCCGGTCTGTGCCATTGGCGCAAGCAGCACGCGCAGGTCCTCCTGGCTGTAGCCGAACACGAGCTGGCGACGGTGCAGCGGCTCGGTGCGAGGGATCGTCGGCTCGGCGCGCGGGAGTTCGTCGAAGTGGACGGCCTGCTGCGTGTACCACTCACCGTAGGGACGTCGGGTGGACACGGTCCGCTTGATCTCCGTGTCCTCGACGATGCGGCCCTGCTCGAGGTCGACGAGGAACAGGTTGCCCGGCTGCAGGCGGCCCTTGCGCAGGATCGTCTCCTCCGGCATCGGCAGGACGCCGCTCTCGGATGCGAGTACGACGTAGCCATCCGAGGTCTCCACCCAGCGGCCGGGACGTAGCCCGTTGCGGTCCAGCGTCGCCCCGACGACGCGCCCGTCGGTGAAGGCGACCGCGGCCGGTCCGTCCCACGGCTCCATCAGGCAGGAGTGATAGGCGTAGAAACCGCGCAGCTCCTCCGGCATGTCATCGCGGTCCTCCCACGCCTCGGGGATCATCATCATCATCGCGTGGGGGACCGAGCGCCCGGACAGGGTGAGCAGTTCGAGCACGTTGTCGAAGGTCGCGGAGTCCGACCCGCCCGGGCGGATGCTCGGGAGCACCTTCGGCAGGTCGTCGCCCCAGAGCTCCGACGCGAGCTGCTTCTCGCGCGCCCGCATCCAGTTCCGGTTGCCCATCAGCGTGTTGATCTCGCCGTTGTGGGCGATCATCCGGTACGGATGCGCGAGCTCCCAGCTCGGGAACGTGTTCGTGGAGAAGCGCGAGTGCCCGAGCGCGACCTGCGACGCGCAGCGCGGATCGGCTAGGTCGGGGTAGAAGTGCCGCAGCTGCAGGCTGGTGAGCATGCCCTTGTAGACGATCGTGCGCGACGAGCACGACGGCACGACGAGGTCCGGGCCGCCGTGCCGCTCGGCAGCGCGCCGGATCACATACAGCTTGCGCTCGAAGGCGTCTTGGTCGGAGGCCAGCGGGCCCTCGGCCCCGATGAACAGCTGACGTATCCGGGGCATCGAGCCGCGCGCCGTGCGGCCGCAGTGCTCGGGGGAGATCGGCACGTCGCGCCAGCCGAGCACGTGCTGGCCCTCGCCGTGCACGGCCTCCTCCCAGGTGCGCTCCAGCTCCTCGCGCCGCGCGTCCTCCGGGGGGAAGAAGACCACCGCGACGCCGTAGGCACCGAGGGGGGGCAGCTCGAAGGGGACCGCGGCGCGCAGCAGCGCGTCGGGGATGCCGAGGAGCAGGCCCGCCCCGTCGCCTGTCTCGGGGTCCGCGCCGGTCGCGCCCCGGTGGAAGAGATGCTCGATCGCCAGCAGGCCGCGGTCCACCACGTCGTGGGTCGGCTCGCGATCAAGGCGCGCGACGAAGGCCACGCCGCAGGCATCGTGCTCGAAAGCGGGGTCGTAGAGGCCGGCGGCCGTTGACGGCTGGGCGATGGCGTTCATGGCTTGGGCGCTCCCGCAGGCAGCGTCGCGAGCACGTAAGAGGACGGAAAATGCTACCAGCGGAACCGCCCGGCGCCACAGGGATGGCCGACGTTTTGGCCTGTCACAAACGGACGCGAGCGGAGACCTAGAATTGGCACAGATTTCCGGACACCGAGAGGAATGAATGGACACCAAGGAGAAGGTCGTCAAGACCGACGAGGAGTGGCGACGCGAGCTGACTCCCGAGCAGTACGACGTACTGCGCCGGCAGGGCACCGAGCGTGCCTTCACCGGGCCCTACTGGGACGCCAAGGAGGACGGGATGTACCGCTGCGCAGGTTGCGGCGCACCGCTGTTCTCCTCGGAGACGAAGTTCGACTCCGGCACGGGCTGGCCGAGCTTCACCGAGCCGGCGATCGCCGAGGCCGTCGAGCTGAAGTCCGACAACGGCCTGTTCATGCGGCGGACCGAGGTCGTGTGCCGGCGCTGCGGCGGTCACCTGGGCCACGTCTTCGACGATGGTCCCGGCCCCACCGGGCAGCGCTACTGCATCAACGGCTGCGCGCTTGACCTCGACCACCGCGCCGAGGACGCCGGCTCCTAGCGGGGCGGGGCCGCTATGGCCCGCCGCTGGGCCGTCCTCCAGCACGTGCCCTTCGAGGGGCCCGGGCTGATCGGGACCGTCGCGCGCGAGCGCGGCATCGACCTCGCCGTGGTCCGGTTGGACCGCGGCGAGGTCCTGCCCGCAGTCAGCGATCTCGACGGCATCGTGGCGATGGGCGGCCCGATGGGCGTTATCGACGGCGCCGTGCACCCATGGCTCGCCGGCGAGCGGGCGCTGCTTGCGATGGGCGTGGCCCGCGGGCTTCCGGTGCTGGGGGTGTGCCTCGGCTCCCAGCAGCTCGCGGCCGCGCTCGGTGGCGAGGTGACCCAGGGACCGGAGCCGGAGGTCGGGCTCGGCCGCGTCGAGCTCACGCCCGAGGGCCGCGCCGACCCGGTGGTGGGGCCGGGCGCCGACGGCGCCGGCGGTCTCCCGGTCGTGCACTGGCACGGCGACACGTTCGGCCTGCCGCCGGGGGCCGTCCGGCTGGCGTCGTCGGCCCGCTACCCCAACCAGGCCTTCCGTGCCGGCCGGCGGGCCTACGGCCTGCAGTTCCACGTGGAGGTGGACCGGGCCCTCGCCGAAGGCTGGAAACTGCACCTCCCGCCTGGCGTGGAGCTCGGCGAGCGCGGGCGCGCCGAGGTGGAACGGGTTGGGAGGTCGTTGCTCGAACGATTCGTCGGTTTGCCGGCCGCGGACCCGCGGTAGCCGTAGAGAACAAGCGATTTCGAAGGAGAGAAACCATGGCACCGCTGAACGGCAAGAAGGTCGCCTTCGTGGCCACCGATGGCGTTGAGCAGATCGAGCTGACCCGGCCCTGGGACGCCGTGGAGGATGCGGGCGGAACGGCCGAGCTGATCTCGATCGAGAGCGGCACAATCCAGGGCTTCAACCATCTCGACAAGGCCGACACCTTCGACGTGGACAAGGCCGCCTCGGAGGCGAACGCCGACGACTACGACGGCCTCATCCTGCCGGGGGGAGTGGCGAACCCGGACCGGTTGCGCACCGACGAGGAGGTGGTGTCCTTCATCCACGCCTTCTTCGAGGCGGGCAAGCCGGTCGCCGTGATCTGCCACGGCCCGTGGACCCTGATCGAGGCGGACGTGGTTCGCGACCGCACCCTGACGTCGTGGCCGTCGTTGAAGACCGACCTGCGCAACGCGGGCGCGTCGTGGGTCGACGAGGAGGTCGTGGTGGACGAGGGCCTCGTGTCGAGCCGCAAGCCGGACGACCTCGATGCGTTCTGCGCGAAGGCGGTCGAGGAGATCGCCGAGGGCGTGCACGAGGGCCAGCGGGAGAGCGTGCAGGCGTAGCCAGCCGCTAGGCCGTCGGCAGGTCCTGCTCGAGCTCGAGCGCCGCGGCGAACAGGTCACCGTGGCGCTCGGCTCGCTCGAGTGCCGCGGCGGCGTCGAAGACCAGCCTGCTCTCGTCGCCGTCGTCGGCCGCGGCCTCGACCTCCTCCCAGCGCAGCGGAGTCGAGACCGTGGGCTGCTCGCGGGCCCGCAGCGAGTAGGCACACACGGTGGTCTTGAAGTCCTCGTTCTGCTGCCAATCCACGTACACCTTGCCGCCGCGCAGCTCGCGCTTCATCTTCGACACGACGAGATCGGGGTGCTCCTTCTCGAGCAGCCGCGCCAGCGAGCGCGCGAATCCCTTCGTGTGGTCGTAGTCCGCGCGCCCGTTGAGGGGCACGTACACCTGCAGACCCTTCGAGCCAGACGTCTTCACGAACGCCTGGAGCCCGAGCGCATCGAGCGAGCCGCGCAGGAGCAGCGCCACGCGCGCGGAATCGATCACGGCGGCGGGGGGGCCGGGGTCGAGGTCGAACACCACGGCGGTGGGGCGCTCGACGTCCGGTGCGCGCGAGAGCAGGACGTGCAGCTCGAGACACGCGAGGTTGGCCAGCCACACCAGCGTCGGGCGGTCCTGGACGAGGCAGAAGTCGATGTCGCGCGGGTCGCGGCGGCGCTCGCCGAAGCGCCCGACGCCCTTCGCCCGGATCGCGGTGGTGGTGACCCAGTCGGGGCGGTGGTCGGGGCACTGCTTCTCGTAGAACCCCTTCGCGCCGGTCCCGTTGGGAAAGCGGTGCAGCGTCAGCGGCCGGTCGGCGAGGTGCGGAAGCATCACCGGCGCGATCCGCGTGTAGTAGTCGATCACCTGCGCCTTGGTGAAGCCGGCCTCCGGGTAGAGGACCTTGTCGAGGTTGGACAGCTCGAGCTGGCGCCCGTCGACCTCGACCGCGACGCGGGCGGGGGCCACCGCCTCGCTACTTCTTGGAGGAGGTCGCCTTCGAGGAGGCCGACTTGGAGGAGCCGGACTTTGCCTTCCGGCCGGTGCCGGACCTCTTCTTGCCGGAGCCGTTGGACGAGGCCTTCGCCGGAGCGCGCTTGCGCGCCGGCTTGCGGGCGCCCTTGCCGTCCTCCTCCTCGCCCTTCGCCGCCTTGATCGAGGCCTCGAGCGCCGCCATCAGGTCGGGCACCGGCTTGGCCTCCTCGGCGGGCGGGGCCGACACCGCGATGTCCTCGCCCTCGGCCTTGCGCTCGATGAGGTCGAGCACGCGCTCGCGGTACTCGTCGCGGTACTTCTCGGGATCGAACTCCGACGTCAGCGAGCCGATGAGCTGCTCCGCCATGTCGAGCTCGCGCTTGCTGGCCTTCGTGGCCTTGTCGGCCTCGGGCAGCTCGTCGAGGCGGTCGACCGGCACCACCTCGTCGTGGAAGAGCATGGTCGACATCGTCAGCACGTCGCCCGCCGGGCGGATCGCGACCAGGCTCTCCTTCGAGCGGATCACGACCTTGGCAACGGCCACCTTGCCGGCCTGCTCCATCGCCTCGAGCAGCAGCCGGTAGGCCTTCTCGGCGCCAGCGCCGGGCACGAGGTAGTAGGGATGGTCGTAGAAGATCGGGTCGATGTCATCCTCTTCGACGAAATCGAGGATGTCGATGGTGCGCGTCTTCTCCGGATCCAGCGCTTCGAGCTCCTCCGGCTCGATCACCACGTAGCGATCGGGCGAGATCTCATAGCCCTTGACGATGCGCTCGTAGGGGACCTCGTCGCCGGTCTGGGCGTCCACGCGCTTTTGCTGGATGCGCGACTGCGTGTCGCTGTTGAGCTGATGGAAACGCACCGACTTGCGCGACACGGCGCTGTAGAGCTTGACCGGCACGTTGACCAGCCCGAACGAGATCGCTCCGCTCCAGATTGCGCGAGGCATACGTAAAGGTTTACCCGAAACCGCGCTGAACCGGCAGTTGCGGGCGACAAATTGCGATTGAACGTCTCGGTTCTCGGTTCTCGGTTCCGAGGGTCCGCCTCTGAGAACCGAGATCTGAGAACTGAGAACTATGCCGCGGCTGCCGCCCGCAACCGAGCGAGGGAGCGGCGGATCAGCCGTGAGATCTGCATCTGCGAGACCCCGATCCGGTCGGCGATCTGCGACTGGGTCAGGTCCTCGACGAAGCGCAGGTGCAGGATCAGGCGGTCGCGATCGGAGAGCGCCTTGACGGCGGGGGCGATCGACGCGCCGTACTCGACCAGGTCGAAGCGCTCGTCGGTCTCACCGATGCCGTCCGCCAGCGTCTCCGCAGTCGGCTCCCCCGGGTTGCCGCGCTCGGAGTCCAGCGACACGGCCTCGTAGGCCTGGCCGGCCTCCATCGCGCCGAGGACGTCCTCCACCGAGCTGTGCGTGTGCTCGGCCACCTCGTCGACCGAGGGCGAGCGACCGAACCGGCCGCCGAGCTCTTTGATCGCGCGATCGACCTGCATCGCGCGCTCCTGCATGCCGCGCGGCACGTGCACCGCCCAGCCGCTGTCGCGGAAGTAGCGCTTGAGCTCGCCGAGGATCGTGGGAACCGCGTAGGAGGAGAACGCGACGCCGCGCGCGTCATCGAAGCGGTCGACGGCCTTGACAAGGCCGATGCTCGCCACCTGCACGAGGTCGTCGAGGGGCTCGGCGGCGCGCTGGTAGCGCCGGGCGAGCTGGCGGGCGAGGGGTAGAAAGCGCTCGATCAGCGCATCGCGCGCCCGCGCGTCGCCGGCGTGCATGCGCGCGAACAGCTCGTCGGTCTGGTGGGCGCGCTCCTGCGCCGCGACGGCGTCGTCGGCCTCGGTCCCGGCCAGGTTCGTGGTTGTCTCTTCGGGCACGTCGGCCTTCTCGTGTGCGCGCCGCGCGCCGTCAGGTGCCCTTTTCGGGTGACTTTGCCCGCGGTCTCGTGGTGTCACCGGTCCGACCCTCTTCGCCGTTGTTTGTGCGCGAGCTATGCGCCGGCGAGCTGGGGCGCATCGGACCGGCGAGAGCTTGGCCCGAGCCGCCGTCAACGGTACCAAGGGCGTTGACCGAGGGTGTTTGCCAGGCCCGGGCCAGGGGTACGCGAGGGATGCGCCGGCACATATCGCCGAACCCGTCCTCGGCAGACCGGCGCACTTCCCGTTCCAGGTACCGGGGTGCCTTCGCAGGCGCCCCGGTGCTGTTTCGGGAGCCGGGGCGCCCTCGGGCGTCCCGGCTAACTTGCTTGTCGGAGCATGCCTTCGGACACCGGATTTCCCGCCGCCGACGCGCAGAGCGACTTCCTCCGCGCCCGGCGGGCGCGCGTGCTCGAGAGGCTGCGACGGCGCCTGCGGCGCGAGCCCGACGACGTGGGGCTCATCCTGCCGCTGGAGGAGGTCCTGGCGGCCCTCGGGCGCACAGGGGAACGCCACCTCGGGCTGCGGGTGGTCGAGCTGGACTCGATCGTGGGTACCGTCGACCGCACGAAGGAGTTCGACCGGCGCTTCCGCCCCACCTCCAGTCGCCTGCGCGGTCGCTGGGAACGTATGGCCGAAGCTCAGCGCCGCGGCCAGTCGATGCCGCCGGTGGCTCTTTATCGGGTGGGCGAGCTGCATTTCGTCCGCGACGGCCACCACCGCGTATCGGTGGCGCGCGCCCTGGGCCGAGACACGATCGACGCCTATGTGACCGAGATCCAGACCGCGGTCGGCGCGGGACACGGCATCACCCTGGCGGACCTTCCGCTCAAGGACCATGAGCGGCTGTTCTTCGAGCGCGTCCCCCTGTCGCCCGCCGATCGCGGGCGCATCCGGCTTCGTCGGCTCGACGACTACGCGCGACTGGCCGAGGGCGTCGAGGCCTGGGGATTTCGGGCGATCCAGGAGCGCGGTGCCGCGATGACGCGCCACGAGGTGGCGGCCGCCTGGCTGGAGCGCGAGTACCTCCCGGTCGTCGCGATGCTCCGCGAGGCCGACCTGTGCCGCGGGGACGACGACGAGACCGCGGCGTACCTCCGGGTTGCGGCCGAGCGCTACACGCTTCTGCGCCGCCACGAGTGGACCGAGGACGTCATCCGCCGCCTCCGGGCCGAACTGGGCCCGTCGCGGCGAGCTGCGCCGTGAGGGCCGCCTCGGCCGCGGCGATGAGGTGCTCCTCGTCCGTCCGGCCACGGGCCCACGCGGCCGCCTCGCGTTTCGAGCGCCAGCGCCCGTCGCTCGCCCATGCCCATCCCCGGGCGGCCGCGAGCGCGGCCTCGCCGCCCTCGGCTGCCGGCCGCCGATACCAGGCGATGGCGTCCAGCAGCGCCCGCAGGACGAGCCTCCGCGGGAGCTCCGGCAGCGCCACCTCCGCGGGCACACCGGCGAGGCGGCGGCCGTGCGCGCGCGCAGCGGCGACGTCGAGCACGAACCAGAACCGAGGATCCTCGGCGGGATCGAGTGCCATGTGCCGCGGCATGCGGGCCCCGGTGTTGAGATTGAGCTGGAAGGCCGGTCCGTTGGCCTGGTGCAGGTCCGGCTCGGCGTAGAGCACGAACTCCAGCCCGCGCGCCGGGCAGGGCAGCGACTCGTGCGAGAGGGTCAGCGCGAGCTCCCGGCGTTCGCGCTCGGGCAGGACCCCGGTCGTGACCGCCTGGACGTCGAGATCGCTGCGCTCCGGCGCAAAGTCCCCGAGGATGGCCGAGCCGATGAGCCAGGCGCCGCGCAGGCGGTCGCCCAGTCGATGCGAGAGCCGCCGCCCCACCTCCTCGACGTAGACGGCGGACGCCGGGCCGAGCGCGTTCGCGAGCGATTCAGCCAGCGGCCCTCAGCGCGCGGCCTCCGTCGGAGTCGAAGAGGTGCAGCTTTCGCGTGTCGAGCCACAGCTCGATCTCCTCGCCCTCGGCCGCCTTGCTGGCGGGGTCGAGCCGCGCGACCACCTGGCCCCGGTCCGAGGCGCCCGGGACCTCGACGGTGCCGGCATCGGCGGCGAGCTCCTCCAGTTCGGCGGCGCTCGCGCGCTCTCCCTCGACGCTGAAGTAGGCGTAGAGCTCAGAGCCCATCGACTCCAGCACCTCGATCTTGGCCCGCACCGTCGCGCCGCGATCCTTCTGATCGCCCACGAGCGTGGCGTCCTCGAAGTCCTCCGGCCGCAGACCGGCGATGACGTCCTTGGCCCCGTCGCCCTCGAGCCCCCGGCGCAGCTCGTCGGGCAGGCGGACGTCGCCGAGCGGCCACTTCAGCGTGTCGCCCTCGACCCGAGCCGGAAGGAAGTTCATCGACGGGGAGCCGATGAAGCCCGCCACGAACAGGTTGACGGGGTCGTTGTAGAGCTCGCGCGGCGAGCCCACCTGCTGCAGGACCCCGCTGCGCATGACGGCCACGCGATCGCCGAGCGTCATGGCTTCGGTCTGGTCGTGCGTGACGTAGACGGTCGTCGTCCCGAGCCGTTGCTGGATGCGCGAGACCTCGGTACGCATCTGCACGCGCAGCTTGGCGTCGAGGTTCGACAGCGGCTCGTCCATGAGGAAGGCCTTGGGATC
>Ga0066652_100000963_pt1 | contig 14340 bp, 8 predicted proteins | sample GraSoiAngelo_101_FD_71413 | JGI IMG/M metagenome (GOLD analysis project Ga0066652, IMG submission 71413) | Grasslands soil microbial communities from the Angelo Coastal Reserve, California, USA - 14_0903_02_30cm | ecosystem: Environmental > Terrestrial > Soil > Grasslands | place: USA...
CTCAACTGTATTGGAAAAAGTGTTGCAAACAAAGCTTGATCACGGACTGGAAAAGCAGATAATAATTGTAAATGATGGCTCTACCGATAACTCAGCAAATGCAATAAACCAGTTTTGCGAAAAAAATCCTTCTGCGATCTCAATTCATCAACAAACAAATTCCGGCAAAGGTGCTGCGGTAAGAGCTGCATTGCAAAAAGCTAATGGTGATATCATCATAATACAAGACGCAGATTTTGAATACGACCCAAATGACTATAATAAATTGTTACATCCTATAATTGATGGTCATGCCGATGTAGTGTATGGCTCACGATTTATGGGAAGCGGGCCACACAGAGTTTTATTTTTCTTTCATACTATCGGTAATAAATTTCTGACATTTCTTTCGAATCTTTTTACTGGTTTAAATCTTACTGATATGGAAACCGGCTATAAAATGTTTAAGATAGATGTATTTAAACAAATTCGTCTCAAAGAGAATAGGTTTGGCTTTGAACCGGAAGTTACAGCCAAAGCAAGCCGTATTAAAAGTATAAGATTTTATGAAGTTGGTATTGCTTATTATGGAAGAACTTATAATGATGGAAAAAAAATAAAATGGACTGATGGACTAAAAGCCATTTGGTGTATTTTAAAATACAATATTTTCTCGCGCAAATGAATGAAAACACATCGGCAAAAGATCCGGTTGGACTTCATACGTTGGAAGTGATCGCTAAAGCGGATCGCTTTAACCAATGGATGTATGAGCAATTTAAAAACCAATTACACGGTGAGATACTTGAGATCGGGAGTGGCATCGGTAATATTTCACAGCTGGTGATCGAAGAAGGACATACTATTACACTTTCAGATTACAATGAAGAATATTGTCAGGATTTAAAAAAGAAATTTTCGCAACTAAGTAATGTAAGGGAAGTGATAAGTATCGATCTGCTTGATCAAAATTTCGAAAACAGATATTTGGCATATAAAGAAAAATTTGACAGTGTTTTTTTACTGAATGTGATCGAACACATTGAAGACGACGAAATGGCTGTAAAAAATTGTAACTACCTTTTAAAGCCCGGAGGAAATCTGATCTTGCTTGCTCCTGCCTATTCATGGCTCTATTGTACATTCGATAAACAATTGGGGCATTTCAGAAGATATTCTTTAAAACAATTACAAAAATTATTGAAAAAACAAAAATTCAGTCTTTTATCAGGTAACTATTTCAACTTGACAGGTATTGCTGGTTGGTTCTTATTTGGGAAGATCATGAATAAAAAAATGCTTAGCAGTGGTGAAATGTCTGCTTTCAACAAAATTGTACCAATTGCAAAAGTCCTTGATAAATTATTTGGAAAAAGCTTGGGTCTTTCAATAATTGTTTCCGGAATAAAAAATTAAGCAATGCTCACTATCCTGCTGGCATGGATCTATATTACTTTCCTCTGCTGGACGTGGGGCATTCTTTTTTTACAAATGATCAGTGTAACAAAAACCCGTTTACATTTCCCCCTTTTCAGCATCATTTGTATCACAGGTCTTTCTGCCATTACCGTTATTGCAGGTCTTCTTTCGTTATTCTTTCCTTTGGGTGAATGGTGGGTACAATTTTTATTTATTATTCCGTGCCTTGTTTTGTTTTTTCAAAAAAATTCACCTGCCTTTTTTGCTGCACTAAAAAAAGAATTTCAAGATCTGCATTTTATTTCTATCATTTTACTATCGGTTTGTTTGTTATTGATCTTAGTGATGAGCAGTTGGATTGTTATTCATCCTGACACGTTGGGATATCATGCTCAAACAATTCAATGGATCGAGAAATATAAAGCTGTTCCTGGTTTGGTTCATTTACAAGTTCGGTTTGGCTATCAGGGACTTTGGTTTGTTGATAACGCCTTATTTGGTTTTAGTTTTACAGGAAATGAAGGAATCACTCTTTTAAACTCAACAGTGCTATTTTGGTTTTTCATTTTTTTGACCAACCGCATCAATTATAATTTTTTTAAAGCAGGTAAAAGGGTTTACGGACTACTTTGGACAGCTTTACTTCTGATAAGCACCTGGAGTTATACCCAAGTAAGATTAACAGCTACTTCTGCAAGCCCTGATTTTATTGCTACCCTTTTTATTTTTATCATCATTTACCTGGTTCTTGAAAAAAAATTAAAATATCCCGATGACTCAACATGGTTGCTGGTTGCTTTTTTAAGTGTAGTGGCGGTTACAATCAAACTTTCGGTTGCCCCCATATTATTAATTGCAGCTGTGCCAGCTTTCATTGGATTAGTTAAAAGAAAAATTAAACTATTTTTTACAATATTCTTTATATCTGTAATAACACTCACTCCTTTTATTGTAAGAAATATTATCACGACTGGTTATGTAGTGTTTCCTTCAACTTCTATTGATGTAACCCATGTAGATTGGAAATATAATCGGGAACGTACAATAAATGAAAAAAATTATATAACTGCTTATGCAAAGAACCCCGGAATTATAGTAAGAACTGAAATTAATGCAATAAACAAAATGAACCCTGCAGAATGGTTGCCAACCTGGTGGCAAAACCGGTCAACTGCTGATAAGATAATTATGACCTTTCTCGTACTTTCTTTTTTTATTGCATTATTATCAATTAAGAAAATACTCTTATCTGGTTTTATACCCCAATTTGTTCTCGTAACGCTACTTACGGGAATTATTTTCTGGTTTGTAAATGCTCCTGATCCCAGATTTGGTTTTGGATCAATACTTGGATTTATTGCGGTAGTTTCTTACTTGGTCTTTACAGAAAAAGAAATTCTCATTCAAAAAAGCGTATTGATCGCTATTTTGTTGATTATTACAGGATCGGTACTTGCATACACAGGATACCGATTTGTAAACTTTTTTAAAAAAGATCAATTATTGAAACCTTTGGGAATAGAGAAAGTAGAATATAAAACTTTTGATTGTGATGGAATAAAAATCAATTCCCCTGTTGCAAATAAAGATCTCGGCATTACTCCCATTCCTTGTACTGATCTTGATTGTGAAAGATTTTCCCCAAGAGGACATAAGGTTGAAGATGGCTTTAGGGCTAAATAGAATCCTTTATACTTTTTCCAGTCATCGCTTTGCTGATGGCCATATCCATCACTCTTTCTGCATATGGTCGTGAGATTTCATTCAATGATTCTGTCTTTTGATGTATCAAGTCTTTATTTTCTGAATCAAGGGCCGATCTGAGATCATCAATTGCTTTTGTGGTTTTAGCAATTTCTTCAGGCAAAAGAAATTCAGCATTCTTATTGAGAAATTTTTGTGTTGTATCGATTAACTGCTGTGCTTCAGTTTTAGCTTCGACCAATGCTCTTATTTTTATATCCTCGCTCGCATGTTGAATAGATTCCATTAGCATTTTTTCAACTTCAGCATCAGACAATCCGTACTGAGGTTTTACGTCAATGCTTTGTTCTCCGCCGCTTCTTAGTTCTTTTGCTTTTACTTTTAATATACCATCAGCATTGATCAGGAATGACACTTCTACCTTGGCAAATCCTGCAGGCATAGCTGGAATTCCTGATAAATTAAATTCAGCCAGCTTACGATTATTTTTTACCAGGTCTCTTTCTCCCTGGAAAACAGAAATTCTCATTCCGTTTTGCCCATCTTTTTGCGTTGTGTATTGGCGACCCGCCTTAGAAGGGATTTTTGTATTACGCGGTATTAAGACATCCATTAACCCTCCCATTGTTTCAATGCCTAATGATAGCGGTGTAATATCCAACAATAAAAAATCTTTATTGTTGCCTGCAAGAATATCAGCCTGCACAGCAGCGCCAAGCGCCACTACTTCATCCGGATTTAAATCATCATGAACTTTTCTTCCAAAAAATTTACTTACAGACTCCTTTACTAACGGTACTCTCGTTGATCCACCAACCATTATTACTTCATCGATGTCTTTTGAAGTAAGCTGTGCATCTGCCAATGCATTTTTGCAACATTGAATTGTTTTATCAACTAAAGCATGGATCAATTTCTGAAATTCAGCTTTATTTAATTCAAGTGTATTTCCTGCGGCTTCACTTTTAAAATTCTCATTATTGCTTAAATATTTCTTTGCTTCTTCTGCTTTTAATCTTAATTCCTGCGCAAGACTTTTATGTGCATTTAATTCTTCTTCTTTTATCCCTTTTTGACCTATCCAATGTTTTACAATTGCATGATCAAAATCATCGCCTCCCAAATACGTATCACCATTCGTCGATAACACCTCGAAAATGCCATTGCTGATATGCAAAACAGAAATATCAAACGTTCCTCCGCCAAGATCATAGACTGCAACGGTCTTTGTTTCATCATTCCTCATTCCCAAACCATAAGCAAGACTTGCAGCTGTTGGTTCGTTCACTATTCTCAATACATCAAGCCCGGCTAATTTACCTGCATCCCTTGTTGCTTGTCGCTGTGCATCATTAAAATAAGCCGGCACAGTGATAACGGCTTTTGTTACAGGAGTTTTTAAAATATGCTCGGCTCTTTTTTTTAATTCAATAAGTATATAAGAAGATAATTCCACAGGTGAATAAAACTTTTCTCCCACCTGGATTTTGACTAAGCTCTCCGTATTGTCATCAATCACTTTATAAGAAAAAAAAGATGACCTTTCTTTAATGTCATTATAAGATTTACCCATCAATCTCTTTACTGAAAAGATGGTGCTCTGAGGCTCAGCGATAAGATAATTTTTTGCTTCATCGCCGACTGTGACCAATCCCATATGGTCAAAGTGAACGATCGATGGCACCAACGCATTACCATCATGTTCTTTAAGCACAACTGGTTTTCTGCTTTCAGGGTGAATGATAGCCACTAAACTATTTGTTGTTCCAAGATCGATCCCTACGATCATTTCCTGTTGCTGTAAACTTCCTGTTGCTATATTGATTGCTATTTTTCCCATTCGATTTCTGAATTCAAATAAGTGACAAAAGTATTGAAGGATAAGATTAATTTCTTACGAAGTAGGAAACAAAACTTATTAATATTTTTTTAATACCCAATTATCTTGCGAAGGTTCGCCATTTTGCATCTTGCCTGGAATAAATTCAATTATTTGAAATTTCCCGGCAATTAATTCTTGTATAAATTCTTGAGGTTGAAAAGATGAATAAAGCCGATTTCCTTCTTTTAAATATTTTCTTGTAACTAATCTGCCAGAATCAAAAATCTCTTTTTCATTAGAAGTTAATCTTGATTTGTAAGCCTCACCTTGTGTAGTAATAAGTATCACTCCTCCCACCTTGATAATCCTGTACAATTCATCTATCCAGGCAAAATGATTTTTTTCTGAAAGATGAGTGAAGATTGATAATCCAATTATTGCATCAAAAAATGAGGCTGCGTAATTCATAGGAGGACCAATCTTATTTGTCGAAAAATGTATTTTCTTTAAATTTTCACTACACCATTTAATGTAATTTTCATTATAATCAATGCCATATATTTCAGCAGTAGATAATAAAGATGGTAGGTGACGAACTATCCTTCCTGGTCCACAACCCCAATCCAAAATCCTTTTGCCGGGTTCAGCAAGATCATAATATTTTGAAAGAAGTATTACAATTTCTTCCGCAGAACTTCTTCCATCCTCATAATACCATTTGTAATTCAATCTATAAGTTTCATAAATAAAAAACTCGGGCGGCAAAACAAAATCTGGGCGTTCATTCCTGAATGCATTGTTATCTCTTTTATATTTTATTTTTTGTAAATAAAATCTTGCTCTCTCTGCTGAAGAAAGTAAATTCATTTTTCGCAATAATCCTGATATATTCGATTTAATACTCATTACTTTTTTACTAAACGAAAATAAAAAAGGGAAAAGCAATTATAGCTTTTCCCTTAAAATATCTTTTTAAAGATTATCTATCTCATCAAATACATTTTACCGTATCCTTTATTAAAATACTTATCAGTATTATCCTCATTATCCTTTTCTGTACTCCTGTATTTATCCAATGATCTGCCATTAAGGTTGGTTATCACTCGGTACAGGTAAATGCCATTGGCAAGTTTCTGACCATACTGATCCGTCCCATCCCATTTGAATTCGGTGATGTTTCGGCCGATATGCAATGGACCTAACTCATCTTTGGTTATTTCCCTTACTATTTTACCTGTAATAGTCATGATCTGTATCCTTATGTTCTGCGGCACTTCGGCTCCGGTAATTGTAAATACAAATGCAGTGGATGTGGTAAATGGATTCGGATAATTCAGCATATTTGAGATCATTGGTTTATTGATGACCTGGAATCCTACTTTATACTCAACATTTCCTGCAGTGTTACCGCTTTTATCTTTACCTGTTACGGTCAATTCATAATCTCCATCAAGCGGGAAATAAGGCAAAAAGTCGATCGTCGCGGTATTATCGGCGTTCGGTGCATTAGCCGGTGGCGTAAATTTTAATGTATCACTTGTATTAAAGAAGTAAGATCGTTTAACGCCATTTGGATAACGTACTTGTATTTGGGCACCACTTGTATCATTTAATAACAGCCATTTATTTTCATCTTTAAGCTTGATCGTAATGTGAGGTTTAGATGCGACAATGTCCCTGTTAAGAATATGAACGCCATCAAATGTTACATCGAGTAGCGGATTCACTTTATCTGACCTAACGTAAAAGGTCTTGTACATAAAGTTGTTAAAATGGAACTGTTCAGGCTGATCATTATCAGGATTTACATCAAGAAAGAAAGTATTAAGTCCGCTTAAACCTGATGTTGTTGTAAGATTTCTCACATTTAACGTATCGCCGCTTATTAATGGTTTGAATCTTGACGACGGTGAAATTATATGCTGTACATTATTTCTATCTGTAACGATCAATTTTATTTTAAGGCTATCAAAATTTACATCGCTTATATTTTTAAATGCGACTTTAAAATCAAGCGGCTCCCCTAGATCAAGCGTATCCTTGAACTGGAAGAACACATTTGGCGTTAATGCACCTTCGGGTACTGGCACATAAGTTAATCGCCAATATCGCAACTGGTAAGGAGTCAGGTTGATAGAATCAAGATTTCTCATTCTCAATTTTAAAAATGGGTATTGAGCAGCATTGATCGTTGATATATCAACATCCTGCTGGCTTGTATTCAAACCAGTCATTAGCGTTGTTTCTGTCCCTGCATTATCTACTCCGAGAATATCTATAGTTGGTTGATCACCTGCAGATACATCAACAGTGGCTCCACGCCATTTTAATTGCTTCCATTGTTTAGCTGCACCAAATGCCGGAGAAGTTATATAACCTAAAGTATCTGGAGTGGGGCAAATTACACTTAATAAAACACGGTCATAAATATTCTCGGCAAACTTTATGGACGGTGTAAATGTAGCTTCGCTGTTCTTCTTATAAACAAATGCAAAGCCATTCGTCGTATCATAGTTATCAATTGAAGTAAAGCCCTGCGCTTTCAATGTATGATATAAGGAAACACCAGGCCCATAGACCGCAGTGTCTGCTTGCCATATTGATGCGTATGTATTATATCCCGGATAAGGCGCAGTATTACTTCTGATAGCAACATAAGCTCCTTCTGGTACAATATTTTCGAGAAACTCCCTTGCTTTTCGCCTGGAGGCACTGTCGCCTAGAGAATATAAAAAATTGAATTCCCTGTTATATGACAACCCGCAACTCGTGTTACTTCCATATAGATTTCCGGAAAAGTTTTGCATCGGCTGGAACGAGATCGGATCAAAAACATTAATGATTAACTCATTATATGCGCAACCAGGCCCAACTATATTTTGACCATTAACATTAATGTAATAATCAGCCGCATTTGCCGAACTTGTTGGATATTGACCTGTTCTAATAAATAATTGGTTTAATACTGGATGGTATTCCCAGGTGCGGTTAGCAGAATCCATAAATATTCTTTCTGAAAATGACCTGGTATGTTGATAAAAGTGCGATTGATTAAATCCAACATCACTATTCGGCAAGTAAACAAAGGACACCTCATCCCATTTAGATGGATTACCAGCGCCATCAAGTGGCGATACCCGCCAGTAATAAACAGTGCTGTCAGTAAATGTAATTCCCGGATCAAACTCAAGTAATCCACCAACAGAAGTTTTATTTACAGTACGTTTGAATGAAGAATTGAAGAGATCAGTTGTATCAATTTCCATTCTATATTGTTTTGATGGGCTGAATGGGTTGGCCGTTGAAGCATACAACTTAATATTTTGCTTATTTATAATTGCATAATTCAAAGGATAGACGGGTCTTGCATCATCTTCAAAAATGAACACATCTTTGGTGATCGTGTTATTATTTTCCCAGGATTCATCAACCACGTTATCTGCGTCAATTGTTACTCTAATTTGATTAAGTCCCTGGTCAGTGGTAGGATTTATATGAAGCATAACTGATACCGAGTCTTCATACCGAATTCCAGGAATTGTATCAATTAGAACAGTAAAGAAGCTACCTCCAGGCAATTTGCGTTCTACCTTGACCGAAATGTTCTTATTAACGGCTCTTCCCTGATTGAGAAATTTAGCATCAATTTTAAAAACTGTATCTGCAACTGATATAAACGACGGAGAAGCTTTTACCATTGGGTCTTCAATAACATAGTCGGGTTTCAAATGAGTGTTAGGTCTAATAGCCGGATCACCATGCAACGTATTTTCTTCTGTATGCATCCGGGCATAAAAATCTAATTGAGACGTTTGAGCAAAAACATCTGCTACTGTTTGTTTTAATATTTCGCCATATGTTTTGCCATACATGAATGTTGCTTCGTTGGTATATGTTTTTGTATTATAAATATCAAGATAGTGTGGAATACCAAAATGAGAACTGGCGATAAAAGCTATAGCGCCCCTGTTAGGAGTCAGCAACCACCTTTCTGAAAGGGTTTCTTTTGTATAAAACCTTGCGGGGTTAAAATTAAAAAAGTTACCGGCCAGGCACCCCATTGCTATGAATAAAGGATATTTCCCAGGATTATTATATTGTTCCGGATTATCAAGGTTAAAATCAAGTACCGTAGCAGACGAATGACCAAAATAGGTAATCTGGTTAATGCCTTGAGCAAAAAGATCTTTCATGCGCAGATCTGAAATTGCCTGAATTGTTTCTGCAGATGACTTTGTAAAAGTGGTTACATTACCACCAAACAAAGTATCCGAAATAATTTGTTTGTATTTATTCATGTAACCACTGAGTTGTGCAACAAGTCCCGGTTCACTACCTCCAATTACATGTACTACATTTTTGGTCCATGCATTGTCCTGAACCAATGGCGAAGAAATTGTTTGCGCGGCTTCATATTCCTTAACTTTTGCCAGATAAATTGCTACTTCCCCTCCATCAATCACAGATAAACGACCAATTGGTGTCAGCGGAACTTGTTGTCTTACATCTGCACTGAGTAATATATCTGAAGCAGGAGCTCCAAAAGTTGGAACAATGTTTAATCTTTCAATGTCGGGATTGGATGAAGCTTCTGCATAGTGATATTGATCATACACTACTGCGTGACCAATCATAAATACAAATTTTGGGGGTACAGAAAAGTTAGCTCTTGCCCAACGTAAAAAGTTTCTAACTGAATTTGGATGCTTTTTTATTCCAAATGCAAATTGATCAACCAATTCATCTATTTCATAAATTTTAGCATTATAAGCTCCACCAGCGGATGAACTGCGATAAGCCCTGTAATCCTCCACGGGGTTTGAGGCACCCGGCCCTGCATACAACCGCGGATGAGAAATGATAAGATAATCTCCTTGGTTAACTGTAAGACTATAATTAATAAAACTTCTTTGTTTCAATGTGGAGACGGCGGAAATGTTTGTAGGCTCAAGGCTGATCAATATAAATTTCCTGTCAACCATTGAAGACTCTAATGCAAACTTTAATAAAGCAGGGTTAGAAATATCACCTATATATCTTTTACCACTTGTAATATCATATAAAATCGGCGCTGTTGAACCGTAATTGAAATTGGTTATTTCAAGATAATTACCAGCGGGATTTGCAGGCAAATCAAATTGAAAATTCATAGTATCTCCGAAGTTAAAAACTCTGGGGTAGGTCAATTCATACTGCGATACTACCAACCTGTCATAGGCTCCGCTACTTTGATTTGTTATTTCAATTGTATTAAGACCATTTAATAATGTAGTTAAAGGAATGTTTACTGAAGATTTTGTTTGGTTCAGATAATCCATTTGCGTTCCGAAAATGCTATCGGAGTTCAGTTTAACTGTAAATCTCCTTAGATTGATGCTATTCCCAAAAGCGTTGATACTAAAAGTCGCATTAGGACCGGAAGAATAAGGATATAATTTATGGCCCACATTTAAAGGCTGACCTGGGTAAATATCCCAGCATACCCAACCTTCCCCCTTATCATAGGAAGCTGAATGAACGTATTCTCCCGCATCTACGTAATAGCCAGGGTTAAGATAATCTTTAAAATATTTGCCTTCAGTAAACATGAAATATGGCTCGGGAGGAAGAATATTGGCTGCCACATTATTAACGGCATTCTGTAATCTCATGTTTCCTCCAGCAGGATTTACAGTTAAGAAGAATGCTGCAGTATCAGTTTGAAAACTATATCTACTGGAAAGAATAAAATCTGGATCCCGATAAAGTGTGCTGTCGGGAAGACCATCGTTTTTCTCGCCCCAAAATTCAATAAAATCACTTCCGCTTAAAGGCCCTGAGGGAACTGAAGTATAGATAGGAACCTCACGACCATTTCTCCAAAGCTGAAATTGTTCAGCAGGTATGCTTCCAATTCCATTCGATGCAAGTACCGTTTGTGAAATCCTGTAAAGGCCACTTTTACCTACATAGAATTTATAATAAGTTTTGCTGTAATCAATCCACTCATTATCATAAGGAAATGTCTGCGCAGTTGCATACAAGCCGGGAAATGCGATCAACAGTATAAGTAAAATTCTTTTCATCAAAATAATTTTATCAGGGGTGCGAATTATTTTTTCTTTTTGTTTTTATCGCCAACCATATCCAGCTTCAATGAAAACACATGTGTAAATAAAGGATTCGATTGATTGGCCAGGTTTGTAAATGCATAGTCGATCGTGATATTGGAAATTTTAAAACCAGCGCCGGCACTTGGCTGATATATCCAAACTTTTTTCAGATTTAATGTATCGCCGTCCGCCAGTGCCTTCTGAAAATTATTGATACCGGCTCTTACATAAAAAATGTTATTGATATTACACTCAAGTCCAATTTTTGGATCTGCACTTATAGGGTCAGCGCTGATAATTGTATTTCGTTTTCCATCAAAAGTGAGGTCAACGTTTGCTTCAGCAAGGAGACCCACTTTTTTGCTGATGCGAAAATCACGGGCAACCCCCAAAACAATTCTTGGCGCAGTCATCTCGGAAGATTTTACCGGTATTTCATTGTTTGTTAAGTATAAAACTTCTTTTTCTTTTTCAGTAAATGTAAATGACCATGTATTGAATGTAGTAGTAATGTCTCTTCCTGCAATACCAAACTTCCATTTGCCCTGGAATATTTGTAAACCTGCGTCTAATCCAAAGCCCCATGCTTTTGCAAACTTACCCACACTGCGATGAATCACTTTTGCATTAACACCAAACTGAATATTTTTTTTGTCACTCTCTTTTATTTTTTGTGCTAATGAAAAAATAAAAGCATAATCAGCTGAAGAAAATGCCTGAATGTTATTGTAATTGATAGATCCATCAGGTTCCACCAGGAACAATGTATTCATGATATCATCTACAGCGAAGCGAAGTCCTGTTATAGCAAATGTTCTTTTATTATTTGTTGTAGGAAAAGCGGCACTAACAAAATCATATTTACCGATCCCGGCAAAATATTCTGCATGCATTATATTTAGCTCAGGATTATTTTTAATGCCAACAAGACCGGCAGGATTCCAATAACCAGAGGTACCATCTTTTACAGATGCTACTTGAGCACCACCCATCGACAAACCTCTTGCACCTGCACCAATATTCAAAAATTCATTGGAATATTTTCTGAACTGCGAGTAGGTTGTCAGGCTTGCAAATAGAATTAATAGGGTGAGGTAGCTCTGTGGTCGTTTCATGGTTCCAATTTTCGGATAAGCTCTTTTTATTAGTTTTTCATAAGGGTGGAAAGCTTGTAAAATTAGATTTTAAGAGTTGAAAAACATAAAAATCAGCGAAAAATCCAGCTTTGAAAACGAATTAGTTAGAAAAATATTGCCGTTTTACCCTTGGTTTCTTTTTGCTTTACATTTGTGCCAAATCTTTTAAGGATGAAACTCTTAGATGAGCTTAAGTGGAAGGGAATGATCCAGGACATTATACCCGGAACTGAGGAACAGCTAAATAAGGAGATAACATCGGGCTATGTGGGCTTTGATCCTACAGCCGATTCTCTTCATATTGGTAGTCTTGTGCCAATTTTGCTGCTTGTACATTTACAAAGAGCTGGGCATAAACCCTATGCACTAGTGGGTGGAGCTACCGGCATGGTTGGTGACCCCAGTGGTAAAAGTGAAGAAAGAAATTTATTGAGCGAAGAAACTTTGCGCCATAACCAGGAAGGAGTAAAAAAACAGCTCATGCAGTTTTTGGATTTTGATCCATCTAAACCAAACTGCGCCGAGATGGTGAATAATTACGATTGGTTTAAAGAAATGAGTTTTCTGAAATTTATCCGCGATGTAGGGAAATATATAACCGTAAACTACATGACAAGTAAAGACAGCGTTAAAAAAAGGCTTGAAGGAGAAACCGGAATGAGCTTTACAGAATTTACTTACCAATTAGTACAGGGTTATGATTTTTACTGGTTGTATAAAAACAAAAATGTAAAGCTGCAGATGGGAGGAAGTGATCAATGGGGAAATATTGTGACGGGAACAGAACTGATTAGAAAAAAAGATAGCGGGGAAGCTTTTGCATTTACCTGTCCCTTGATCACAAAAGCAGATGGTGGTAAGTTTGGTAAAACCGAAAAAGGAAATATCTGGCTTGATCCTGCTAAAACATCTCCTTATCAATTTTATCAATTTTGGTTAAATGCAAGTGATGAAGATGCAGAAAAATGGATAAAGATCTTTACGTTTCTTGACAGATCAACAGTCGATTCATTAATAGTTGAACATAAAAAAGATGAAGCAAAAAGATCATTGCAAAAAAAATTGGCTGAAGAAGTAACAAAATTTGTTCATGGCAACGAGGAGTTGAAGAAGGCTGTTGAAACAACAGAAAAATTATTTGCTAATCAACATGCTTCGGCTAATGACCTGACTGTTGATGAACTTGAAAGCATGGATGGAATAATAAAAATTGATTTTGAAAAAGAGAAAATTGCTGCCGGTATTGATATTGTTACATTTTTAGCAGAAACAAAAATTTTCTCGAGTAAGGGAGAAGCGAGGAAAACGGTGCAAGGTGGGGGAGTAAGTATTAACAGGAAAAAAATTGAAAGTATTCAACAACCCATTGAAAACAATTTGTTGTTGCACGATAGATATATCCTGGTTCAAAAAGGAAAAAAGAATTATTATCTCGTAAACTGCAATTAATTTTAACATCATTCTTTACCCGTGACTTTTATTTGTTGATACTTTTGTATTGCCTTTAAAAAATATGAGAGTCATTGCAATCTTCATTTCCCTTTTTTCTTTCTCATTTTGCTTTGCAAATGATTCAACTTATACAATTAAAATTAATTTTCTTTATGGCTCAAGACCTGCAAAAGGTTATCATGAGCAAGAATCAAAACGATTTGGCGGTATAAAAGGTGGTCATGTCAATATCGAAGCTGGCGGTCGTGTGTTAGACTTCAGACCGGGAAATAATCCACTTCTTCCAAACAATAAAAAACCAAGCGGCGGTTTCAGTATAAACGATTCTATTTATTGGAACAGCCAAACAGATAAATGGACAGCAGTCATTGTTCCTGTTTCTCAAGAGCAATTCATGACTTTGCAAAAACTGATTGATTCATTTGCTGCAAAAACTCCTTATGATTATGCAATTTTCGGGATGAGATGTGCCGCTGCCAGCTATGATGTTCTAAGTAAGATCGGCTTGTTCAAAGAATATCCAAACCCAAAAAATGTTGCTACACATTTTTATCCAAAGCTTTTAAGAAAGAAAGTATTGAAATGGGCGGAGGATAATAATTATAGTATCATATCCCATGATGGAAGGTCAACAAGAAAATGGGAATCGGACAAAGGTCTTTTATAAATTTTTTATCACTCTCCACATCGCATCCGCTACCAATTGATTGCCATTTGCATTTAAATGAACCCTGTC
>Ga0066652_100000964_pt1 | contig 14338 bp, 14 predicted proteins | sample GraSoiAngelo_101_FD_71413 | JGI IMG/M metagenome (GOLD analysis project Ga0066652, IMG submission 71413) | Grasslands soil microbial communities from the Angelo Coastal Reserve, California, USA - 14_0903_02_30cm | ecosystem: Environmental > Terrestrial > Soil > Grasslands | place: USA...
CACCTCGAAATGCATGTGAGATTTTCATTAAATGATCATCAACAACAACAGCTAGATGATAAGTCGGCATTCCATCCGCCTTCAATAAAACCTTATCATCTATTGTGGAGGTATCAAAACTTACATCACCACGAATGATATCGGTAAAAGAAACCGTTTCGTGTTCAGGCATTTTTATTCTTATTACATGCCTGGCACCTTCACTAAGTAATTTCTTTGTTTCATCAGCAGGTAGTGAAACCGAGTTTTTCATTTTCATTCTTACACTGCCATCATATTGCGGGGAAGGATTTTGATCTGTTTTGAAATCATGCCGCATTTTTTCAAGATCCTCCGGAGTATCGAATGCATAATAAGCATGACCATTTTTTACCAATTGTTCAGCATATTTTCTATACAGTTCCTTTCTCTCACTTTGCCGGTAGGGCCCATAATTACCGCCATGGACTGAGCTTTCAGTTGGTTCAACTCCCGCCCATTTTAAACAATTGAAAATATATTCCTCGGCACCGGCCACATAGCGACTTTGGTCCGTGTCTTCGATCCTCAAAATAAAATCTCCACCCTGTTTTTTTGCAAAAAGATAATTGTATAAAACAGTTCTCATTCCACCAAGATGCAAACCCCCAGTGGGTGAGGGAGCAAATCTTACCCTTACTTTTTTATCCATAGATGGCAAAGATAAGTTTCGAAATTCTTCAATGGTCAGTAATAAAAAAACCGTCCAAGGACGGTTTTTGATTCGTGGGATCGGATAATTTATGGTAGCAGTATGGTTATTGGTAAAACGCCATCAATAGTAATAATAGCAACATTGTCGCATGTACCATCACCATAATCAAGAATGGCAAAATGTGTTTGTGCCTGTATCTTCATTTTACCTTTTGATACATTATGACAAGTCGTTTTCTTTTCAAGTGCTTCTAATATTGTAACAGTTCTTGTTTTACCTGCAGGATTTGTTACAGTATGACTGCCGGTAACAGAATACACGTCATCCAATAGATTTAATGGAGTGTTAGCTCCTGCTGTTTGTGTAACATTCTTCGTTCCTTCATGAGTCCAATAATAACCACCCAACGGCTCGGTGACTTTTCCGTTTGCTATTTGTCTTGTCCAGCTTACGCCGTTTGGTGTGCTGGTATTTGTCCATGTAATAGTGCCTTCTACTTTATAGCCAACAGTGCTGTAATTATTAAAGGTCATTACTGCCGTTGCTCCTGGATGATGAACTGAATCAGACAGAGTGATATTGATCTTACCCGCCCTGCTAACACCATCGACACTTGTACAACCATTTCCAAAATCGATCACGATCGTTTTTGGAAATGAATTTTGCGGAGTGACGGTCACTGTAGCACAGCTAAGTGTATTTGTCGTTTGATATACCTGCGTTAGGCGACCTGCCATAAGATGTGCATTGGCTGCTGCTTCAAAGAATACTACATTGGCGTCATCATTTATACTTTCAGATACTGCCTGGTTTTCGGTTAATTTGAACGTTGTTTCAATTTCAGGATCTGGTTCGGTTTCACTTTTTTGACAGGCAGAAAAGAAAAATAGAGAAGGGAGAGACAAAAGAGCAAAGATTTTTTTTAGTTTCATAGAGATTGAATTTTAAGTTCAGAATAAGACCTACAAAAGTCTTAAACGATTAACAAGGAAAGAAATTACTTTGACAAATGTTTTACTTCGAATTTTCACCAGCATGTTGAAGTATCTTCACTACCGGCCTAACGAATAAATACGATAAGCGAACTATTTTTAATAACGAGATGAAAAATTTGACTCCGGATAATGAGAAAAGAGAATTGTTGACAAAAGAGAAGCGGTGGGAGAAATATTATTTGGTAAAAACTCCTTTGCTTTTAAAAAAGATCTATCCTTCTTATTTATGGAGCATCAGCACAAAAGAGAAAATACTTTATCTCACATTTGATGACGGACCTCATCCGGAAATAACACCTTTTGTTTTGCGGCAATTGAAACGCTATAATGCCCTGGCGACTTTTTTTTGTATTGGGAAAAACGTTGTTTCTTTTCCGGCTATATATAAACAAATACATGATGAAGGCCACGCAGTGGGCAATCATACTTATAATCATTTAAACGGGTGGAAAACTGAAAATGAGATATATCTTAAAGACATTGCCGAAGCATCGAAAGTGATAGATAGTACATTTTTTCGTCCATGTTATGGAAGGATCACAAGTTTTCAGGCAAGTAAGCTGAAACAGGTAATGAAAGATAAAGAGCCAATAATAGTAATGTGGGATGTTTTAAGCGGAGATTTTGATACCGAATGTACACCTCAACAATGCCTGGCAAACGTAATATTTGCATCGGTTCCGGGATCGATCATAGTTTTTCATGATAGTGAGAAAGCTTTTCCTAGAGTTGAGTATACCCTGCCAAGAATACTTAAGTATTTTTCTGAAAAAGGATACTCATTTAAATCACTTTAGCAACTTCTGATCATTACGTTTCTATAAATTAATAGGGCCTGGGTAGAAACCCTGGCCCGTTTTTAATCCGTACCCTATGAAAACTGGTTTAAAGGTATAATAATTTTTTAATTACGGCAAAGTAATATTATGAGATACTCCGTTGATGGTTACTACTGCCTTGTTATCACAATCTCCATTGCCATAGTTTATGGTTGCAACCCATGGCGAACTCGTTGTAAGATTTAATCGGGCTACCCGGATAGCACCTTTTACCAGCCAATGACAGCTAAATTTTTTGATCAATGGATCAGTTATCTCAGAATTCCAGGCGATCAAAAGATCACCCCTTTTTACTTTACCATGACCGCTTCCTTCAATTTTATAGATGTCATCAAGCTGGACCCACGGAGTACATGTACCCTCCACTTGGGTAATACTTTTAGTGCTGTTCCATTCAGTGTAATTTCCATTTGGTTTGGTAAGTTTTGCATTTTCAACTTCTACTTTCCATTTGTGTCTGATGCAAGTAGCAGAGATTGTTTCACCCTCGTTAGTGATAGTAAGAGTGCCCTGTACCTTAATGCTATCAACCATATAGCCATCGAAAACTGTAGTAGCCTTAGCTCCAACTACAAAAAGCCTGTTTGTATAAGTAGAAATTATTTTTCCTGAACGAGATCTTCCATCACGGGCCGTACAACCTGTACCAAAATCCATCACTATTTTTACCGGAAATGAGTCCAAACCGTTAAGCCGGGTAATTGTTACATCGGGGCATGCGGTAAGCCTTGCAGTTCCTCCTCCTGATATACCGGGATTCATTTGACCGAACACACCGGTGCCACCAAACCCCACATTGGCATTAACGCCTAAAACATTGTCAAAAACCTCATTGAAAATATCGTCAGATTCAGCGTCAGCTTCGGAAGAAGCCTCGGATGCAAATTCCTCCTGGGTTGTGTCGGCGCTGGTTTCCTTTTTACAGGAACCAAATACAATAAATGATAAAAAAACAATGGAAGCGAGACGGGTAGGACTGAAGATCAGTTTCATAAATTTGATTTTTAGTTTACAAATAACGGCTCTGTGACGTAAAATATTGAACTTGGTTTAAGGCTGTTAAGCTTTCAGGCTATTTATCTTTGAAATCAGCAATAAAAATATGATAATAGATACCCATAGTCACATTTACCTTCCTGAGTTTGACGCAGATAGGAATGCAATGCTAGTGCGGGCCGAAAATGAAGCAATTGGACCGATTTTAATGCCAGCAGTTGATAGCGAAACCCATTTTGCCATGCTTAAAACAGAAGTAGATTTCCCTGAGAAATGCCTTTCAATGATGGGTTTGCATCCCTGTTCAGTAAAAGAAGAATATAAGCAAGAACTTAAAATAGCAGAGGAACGTTTGGAAAAAAGAAAATTTGTTGCAGTTGGGGAAACGGGACTGGACTTTTACTGGGACAAAACCTTCACTAAAGAACAGTACGAGGCTTTTCAAACTCAAATTGGATGGGCCATGCACTACAAAATTCCAATTGTTATTCATTCAAGGAATTCAATTGATGAGTGTATTTCTACGATCAGGGAAAATCAACAAGGAAATTTAAAAGGGGTTTTTCATTGTTTTTCAGGGGATGAACAGCAGGCAAAAGCTATAATAGATCTGGGATTTTATTTAGGAATAGGAGGAGTGGTTACATTTAAAAACTCTGGTTTGGATAAAGTAATGGCGGATATTGATATGAAGAGTGTGGTGTTGGAAACAGATGCTCCTTACCTGGCACCGGTACCTTTTAGAGGAAAGAGAAATGAATGCGGTTATTTAAAATACGTGGTGGAAAAATTGGCTCAAATAAAAAATGTAACGAAAGAAGAGATCGCAAATATTACCACTAAGAATGCGAAAGAATTGTTCAACATCTGAAATGCTACCTGTATTTTTGCCGCCCGCCCATAAAATTTAGGTTGGGGTATGGAGACTTGTCCGAGTGGTTGAAGGAGCACGCCTGGAAAGTGTGTATACGGGAAACTGTATCAAGGGTTCGAATCCCTTAGTCTCCGCAATTTTTTTTAATTCATTTGCTGCTCAGGAATAATTCGTTCAATATCTCCTCTGGCTAAAGAATGCAATTTCCAATCAGGATCATATTTCACAAACCATGAGAGCCAAATGCTTCTTGATATGCGCATCATCCATGGTTGCGTACCAACTAATAAAACTGCATTCGTGATCATCCAATAAAAAAAACGATTATCATGAACAGACATGCCAATCAGCACATACCATGCTATAAATGTGGATACGCTTATTGCTACTCCCAATGCGTAACTAACATAACCGGTACCATAATAAAATCCTGGTTCTTTTTCAGTAGGCTGTCCGCATACTGGACAGTTTTTCCGCATCGCCATATTTTTTTTCAGACTAATGCTAACCTTATTTATAAAAAGTTTTCCTTCTCTGCATCTTGGACAACGGCAACCTAAAGTAGAAATAAGATAACTACGCTTCTTTTTATCGGGCATTATTTTGTGATATAAAATGTGAAATTATTTTTTGTAATGAAACAGCAGGAGTGACACCAGGTTGTCGCCACAAAATATTTCCTTTTTGAAAAAGCATAAGAGTAGGAACACTTGTTACGTTATAGTGTGATGAAGCTGCAGGGCTTTTATCAATATCAACTTTAATTATCCTTATGTCATCCCCCATTTTTTCACGAAGCTCTTCCAATATCGGTTTCATCAATTTGCAGGGACCGCACCATTCTGCAAAAAAATCAACCAGCACTGGTCTATCGCCATTAATAATGTCGTTGAAAGTTTCTGTTTTATTTGTTGTTTCGTTCATTTTTTCTCCTTCTTAAAAATGCTTAAAAACAAACCACCCATCACTGCGCCATAGGCTGTACTATTAGGCCATTTTGAAGTGATCATACAAGTGCCCGTGTTGCAGCCAACCAATTTCCAATACAAAAACCCTGCAACAGCGCCCAGCACTATGCCTATGATCAATAATTTATTTTGAAAAAGGAAGGGCTTCATAAACCGCAAAGGTCTGCAAAAGACTGGACAAACTTAATGGATAAGTTATTTTTATGTTGTGATGCAAGTCACCATCCAGGATGATCTATTCTCAGTTGGTAACCTTTATATAACCATAACCTTCAGCCTGTTTTATTACCAGTTCGTACAGGGCATCCGGCACGGTAGTTACTCCATTAAGTAATTGCCCCTTACTAATATTAAATACCTGCATGGCATGCTCGCAGGCAGCAAAAGTTACCTTCTTATCGGTAGCGAGCTTAATTACTTCATTAGCCACTATGGATTTGTCTTTTACTATCATGTCCAGCGCTTTTCCATAAAATACCACTTCGATCTTAGCATCCGGATGAGAAGTGAGAATGCCGTTTATCCATCGAATTACACGTTGGTGAGTGGCTGTGTCACTCGTTGTAAGATCAAATACAATATTATATGGTCTTTGCTGTGCAGATGATTGCAGGAGAATGCCCAACAAAAATGCGCCGGTGAGAAATATTTTTTTCATACGTAGTTTTTATATTTAGGGTACAAAAATTACGAATAAAACACCAGAAAAAAGGATTTGTAAAACACAGTATTGTTTTTTTTCGTAGCTTATCAGGCATTTTTAAATCTCTAAAAATCAAAAACACTTTTATTATGGATACCAACGAAACCAAAGAAGGAACTAACCGCCGTAGTTTTCTTGGAACAATTGCTACCGGGGCAGCAGCTATTGGTCTTACAACTATCGCTCCTTCGTTTTCTGCATTTGCAGCTGAAGCAAAATTCGACCCCAAAGTTTATGGTGATCCCGAAGAAATGTTTAAAAAACTTAATGGCAAGCACAGGGTAGTGTATGATTCTCCGGAGCCAAATGGAGTTTCTGTATTTGTATGGGCCAAAGTTTTTTTATTAACGAATGCGGCTACGGGAACACCTGAAAAAGATAGTAACGTTGTGATCGTACTCCGGCATAATTCAATTCCTTATGCATTTAATGATGCCATGTGGAAGAAATATAAATTTTCCGAAACGTTCAAAGGCTCAGGTGACCTGGGACCTGTTTTCCAGGCTGCCGATGCTGCTACCGCTGCTAAAGAACGTAACCCGATGTGGAATCCGAAGCCTGGTGATTTCAAAGCACCTGGTCTTGGCGCTGTTCCCATTGGAATAAATGAATTGCAGGCAAGTGGCGTACAGTTTTGCGTATGTAATATGGCGATGACCGTTTACTCAAATGTTGTAGCTATGCAAACAGGTGGAAAGGGTGAAGATATTTTAAAAGACTGGACTGCCAATGTACTGCCGGGTGTGCAGATAGTGCCATCAGGTGTTTGGGCACTTGGCCGTGCACAGGAAAAACAATGTGCTTATATTTTTGCCGGATAGATTCTATTTAAAAATATTTCAATGCCCCGATTCAATCGAGGCATTTTTTTTATCTGAACTCATAGCCAACATTTCTTACCTGGGTAAGAAGATCATATGGAGCATCCGTTGCATTACACCGGGCTTCTATCATTGGAGAAATCGGAGAAAATTCTTTTAAATATTCTTCAATGACTGAGTGAAGTGTGGTTCCCATTTTTGTTGGTTCCTTTACTCCTTCCATTCTGCAAAGTGTTGTGTCAGGGTCGCCTTCTCTTTCACAGGCTACAAAAGAATATGGTTTTAAAAAATCAATTGATTCTTTATTTATTTTTATCCAATTCACTCTATTACCATCTGCCTTGTCTATAGTAAAATTCACTTGCATTCCTTTGAAGCGAATAACCCAACCTCCAAATCTTTTTTCGGGTTCTTTTGCAAAAGCATTTTCCAATTCATGTTCCATCCAATCCCAAATTTGACGACCGGTTGCCATTCCCAATTTTGCTTCACTATCTACCGGCAACATGCTCCATAAGAAATCTCTTGTAATATCAGCTAAACCTGTTTTAGGATCGGGAACAAGCGGCGGGCAAAAACGAAATCCATTACTCAATGCAATATCCGGTTTGAATTTCCACATAATAGCATCAGTAATAAAATTATCCATGGGAGTTTCTATAACATAATATCTCACTAAAGGTGTTTTTGTTTTACCGATCACAGTGCTTAATTTTTTTTCAAAAGGCTCTTTTGTTTTTTTGATCAGCATTTTCATTTCTTCATCTTCTTTATAGCGTAGAGGGTCAACATCTAGTAATTGATAATTATGTTCTTTTATTTTTCCATTTTCAATAACTATATCAAGTTTGGAAATGAATGAACCAAATGCGCCGGGTTCAGTAACCTTTGCATAAGTTCCTTCAACAGGTTTACGGATGCGTTCATGTGTATCTGCGCCGAGAATGTAATCAACACCTTTTACTTCGGGCATATTGGCCAATCCAACTTGCTGCGCCATCCCCATATGGGTGAGTAAAAAGATCATATCACATTTTTCATATTCTTTCAGGAGATGAATATACCGGGCAATATTTTTTTGTGGGAAAGTAAATTCTATACCATAACTATAAGCAGGGGATTGTCTTTTAGGTGTCATTGGGTCATTATAACCAATAAATCCGATCTTAATACCTGCAATATGTTTTATAAAATAAGGTGGAAAGATCAGTTCACCTTGTTGTTGATCTTTTGTATCATGAAACATGTTTGCGCAAACTTTTACTCCGTTATATGCAAACATGTCTTTCATCATCATTTCTTTTCCATAAACTACCTCCCAGTTGCCGGGCAGCATAATATCATAACCGATATTATTCATTAATGGAATAATTGCCCTGCCTTCAGTAAGTGCCGCAATGCCACTTCCCTGGAAACAATCACCGCCATCAATGACAAGAGTATTCTCCCGATTTTGATCTCTTAAATTATTGATCATTGTTTTCAGCGTAGCAAATCCACCTCTTTTTTTATAAACAGGTTTTTTATTCTCGATAAAAAATTCATCATGAATGTCAAACTGCGAATGAATATCGGCAGTATGAAGCAACGTAAGTGTTTGCACTTTTCCCTTTTGCACTGCTTTGCTTTTCTTTATTACCTGGTCTTTGTAGGCAGATTCATGAGACTCTAATGCAGAAGCAGCAAGTGGATTGATCAATCCACCACCAATACCAATTCCTAAGCCAAGCTTACCTGCATTTTTAAAAAATTCTCTCCGGCTGTTTTCAGAAATCTCAAGATGTAATTTTTTTTCTGCATCACTCAGTTGCTGGCAGGAAAGACAACTGCAGTTCTCATGCAGGTTATTTTTTTGAGGCATGATCTTCTATTGAAATTATTTACCCTGTTTGTTTTTCCTTGCGTCAGAAATTGGTTTAAAAGGACCGTACTTGTGTTGTTCTTCTGTAAAGCCATCAGCAAAGGGGCCGAATGGATGATCAACTGGTTTTTTAGAAATATCAGGCCAGTCTTCTTTAAATATTTTTGATGGCCTTGGTTGTGAGTTGACAAACGCCGCAACATCCCATGCTTCTTCATTTGTCAATTGTGGATTATGATATTCCACTTCACCAAAGGGCATATTATTTTTTACATAACCTGCAAATCTTGAAATACGGTATAAACCCGCTGCTGTATTATAACTGTGCTCTCCCCAAAGTGGCGGGTACTCATATAAACCATCATCTTTTTTCTTTCCCTGTCCATCTTCGCCATGGCATCGCTGACATTTATTTGCAAAAACTATTTTTCCTTGTTGCGGATCAGCAGCACGATCGAGATAAGGAATATCCATGATGCCGCTTCCTTTCGGCGCTTTTTTAATTCCATCACCCAGCCATTTCATATAAGCAATGACCGCTTTCATCTCTTTACTATTACTATCGATGGGCTCGCCATTTAAACTTCTTTGCAAACAATCATTTACTCTTTTTGGAATCGTTTCTAATCCACCGCTTCTTGCACGAAATTTTGGATAGGTTGCGTATACCGCTCCGTAATTGTTTCCCCAAGGGACAGTGCCACCACTTAAATGGCAATTTTGGCAATTCATTCCATTGGATATGTGTGCAATCTTTCCATTTGGTCCCAGGTAGTATGATGTTTTGGAAATTAACTGATAGCCATATCTCGCCATTGAATCACTTTCGGGGATCTGGTACATGTTCCATCCTCTCCATAAATGTTCAGTGGTATCTGCCACTGCGTAGCCGTTACTACTGCTATTGCAGGAGTACATAAACAATACAACAATAGGTAAAACAAAAAAAGTTTTATAAAAATGAGACGGCTTCATTTCAATTTAATAACAGATCAATGCGGTAATTTTACTCTTACATATCCATATACCCATGTACCTGCAATAGCACTCAATAAAGTTACGATGATCACTGTAAAACCGCTGCCAATTAAAGCAAATAAGGGACCGGGACATGCACCGGTTAGTGCCCAACCAAAACCAAAAAGCAATCCGCCATAGACCTGGCCTCTATTAAATTTTTTTTGGTCAAAATGTATCTCTTCACCATCGATCGATCTTATTTTAAATTTTTTGATAATAAAAATACTGATGATGCCAACAACAATGGCAGAACCAATGACGCCATACATGTGAAAACTTTGCAAGCGAAACATTTCCTGTATACGAAACCAGGAAATAACTTCTGATTTTACCAGGATTATTCCAAATAAAATTCCGGCAGCAGTAAATTTTAAATTTGATAAAAGCGGTTTATCTAGTACCGAATAATTTACACATTCAGAATTTTCTGTTCTCACTTCAAAGTCAGTGTTAAGATCAGTCGATCTAAAAGTATTTGTTGTAGTATTCATTATCTTAAGATCAAAGTTTAAGAATAAGTGGAATGAAAATGTTGGCAACGATGAAACCACCCAGCATGAAACAACAAGTAGCGATCAAAGAAGGCAGTTGAAGATTGCTGATACCCATAATGGAATGGCCGCTTGTACATCCGCCGGCATAACGGGTACCAAAACCAACAAGAAAGCCACCAAGAACAATAAGAATAAACCCTTTTATTGTTAGCAAATTTTCCCAGTTAAAAAGTTCTTTTGGTAAAAGCCCTTCGGTGTTTGTAATTCCATAGCCTGCAAGTTCGGTAGCCAATTTTGGATCTATAGCTACCGGGTTTGGGTTCGATAAAAAAAATGCTGTCAGCATTCCACCTATTAAAATACCTCCGACAAAAAAGAGATTCCATATTTCTTTTTTCCAGTCATATTTAAAAAATGAAATTTTCATTGGCACGCAGGCGGCGCAGAGATGGCGCAATGACGAAGACACGCCAAAGCGTTTATTTCCGAATATGAGTAAAACTGGTATCATGAGACCGATCAAAGGTCCGGCAACATACCAGGGCCATGGTTGTTTTATCCAGTCAATAAAATTCATCGTTTAAAATTTTATTATACAAAGTTATTAATTGGACACAGTTAATTTCTACGCTTATTATTTTAAAAATAATTCTTTGATAAGTATATAGACCGCCATTAACAACACAAACCAACCAAATAATTTCTTCAATATCCCGCTCGAAATTTTTTCTGCTGAAAGACTTCCTAAATAAATACCCATGATTGCCAGTGCTGTGAAAAGTAAAAGGATCTTCCAATCCAGCGGTGTTTGTTTTAAACTGAATAGAAACCCAAAAATTGAATTGATAGCAATTATAACCAATGATGTGCCGATGGCAGTTTTCATTGGAAGTTTTACAAATAATACCAATGCAGGAATAATAAGAAATCCACCTCCTGCTCCTAAAATGCCGGTGATAAGCCCAATCGCTAATCCCCATAAAGCAAGTGGTAAGATTTTACTATTTCGTTCCTGTGATACGGGTTGTTCACTATTTTCATCATCACCGTTGAATATCATAAATGCGGCCGCTGCAAGCATTAAGAATGCAAACACGATCATCAACATTGCATCACGGGTAATATCAAGATTGCCAATCGAAAATAATTTTTCAGGAATGGCGGGCAGAATAAAATGACGGGTGATAAAAATCGAAAAGATAGAAGGGATACCGAATTCTGAGACAGCTTTGAAATCAACTTGTTTCTTTACATAAGCTCTTGTGCCACCCGTCAGGCTAGTAACACCTACAATGAATAATGAATAAGTGGTTGCAGTTACCGCATCGAGATGAAGTAAATAAACTAGTACAGGAACTGTAAGAATTGAACCCCCACCACCCATCATACCAAGCACAATGCCAATGAAAACTGCTGCGATGTATCCAACTATTTCCATAATCAATATTTAACCTGGGAGAACTTTTTCCATTTGCATGCTCCGGCTTCATTTTACAAGTATATAACTGTTTTGTAATTGTTGTTTGGCAAACCAATCTTTTGCCTGCAATGAATTTTCAAATGAAACAAAAGGGTGAGAGAGTTTTAGAAAATCACCACCAACCAGCACCACTTTTTTCCATGCATATTTTTTTATCAGCTCAACTATTTGTTGGTGTTCCTGTAAGCTTTCTTTTCCTAATTCGGCCATAGCGCCAAGCATCAGGATCTTATTTTCAGAATTTTTCTTTGCAAAATTTTCAATAGCCAGTTTCATGCTGCTGGGGTTTGCATTATAAGCATCAAGAATAATTTTATTCGAATCTTTTTCTATTAATTGTGAACGACTGTTGGAAGGAGTATAATTTTCGATCGCCGATCTTATTTTATCTTCAGGCACTTCAAAAAATTTCCCAACTGTAACAGCGGCCAGTACATTGGGTAAATTATATTCCCCAACTAATTGTGTTGAAATGATACCATTATCGAGTCCTTGTGTGATCTGCACCTTTAAAAAATTTTCATCGGGGATAATTTTGCCGATCACATGATCATTATCTTTTGTTCCATATTTAATGATGCCACTGATCCCCTTACTCATTTCCTGCAAGTAATTATAATCCCACATTACAAAAGCAAAACCATGTGTTAGCGTTCGCAGATGATCAAACAATTCACCCTTGCCTTTTCTTACACCTTCTTCACTGCCAAAACCTTCAAGATGTGCTTTTCCGCAATTTGTAATTAAACCATGGGTAGGTAAAGCAATTTGACAATAGCCAGCAATTTCCTTCAGATGATTTGCTCCCATTTCAATAACCGCCATCTCTGCATCCGGTTTTATCTTTAAGATCGTCAATGGTATTCCAATATGATTATTAAAATTGCCTTCTGTAGTATATGTTTTGAATGTAGAAGAAAGCACGGCATGGATCAATTCTTTAGTGGTTGTTTTTCCATTGGTCCCTGTAATTGCAATAAAAGGAATATTGAATTGCTTGCGATGGTGAAGTGCTAATTCTTGTAAGGCTAATAATACATCGGGAACCAGGAAAGTTTTTTCAGGGATCTCATATTCTTTTTCATCAATAATAACATAAGCAGCGCCACTATCGATCGCTTGCTTTGCAAATGAATTTCCATTAAAGTTGGGTCCCTTTAATGCAAAAAAAATGTCTCCGGTTTTTAATTTTCTAGTATCGGTTTGAACCGAAGGATATTGCTGATAAATTTTATAAAGTTCTTCTATCATTATAAGCAAATGTAAAGGCATAAATTAAAAAACCCCGCCAATCGAGGACGGGGTTTTTTAATATTATGAGATGAAAAACTTAGCGTTTTTGACGTTTGTCTTTCCACCAGTTACCTGTTTTTCTTTTATTACCTTCTGTGCTACCCATACGGCTCATAGCGCAACGGAAACCAATAGTGGCGCTTGATTGATCTTCTTCCATATAACGACGAGTACCAGGGCTTAGCCAATAAGCATAATCAGCCCAACTACCACCTTTGTAGACCCGTGATTTATCGCTTACAAGGGTTGTAATACCATAACCATAATTTGATTGTGATAAAGAGTCACCATCAATAAAATTGATAACATTACCACGCTGATAGTTTCTGCGCATCATGCTTTCTTTATCAGTAACATCAGTGTATTTAACACGACCCATACTGTCTCGTGCAAAACGAGTGGTAGGATCGCTTGATGTAGAATCTACAATAAGCATTTTTTGATATTTGTTACCACGAAAAGGTGCGACATCATCGGCATCAAGTAAAGTAAGAGGTCTGTATACATCGGCTACCCATTCGCTTACGTTACCAGCCATATTATATAAACCAAATCCATTTGGATAAAACGCTTTTACATCGGCTGTATAGATCGCATCGTCATTTAAACCACCGGCTACACCGGCATAGTCACCGTTACCTCTTTTGAAGTTGGCGAGCATCATACCCTGCCAGCTACCATGACGTGTATCACGCATACCATTAGGATTATGACTCCAGGGATAAATTTGTTTATTCATCGTTAACTCTTCACCACGTTTACCTTCCTTGGTACTAGGTCTTGGATTTTGTGCGATATAACCCAACGCAGCATATTCCCATTCAGCTTCTGTTGGTAAACGATAGTCAGGTTGAAAAATACCATCTTCCATTGATACTTGCGTACGAGGTGTGCCTTGTGCAGTTTTCAAAGTGCTTTTCTTACCTTGTTTTCCAGGTTGAGGAGCATAAAAGCCCAAGAGGTATGATTTAGTTGTAAAATTATCTTCGCCCTGCTGTGCTTGTAAACCTTGTTTTGCAGCTAAGCCGTTATTAATTAAAGCTCCTTCATTAACACGGTCACTTCTCCATAAACAAAAATCGTAAGCTTGCTTCCAGCTAACTCCCACTACAGGGTAATTGTTGAAACTTGGATGACGCAAATAATATTCAACTAAGGGCTCATTATAAGCTAACTCACTACGCCAAACTAACGTATCTGGCAGTGCTGCGTCAAGGATCTTTTGATAACTGGGATCATTGGCGGGGTCAAAGACACGGGCAAGCCAGTACAAATATTCACGGTAGTGAACGTTGGCTACTTCCGTTTTATCAATATAAAA
>Ga0066652_100000966_pt1 | contig 14331 bp, 11 predicted proteins | sample GraSoiAngelo_101_FD_71413 | JGI IMG/M metagenome (GOLD analysis project Ga0066652, IMG submission 71413) | Grasslands soil microbial communities from the Angelo Coastal Reserve, California, USA - 14_0903_02_30cm | ecosystem: Environmental > Terrestrial > Soil > Grasslands | place: USA...
CCTGGCGAATCGGCACGCTCACCGTGTTGACGGGAAGCGCGAAGGCGGCGCCGAGCGCTTCGCCGACGCTCCCCAGCGAGGAGGAGGCGCCGCTTCGATTCACCATGCCCGTCTTCTGCACGGTGAGCTTGCGTGTCGCCGCCGCGGCTTCGAGGGAGCTCGCGCGCGCCGCCGTGGCGAAGTCGTTCGCCTGCGGCACGGCGCGCTCGACCGCGCGGTCGACGGCCAGACGGGCGCGCACATCACCCTTCACCGCCTCGAACGTCTTGCCGCCCGGCGCCACGGACTCGAGTCGCGCGAGATAGTACCCCGCGTCGGAGTCGAAGAGATCGCTCGTCTCACCGGGCTTCGCGCCGCCGAACGCCCAGGCGCTCACGCTGGGCACGTACTGGCCGTTGAACATCGCCGGCTCGCCTTCCGTGACCGTGATCTTGAACGGCGTGAGACCGAGCGTCTTCGCGGCCTCGTCGAACTTGGCCGGCTGATCGCCACCCGCGGCGATCCGGGACAGCTGATCGGCCTCGCGGTCCATCTTCGCCTGCGACGAATCGCTCGGCTGGATGCGAAGCAGGATGTGATGCGCCTGCGTCGTGTCGCCCGCGCGCGAGTCGAGCCGGATCAGATGGTAGCCGAACTGCGTCAGCACGGGACCGGACAGCTCGCCCGGCTTGAGCGCGTCGAGCGCCTTCTCGAATTCGGGGACGAAACGGCCTTTCGCACCTTTGCCCAGATCGCCGCCGTTCGCGCCCGAGATGGTGTCGGCCGACTCACGCTTCGCGACGTCCTCGAACTTGGCGCCGCCGCTGATCTCGGTGCGTAGCTGCTCGAGGTGCGCCCGCACCGCCGCGCTATCCGCCGCCGTGATCGACCGTGGGATCGCGAGCACGCTCACCGTCGCCTTGCCGGCACGCTCGAATTCGGACTTGTGCGCGTCGTAATACTTCCGCAGATCCGCGTCGGAGATGTTGGAGTCCGCGGCCGTGGGCTGGGGACGGAAGACGACGAAGCTCACCGACGCGCTGTCGGCCGCGTCCTGATAGGCCCGCCACAAGTCGACGTCCGTCGCAAAGACGCTGGCGGTGACCTGCTCGGCCAGCTTCTCCTTCGGCACCTCGGTGCGGTAGTACTGCTCGAGGGCGATCAGCAGCCCTCCCTGACGCGCCTGGGCGCTCGCGAGCAGTCGCTGATACTTGGCAGGATCGAACCGACCTTCGGTCTGAAGCGACGGGTCGCCGGTCACCCACTGCGGCGGCGCAAACCGGGCGTAGTCGCGGAGCTCGGCGTCGCTGACGGTGATCCCCCGGCGCCGATACTCCTGCTGCAGCAGGATCTCGTTGACCATCTCGTCGAACGCCTGGTTCTCGATCCGGGTGATCTCGTCCTGTGTGAGCGACCGTCCGGACTGCTGCTGCTCCTGCTGCGTGAGCTGCTGCGACCGGCGCAGCCAGTCCGTGTACAGGATGTCCGTTCCGTTGACCGTCGCGACCGCGGTGGTTGGCGTGACGGCACCACGGTTCAGGAGCCCCGACGATTCGGCGAGCAGGAACCCGCCGATGAACGCGACGGCGAGGATCCAGAAGACGAATTTCGCGGAGCTCCGCATGACTTGGAGCACGGGCAGGACTCCTTCTGCGACTGGGAAAACACGAGGGGAGGGAAGCTGAAAAAGCTATCGGGCGACAGAGGCTAAAATCAAGTGACGGTAGCACTTCTGATTGACTTGTCCCCTTCAGTACGTATCTTATTCCGCTTCTCTCACCGCCGCCTGTGCGCCGCCACCGAGGCTTTGATGGCCAGCTCCGACCGCATCGACGAGCTCAAACGGAAGTTCGACGAGAATCCGCGCCGCTACTTCGCTCCCCTGGCCAATGAGTTTCGAAAGGGTGGAGATCTCGACCAGGCGATCCTGATCTGCCAGGAGTTCCTGCCCCAGCAGCCCGGCCACATGAGCGGGCACATCGTCTACGGGCAGGCGCTGTTCGAGAGTGGCCGACTCGATGATGCGCGTGGAGTGTTCGAGACCGCGCTCTCGCTCGATCCGGAGAACCTGATTGCCCTGCGCCATCTCGGCGACATCGCCAGCCGGCAAGGTGATCCAACGACCGCGCGACGCTGGTACGAGCGCGTCCTCGAAGCAGATCCGCGGAACGACGAGATTCAGTCGCTGCTCGGAAGCCTCGGCAGCGCGCCAGTGGGCGAGGAAGTCGCACGCGCGCCCTCCGTCGTGACGCCAGAGATCATCGAGTCGGTCACGGTCACCAGCGAGCCCTCTGAACCGCCGCACCCGTCCGTCCCGGAACGGTCCGACGAGCCCGAACTGCTCGATCTCGACGTGACACTTCCCGAGACGGCTTGGGCAGTCCCCGCCATGCACTCGCCTTCCGGTGAGCGAGTGAGCGAGCCGAGCGACCCGGAGCCGGCCGTCATCGGGGATATCGAGCCGATGCCCGAGACGGCGGACCTGATGCCGTCCACGGAAGGTCGGGCCGAGGGCTTCGAGTCTACGGAGTTCTCCGCGCCGGAGACGCCCGTCGAGCAGACCGAAGGGCTCGAGTCGGCATTCGAGGTGGAGACCGGAGTTCATGTCTCCTATGGCGCTCCGCTGCCCGGGCTGGACCGACCCGACGTCACACCCGACGAGGCACCCGCGGTCGCCTCAACCAGTGGGTTCCCGGAGCTCGACGAGCCCATGCCTGAGGATCGGGGCGACGTATTGCCACCCCACGGGGACCCGATCGTTCACGGCTCGGCAGCGCCGACGATCACGAACCACGACGCTGCACTGTCCGAGTTCGACCTGGAGGCGACCGACGAGCCTCCGCGCGAAGCCGCACCCGCAGCCGATGGTGCGCTGGCGTCAACGACGTCGCCGGTCGCCGCATCGGACGCCAGCGCACCACCGATTCCCACCGAGCTGCCGCCCGAGGTGATCGCTGCCGAGGCCGAGCTGATCGACGCAGGGGAGACGCCCGCTCCGGAAGACGCTGCCGACGAAGAGGCGATCGACACGGAGAGCGTCGGCAGTGAGCTGTCGTTCCTCGACGTCGATGAAGCGTCGCCATCGCCACCCGAGGAATCTGCACCGGCCACCACGCCCTCCGAACCGCCCGCGTCGGCGGCGCCGGCGGAAGCATGGCCGGCCGAACCACTTCCGGAGCACAAGCCATTCGTCACCGAGACGATGGCCGAACTGTACCTGAAGCAGGGGTTCCGCCAGGAGGCGCTCTCCGTCTACGAGCAGCTTCTCGGCTCCAATCCGGGCGACGAGAAGTTGTCGACCCGGATCGCCGCCTTGCGCGCCGAGCTCGCCGCGCCTCCGACGGCTCCCGGACTGCCGGCGCGCGACTTCTTCGCGCGAATCGCGTCCCGTCGACCCGGCGAGCGCGCCGCCGCCGCGGCGCCGCCGTCCGACGACGACTTCGGACCGTCCTCGTCGGACAGCGTTCCGGCGCCCGCATCGGCACCTGCCGAACCGCCGACGATCGCGGGCGGCTCGCCGGCGTCCGCGCCCGTCGACGAGGCGCCACAGCGCAGCGGAGGTTCGATCGACGCGCTGTTCGGGCATCGTCCGATCGACAGCACCGAGGACTCGGCGGCGTCGGCTCTCGCCCAGGCATTCGGCTCGGAGAGTGAGACGTCGCCGCTCGCCGGGAATCCGACGCGCCCGGCCTCCGGCGAGCTGTCACTGGACAGCGTGTTTCGCGAAGGCGGTGCGCGCGGTCCGCGCTCGTCGCAGGGTTTTTCCTTCGACCAGTTCTTCTCCCAGAACGTCGAAGGTGATCGCACTGCCGGCGGTAGCCGAGACTCGCAGGAGGATTCTGCGCCCGGCGAGCCGGCCGATCGCAGCGAAGACGACATCGAGCAGTTCAACTCCTGGTTGCAGGGGTTGAAGCAGCGGTGAAGATCGCCGTTCTCAACGGGCCAAACCTCAACCTGCTCGGCGTTCGTGAGCCGGAACGCTACGGACGCGCCACCCTCGCCGACGTCGAGCGCCGACTCGGCGAGGTCGCGACGGAGCTCGGCGTCGATCTCGAGTGCTCGCAGCACAACGGCGAGGGTCAGTTGATCGACGCCGTGCACGCCATGCGCGGAAGAATCCACGGGGCGATCGTCAACGCGGGGGCGTACTCCCACAGCAGTCTCGCCCTCCGCGACGCGCTCGTCGGCGTCTCGGTACCGTTCGTCGAGGTGCACGTCACGAACGTCTACGCCCGCGAGCCGGAGCGTCGACACTCCATGCTCGCTCCGGCGGCCGTAGGTGGGGTCGTCGGGCTGGGAGTGTACGGGTACGAGCTCGCACTGCGTGGTCTCGTTGCGACGCTGAACGCGCCACGCACGTGAGCGATCCACGCCCACGTCGAATCGCGGCGCTCGTCGATGGGCTTACCGCGGCGCACATCGACGGGCTGCTGCTGACCGGCCTGCCCAACATCCGCTACCTGACCGGCTTCTCCGGCTCCAGCGCTCTGCTCGTGATCAGTCAGCGCGACGTCGTGCTCATCACCGATTTCCGCTATCAGACGCAAGTCGCGGAAGAGGTCGGGGACATCGCACGGATCGTCATCGAGCCGTCGAGCCTCTGGACGGGACTCTGGCAGCAGCTCGCGCAGATGTCGGGGTTGCAGGTGCTCGGATTCGAGACGGCACACATACTTCACCGCGATTTTCAGCGATTGAACGAGGTCGGTTCGCGCTGGCAGTGGCGCCCGACGGCGGATCTCGTGGAGACGCTTCGCGAGCGCAAGGACGACACGGAGATCGCGTTGATCGCACGGGCAGCCGACATGGCCACGACGGCGCTCTCGCGCACCCTGCCGCAAGTCAGTGCCGGGATGACCGAGCTCGCCGTCGCGGGCATCCTCGAGCGGGAGCTTCGAAACGCGGGAAGCGAGGGGTTCGCCTTTCCGTCGATCGTCGCGAGCGGACCGCGCTCGGCGCTTCCCCACGCACACTCGTCGGCACGGGAGCTCGCGTCGGGTGACTTTCTCCTGATGGACTTCGGCGCCGTCGTCGACGGCTACTGCTCCGATATCACTCGTACCGTGGTGGTCGGCACCGCGAGCACCGAGCACCGCGGCGTGTACGACATCGTGCGGGTCGCCAACGAGCGTGGTGCCGCCGGTGTCAGAGCAGGCATGAGTGGTCGGGATGCCGACGCGCTGGCGCGGGACTACATTGAGCGGGCTGGATTCGGGCCGCTCTTCGGCCACAGTCTCGGTCACGGGATCGGTCTGGAAGTGCACGAAGCGCCGCGACTGGCCCGCACCTCGGAAGGGGTGCTCGCCGAGGGTGCGGTGGTGACGATCGAGCCGGGGGTCTATCGCCCCGGGTGGGGCGGCGTACGCATCGAGGACGACGTCGTCCTCGGCGCTGACGGTCCTCGACTTCTGACCAACTTCCCGCGCGAGCTGATCGAGCTCGGCTGAGCGATGCGCCGCATGCGTCGCGCCATACCCTTTGGCCTATGATCGACCTACGCTACGTCAAGAAGCTCATCGACATCCTGGACGAATCGACCGTGGACTCGATCGAGATCTCGTCCGACAAGGGGATGAAGATCCGGATCTCGAAGAGCCCGAGCGGCCGAGGGGCGATGCAGGTGGCGCCCCCGGCGGTCATGGCGCCGATGATGGCACCCCCGATGATCGGGGCGCCTCATCCCACACCGGCCGAGGCGCAGCCGGCCATCGAGCCGCCAGCCGCACAGGAGCCGAAGGGTGGGGGGAGCGACGTCAAGTCGCCGATGGTCGGGACGTTCTACTCGTCGCCGGAGCCTGGATCAAGGCCTTACGTATCGGTGGGTTCGCGCGTCTCTAAGGGGCAGATTCTCTGCATCATCGAGGCGATGAAGATCATGAATGAGATCGAGTCTGAGGTCGCGGGAGTCGTGACCGAGGTTCTCGCCTCCGACGCGCAACCCGTCGAGTACGGGCAGCCGCTCTTCAGGATCGATCCCAATGGCTAGCTCCCCGCCGTCTCCCGCCGCCCCGCCCGCGCCTGCCGCACCGACGTCAGCCACCACGGGGCAGATCTTCAACTTCAAGGCGGTGCTGCAGCAGCTCGTGCAGCGCAATGCGTCCGACCTGCATCTGAAGGTCGGTCGGCCCCCGACGCTGCGACTTCACGGCGATCTGGTGCCGCTCGACCATCCCGCACTCCGTCCGGAGGATCTCAAGGGGCTCGCCGAGCAGTTGATGACACCTCGGCAGGTCAAGGAGTTCTCGGAGAACAAGGAGTGTGACTTCGCGATCGGCGTGCCGGGGATCGGGCGCTTCCGGTGCAACGTGTACCAGCAGCGCGGGTCCCTCTGCTACTCCATGCGCGCGATTCCCTACCAGGCGCGCACGATCAAGGAGCTCAACCTGCCACCGGTGCTCGAGGACATCGCGCTCAAGCCGCGGGGCCTCGTGCTCGTCACGGGCATCACCGGCTCCGGCAAGAGCACGGCGCTCGCCGCGATGCTCCAGCACATCAACGAGCAGCGCAAGGCGAACGTGATCACGATCGAGGATCCGATCGAGTTCCTCCATCGCGACATCAACTGCCACATCAACCAGCGCGAGGTCGGCACCGACACCGCCACCTTCGGCCAGGCGCTGCGCCGCGTGCTCCGACAGGACCCGGACGTCATCCTGATCGGTGAGATCCGGGATCTCGAGACGCTCGACACCGCGCTCAAGGCGGCCGATACCGGCCACCTCGTGTTCAGCACCTTGCACACGACTGACGCGACGCAGACGATCAATCGCGTGCTCTCCTTCTATCCGCCGCACCAGCAGGCAGAGGTGCGCTTCTCGCTGTCCAGCGCCCTGCAGGCGGTCGTCTCGCTCCGCCTCGTGCCCCGTGCAGACAAGCCTGGTCGCGTCCCCGCCTGCGAAGTGCTGATCAACACGCAGACCGTGCGCGACCAGATCCGCGACATGGAGAAGTCCCTCAACATCCCCGACCTGATCAAGGAAGGAACGGTCCAGTACGGGATGCAGAGCTTCGACCAGTCGCTGATGCATTACTATTCGCAGGGCATCATCTCGTACGAGAGCGCCTGCTTCTACGCCACCAGCCCGAGCGAGTTTGCACTGCGGGTGCAGGGGGTGGCTGGCACGAGCGACAACAGCTGGTCGGGCTTCGAGTCGGACTCGCAGTCCTGAACCCATGACTCTGCACGCACGGCTCGCGAAGCCGCGCAACGGCGATCGCGAGGATCCATCATGCTCGAGCAGGTCCTGAGCGACAACGAACGGCCGGCCACCGCGCGGAGCGTCAGTGTTTAAGAAGGTGCTGATCGCCAACCGCGGCGAGATCGCGCTCCGCGTCATCCGGGCGTGTCGCGAGCTCGGCGTGCAGACGGTGGCCGTGTACTCGGAGGCCGATCGCGAGTCGCTGCACGTACGCTTCGCCGATGACGACGTCTGCATCGGACCGCCGGCGGCTCGCGACTCCTACCTCAAGATCCCGCGCATCATCGCCGCGGCGGAGATCGCCGGCGCCGACGCGATCCATCCTGGCTACGGCTTTCTCGCCGAGAACGCCGAGTTCGCCGAGATCTGCGCCGCGTCGAACATCACCTTCATCGGACCTACCGCGGAGCAGATCCGCGTCATGGGCGACAAGGCCGCGGCGCGGAAGGCCATGACGGCCGTGGGCGTGCCGATCGTCCCGGGGACGCCCGGTCCGGTGGAGGACGTCGACGAGGCGCTGGAGTTCGCCAAGTCGATCGGCTTCCCGGTGATCATCAAGGCAGCGGCGGGCGGCGGCGGCAAGGGGATGCGCGTCGCCAAGGATGCCGACGAGTTCGAGCGGTCGTTCTCGCTCGCGCGCAGCGAGGCCCTGTCCGCCTTCGGCAACGGCGACGTGTACGTCGAGAAGTACCTCATGCGGCCGCGGCACATCGAGTTCCAGATCCTCGGCGACAAGCACGGCCGCGTGATCCATCTGGGTGAACGCGACTGCTCGGTACAGCGGCGGCATCAGAAGCTCATCGAGGAGGCGCCGAGCCCTGCGATGACGCCGGACCTGCGGCGCCGGATGGGCGACGCGGCGGTCGCTGGAGCGAAAGCGATCGACTACGTGGGCGCCGGCACGATCGAGATGCTGCTCGACGAGGACGGCTCGTTCTACTTCATGGAGATGAACACGCGGATCCAGGTCGAGCATCCGGTGACGGAGATGCTGACCGGGGTCGATCTCGTGAAGGAGCAGATCCGTGTCGCGGCAGGCCATCCGCTCGGCGTTCACGAGCTGCCACCGCTTCGCGGCCACGTCATCGAGTGTCGCGTCAACGCCGAGGATCCGAACCGAAACTTCCAGCCGTCCCCGGGTCGCATCGTGACGTTCCATCCGCCGGGCGGCAACGGTGTGCGTCTCGACACGCACGTCTACGCCGGCTACACGGTGCCGCCGTTCTACGATTCGATGATCGCCAAGGTCATCTGTCAGGGACGCGACCGTGAAGAGGCGCTGGCGAAGATGCGGCTCGCACTGGAAACCTTCATCATCGAGGGGCCGACGACCACCATCCCCTTCCTCGCGCGCGTCATGCAGAACCCCCGATTCCAGAGCGGCGACGTGGACACGAAGTTCCTGGAGCGGGAGCCGGAGCTGATGAAGGAGCCGACGTAGGGTGCGCATCGACGTACTGTACGGGGCGGAGCACCTTGGCACGCAGGAGGTCCAGGGTCGGGTGGTGGCGATGATCGACGTGCTCCGCGCCTCGACGACGATCGCCGTCGCGCTGGCGAACGGTGCGCGCACGGTCATTCCGCTCGAGAGCTCGGAAGACGTCGTCACGCGCTCGAAGCAGTTCGAGCGCGCCGGAGTGTTGCTCGCCGGCGAGCGGCGCATGCTGAAGATGGACGGATTCGACCTCGGCAATTCGCCCGCCGAGCACACGCGTGAGGTCGTCGAGGGGAAGACCGTTCTGCTCACGACGACGAATGGCACGCGGGCGCTGCTCGCGGTCCAGGGAGCGCGTGACGTGGTCGTGGCCTCGTACGTCAACCTCACTGCGGTCAGTGCCATGTTGCGCGCGGCATTGCGCGGCGGCGCGGACGTCACGATCGTGTGCGCGGGGCAGCACCGGCAGTTCGCGCTCGAGGATGCCGCCTGCGCCGGACGGTACGTCTACCAGATCACCAAGCGGCTCCAGCAAGCGGACGTGAACGATGCGGCACTCGCTGCCTCGCTCATCGACCGGAAGTACGGCGACAACCTGATGCGGCTCTTCAGCACCGCGGCGCACGGCCGGGCCCTGGCCGCCGCGGGATTCGAAGGGGATCTCGCCGCGTGTGCGGCCGTGGATTCGTACCCGGTCATCCCGATCTACCAGGATCGGCAAATCACCAAGCTGGGGCCTGAGCGGGAGCGGTAATCCGCGTGGGCAGCACACTCAAGCGCGAGCTGATCGGCATCGCGCTCCTTCTTTTTTCGGTCTTCCTCGCGGGTGCGCTCGTCGCGCTCGCGGCGAGCACGCTGCGCGGCGGCGTCGACGTGCGCCACAGCGTGGGCTTCGTCGGCTACTACCTGGCGTACCCCGTGGTCAGCTTCTTCGGCTGGCCGGCGGCCGCGCTGGTTCCGGCGGTGCCCGCGGTGCATGCGCTGCGCTTGTTCGGCCGGCTCGAGTCCGAGACGGATCGGTCGTGGATGATCTTCCTCGCCGGCGTCGTCGTGCTGCTCCCGATCGCGGTCGGGATCTCGGTGCACGACCCGCGCGCCGATGAGGTGTCCAACCTGGCAGGGGTCTGGGGCGGGTTCGTCGCTTACTACTGGCGCGCGTGGTTCGGCGGGTTCGGCTCCTGGGTGGTGCTGATGCTCGGGGCGAGCGCGCTCACTGCGGTCACGCTTCGCTGGAACCCGGTTCGGATGATCGTGGGTCGCCGTGCGCCGATCCCGGTGGTGCCGGCGGCCGAAATCGTCGCGGCAGAGGAGCCGTACGCGCCGCCCAAGCGCCGACGGAAGAAGGAACCGGTGGACATTGCCCTCGCGCTCGAGCCGCCGCCCGAGGAGTTCGAGGCGCTCGATGCGCTGGCGGCGATCCAGGCCTCGCATTCGGCCGACGCCGATGCCAAGGAGGACGCCGCGATCGAGGAAGCGGTCAAGCGGCGCGGCAAGAAGAAGGAGCCGACGAGGCGCGACGACGAGATCGCGGCCGCCATCGAGGCCACCGAGACGCCGGAGCTGGCGAGCGACGAGCTGCCCCCCTCCGAGCTGCTCAACCCTCCGCCGCCGAGGAACGCGGACCTCGGCCGACGCGAGCTCGACGCGATGGGCGTGAAGCTCATGGACGCCTTGCGCACCTTCAAGGTCGAGGGTGAGCTGACCGGCCGCACCACCGGTCCCGTCGTGACGCAATTCGAGGTGTCGCCGGCGCCCGGCGTGAAGGTGCGGCAGATCGCCAACCTGTCGAACGACCTCGCGCTGGCGATGCGCGCACCGTCGATCCGTATCGTCGCTCCGATCCCCGGGCGCGGCGCCGTCGGCGTGGAGGTGCCGAACCCGACGCCGGAGATCGTCGGCTTCCGGGAGCTCATCGAGCACGGCGATTTCCGCAACGCCCGCGCGGCGCTTCCCATCGCGCTCGGCAAGGATCTCGAGGGAAAGCCGGTGATCGCCGACCTCGCGAAGATGCCGCATCTCCTCATCGCCGGTGCGACGGGCTCGGGAAAGTCGGTGTGCGTGAACACGATCATCACCAGCCTCGTGTATCGGCACACGCCGCGCACGCTGCGATTCCTGATGGTCGATCCGAAGATGGTCGAGCTGTCGGTGTACAACGCGCTCCCGCACAAGCGCCACAAGGTCGTCACCGATAACCGCGACGCCGCCTCGGTGCTGAAATGGGCCGTGCTCGAGATGCAGGAGCGCTACGAGCTGCTCGCGGCGAACGGCTGCCGCAACCTGCAGGACTTCAACCGGCGCGTGCAGGACAAGGCGCCATTGAAGACGCCGAGGCGGAAGGACGTCGCGTTCGAGGACACGGTGTATCGTGGTGACATCCTGCCATACATCGTCGTGATCATCGACGAGATGGCGGACCTCATGATGACGGTGCAGGGCGAGGTCGAGACGCCGATCGCGATGCTCGCGCAGAAGGCGCGCGCCATCGGGATCCATCTCATCCTGGCGACGCAGCGGCCGAGCGTGAACGTGATCACGGGACTGATCAAGGCGAACTTCCCGAGCCGCATCGCCTTCCGCGTCGCCGGCCAGGTGGACAGCAGAACGATCATCGACGGCGCGGGCGCGGAGATGCTGCTCGGCAACGGCGACATGCTGTTCATCCCGCCAGGGAAGAGTGAGCCGAGTCGGTTGCAGGGCGCTTATCTCTCGAGCGAGGAGACCGAGCGCCTGATGGCGTGGTACGAATCGCAGCGCGACCGCCGACGGGCCCGGCTGCGCGAGGCCGGAATGGAGCTCGAGGCCGAGATGTCGCCGGACGAACCCGACATCCTCGAGACCGTGCGCACGCGCGAGGCGGAGATGCGGGCCGCGCTCGAGGGGGGCGCCGAAGAGAGCGGGGCCGACGCAGGCTCGCGGGATCCGCTGTTCCGCGAGGCAGCGGAGCTGTGCATCCAGAATCAAAGCGGCTCGACGTCGCTGCTGCAGCGGCGCTTGGGGATCGGCTACGGTCGTGCGGCGCGCATCATCGATCAGCTGGCCGACGCGGGCGTGCTCGACGCGAAGAGCGGTCCGAAAGGCCGCGAGGTCCGCGCTGGGCTCGAGGATCTCGATCGCATCTGCGGGACGAAAGGCGAGTGAGGAGGCTGTCGTCGCGCGCCGCTGTCGGCGCGACGCTGGCAATCAGCGCACTCGCCGGCGCGCAGGAGCCGTCGAGCAACCCACCAGGCGTCGTCGCGCCGACCGCGGCGACCGATTCGCTGCTACCGTTCGAGCGGCCGGTCGGCGCGCCGATGCGCACGGACGCCGTCACGTACCGCCTCTCGCTGCTGCGCGATGTCGGGCCGACGTCGCTCGGTGTGCGAGTCGTCGAGGTGAGCGAGGCGTCGCTGGGTGGTACTCCGACGTGGCTGATCGCGGAACGCCGTACCGGCAGCGCGGTCCCGACGACGGATTCGCTCTGGCTCGCCAAGGCCGACCTGGTGCCACTGCGGTGGGTCGGCACGAACGACCGCACGCAGCTCGGGGCGTCGTTCGCGCACGATTCGATCTTCGGCGCGATGCAGAGCTACGCGGGCCGCGCCTCGTTCGCCGCACCGATGCTCCCGGGCGCGCTCGTGACCCCGGGAATGACGGAGCGGATCGTCGAGATGCTGCCGCTTCGCTCCGGCTACCGCGCGGCCGCGTCGCTCCTGCTCGTCGACCAGGGCACGCCGCGCGCGCTTCCCGCCGAGATCGCGGTGGAGCGAGAGGAGCGCACGCGCACGCCAGCGGGTGAGGCCGATTGCTGGGTGGTCGTGCTGCGGGCGGGCGCGATGGAAGAACGGCTGTGGGTGGACAAGGGCCGCCGCGCCGTCGTCCGGACGGAGCAGGTTACGTCGATGGGTAGAGTGGTCGGCGAGCTCTGAAGTGGCAGGGCGAGTACCCGCCACGGCAGGCGTACTCGTTACTGCGGTGCCGATCTCAGGGCGCGTTCGCTCCACCTTGCGCAGCGACGATGACGGCGGTGCCGAGGCAGTCCGTATTCTGCCCCGCATGTCAGCGGCCAGGCAGTCATTCGGCGAGTTGGGGGAGCGGATCGCGGAGCGGTGGCTTCGGGAGCGTGGGTGGCGCGTGGTCCAGCGCCGGTTCCGTTCGGGGCACCGCGACATCGATCTCGTCGTCGAGCGGGACGGGGTGGTGGCGTTCGTCGAGGTGAAGGCTCGGCGTGGGGACCGGTTCGGCGGACCGGTCGAAGCGGTCAACTGGCGGAAACAGAAGGAGTTGGGCCGCTCGGCTCGCGTCTGGGTCTCTCGTCACGGCCGCTCCCACGACGCCTATCGGTTCGACGTCGTGGGGGTTCTCGTCGAGGGCCAGCGCGTCAGGATCCGGCACGTCGAGGACGCCTTTCCTCTGCACCTTTCGGCTTGATTTCGGGTCCCGATCTTCGTATTTTATTCGGGTATCGGGTCGCCTGCTTTTCCGGTACGCTTATGTCCGCGTGGCCAGAGGAATCCACGACAAACGAGAGGTTGTAGACGAATGGCTGTGTCCACGATTGCAGACGACAAGAAGAAGGCGCTGAACCTCGCGATTGCGCAGATCGAGAAGAGCTGTGGCAAAGGCTCGATCATGCGGATGGACGAGAAGGAGAAAGTTCGGGTCGAGGCAGTGCCCACGGGTGCGATCAATCTGGACGCCGCCATCGGCGTCGGTGGGATCCCGCGTGGTCGAGTCACGGAGATTTACGGGCCGGAGTCGAGCGGCAAGACGACGCTGTGTCTTCACGTCGTGGCGAATGCGCAGAAGATGGGCGGCGTCGCCGCCTTCATCGACGCCGAGCACGCGCTCGACACCGAGTACGCACGAAAGCTGGGCGTCGACGTCGAGTCGCTGCTGATCTCGCAGCCCGACACCGGCGAGCAGGCGCTCGAGATCTGCGAGATTCTCGTGCGCTCCGGCGCGGTCGACATCGTCGTGATCGACTCCGTCGCCGCGCTCGTGCCGAAGGCGGAGATCGAGGGCGACATGGGCGACAGCCACGTCGGTCTGCAGGCGCGCCTCATGAGCCAGGCGCTTCGCAAGCTGACCGGCGCGATCGCGCGTTCCAAGACGATCGTGATCTTCATCAACCAGCTGCGTGAGAAGATCGGCGTCATGTTCGGCAATCCCGAGACGACGACGGGGGGCAAGGCGCTCAAGTTCTACGCGTCGCTCCGCCTCGACATTCGCCGCATCGGGCCGGTGAAGGAGAAGGAGGACGTGGTCGGTTCCCACGTTCGCGTGAAGGTGGTGAAGAACAAGGTCGCCCCGCCGTTCAAGCAGGCGGAGTTCGACATCATGTACGCCGAGGGGATCAGCCACACGTCGCTGCTCGTCGACATCGGCTCCGAGGCCAACATCATCGAGAAGTCGGGGGCCTGGTACAGCTACAAGGGCCAGAAGATCGGCCAGGGCCGAGAGAACGCGAAGATGTACCTGAAGGACAACCCGGCGATCATGGCCGAGATCGAGGAGCAGGTGAAGGGCGTCCTCGGCATCGGTGCCGACCAGCCGGCGAGTCCGGACGCGGAAGACACCGAATAGACGCCGAGTGAATCCGGTGCTGGAGCCGATAGGCGCTGGCACCGCAAATGCGAGAAGTTGCTGTCCCGCGCCAAGCGGGAAGACCGGCAGATCGAGGCCGGGGAGTCGCTTTCTGGAAGCGATGGGGCCCGGAATCCCCACCGTGACAGGGAA
>Ga0066652_100000968_pt1 | contig 14322 bp, 15 predicted proteins | sample GraSoiAngelo_101_FD_71413 | JGI IMG/M metagenome (GOLD analysis project Ga0066652, IMG submission 71413) | Grasslands soil microbial communities from the Angelo Coastal Reserve, California, USA - 14_0903_02_30cm | ecosystem: Environmental > Terrestrial > Soil > Grasslands | place: USA...
ATTTATGGCCAGCTTCGCTATGTTCTGTATCAAAACCGTCTGCAGCACCAAAGTCCCGAATACAAGACGTATAATGGGTCATGACGTGAAACTTCGGGAAGTTGAAATGGCCCGCATCTGTAACCTTGTCGACTGGGCGAAGCGCTTTGAATGCAACCTTTGTCTTATCGATTCTGTACAATGCGTGATCAAGGTAACGAAGGGTCTCCTCATTGTGTGTCTTGTACTGCGCTATAAGAATAAAATCAACAATCGCCCGTGCACAATGCATTGCCCCTGGTTCTTTACTGGATAGCAGTGGTGCAATAACAGGTATCAACTGTCTTATGATTGCTTTTTGTTCGACACCAGTCCATTGCTTAACCTTACTGAAGTGACGGAATCGCTTGAGGCCAGTAAAGGGAGTTACACATCGGAAGCGCTCATCCAGTTGCACACTCCCGGCGGATTCCTTGATAGTCCGGCCTTGTCGTTTCCTCTTACGAACTGCTGGCAGGGTGTTGCTGATCAGAACCTTTGTCCACGTTATCAAATACATAGTAATGCCCTTGAGTAGTTGATGGAGGATATCAACCATCATAGCTTTGTGAATGTTGAGATAAGGGTGTTTCCAGGCGAAATTTTCAACCTCATGAACCCAGTTATCATTGGACCTTTCTACTCCATCTAGACGTTGACGGTCTATCTGCCGTTGAGTGTGCTCGTGAGTGCGATCGTCCCACCTCTTGGTCAGGTTTTCTCGCTCATGTGGAGGGACAATGCAGATGCTGCAGTGCTGGGCCTTTTTGATGCCCGTGATCAGGACCTGTTCCTCGTAGTCTGCCATAAATCCAGCAATTATTGGATAACACATACGCTTGTGTCTATCTGCGCATGTCACAAGAAATCCATTTTGTGCAAGGGCTTCGAGGGCTTTCGTCACAGCAAGTTAGCAAGTGGTATTAAGTAAATCCACACTAGCTTTTGTTATGCATCGCATGCTGCAGCTAGCTAATGTGGACAAATATAATATTTACTTACGTTTGAGGATCAACTCCATAGCTGCATGATAGACACGTGCTTTGCTATCATCTACAGTTTCCGATGTAACAGGTAGAAATCCTAGAAGGACTGAACCAGGCACAGTCTGTTTGCGACGTGTTGCCCGGTCCAGATTGCCGATGGTTACATATATTGGCCATGCAGATTCATCACCTTGATGCTGTGAGAGCATGGTCTTGTCGGTGGCCAACAGAATTGGGATAACAGTCCCGCCATCTGGGATCTCCTCTTGTGTCCTCCACCACCAATCTGCGGTATGCATTTCGTCATATATCCGATTGTCATTGCCAGTTCCGCTGAACTGTCTGACTGGGGCGAATGAAAGGTGGTGTGCAAAAGGACCATGGCCCAGCAAAAACTCTATTACTTTTACGATGTCACGATACCGTATCTGGTAGCGACTTGGTGGAGACCCTATCGTTTCCTGCTCCACTTCGACCTCTGCAATATTCCAAGTGTCATCCTTTATGCCATAGGGGATATCATGGATCTTAGTCATGAGCTCGTCATGACTAGTGAAGCTGAGGAGCTTATGTATCGGCCCGAGACGCCTATCTCCAAAGAACCTTTCTATATCTCCCTTTGTGCATCTAGCACTTAGAAACCACTGGGCTGCTGCGAAGTCTGTAGGACTTTGGAATGGGTAATATGTTGAATCGCATGATGCATTGTTTCGCATCCGACTCTCGTCCCCATCATACGTATATTGTGAGCCATCAAATGTCTGACCTGCCCTTCTGCCAGTCACATCCTCGTATGACTCGGTCCTGATCGATGCTGCCGTTGAAAGCCTGCTCTGCACATGGTGTGTCGACACGGGACTTGGGTTGTTATCCATAGCATCATCGATGATGTCAATCCAAATGGCATCGTTTGATCCTTCGTCTGAATATGAAGTAGACTTGTCTGCCATTATTGGATCTCCGTTGACGAGCTGGTGTGTAGGTAGCGGTACTTTCGGGGGTATTTCGCGGCCTGTGCCATGTCGTGAGTCGTCCTTAACCACCCTTCTTTCTTTGCCTACCAGCACTGGACATTTTATGCGATGACGTGACAGGCCACTGAGTGACCTGACAACCTTCCCACATTCAGGGCAAGAGCGTATCTTCATTGCAAAGGTAGGTATATAGAAGTGTTGAGGACTTGCAATTGTTCGAAGCCATGATTGCAGGGTGACGCGACAGCAATGTAATTGTTTATATTTCACGTGATATAATTTAACTAGATGGTCGCCATCTGGTCATCTGGTGGAGTGCGAGATGGTCGCCATCTGGTGGAGTGCCAGATGGTCGCCATCTGATTATCTAAGCATATCCAGATCTAATAACTTAGAGCCTCTTTTCGCTAAACAATTGGCCTTCGGCAAAAGCATAACATCATCTTGCACCCATTTAACATATTATCTCTTTTTACTCCAGCAGGTCGCAGCTGAGATCCGAGATGACCCCACCAAAGACTTGCTATGATCTTTCGAGTCTGAGACCGTTTGGAGCCCGGTGCCCTATTTCCCTATTGAGCCTGAGACTGCTTGTGGCTCAGCTACCCTCTTCGCACTTGCGACCTGGTGATATTGAGACTTGGATTTCATTTTCAGATTTCCACTTCAAGATTTCACATTCTACACATTTTGGCCATGTCTTCTAGGACTGGCTAGAACCCGCTCCGGCAGATCGCTGTAGAGCTCTGAGGAACTTTATTTACCTGTTCTAGTTTGCTCATTTCACTCTTTAGGGGTGAAACTCGATCCCGCTCTGGCAGACCACTGTTGAGCTCTGTTGAGCTCTGAGATGGCCCCATCAAGACTACTTACGATATTTCGAGCCTGAAACTGAGTGACATAATGCTTCATCCGCACCTGCCATTCTGAGATATTGAGACTCCGAAGAACAAACTAAAAGGAAGGCTGGCTTGTACGTGGAAGCCTTGAGATACTTGATTTCCCGGCTGACTCTCCTCCAGACAGCAAGCAAGCATAATACGTCTCTGCAAATGGCTACGAAGTCAGTCCATGAAGAATCCGCATCGCTAACAACCAAATAAAGGAAGTTGGCATCAAGATGCAGGCTCTGGATGATTTCATCGCTCGAACTCGATCATAGAACTCTAAACATAATGATGTTCATAGCAGTCATTGGATTCCCATTTGACAACTGTGAAGAGTTTCTACGGAATGAATAATGGACACTTCACCTCTACCTATTATTCTGTGAGAGACGTTGGCGCTGAGATGCCGGAGAAACGGACGCTCTGGGCGAAACACTCTCCCAGGTCAATTCCTCTCTGCTTACCTCTTGCAGAGCTTCGAGCGACCATAGCTATGACTACCTTGCAAGAATATATACCTAAAGGCGAAACGCCTCAGAAGGTTCAATTCCAGTATCCTACCAAACTGTCACGAACAGAAACTCATGAGACCCTTATTGCTGCCCTCCGCTGACCGAAATCTGCTTCCTTTTCGGCATCACCAATAAAAACCATCATAGTCATCTTCAACGACACACCTACTCAACATCCAACTGATCGCGACATAGCTTCAGCATTTGCCTCTATGCAAACCCTTTCTGCTGGAGGGGAACTCGAGGGGATTGATGCAAACATAAATACTGGTCCACTCTCTAGCTCGGAGTCAGCCGTCTCAGTTTCGAACACCGATGTAACTGGCAAAACCCCGCTAGTGGCTCTTGAGAGGCCATCAAGCCGCCGCAGAAGAGCCTCAAGATGCCTACAGTCATACATTGGAGAGAGAAAATACTATGGTTCCGACCTTTCTCAGAGCACTGGTCGGAGAAGAAGCCCCAGACTGGGTACGCTCTTAGATGGTTTGTCAGATGAACCTTTTGTGATGCATTCATTTGGGTGCTGCGCAAGTATGTCTTGTCTAAACTTAGGAGTTTGTGCAGGGGTAACACTAATCAAGCATCCAACGAGCAGACACCTGGCCTTCTGCAGGAGTATGTTGAGTCCAGGGGTGAAAGAAGCCTTGGTAGATTTAAGCATTCTCCACGCAATCTAAGATCACGTGATCTATAACCGACAATCTCATACACGAACTCAACTAGACACCACGACTTCAATCCACAGTATACTTCGCTATCGAAGAGGTGATTATACACTCTGTTGCTGTCCTGTATCGGTATGTCAATCTTTTCTCGCAATTATTGACCTTAAGTGCATTACCAGGAGCCATGCGAAGGCCAGCAGAGAAAATATCGACAAGGTAGCTGCATCGTTTCAGGCAGATCCGCAAAAGATGGAGTTGCTCTCTATCCTCGACAAACAGGTAGAGCTGTTGGCTAAGGAAGGGCGGCCAGACCTCTCTCGCTTCTTTGACTTACTTGAATCGCATTCCATCACACCATCAGAGGAGGTCTCAAGCCTACGGGCTGAGTACGGTCGCGAGAGAGTAAGCTGGTACCTGGTTTGGATTTTGGATACATACACTAACGCAACAACAGGAACCAGTTCCACAGGGCTGCTTGGATACTGCCGTCGACCAAGTCGTCGAAGGGATCGGCCACGTTCTTGGCAAGCTCACGTTTGGTGATGACGATTCTATTATAGTAAATGGTGCAGTCGAACTTTCATGTGGCTTGTTCGACAGGCTCCGTTCCCGAGAATGGCTCAATTGTTGGGACATTGCAGCCGCTCTGGAGATGACTGATAGGCCAGTGTTTGTGAGGCTTGGTCTCAGCGTCCCACTCCACAAGAAAGATGCAAACGGCGAGGTCACGCCTCTCTCGAACCCCCTACGTCGCTGGAGAAAGAAGATCAATGACTATAGGTGCGAAGGCAAGAACGATCTCGAAGGCCCACAGGTGTACATTTGCCTGCTGAATGTTAACGCCGACCACTTCACACTGCTCGAGATCAGTGAACAAACGAAGATGATATATCACTATGATTCGATGGCAAGCCATGGGATTATTCATTGTAAAATAAAGTCTACCCCAGTAAGACGAGTAGTAGGGGTAAGTGGATTTGGACAGACCATTCAAAGGCGATGCTAATCCGCCACAGGAGGAGTTCAAATACTTGAGTTTCGGATACACTGAGGCAGTAAGTATACAGCCTAATACACCGCCGTATGCTAATCTAGCAGCCAGCCTACTCCCCAGCAGAAAGACGGATGGAGTTGTGGCCTCATGGTTATACGCAACGCCAAGCGGTGAATGATTGGACTCCCAGTTGGCAGTTGGGACGACGAGGTGGATCCAGACCGAGTGATTAAGGAGATAGTCGGGAACTGTCAGACGTTCCTCGAGGACGACGCTCTTCAGCCAAATCCCCTTTCTAAGAAACGCAAGAAGATAGCCGAGGGCCTTCAGAACAATGTTCTTGAGCCAAGTCGCAGTTCTAAAAGACTCAGAACGGTCGCTAATAGCGGACGGTCACCATGGGTGAACAGTCATTAGGGGCTGAATGATCACTAAGGGCTAACGGTTATTGAGGGCGAACGGTCACTGAGGATAACGGTGGCATTGTCTTCGGGCAGCGATACCTCTACTGGTCTATCTCGACCGAGTATATTATGGCCTTCCTTCCAGTCTGGCCCGAACATGGCGGAGAAGGGTTTCGAGGCTGCCTTGAGAAACAGCGAATGAACACGAAACTTCACCTTTTCCGGCCCAGCAACCAGAATAACGTCGCCGTCTACAGTGATCTCGACAATTGGCTTGTCTCTTTATTGGGATGAGAACCTTCAAGGTGGTCGCTTAGTCACCTAATCCGCCAAAATTGATCCGTCAATTTTGGCGGATTAGGTGACTAAGCGAACATTTCGCTACAGCTTTACCTATACTAGATATGTCACGATTCAGCTTTTCATGCCTCAGGCCATAACACTAGCTGAGCAGAGCCGCACCGTAATTTATACTTGAGTTGGTCCTATGAACCTTCCTTTTCTCTCTTTAGCTTAGTATTTTTTGACAATTTACGCACTGTTGATACTCCTCCAGCTTGCCTCCTGACAACATAAATAATGGATCTTGCTGCCATTATTCGTGTCCAAACTGACATAAGTATCGAGCAACAACTTGAAAAGCATCTAAGCAACATACCAAAGCCTCAACAACTTGAACAGATACAGGAATTGCTCCTTGTCACGTCCATGACTGATGAACTGATTCCTGAGATTGCATCAAAGGCCTGGAACTACCTCGAGACCCACCAACTATGGAAGTCTAAATACCCCAGCCTCGAGGCTTTCAAGGAGGTCATCGACTATGATTCTGTGGACGATATGCTAAAACGAAACAAGATGCTGATGGAGAGACAGCAAATTGAGGCTCGAGGTATCTTCGCAAACTGGGGTCTACTACCTCATGATGCTATACCACCAGAACTCCGCCCTCCTAAATTTAGCAGGGACCTACTGAAATTCCTGAATCGAGTCGGCAAGATCTGTCCACTGGACCAAGCAATCGCCATGCTGAAGACACAGGTTGCACGACGTTCTTTAGCATCGACGACGTATATGAGCTGCGGAAGGAATAGTCAGGCGCCGTATATTCTGACAGGCGATGTTATAAGGGTTTGGGAGCACTTGAAGGCCCCTACCAATCTTGAGCACCAGACGCCGGAAACCATTGATCTACAACCTGAAGTCCTGAATTCCGACGATGAGGGAGTAGATAAAGAGAAAGATGCAGAGAATAGTGAAGAAGAGGCGGAGGAAGGGGAGGCAGAGGAGGAAGAAGAGGAACAAGATGATGAGCAAACCGAGATGGAAGGAGTACCTCGAGCAGGTACAGTGAAGACGAAACCCATGAAAGACCTCCAGTGCAGATGTGCTCCCATTTGTTCTGCGCTTCTAACACGCATTCCAAAAGCTGGTGATCGACTTACTGATGAAGAGGGACTGGAACTGCTTGAGTGGTCGCATGATTTGCACTGGGTGAACTTCTGCCAAAATCATCTTCGACGTCTTGCAGGTGGCGGTTTGGACATGTTTACCAATATCTCAAAGAAGGAACTTCGGAAACGTCTCAAGCTGGTCTATCGCTATCGGGCAGATTTGAACAGGGCACGGGCTAAGAAGCCACGATACTTTCGGCGTGCAAGTCGAGCTCCTAGTGGCATTACCTCCCAACTTGGCCCATACATGTACACACCAAAGAAAACAGATACATTCAACTTCAATGCCAAACATGTCTTCAACCGGTTTGCTGGCTGCACTAATGCATGGGATACCTTCCAACGATATGGTACGATCAATATTGACGGGGTGTTCAATTATATTCTCAAGCCGGAGATCTTCAAGCTCATTGAAGAGGAGTTCGATATGTACTTGTATCATCTGCGTGATGAACAAAATGGACAGAAACGCCGGGGGTGGATGCGTCACATGTTTTACTCTCTTATTCAACAGCTTGTTCGGCAAGATCCTGTCTACTATGCACTGATTGCAGCTGCACGGCCAGACAAAAATACCTGGTTAATATGTTACCCCTATTATGTCAAGTATCAGGTTGAGGGTGAAAGTACTGGTTTTGCTCATTTTGATATCAATGTCAATGAGTTTGTGAAAACAGGACGTGGAAAGAATATCATTCAAGGATCACTCAGCTTGGATGATGAGAATGAGGATGGCTGCACTTTGCTAGTGCTTGGATTCCACCGTCGTATCCATGAATGGTGGGCACAGGTAAGGCAACGAGGACAAGACAGCTCCGGCTATACAACAAACGCTCTAAAGACTTATCTTCCTGCTGACGAGAAAGACTTTGGTAAGCTTGATCCAGTTCCCTGCAAGCGTGGAGCAGTACGGATTACTATGCCAGAAATACTTCATGGGTCAACTCCGACAGCGAAAGGCATTCGTCGAACACTATTCAATTGGCCTACTGGAATACGCGCGGACCATCGGACATTGGACATGGAAGAGGCAGAGACGTGGAATGAAGTGGCGCAATGTCATCAGTCTATGGAAGCGCCAATGAAGAGCACGAGTGGAGAAGGATTTCGATATGGTCGACCATTATTTCCTTTTCCTGGCGTGACAAAGTTAACCAGTACGAGCTGTGTAGGGGATGCTTTGATTGGAGCACGGAGATGGGACGACATACAGGTACAAGAAGAACGGAATATTCTCCTTGGAGCTGATGATGAATTAGCCTTGCAACTGGCGAAAGAAATTCGTGAACGGCTTATACAGTCATTTGTCAATGCATTTCCTTATGTGCAGATGAATGAAGAACGAGCCTACGGAGATTGTTCTTATTTCCGAAATAAGAACCGGCCTCGTCCAGAGGCAGAACGTGATGAAAGCAGTCTTTCGAGTGAGGAATTGAGCAGTATGTCGCTTGTTGATGAAGACATGAAGGAGGTTGAGGAGGGAGACAGCAAGTTTGAAGACTGGGAGAAAGAAGAAGAGGTTTAGTAAAGAAAAAGAAAGTGTTTTGATAGCGGATGCAGCAAAACGTTGGGGGCCGATGTCAGGGACGGAAAGCCATTGACTTGCTCAATTTTGATCGGCTTGCTGCTGCTGCGAAGGCTATTCATGAGACGAACACCCATAACGATCCGACAATCAAATCCAAGTTTTAAGTATTCAGGATCCCGAATCGGCCTCCATATAAATAGAACGGAGGCTAGAGCATCGCGCGTACTTTAACCAATTACACTTAATATAGCTGTACTGTACTGTACCGTATTTGTCTCTTATTGGCGAGACGCACACTCCCAATTAAGTTAAAGTAAGCCACAATAAAATGCAAAGGGTCTTAAAACGGCCCCCTTTCAACCTCAAAACTGGATCTCGAAACGGCTCTCATTCTAGAAGCCGCAAGTTAGAAGCGGAAACTTAGAAGTCACCCTTCAGAAAATAAACGGCCCTTAAAGAGGGTCCCTCTAAACGAAGAGTGATCTTAAAAGATTGACTCCTGCAGATAAAAAGAACTCATCTAGATCTTTACATACCCTTATAGATTCACAGCTACCATTCTTATAATAATGGCTATCAACAAGTCGAAAAGAAGATCGGAGAACTTAGGACGGAGAAAGAAGACTGCATTTAAAAAGGTTTACGAGCTTGGAAAGTACAATGGTATTGACGTGGCCTTGATAATACATCAAAATGGTCGATTCTTCACCTATAGATCAATTAATCATGAATCTTGGCCACCGTCTATGAAGGAGATTGTAAGACTGTATCATCTTGACATACATATACATACTAATGTTGAAGCAGCAAGTCTCATACCCTATCACTATCAACATGCTTCCGCAAGATATAGAAAGATGGCTTCAGGGTTGTATAGAACAGAAATCCATACTGCATTACAGATAAAAATTAGGAAGGTGGATTTAGATGTTGATAGAAACCACCTAAATAATAAATATATTACATCTTCAGAGCTCAATTGCGAATACTGTCAGTGCGGAAATATATAATCGAGAATCGCTTATATATTTTGAGCCGCGCCCACACAACTGCATTCTGGATTTTACGAATAACCTCACAAATGCCTCGCCGCTTGGCAGACGATGTTGTCCATCGAATTCTTGTTCGTTTATCTGCTTCTGAGCCTGTTCCAAGCATTGCTACAGCTGTAGGTGTTGCCCATGAGACTGTATATCGCATGCAGCATAATGTCGAGCTTTGGGGCATTCCATATCCTCCACCTACAGTTAAATTAGGCCGCCCACGCTTGCTGCTGCCATATCAAGAAGAGGTAGTAAAGTAGCATAGGTTCCCTAGATATTATTGCTAATGGTCTAATCTATAGAGACTGTTAGAGTTTTTAGAGGATCAGCCTACAGCATATTTAGATGAGATGCAGCAGTTCATCTATGATGAGTATAATGAATTAGAGGTCTCAATTGGATGTATTCGCGGCGTTCTAGATCGTGAGAGGTGGACTCGAAAAGTGACGCAGGATCGTGCTCTTGAGCGGACCATTACGTGAGGCTTGGCAAGGCATTCAAAAGTCCTGGGACGAAGATCAGCTTGTATTCCTAGATGAGTCTGGTGCAAATGAGAGGACTGGTGATAGGAAGTATGGGTGGTCACCAATGGGACTGATCTGTGCTCAGTCAAGGCCTGTCAAGCGCTCTGAGCGGTGGAGTATTCTACCAGCACTCTCGGTTGATGGCTATCTTGACTATATCATTTACCAAGGTGCTATTACAGCTGATCTATTTATTGAATTTGTGGAGGAGAGAGTGCTGCCACACTGCTCACCATATCCTGGGCCACGTTCCATCCTTATTCTCGACAATGCATCAATTCATAAGGATCACCGCTTGCAACAGCTTTGCAACAATGCTGGGGTTGTACTAAAATTTCTACCACCCTATTCACCAGATTACAACCCTATTGAGGCAACTTTCAAAGACATAAAAGCATGGATTAAAAGGAACAACTTACTGGTAGAGGACTTTGAGGACTTTGGAGACTTTCTACACTTTGCTGTTAGTCAAGCTTGTGGAGGAAATGTAAGAGGTCACTTTCAAGAAGCAGGATATATTGTAGACAGAGCAAATTAGGTATATAGATAAGAACAATACATAATGTCTTGCCTTTAGGAAATCTTTTTGTAGAAAGTTTTCTAGTAATTATTATAATGCGGGAAGGAATAGGGTTTGTATACCATAAGGGATGTATGCAGCCGCTGCGATGGGGAAAAAGGGAGAGATTTGCTGTCAATACAACCGGAGACACTGGGAAATCAAGGAAATAATGATTGAGCAGAATAGAACACTCAGTATGTAAGACAAATTGGTGCTTTAGAGTCACGGGGGACCCAGCTCAATGCAGCACAGCCAAATACAACCGAAACCGTAAAAAAAAGCCCCCGATTGTGGCACAAAACTATAATATCCTCCATGCCTTCCTACAGGCGACTGAGCAACACACAATTCTGGACACGCAAATCACTCTTGCCTTTGAAAGGAAGATCTCCAAATGATACCATCTCTTGAATCCACTCAAGGGTGCGCACTAGACACTTGTCTTCCCCAGACTTGCTGCTATCCACATTGTACCACACCTCAGAAAGAGAGCAGTGCGCCCTTGCATACGCAACTAGATCCTTTTGGAATCCAAACATGATATCCTTTTGTCGTATAAGTTGTCCTTCCTCATCATGGGTAGCATTAGGATCACAATCCCAAATGATCAGGTGTTTCCCTCGCCCTTCTGTTGTCTCAATCACTGCAGCTCCCCACACATGCCAGATCAATTTGTCCCAATCAGGGCAGACAGTGTTCTCCGTAGTCGTAGTGAAGCAGCCGAGCCAGACTTTCCTTCCTTGTTTTGGTTGATTCCAAAACTCGCTGAAAGTAGACCTGCTTTGTGGGTCTTCCGGCAGGTGTCTAGCCCAGTTCCTCCGATTCCTAGCATGCCGATATGCTATTGCCTTGTCATGGACATAAGGAATATTCGGAATACCGCTGAGCTGCACTAGGAATGCTGTAAACTCCGGTCCTGAGGCCTTATTGCCTTTAAGGGGGACAAGGAGATAATTTGTGAAGCTGTTAGTTTCCATTGGGCCTCGGGTAGGAGTGCTTGATAGTATGACTTTGATGCCTCTGACAAGAGTTCTCTTGGATATGGCAAACCAAAATTACCTAGGGTGCTTGATGGTTGAGGTGCTGCTAGAGAAAGGTTGATTCAGGTTGAGACATGTCGTTGCCGGAAATTTTTTCTTAGTGTCTCGGCAGCGCCAAGAAATCTCAACATCACACAAACAATGCTGAGCAAGTAACAACCCAGTTGTGGTTATGTCGATTCACTATCGCCTTGTCATGACCATAAGGAATATCTGGAATGTCGCTGAGTCATGGTAGGAACACTGTGAACTTTGATCCTGAGGTCCTAGGGCCTTTGAGGGGAACAAGGGGATAGCCTGTGGAGCTTTGGATTCCCACTGAGGCCTTGGGTTAAAATGTTCGATATTATGCCTTTGCCATTTCCGATAGGTATTCTTTTGGATTCTGTAACTCAAAAATACCTAGAGTGTTCAGTTGCTGAGATGTTGGTAGAGGAGTGCTGATCCAAATTGGGACATGTGGGTGAACCTGCGGAACCATGGATTCCCACTGAGGCCTCGGGTTAAAATGTTTGATATTATGCCTTTGCTGTTTTTGATAGGTGTTCTTTTGGATTCTGTAACTCAAAAATACCTAGAGTATTCAGTTGCTAAGATGTTGGTGGGAGGAGTGCTGATCCAAATTGGGACATGTGGATGACCTGCGGAACCATGGATTCCCACTGAGGCCTCGGGTTAAAATGTTTGATATTATGTATTTGCCGTTTCCGATTGGTGTTCTTTTAGATTCTGTAAGTCAAAAATACCTAGACTGTTCAGCTGCCGAGATGTTGGTAGAGAAGGGCTGATCCAAATAGAGACATGGCGATAATCTGTGGAGTCCCGGATTCTTATTGAGCCAGCCTCTCTCATTCAAATGAACCGTTCCCATCGCAACATGGTGCTGAAACATTGGGCAGGCATCTCGAAAGTGGTGTTGGTGCATTGTCTCATCCTTATTATGGCTATACCAACACAGGGATTGACCTCTCGTGCCAAAGGCGTTGACCTCAGTGATGCCTAAGCCATTCAGTCCAGCTGCCGCAGCACCGCCACAATAGTAAGCTATAAACTACTATTGCTTTGATTGCTGCCTTGACTCCGTGGCCTCCGCTGCTGCTTAAACTCAGATATCTTACTTCGTATTTTTGCCAGCGTGCCTAATTTAAAGCCATAAGACTCCCAAATAGCTGCTGTCATTGCTCCGCCTTTGCGCTCATCACGTAGAGTCTCAAGATTCCAATCCTCATCAAGCAGCTTGCTCCGAATATTCTCTAATGCCTCCTTTTGATGGGTACTAGAGTGTAGAATAAACCAGTCAAGGAACTGTGCTAGTAGCTCACTTGGATCACTATCAGACTGGATAGGGCTTGAAGGAGCCGGAGGATGTATTGGTAAGGTGTCTGGTAAAGTAGAAGATTGCTGCTGAGTAAGCTGTCGGATTTGAGTAACAAGGAAGGTCTGAATAAGCTGATCTGTAGTAGATGAGCTCTCAATAGACTTAGGCAACTCAGCGGTTTTCTTGCGGTCTCTCTCTCTCCAATTAACAAGCTGAACAATCAGATTCTGAGATGGCTGCTCCACAGTGGACAGATCTTCGTTAATCTCACGGTTCCACTGTCTAAACAGCTCACCAGGTACAGGGTAGTGATTGGAGACATGATCAGGACCATCAGGCCGTTTCTTGTTCTGCCAGCAAGTCTTGCCTTTATTCCTGCACTGACTGTTTTTGCAAGGCCACCGATCCGCAATCTGCGGCATTAAATTGCCAGTAAGTTGCTCGCTCTCAAGCACCATAGGCAGATCAGCAAGTTGCCTCTGAGTAGCCGTACGTCGACCTGTTCCACCTGCTCTAGTGCCAGAATCTAGCTGGGACTGTAGCTCTGCGATATCCTCTTTCAAATAGAGCATTATCCGGACGCTCACCCTCTTGCGCTGCTTGTACCACATCCTCAACACCTCATGAACTCTTACAATGTCTCGCTGATCCTGTAGATCAAATGGACACTCATCTACAGCTCTACAGCGCTCAAATGAGGCAACTGCTTCAAGCCTTACCACCTCAAGCTGCCGTGGCTGAGCCTTCCTAATAACCTCATCTTGCCATCGTCTTATCATATGCATATAAAGCTCTTCATCTGCATAGATTGCTGACTGAGAGGCTAGATTCTCTTTGCCATTTACTACAGCCCTCCACACGCTTGTATACTTCATGATATCCTCTGAATTGTCTTTCTCCGCCTCCTTCTGCTCCTGTAACTGAGTCGCTTCTACAGCATCGCCATCTACAATGCTCGAAGCAATATCTTCATCCTCCTTGTCATCGAGCACCTCAATAGGCTGTCCAACTTGCCCTTCATTGTCCATAATATTTGACCGCACCAGGGCAGGTGGTAGGGTCTTACAGGCCTATGAGGCGCTAGAGTAGCTGTACGAGCCTTCTTGCTCTGCTGCAATGGTAGACGATAAGATGTAGACTCATATTGGGCCCGCTTGCGTGCTGAAGGTTTGCATGTACGCATGGACTGACGAGTACGTATTCCACGTTGCTTCTTTGTAGGAGACATCTTGTGCTCTACTCTTTCTATATATTTTGCCTAATTATGCATATGTTATTAGGCAGCGGCGAGGCATTTGTGAGGCTATTTGGCTGAGTCGTAAAAATCAGAATGCAAGTTGTGTGGGCGCGGCTCAAAATAAGCGATTCTCGATTATTTCCGCACTGACAGTACCCTATTTATGCGAACTACAA
>Ga0066652_100000970_pt1 | contig 14320 bp, 14 predicted proteins | sample GraSoiAngelo_101_FD_71413 | JGI IMG/M metagenome (GOLD analysis project Ga0066652, IMG submission 71413) | Grasslands soil microbial communities from the Angelo Coastal Reserve, California, USA - 14_0903_02_30cm | ecosystem: Environmental > Terrestrial > Soil > Grasslands | place: USA...
CGGCGCGTTCCCGCGCGGCCGCTCCCCGCCGACCTCGACCCGGCGCTGCGCCGCCTGCTCGAGGCGGTCGCGGCCGGTCACGACACCGTCGCCGCCGCGGGCCGCCACGCCGCCGGCGCCGGCGACGCGGCGGTGGCGCTCACCCGGCTGGAGCTGCTCGGCCTTGTGCGCCGCACGGCCGGCGGGCGCTATGTACGCGTCGCGTAACCTCGAACGCCGCGTGCCCGAAGCCACCCGCATCCCCCGCGTGCTCGCGATCGCCGGCTCGGACTCCGGCGGCGGCGCCGGTATCCAGGCCGATCTCAAGGCGTTCGCGGCGGCCGGGGTGCACGGAATGACCACGATCACCGCCATCACCGCGCAGAACACCGTCGGGGTGGCCGCGGTCCAGGCGATCGCCCCGGAAATGATCGTGGCGCAGGTCCGCGCCGTCGCCGAGGACATCGGCGTCGACGCGGTGAAGATCGGGATGCTGGGCGACGCCGCCACGATCGCCGCCGTCGTTGACGCGCTCGATCTGCTCGCGCCCGACACGCCCATCGTGCTCGACCCGGTCATGCTGGCCGAGTCGGGCGCCGAGCTCCTGGCGCCCGACGCCCGGGATGCCCTCGTCGCCGAGCTGCTCCCACGGGCCACCGTCGTCACGCCGAACGTCTCGGAGGCCCGCGCCTTGGCGGGGGATCCGGACGGCGAGCCCGACGAACTCGCCCGCGCCGTGCACGCCCTCGGCCCGCGAGTGGTGGTGGTCACGGGCGGCCACCGGGACGATCCGGTCGACGTCCTCTACGACGGCGAGCATCTCGAGCACTACGAGGGCCCGCGGCATGCCGACGGGGCGTCGCACGGATCAGGGTGCACCCATTCGTCCACCCTCGCCGCGCGCCTGGCTCTCGGCGATTCGCCGCGCGACGCCGCCCGGGCGGCGAGGTCCGTCACAGCCGACGCGGTCGCCCACGGACTGCGCGACGTGGGGAGGGGCGCGGGGCCGGTGGACGTGCTCTACCGGCGCGGCTGACCCCGGGCCCTCTGGCATAATCGGGGACCGTGAAGTTCCTGCGCATGAAGCCCGGACATGGTGAGGTTCTGCTCGCCGAGGGTGACGTGCACGTGGAGGAGGACGAGCGCGCGCTGATCGAGGAGTTCCGCCGGCAGCTCGACCAGGGCATGTGGGCCGCGGTGCCCACGAGCACGGCGGGGCGCCGGGAAGCGGAGATCGTGAAGGCCTTCGAGGACGTGCCCCGGGACGCCGAGCGGGTCATCTTCTTCCCGCGCGCCGCGGGCGGCGCGCACTGAGGCGGTCGCGCGATGGCGCTCGCCCTCTCTGCAACCTGCATCGTGATCGTCGCGCTGCTGTGGGAGATCGCCTGGCCGCGGATCGAGCAGGCGCACGAGCGCCGGAAGGCGAACCGGAAGCGGTTGCCCACTCACGACTATGACCCGGGCCGCGAGCGCCGCGCCGAACAGCGCGCGCGCCAGCTGCTGCGGTCCTGCGTCAACGACGAGGAGTGGGCGATGTACCGCGACCTCGGCTTCATCCGCGTGTGGGGCGCGCAGGCCGAGGGCCCGGGCGCCGGCGGGGCGCCGTACGCCTACCTCATCTACCCGCACAAGCCGATCGTGGCCTACCTGCCGCAGACCCGCGAGCTGCTGAACGAGTACTGCGTCGAGTTCCCGGATCACACCCGCCCCTACGGCAGCGCGCTGCTGCCCGAGTCAGACGACGTGCTCGCCAAGTGGATGGCGCTCACCGGGCAGGAGCGCCGGTTGATCGCCGATGCCAACATGCACCTCCCGGGGCGTCAGGTCGATCCCAAGCAGGTCCGCCGCGACCTCTGGCGGCTGGGGGAGTGGGAGCGCGAGCGCGCCCGGCGCGAGCCCCGGGCGGCCACCGAGGGCGGTAGCGTTCCCGCCCCGTGAACGTCCCCTCCACCGCCTTCGACCTCAAGCACCGCAGCCGCGCCCTCACCGAAGGACCGGAGCGCGCCGCCGCACGCGCCTACCTCCACGGCATCGGATTCGACGAGGAGGCGCTGGCCAAGCCGATCGTCGGGGTCGCGTCGACCTGGATCGAGACGATGCCGTGCAATTTCCACCTGCGCGCGCTGGCCGCGAAGGTGAAGGAGGGCGTGCGCGCGGCCGGCGGGACGCCGATGGAGTTCAACACCATCGCGATCTCCGACGGCATCACGATGGGCACGTCGGGAATGAAGACCTCGCTCGTCTCCCGCGAGGCGATCGCGGACACGATCGAGCTCACCGGCCTGGGCCACCTGTTCGACGCCGTCGTGGCCCTGAGCGGGTGCGACAAGACGATCCCCGGAACGGTGATGGCGCTGGCCCGCCTGGACGTCCCGTCGGTGATGCTCTACGGGGGCTCCATCTACCCGGGGCGGTTCAACGGCCACGACGTCACGATCCAGGACGTGTTCGAGGCGGTCGGTCGCCATGCGGCCGGCGACATGACCGACGAGGAGCTCGACGAGCTCGTCGAGGTGGCGTCGCCCGGGTCCGGGGCCTGCGGCGGGCAGTTCACGGCCAACACGATGGCGATGGCCTTCGAGATGATGGGGATCTCGCCCGCCGGCGCCGCCATGGTGCCGGCGATGGATGGCAGCAAGAGCGAGGTCGCCGTCGACGCCGGCAAGCTGGTGCTCGACGTGCTCGCCCGCGGCCAGCGCCCCAGCGACATCATCACCCGCGAGTCGCTGGAGAACGCGGTCGCGGCCGTCGCCACCAGCGGCGGCTCGACCAACGCCGTGCTGCACCTGCTGGCCGTGGCGCGCGAGGCCGACGTGGAGCTCTCGATCGACGACTTCGACCACATCAGCGAGCGCACGCCGCTGCTGTGCAGCCTCAAGCCCGGAGGCGACTTCGTGGCGGTGGACCTCTACGAGGCCGGTGGCATCGCGCTCGTGGCCCAGCGGCTGCTCGAGGCCGGCCTGCTGCACCCCGACGCCGTCACCGTCACCGGCGACACCATCGGCGACGTCGCCCGCGCCGCCGAGGAGACCGAGGGCCAGCAGGTCGTCCGACCGCTCACCGACCCGATCAAGCCGACCGGCGGCCTGGCCATCCTGCGCGGCAACCTCGCGCCCGAGGGCTGCGTGGTCAAGCTGGCCGGTCACGAGCGCACCAGACAGGACGGCCCGGCGCGCGTGTTCGAGTCCGAGGAGCACGCGATGGCCGCCGTCACCTCCAAGAAGGTTCAGGCCGGGGACGTCGTCGTGATCCGCAACGAGGGCCCCGCCGGCGGGCCCGGGATGCGCGAGATGCTCGCGGTCACGGCCGCGCTTGTGGGGGAGGGCCTCGGCGAGGACGTGGCCCTGCTGACCGATGGGCGCTTCTCCGGGGCGACCCACGGTCTGATGGCGGGCCATGTCGCGCCCGAGGCGCTGCGCGGCGGCCCGATCGCAGCGGTCCGAGACGGCGACCGCGTCACCCTGGACGTGGCCGCCCGCCGCCTCGACGTCGACCTGTCCGACGACGAGATCGCCGCGCGGGTCGCCGACTACGAGCCCCCGCCGCCCGCGTATCGCCAGGGCGTGATGGCGAAATACGCCAGGCTCGTGTCGTCGGCGTCCGAAGGCGCGGTCTGCGGGTGAAGCCGGCTCGGCGCGGTGCGCGCCGGCCTCGACTACTCCACGTCGGCCGAGATCTCCTCGGCCAGGAACGCCTCGAGCGTCGTGTTGAACCGGGTGGGGCGCTCGAGCATGGCCACGTGACCGGTGTCGTCGAACACGTCGACGCGCGAGCCGTCGATCAGCCCGTGGTACTCCTCGGCTGACGAGACGGGCACGACGCGGTCCTCGCGGCCCCACACGATCAGCGTGGGGCATGCGATCTCGCTCACCCGGTGGCGGTAGTCGTAGTTCATGATCGCGTCGGTCGCGTCGGGCGCGGCCGGCTTGCCCGAGCCGCGCATGAGCTCGAAGCACATCGGCCCCGAGAGCCGCTCGGGATAGCGCACGACCACGTCGAGGACGCGGCGGCGCAGGCGCGGTCGGCGCACCAGCGTCTCGGCCCGCGCCTCGGGCACGCCCGCGTAGGCGTTGACGGCGCGCGCGAACGCGAGGACGGTGCCGCGGTGAAAGAACTCCGTCGACAGGCCGAGGTACTTCGTGGCCAGGCCGGCGGCGGACACGAGGGTCAGACGCTCGACGCGCTGCGGGGACTTGATCGCCAGCTCGGCGGCTGCGAAGCCACCCATGGAGTTGCCCACCACGGATGCCGCGCTGATGTCGAGGCGGTCCATCAGCGCGTCCAGCGTGCGCCCGTAGTTCTCGATCGTGATCGGCTCCCGCGGCATGGGGGAGTGCCCGAAGCCGGGGAGGTCCATCGCGATCACGCGGTGCTTCCGGGAGAGGGAGGGGATGTTGGCCAGCCAGTTCGCCCAGCGGCCCGAGTGGCCGTGCACGAGCACCAGCGGCGGGCCCTCGCCGCGCTCGATCACGTTGACCGGGCCGCCCGGGAGCTGCACCCAGCGCTGGTGCCGGCGCCAGTCGATGTCCCGCCACTCCTCGCGGCCCCGTACCCCATAGTCGTCGACGGCGCCGTCGCTCGCGGCGGTCTCGATCAGGGGCGTGGCGGGCGCCGCCATGCCCTTAACGTATCGAGGCTCGTGCGAATCGCCCTCGACATCGACTCCACGCTGCACCACTACTGGGACCAGCTGGCCGGAGTGGCGCAGCGGCGCTACGGCGTCGCGCTGCCCTATGAGCACCAGCACACCTGGGGGATCACCGAGCTCGCGGCCGACGACCTGGCTGCCTGCGTGGCCGAGACCCACGAGCCCGACGCGGTGCTGGCCGCCGAGCCCTACCCGGGCGCGGTCGAGACCGTGGCCCGCTGGCACGCCGCCGGTCACTTCGTGCACGTGACCAGCCACCGCACGGCCGCGGCGCACGAGGCCACCGCGCGTTGGCTGGAGCGAATCGGCCTCCCGCACGACGACCTGCATTGCTCCTACGACAAGGTGGCGCGCTGCGTGGAGCTGGAGATCGACGTGCTGATCGACGACAGCCCCGTCAACCTGGTTCGCGCCCGGGCGGTCGGCATCGTGCCGGCGACGCTGCGTCATCCCTGGAACGCCGAGCTGTGCGGCCGCGAGCGGATCCTGTGCGGCGCCGACTGGCCCGAGCTCGCCGCGCTCATCGACCCGCTGCTCGAGCGGGCGGCGTGAGCGACGCCCCACGCCTGCCCTTGGCAGAATCCCGCGCCATGACCGATCAGGCCCAGGCGAGGACCGAGGCACGTCCGGCGCCGTCTCCGGTCCCGGCGACTCGCGAGGATCTGCGCGACCATCTCCCCGGCGTCGAGGCGGAGCGGCGCGTGACGGACTGGGGACGCTCTGAGCGCATCGAGGGCCTCTTCGACCGCACGGTGATCGACTTCTTCTACCGCTACTGGTTCCGCGTCGAGGTCGAGGGCATCGAGCATGTTCCCTCGCGCGGGGGGGCACTCCTCGTGTCCAACCACGCCGGCGCGCTGCCGCCCGACGCGCCGATGATCGCCAAGGCGGTGCGCGAGGAGCACCCGAATCCGCGGCCCGTGCACCTGCTCGTCGAGCACTTCTTCAAGGGCTACCCCGGCTTCGCGATGCTCCTGCCCAAGATCGGCGCCGTTCCCGCGCATCCGGCCAACGCCCACCGCCTGCTGTACGACGAGGGCGCGCTCGTCCAGGTCATGCCCGAGGGACGCAAGGGCAGCGAGAAGCTCTACCGCGACCGCTACCGGCTGCGCCGCTTCGGACGCGGCGGGTTCGTCGCCACGGCGATGCGCGCGCAGGCTCCGATCGTGCCGATCGCCGTGATCGGGGCGGAGGAGGCCGCGCCCATCTTCGCCCACGTGACCGCGCTGCAGCGGCTAACCGGGCTGCTCTACTTCCCGATCACGCCCACGTTCCCGCACTTCGGCCTCGCCGGGATGGCGGGCTACCTCCCGGCGAAGTTCCGCATCCGCTTTCTCGAGCCGATCCCGACGGACGAGTGGGGGCCGGACGGCGCCGAGGACCGGGGCCTCGTCCAGACGGTGGCTTCGGAGATACGCGCCCGCATCCAGGACGAGCTGCTCGAGATGGTGTCCCGCCGGCGCAGCGTCTGGTTCGGGTAGACGCGGGTCATGCGCTCACGCCGCGTCCTGATCACGGGGCTCTCCACCTACTGGGGCGGGCGGCTCGCGCTCGCGCTCGAGCAGGACCCGGCGATCGAGGCGATCATCGGCGTGGACACGCGCGACCCGACGGTCGAGCTCGAGCGCACCGAGTTCGTCCGAGTCGGCAACCAGCATGCGCTGATCCGCCGCATCGTCGGTGCCGCCGAGATCGACACTGTGATCGACACCCGGCTGGCGGTCGACTCGATCTGGACCTCGGCGCGCGCCGCGCACGAGAACAACGTGATCGGGACGATGAACATCGTCACGGCCTGCGGCGGTCCCGACTCGCCGGTCCGCAAATTCGTCTTCAAGTCCTCAGCGCACTTCTACGGCTGCGAGCGCGACGACCCGGCCTATTTCACGGAGCAGATGCCGCGCCCGCACCCGCCGGCCACGCCCATCGAGCGCGACATCGTCGAGGCCGAAGAGGCGGTGAGCGAGTTCGACCGCCGCAACCCCGACGTCAGCGTCACGGTGCTGCGCTTCGCCAACGCGCTCGGCGCCGGCGTGACCACCTCGCACCTGCGCCTGTTCTCGCTGCCCGTCGTACCGACCATCCTGGGCTTCGATCCGCGCTACCAGTTCATCCACGAGGACGACATCGTCGGGGCGCTCGAGTTCGCGGTGCGGGAGGACGTGCCCGGGATCTACAACGGTGCGGGCGACGGCGTGCTCGTGCTCTCCGAGGTGCTCGACCTGCTGGGCAAGCCGATGGCCCCCGTCCTGCCACCGTTCGGCACCGGGCTGCTCGCGGGTCCGCTCAGCCGGGTGGGGCTGCGGATCCCGGTGGAGATGCTGAACCAGCTCCGCTACGGGCGCGGCATCGACAACCGGCGGCTCAAGGCCGCCGGCTACGCCTTTCGCTATACGACCCGCGAGGCGGTGATCAAGCAGGGCGAGCACATGCGCCTGCGCCCGGTGCTGCGGGGCGCACGCCAGCCGTACCGCTACGAGCAGGAGGTCGAGGAGTTCCTGCGCTGGAGCCCGAATGTGCGCCACAGCGGCGCGACCGCGGGAAAGGCGGTGCGGCCCTCCCCGCGCCAGGTGCACGAGCTCCAGCGGGCTCTCGCCGCGCTGGGCGAGCGCTCGGCCGAACCGGCCGGCCCGTCCGAGCCCACGCCCGCCGGCGCGGGGGAAGCCGACTACGACACGCTCGAGGCCGCCGAGGTGATAGCGGTCCTGCCCTCTCTGCCCCGGGCGGATCTGGAGGCGTTGCGCCGGCACGAGTCCACGGGCGCGCAACGCACCGATGTGATCGCGGCGATCGACCGTCTCCTGGCGCCCAGCCGCTCGGCCGGCGGCTGATCCGCGGGGTCTGGTCAGAGCGTAAACCTCCGGCAAGTGGGCGTGCATCCTGTACGCCATCCCGTGTAACTCCTACAATCACCGGCGGTTAATCGGTCGTGCGCAGCCGCTCCTTCATCATCATCGCCGCGTCCTTGGCCGTCCTCATCGTGGGGGCGGCCGCGTTGTACCTGTACGACCATGGCCAGCGCGACACCATCGCCAAGGGCGTGAAGATCGCCGGAATCGACGTCGGCGGGATGAGCACGAAGACGGCCGCCGAGAAGGTCCGCGCCGACCTCAAGGCGCGACTGCAGCAGCCGATCGTGGTCGCCTACGGCAAGCGCCGCTTCACATTGCATCCCTCCACCGCGAGGGTCGACTACGACATCCAGGCCACGGTGGACGAGGCGATCAACCGCAGCCGCGAGGGCAACATCATCGGGCGCTCATGGCGCTCGATCACGGGCGGCTCGGTGAATGCCGACCTCGCGCCAAAGGTCAGGTACTCGCGCCAGGTCGTCGACCGCTTCGTCGAGGGTGTCGGGAAGGAGCTCAACCGCGCGCCCCAGGACGCGACACTGAACTACACCGCCTCCGGACTCGAGCGTGTCCCGGGCCACGACGGACTGTCGGTCAACACGTCGCAGCTGCGCAACGGCGTGCTCTTCGACATCGAGAATCAGCGCTACGAGGGTGTCCTGCGTCCGGTCGCGAGGCGCACGAGGCCCAAGGTCACGACCTCCCAGTTGAGCCGCAAGTATCCGCGCGTGATCGTCATCGACCGTGGCGGATTCACCCTCACGCTGTACCGGCACCTCAAGCGCTTCAAGTCCTACGGGATCGCCGTCGGGCAAGCGGGGCTCGAGTCGCCACCCGGTCTGCACCAGGTCGAGAACAAGCAGGTCGACCCCGCCTGGAGCGTGCCCAACGAGGCCTGGGCGGGCAGCCTGGCCGGACAGGTCATCCCCGGCGGCGCGCCCGACAATCCCCTCAAGGCACGCTGGATCGGCTTCTATCCCGGTGACGGGATCCACGGCACGGCCGACGACGCGTCCATCGGGTCGGCCGCTTCGCACGGCTGCATCCGCATGCACGTGCCCGACGTCGAGGATCTGTACCCCCGGGTCGAGATTGGCGACCCGGTCTACGTGATCTAGGTCCCCTCGAGCCCGATCTGCGCGGGCTCGACCTCCTCCCAACCGGCTTGCAGCAGGGAGGCGTGCTGGCCTGCGTGGCGAAGACACAGCCTGCCGATGTACACGCCCCTGGTCCGCTTGCGCAAGACCGCGTACCACATCGTCGACGCGTCGCTCGGCCCGTCGATGCGGTGCCATGGTCGGGGCGGCCCCTGCCCCTCCGAAGCGATGCCGGCCGACAGCAGCTGGCCCTGGGTGGCGATCTGACCCGTGGCGGTGTCGATGAAGAAGACGCCCACCGAGGAGCAGCCTAGCGACGCCTGGGCGCAGGCCCTCTTCGCGTTCGACCGCGACCTGCGTCGCCGCGGCGCCGCGGAGAAGACCCGTCGCGCCTACGCGATCGACCTGGGCCAGTTCGCGCGCTGGGCCGGCGGGCGGGGACTGGGGCCCGAAGCGGTCGGGACGCGGGATCTGCGCCGGTACGCCGCCGCGTTGTCCGAGCACGGCGGCGCGCCCAGCACGGTCGCGCGCAAGATCGCGTCGCTGCGCTCGTTCTACCGCTCACTTGTGGAACACGGGCGCGTCCAGCAGAACCCGGCCGACCTGCTCACGGCTCCCAAGCGCCGGCGTCGGCTGCCGCGTACCCTCAAGCCCGCCGAGGTGGCGCGCCTCCTCGACCGGGTCCCGACGAGCACCCCGCTGGAGCTGCGCGACCGCGCGCTGTTCGAGCTCGCCTACGCCTCGGGGCTGCGCGCCGAGGAGCTGGTCAACCTCGACGTGGCATCGCTCGACTACGACGACGAGCAGGTGCGCGTCGAGGGCAAGGGCGGCAAGACCCGGGTGGTGCCCGTCGGCGAGCCCGCGCTGAACGCCCTGCGCGCGTATGCCGAGCGCGCACGCCCGGCACTCAGCCCGACCCGGTCGGGCGGCGGAGCGACGAACGGCGAGGAGCCGGCGCTGTTTCTCTCCAAGTCCGGGCGGCGGCTCTCCACCTCCGACGTGCGCCGCCGACTGCGCGTATGGGCCCGCCACGCCGCCATGCAGGCCGGGGCCTCACCGCATTGGTTGCGTCACTCCTTCGCCACTCACCTTCTGGAGGGAGGGGCCGATTTGCGGGCGATTCAGGAGCTTTTGGGACACGCATCGCTCTCGACGACGCAGGTTTACACTCAAGTAGAGTCCGCCAGACTGCGGAGCGTGTACTCCCGCAGTCACCCGCGGGCGTGAGGAGAGAGGCGGCGGTCCTGGAAACCAACGTCAAAGCCATCGAGCTGAAGGATCTGTGGCGTCGGTATCGAGAGCAGGATGATCAGCGGGCCCGCGAGCGACTCGTCGTGGCCTACTCGCCGCTGGTCAAGTACGTCGCCGGCCGGATGGGCTCCGGCCTGCCCGCGCACGTCGAGGAGGCCGATCTCATCTCCTACGGGCTCGTCGGCCTGATCTCCGCGATCGAGCGCTTCGAGCCCGAGAGGGAAATCAAGTTCGAGACCTACGCCGTCCCGCGCATCCGCGGGGCGATCATCGACGAGCTGCGCACGCTCGACTGGGTGCCGCGCTCGGTCCGCGCCCGCGCGCGCGAGATCGAGAAGGCCAACGTGAAGCTCGAGCACGAGCTGCAGCGTGCGCCCACGGACGAGGAGATCGCCGACGCGCTCGGCATCGAGGTCGAGGAGTTCCAGGAGTCGCTGATCCAGATCTCCAACTCGACGATCGCCGCGCTTGACGAGCTCTGGACGGTGTCGGACTCCAGCGGCGACCAGGTGTCGCTGCTGCACACGCTTCCCGATCCCTCCTCGCCGGACCCGGCCAAGGTCATGGACGCCACCGACCTCAAGGACCGGGTGGCCGACGCGATCGCGCGCCTGCCCGAGCGCGAGAAGCTGGTGATCGCCCTGTACTACTACGAGAACCTGACCCTGCGCGAGATCGGCGAGGTCCTCGGGGTGACGGAATCGCGCATCTCGCAGCTGCATACGAAGGCCGTGCTCCGATTGAGAGCACGCATGCAGGACGAGGATGTCAGCGCGGATCTCGGCGGCGGATAGCGAGATCGAAGCTGACCCCGCGATAGGGGGCTAACGTCGGTTTCGCGTGTCGCTAACCCGATTCGGTGAGCGCCGCGCGGGCCTGCTGCTCGTCGTAGAACTCCTGGTAGCGCGCGATCTTGCCGTCGCGGAAGGTCAGCACCATGTAGTTCGTCGCCGACACGTTCGCGCCGCTGGACTGGCCTCGCGCGTGCTCATGGCCGACGACGAAGACCCGGTCGCCATGATCCTCGACGTCCCCAATCTCGAAGGTGTATTCGTCCCACTGGTCGAGCCACCGCATCCACGACGCGAGGATCCCCTCGTGGCCGCGCCAGACCTGCTGGTCGGCCCGATCGGGATGCTCCTCCCACACGGCGTCCTCGGTGAAGGCCTGGGCGACAGCCTCGGGGAGGATGCTGAGCAACGCCTGCTTGTCCAGGTCGCCGGCTCCTTCGAAGAGGCCGCGGACGAAGGCGACGTTTTCCTCGGACATGGAGCGCGATCCTAACCGGGGCGGTCCAGGGCGCGCCAACCTTCTGCCGTGCTGGCTCCGGGCCGTAAACAACGGCCCTTCGCCTGCCTCGGCGAATGTGACCGGGCGGCTTCGCCGCCCTCCCGCCCTCCGGGCTACGGGTCTGCAAACAGCAGACCCTCCGCCCGGGTGGGCCGTTAGTACCGCTTCGCGGTAGTTGGTGGGTTTTCGGCTCCGTTATTGTCGGCTACTCAACGAGGAGAGGAGGACGCGTGAAGCCGGCCGACCAGATCCGCAACGTCGCGCTCGTTGGGCACCGCGGCACCGGGAAGACGTCGCTGTTCGAGGCGTTGCTGTTCGAGGCGGGGGCGATCAACCGGCTGGGCACGGTGGTCGACGGCACGACGGTCTCCGATGGCGACGAGGACGAGCAGGCCCGCCAGATGTCGATCTCGGCAGCACTCGCCTCGTTCGAGTGGGAGGGCCGCAAGATCAATCTCATCGACACGCCCGGGGACTCCTCCTTCGTGGCCGACGCGCTTGGCGCCCTGCGCGTGTCCGAGTCGGCGGTGTTCGTGGTGAACGCCGTGATGGGAGTCGAGGTCAGCACGACCCGCCTGTGGCAGCGCGCCGCCGAGCTGGATCTCGCGCGGCTCGTGTTCGTGAACATGCTCGATCGCGAGCGGGCCGACTTCTTCCGCACGCTCGACTCCCTCAAGACGACGTTCGGCCCGCACGTCGTCGCGACGGAGATCCCGATCGGTGCCGAGCACGACGTCCGGGGCCTGGTCGACCTGATCGACATGAAGGCCTTCGAGTTCTCCGGCGACGGACGCGGCAACGCCAAGGAGATCGACATCCCGGATGAGCTGGCCGCGGAGGCCGAGAGCTACCGCGAGAAGCTCATGGACGAGGTCGCCGAGGGCTCCGATGCGTTGATGGAGCGCTACCTCGAGGGTGAGGAGATCTCCCACGACGAGATCGTGGCCGCGCTGAAGGACGGGACCAACCACGGCGACATCTTCCCCGTCACCTGCGGCGTCGCCACCCACAACCAGGGCACGGCGCGCCTGCTCGACGCCTTCGTGGAGGACCTCCCCTCGCCCGTCAAGCACGGCGCGCTCGAGCTCTCCGACGAGGTGACCCTGGAGCCCGATGAGTCGAAGGACACCTTCGCCTATGTCTTCAAGACGCGCGCCGACGCGTTCGCCGGGCGGATCAACCTGTTCCGGGTCTACCAGGGCGTGGTCAAGCACGACTCGCAGGTCGTCAACTCCCGCACGCAGAGCAAGGAGCGCATCGGCCAGCTGATCGTCTTCGAGGGCAAGGAGACCGGCCATGCCGACGACTTCGGGCCCGGCGACATCGGAGCGGTGGCGAAGCTGAAGGAGACCAAGGCCGGCGACTGGCTGCTCTCCAAGGCCCAATCCGTGGAGATGCCGCAGATCAAGCTGCCGGCGCCCGTGATGGCCTTCGCCGTCGAGCCGAAGGCAAAGGGCGACGAGGAGAAGGTCTTCAGCTCGCTGCGCCGCCTGCAGGAGGAGGACCCGACGATCGACCTGCACCGCGACCCGCAGACGGGCGACCAGATCGTCGCGGGACTCTCCCAGGTGCACGTCGAGGTGATCGTGGAGCGCATGAAGTCCCGCTTCGGCGCCGAGGTGGCGCTCAAGCCGCCCCGCGTGCCCTACACCGAGACGATCCGCGGCAACGCGAAGGCGCACGGCCGCCACAAGAAGCAGAGCGGTGGGCGCGGACAGTTCGGCGACTGCCATATCGAGCTCGAGCCGATGTCCGAGGGCGAGGAATTCGAGTTCGTGAACAAGATCAAGGGCGGCGTCATCCCCAACTCGTTCATCCCCGCGGTCGAGAAGGGCGTGCGCGAGGCCATGCAGCACGGGACGGTCGCCGGGTATCCCGTCAAGGGCGTCCGGGTCACGCTGTTCGACGGCCAGTACCACACGGTCGATTCCTCGGAGATCGCCTTCAAGCTGGCCGGGTCCCAGGCGATGAAGCAGGCGCTCGAGCACGCCCACCCGGTGCTGCTGGAGCCGATCATGGTCGTCACGGTCTCGGTGCCCGAGGAGGCGGTGGGCGACGTGATCGGCGACCTCAACAGCCGCCGCGGACGCCCGATGGGCATGGAGCCCAGCGGCGGCATGACGGAGATCAAGGCCGAGGTGCCGATGGCGGAGATGCTCTCCTACGCGCCCGACCTGCGTTCGATCACGGGCGGCCAGGGCGAGTACACGATGGAGTTCGAGCGCTACGAGGAGGTCCCCGGCCACCTCGCCCAGAAGGTCGTGGACGAGGCCCAGGCCGAGGCCGACGCGGTGCGCGCGTAGCGGCGCCCGCTACACCGGAGCCGACGACGGCCCGTGTATGCGTGGGCGGGCCGCTGGTACCCTCACTGTCGCTGCCATGACCCGCAAGGATGTCCGCACACAGCACGATGCGGTCGCCTGCGACGTATGCGGTCGCACCCTGCTGCGCGGTGAGCACGCCGAGACGTATCTCGCCGGCGCGTCCCGTCGTCAGGTGTGCGAGTTGTGCACGGCGCGGGCGGCCAACGAGGGCTGGATTCGCGAGAGCGCTTCGCTCGAGGTGTCCGGCGGCGGACGCGATCGCCCCGAGCGCCGGCCGCTGCGCGGGCGTCTGCGCGCCCGTTACCGCCGCGCCCGCGAGGCGGCCGAGGCCGAGCCGGCGCGGGAGCCGGTCGACGAACCGGCCTCGGCGGCCCTCACGTACGACCCCGAGCACAAGATCCACGCGGTGCCCACCAACGGCGAGATGAAGGCGACACGTGCCGTCGAGCTGTTCAACGCCAGCGACCATCCACGCACGGTCGCGGGCGTGGCGCGGTCCCTCGGCGCGCCGGGCGTGACCGTTCGACCCGGCGACGACGGCAGCATGGTCGGCATCGTGGTCGCCTGGGAGCTGTGCTGGTACCGCTACGAGGTCGACCTGGCCGAGGGGCCGAGCGCGGTCCGCGTGGCGGCGCAGGGCTACGAACTGGCCGAGCTGGCCCCCGAGGACCAAGAGGCCAACGCGGGGGCCGACGAGCTCGGTGGGCTGGCGCTGGGGGTTGACGACGGTTGACGCGGTAGGATCCGCAGCCGAGCTTGGGCACGGAATTCGCCTGCAGGCACCTCGACCGATGTCACTCCGATGATCTACTGCGTCGTCCCACAGGAGCTCGCGGACGAGCTCTACGACAGGCTCTCCAAGTACTACGAGGACGACCC
>Ga0066652_100000976_pt1 | contig 14272 bp, 14 predicted proteins | sample GraSoiAngelo_101_FD_71413 | JGI IMG/M metagenome (GOLD analysis project Ga0066652, IMG submission 71413) | Grasslands soil microbial communities from the Angelo Coastal Reserve, California, USA - 14_0903_02_30cm | ecosystem: Environmental > Terrestrial > Soil > Grasslands | place: USA...
AGACGAGGGCCGCGTGCAAATTCCGTAGCAACTTCACGCCGGAGACGCTACTTCCAACGCCTGTCATGTAACGCCAACCGCGCCACCCTCCAAGGGTGTTCGACCTTCCTCGGAATAGTTCCCAGGAACATCGAACACCCCCGGACCGGGCCGTGGCCGAGCTGGCCGGCAGGCAGTACGGGATCGCCACCACCAGCCAGCTTCGGAGCCTCGGGCTGACCTGGGACGACATCGCCTACCGGGCCCGGACCGGCCGCCTCCACCCGATCCACCGTGGCGTCTACGCGGTAGGCCACCGCCACCTCACTGAGACCGGGCTCTTCCTCGCCGCCGTTCTGGCGGTGGGACCCGGGGCGGTGCTGAGCCACGCCTCGGCGGCCGCGCTGTGGGAAATCGCGCAACGCGGCCAACGCTGGGTGGACGTCACCGTCGGGCGCCGAGTCAAGTCGCGCCGCGGGATCCGCATCCATGCCGTCCGCACCCTGCCGCTGGCCGACGTCACCCACCACCACGGCATCCCGGTGACGACTCCCGCCCGCACCCTGCTGGACTTCGCCGACGTCGCGCCCGGCCGGAGGTTCGAGCGGGCGGTACACGAGGCCGAGGTTCGGCGGCTGGTCTCGCACGCGACACTGAGGGATCAGGTCGAGCGGACGCGAGGCCGCCGGGCTGCCACCGTCCTCGCCGCGCAGTTGACGGAGGGCTCCGCACGGACGCGAAGCGAGCTCGAGGACCGGGCGCTCGACCTGTTCTGGCACCACGGCCTGCCGAGGCCCAGGACCAACGTCCACATCCGAGGCATCGAGGTCGACTTCCTCTTCGCGGAGGCAAGCCTCGTCGTCGAGGTCGACGGTGACCGTTACCACGGCACGGCCTTTGCCCGCCGCAACGACGCGGACAAGCAGGCGCGGCTCGAAGCCGCCGGCTACCGCGTGATCCGGCTCACGTGGCACCAGGTGACCGAGCGCGAGGCCGAAACCGTCACGCGGCTGAAGCGCGCCCTCATCGCGCCCGCGGCGGGCTGAGCTGCGCGCGCAGCGAGCCGAGGATGCGCCGGCGCGACGCTACTTACGCCATCAGATCCCGGGTGACCCCCACGGCCGCGCGCTGGGCAGTGGCCAGGGCCTGGACGAGGGCGGGTGGGGCCGTGACGAGGTCGCCGGCCGCGTACACGTCGGCGACCGAGGTCCTGCCGAACGCGTCAGTCGCCAGGAGCCCCGGGCCGGTTCGTTCCAGCGGCAGGTGAGCGAAGGCGGTATCGCGCGGCTTGGGCGGAGCGGCGACGAAGACGACATCGCGCGGGACCTCGGCGCCATCGGGCAGGACGACCGCCCGAAGGACGCCGTCCTCGGCGCGCACGGCGGCGATGGTGTCGAAGACCTCGAGGTCGGCGGACAGCCTCTGCAGGAGCGGGACGATGTGTCCGGCGTGCTCCTCGTCCGCCGCGAGCAGGCCGACTCGGGAGTCCCGCACCTCCCAGCCGTGGCAGAACGGGCAGTGGATCACGGACGTTCCCCACAGATCGGCCATGCCGGGGACGTCAGGGAACTCGTAGCGCATTCCGGTGGCGAGCACGACGGCGCGGGCGGCGAGCTCTGTGCCGTCGGCGAGCGTCACCGTGCCGGCGGCCTCCACGCGGGTGGCCTCCCCGTCGATCAGCCGCACCGACGGCAGCTCGGCGAGCTGGCTGCGACCCGTCGCGAGGAAATCGAGGGGCCCGGTGTCGTGCGCACCGAGCAGGCCGCCGATGGCGTGCGCCGGCGCGTTGCTCGGCTCCCCCGCGTCGACGACCACGACGTCGAAGCGCATCCGGCCCAGGGTCAGCGCGGCCTGCAGACCCGCGCTGCCACCGCCGACCACGATCACGTCCGCATCCATGCGGCAGACCCTGGCAGATCGCTGCGCGTTCTGGCAAGATCACTTGCCGATTTGGCAACGGAGCAGGAGCGCATTCGGGGCCGGCTGCGCGCGCTGCGCGAGGAGCGCGGGCTGTCGCTCGATGCTGTCGCGCGCGAGGCCGGCATGGCGCCCTCGACGCTCAGCCGGCTCGAGACCGGCAAGCGGCGGCTGGCCGTCGACCACCTCGCGCCGCTGGCCCGCGCCCTCGGGACCTCCGCCGACGCGCTGCTGGCGCCTGAACCCCAGGACGATCCGCGGGTGCGCCGGCGAGCCCGGACGGTCGACGGCATGCGGGTGGTTCCGCTCAGCCGCGAGGGCGGAAGCGGCCCGCGCGCGTACCACCTGACGCTGCCCGAGCGCGGGACGCCGGAGCCCCGATCGCACGAGGGCCACGACTGGCTCTACGTCCTCAGCGGCCGGCTCCGGCTCCTCCTCGGTGACGAGGACCTCGTCCTGGCGCCGGGCGAGGCGGCCGAGTTCAGCACCTGGACGCCGCACTGGATGAGCGGCGTCGACGGCCCGGCCGAGATCCTCATGTTGATGGGGCGTCACGGCGAGCGGGCACACCTGCGGGTAAGGCCCTAGCGGCGACTACCGCGCTCGCCGCGGACTGAGCTCCGCGCGCAGCGAGCCCGCCATCCGGGCGGCGTACTCGAGCCGGGCGAGGCGCAGCATGCGCCGGCGCTCGGCGGCGCCGAGCGCGTCGGGGTCGATGCCGAAGCGGCGCAGCGCCCAGTCGCCGCGCACGAGCGGGCCTGGGTGCAGGTGAAGGCGGCCGCCGATCGGGCCCGGGAGGCGGTGGTGGTGCTGGACCATCGACCAGCCCTGGCGGTAAGCGCGGCGCAGCGTTGCCTCCAGCGAGTCCTCGGCCGGATGGGAGATCCAGGCGGCGGGGCAGAACGCGATTCGGTAACCGGCGGCGCCGGCGCGCAGACAGAGGTCGACGTCCTCGCCGATGTGGACGTAGGCGGGATCGAAGCCGCCGATCGCGTCGAACGTCCGGCGGGTGATCGCCAGGTTCGCCGACGCCGCCCAGCCGTCGCGCTCGGCGTGCTCGCGCTGGTGGAAGCGCCAAAGCGCGTCGAAGCGCTCGAGCAGTCCGGGCGCCGCGGACGTCCGCACCCGCACCGGACCGGCCACGAGCGGCGCGCGGTCCAGGCAGCGCACCAGCGCCTGCAGCCACCCGGGCTCGGCCGCGCATTCGGCGTCGATGAACGCAATGCGCTCCGCGACCGCGGCGGCGACCCCGGCGTTGCGCGCCCGCGCCCGGCTCGGACGCGGCTCGGAGACCACGCGCGCGCCCATGCGCGCGGCGACGGCGGCCGTGTCGTCGGTCGATGCGTTGTCGACCACGACGACCTCGAAGTCGTCGAGCGTCTGCTCGTCGAGGGACGCGAGAAGCGCAGGAACGGCCGACGAAGCGTTGTGGGCCGGGACCACGACCGAGGCGGCGGGGCTCACGAGGCGATCTCCCGCAGCACCTCGATCACGCGCGCCTCGAACTCCGGCGCGGTGTGGTGCTCGGCGGTAGCGAGGCCGCCGTCGCGGATCTGCGCGCGCAGCAAGGCGTTCTCCGCCAGCCGCCCCAGCGCGAGCGCCAGCGCCTCGGCGTCCCCGGCCTCGAAGAGCACGCAGTTCTCGCCGTCGCGCAGGTACTCACCCGACCCACCCCGGCCGGTCGCGACCACGGGCCGCCCGCGCCCCATCGCCTCCAGCGGCACCAGGCCCCACGGCTCCTCCCACGTCACCGGGAAGACGACGGCGTCGGCCTCGTCGTAGAGCGCGTGCAGGCGGGCGCGCGGGATGCTTCCGAGCATCTGGACGCGCTCCCCCAGCCGCAGCTCGCGGATGCGGCCTGCGAGCCGGTGTTCGTAGGCGAGGTCGCCGGCACCGGCGAGCACCAGGGTGGCCGCGGGCGGCAGGTGGCGCATCGCTTCGACCGCGGTATCGACGCCCTTGCGCGGATCGAGCCGGCCGACGTGCAGCAGCCGCCAGCGCCACTCGCGCTCGGGTGCCGGGTCGATGAACGAAGGGTCGATCCCCGACGGCAGGACCTCGGTCACGCCGAGATCGCCCACGGTCGCCGCGGCGCGGCGCCGCGTCGTCTCGGAGACGAACAGCCAGCGGCCGACCCCGCGCAGGTCGATCCGCGCGGGGACGCCGACCCGCTTCTCGGCGCGCTCCGCGCCGCGGTCGCTGCCGACGTGCGCGCGCATCCACTGGTCGACCTTCGGGCCATAGACGAGCCAGTCGTCGTGGACGAACGCCGCCGCGGGAAGATGCGCACGCGTGACCTGCTCGATCAGCGACAGGGACATCCCGCCCATCGACCACCACGCCACGACGTGCGGGCGCCAATCGCCCAGATGCCGCTGCAACACCGCCGCGTTGTGGCGCTCGAGCCCCGCCCGCGCCCACGGGCTCAGGCGCGGGAACCGATGGTCGCGCCAGTACCAGCGCAGCTCGCGATGGACCTCGTTCTCCTCGGAGCCCGCGCGCTCGGGCAGCCGGAAATCCGTCGTCAGCACACGCACGCCGTGCCCGGCCTGCCGCAGTGCGCGCACCGCCCCCTGCCAGACCAGCTCGTAGCCGCCGAGGTGGTGCGGCGGATACATGTTGCCGACGCACAGAACGCGCACGCGCGGAGCGTAGGCGGCGCGTCGTATGCTCCGCCGCAATGACCGCCCCGCCCCCCGCGATCTTCAAGGCCTACGACATCCGCGGCACCTACCCGGACGAGATCGACCGGGAGACCGCCCACCAGATCGGCCGCGCCTTCGTTCGCGTGCTCGCGAACCTCGCCGGCAAGCGCGCATCGGAGCTGCGCATCGGGCTCGGGCGCGACATGCGCGACCAGGCCCCGGAGATGGCCGGCGGCTACCGCGGCGGCATGATGGCCGAGGGGGCGACGGTGGTCGACGCCGGCATGGTCGGGACGGAGATGCTCTACTGGCTCGTCGGCGACCGCGGCCTCGACGGAGGCGCGATGTGCACCGCATCGCACAACCCCCGCGCGTACACCGGCGTCAAGCTGGTCAAGGACGGGGCGATCGCGCTCTCCGGCGACGAGGGCATTCAGGACGTCCGCCGCCTGATCGAGAACGGGATGGGCGAGGCGCCGGGCGGCGGCACGGTCGAGGACGTCGACATCTACGACGAGTTCCAGGCCGCGGCGATCAAGGTCGTGGACGAGGACGCCGTGCAGTCGCGCCGCGTCCTCGCCGACGCGGCGCACGGCATGGCGGCGCCGATGGTGGGACCGCTGCTCGACCGGCTCGGCCTCGACCTGGTGACGAGCAACTGGGTCGCCGACGGCAAGTTCGCCGACCGCGGCCCCAACCCGCTGTTGGAGGAGAACCGGCGCGAGATCATCGAGAAGGCCAAGAGCGACGGCGTCGAGCTGACGATCGCCTGGGACGGCGACGCCGACCGGTGCTTCTTCATCGACGAGCACGCACGCTTCGTCGACGGCGACTTCCTCACTGCCCTGCTCGCCGACTCGATCCTGCGCAAGCAGCCGGGCGCGACGATCCTGTACGACGTCCGCGCCTCCCGCGCGGTGAGGGACACCGTCGAAGCAGCCGGCGGCACCGCGCTGGTCAACCGCGTCGGCCACGCGTTCTTCAAGACCCGCATGCGCGACACGGGCGCCGTCTTCGGCGGCGAGGTCTCGGGCCACTACTACTTCCGCCAGTTCTACAACGCCGACTCCGGCACGCTGCCGGCCCTGCTCGTGCTCGAGCTGCTCTCCGTCGAGGGCAAGACCATGGGTGAGCTGCTCAAGCCCTACCACGACAAGTACTTCATCTCGGGTGAGATCAACACCGAGGTCAGCGACCAGGAGGGCAAGATGCGCGAGATCGCGGAGCACTACTCCGACGCCGAGCAGAGCGACCTCGACGGCATCTCGATCGACTACGACGACTGGCACTTCAACGTGCGCCCGTCGAACACCGAGCCGCTGCTGCGCCTGAACCTCGAGTCGCTTGTCTCCCCGGAGGACATGGAGACCAAGCGCGACGAGGTGCTCGCCTTCATCCGCTCGTGATCCACTGCCTGCCGATCCCCACCCCGTTCATGGTGGGGCGGGTCAACGTCTACCTGATCGAGGACGAGCCGCTGACGCTCGTCGACACCGGCCCGAACTCGGGCAAGGCGCTGGACGAGCTCGAGACCGCGCTGGCGGGCCGCGGCCGCAAGGTCGAGGACCTCGAGCTCATCATCATCACCCATCAGCACATGGACCACGAGGGCCTGGCGCAGATCCTCGCGCGCCGCTCGGGGGCCGAGGTGGCGGCGCTGGACCGGCTCGTGCCGCTGCTCGAGCGCTTCGGCGACGCCAACGAAGCCGACGACGCCTTCGCGGAGGCGACCATGCTCCGCCATGGCCTGTCGCCCGACATGGCGGTGGCGCTGCGCAGCGTGTCGCGCGCGTTCCGTGCCTGGGGTTCGAGCGTGCAGGTCACGCGCACGCTGCACGATGGCGGCACGCTCGAGCTGCGTGACCGCACGCTGCAGGTCTTCCACCGCCCCGGCCACTCCCCCACCGACACGATCTTCTGGGACGCCGAGCGGCGCGAGCTGATCGCCGCCGACCACCTGATCAAGCACATCTCCTCCAACCCGCTCATCAGCCGCCCACTCGACGGCGGCTACGAGCGTCCGCAGGCGCTCGTGACCTACCTCGACTCGCTGCGCCAGACGCGCGAGCTGCCGGCGCGGATCGTGTACTCGGGGCACGGCGAGCCGATCGCCGACCACGCCGCGCTGATCGACGAGCGCTTCCGGCTGCACGAGCGCCGCGCGGAGAAGATCCGCGGCCTGGTCGCCGACGAGCCGCGCACCGCCCACGACATCGCCCAGGCGCTGTGGGGCAACATCGCCGTCACGCAGGCCTACCTCACGCTGTCCGAGGTGCTCGGCCACGTCGACCTGCTGCTCAACGCCGGGCAGGTGCGCGAGGTCGACCGCGATGGCGTGTCGGTCTTCGAGGCGGTGTGAGCGCCGACCTCCACTGGTACCACACGCTCGAGCTTCCGGGGGGCGAGCTCACGCCCGGCTGGTTCGACACCCGTGCGGCGGTCGACCGGGTTCCCTGGCCGCGTCCGTCGCTGTACGGCCTGCGCTGCCTCGACGTCGGGACGTGGGACGGGTTCTGGGCCTTCGAGATGGAGCTCCGGGGGGCGGCCGAGGTCGTCGCGATCGACATTCCCGACCCGCGCGGCTGGGACTGGCCGGCGCGCGCCACGCCGACCGGCATGGCGATGCTGGGCGTGATGAAGGGCGAGGACCGGGCGTTCGACGTGGCGGCGCGCGCGTTGGCCTCGAGCGTGCGTCGCGAGGACCTCTCGGTCTACGAGCTCTCGCCCGACCGGATCGGACGGTTCGACCTCGTCTTCGTCGGCTCGCTGCTGCTGCACCTGCGCGACCCGGTCGGCGCGCTCGAGCGCGTGCGGTCGGTGTGCGCCGGCGCGCTGGTGCTGGCCGAGACCGTCGAGCTGGCCTCGTCGCTGCGCTGGCCGCGTCGCCCGGTCTCCCGGCTCGAGGGCCGCGACGCCCCGTCGTGGTGGCAGCCCAACGTCGCCGCGGTGCGGCGGATGGTGCGTGCGGCCGGCTTTCGGCTCGTCGCCCGGACCGGCCTCTACTTCGTGCCGCTCGGCGCCGGCCACCCCCGCCCGCCCGCGCGCGAGCACGTGCGCGACGCGCTGACGCCCGCCGGCCGCGAGCGCCTGATCGCGCGCTGGCGCGGCGTGCCACACACGGCGCTGCGCGCGGTACCGGCCTAGTGGGGTGCTCCGCTGGATCACGTCGCCGCGAGCTGCGCCCTCAGCTTCTCGCGGATGCCCTCGATCGCCGTCTCGCCCAACGGGAGCCGCAGCGGCGGATCCGGGCTGTGCACGCACGCGACGATGGCCTTCGCTCCGTCGGCGGGATCGCCGGGCTGATTGCCGTCGAGGGCGGCGATCGCCTCGCGCGTCGCCCCCGCCGTGGGCGCGTAGTCGTCGATCGCATCGGCGAACCGGGCGCCGCTGCCGGCGAACCCGGTGCGGAATGGGCCGGGTTCCACGATCGTGACGCGGATGCCAAGCGGCGCGACCTCGTCGGCGAGCGACTCCGACAACCCCTCGACGGCGAATTTGGTCGCCGCGTAGTGGCCCCCGCCGGCGAGCCCCACGACGCCGTTGAGCGACGACATCTGCACGAGGTGGCCAGACCGCTGCCGGCGCAGCTGCGGCAACACGGCGCGCGTCACGTTGATCACCCCGAACAGGTTGACCTCGTACTGGCGCCGCAGCTCCTCCTCGGAGAGCTCCTCGATCGCGCCGACGTGCCCGTAGCCGGCGTTGTTGGCCACGACATCGATGCGGCCGAACCGCTCGACGCCGGCGCGCACGGCGGCGCGGATCGACGCGGGGTCGGTGACGTCGAGCCGCACGGTGTCGGGATCGGCCGGCTCGCGGGCGGTGGCGACGACCTCGTCGCCGCGGTCGCGCGCGGCCTGGCAGAGCGCACGGCCGAAGCCCCCCGACGCGCCTGTGACGAGCCACACCTTGGTGGATGGGTATGCGTTGTCCATGTCCATCGGCTACTCGCGCTCCCCCAACGCAAACGGACCCGGTCGTGCCTGGTCAGGACGTGACCAGGCAGGGCGGGAGCTCGGGGCCTTCCTGCGCGCGCGCCGCGACGGCGTGTCGCCCGACGCCCTCGGCCTGCCCGCCGATGGGTCGCGCCGGGTGCCGGGGCTGAGACGCGAGGAGGTCGCGGCACTGGCGGGCGTCACCGCCGACTACCTCCGGCGCGTCGAGCAAGGCAGCGTGATCCCCTCCGACATCACGCTCGATGCGCTCGCCGATGGCCTCCGCCTGAACCGCGTCGAGCGCGAGCACCTGCAGGCGCTGGCCGACCAGGCCCGCGGGCGGCAACCGCTGCCGCGGGCCAACCACGCGATGCGGCCTGGCCTCCTGCGCACGCTGCAGGCCCTCGCCCCCACGCCCGCGGTGGTTCTCGGCCGGCTCTGCGAGGTGGTCGCCTGGAACCGGACCGGGGCCGCGTTGGACCCCGTCGTGGCCGCGCTGCCCGCGCCGCAGCGCAACGTTGCCCGCCGCGTGGTCCTCGACCCGTCCGCGCGCAGCCTCTACCCGCAGTGGGACGCGCTGGCCCAAGAGGTCGCCGACGTGCTCCGGTTCAACGCCGCCCGGTTCCCGGACGACGCCGACCTGGCGGCGCTCGTCGAGGAGCTGCTGGGCGGCTCGCCCGAGTTCGGGCGGTTCTGGGGCCGGCGCGACGTGTTCGCAAAGACGTCGGGGCGGAAGGTGATCGACCACCCCGAGGTCGGGCGGCTCGAGCTCGCCTACGAGTCCTTCGACGTCACCGCCGCCCCGGGGCAGGCGCTGATCGTCTACACCGCGGATCCGGACGGTCCGACGGCGGAGCGGTTGGAGCGGCTCGCGGCGCTACCGTGTCGACGTGAGGGCCCAGCAGGTTCCCGCCCTATAAGGCGACGGCCTTGAGCGCGGACAGCTCGGACGTGTTGTGCGCCGAGTTCGTCTGTGTTGCGGCCACCCGGTCGCCGACCGTGAGCGCCGACGGATAGGTCAGCCCCCATTGACCCGAGCTGTTCGCGGTCGTCTGGCCGACGAACCGCTTGACCGTCCCCGGGGCGCTGGCGCTGGCGACGAACAGCCGGACGGTCGCGCCGGGCTTGGAGGTGCCGGTCGCCACCGTCGGGCTCGCGGTCGCGACCACGGGGGCCTGAATGCCGGCGTTGGGGCCGCCGGGCGCGTTTCCTGCCCCGTCGTCGCCCAGATCGATGAAGAGCGACGTGTTGCCGTGGCCGACGTTCATCCTGAACTGGTCGCCCTTCGAGGCCGCGTCCTTGACGACGATCGCGGAGTCGCCGCTGTTCGAGATGCTGTTCTGCTCGGCGGCCGCGTCGCCCCCGACGACGTCGTTGAGCGCGGCGTTCTGCAACAGCACCCCGGGCCCGCTGTTCGCGCGGGCGGCGCCGCCCGGGTCGGCCCCGATGAAGTTGCCCGTCACCGTCGTGGTGTCGACGCCGTCGAGCAGAACCCCTGCCGGGGTGCCGCCGGGCCCGCCCCCGCCGATGACGTTGGACTCGGCGGCCGTGGCGCCGCCGACGATGTGGCTCAGGCCCTGCAGGACCACGGGCGCCGAGCCGAAGCGAAGGTTCTGGCCACCAGTGCCGACGCCGAAGACGTTGCCGACGACCCGGCCGCCGGAGCCGGTCATCGAGAGCCCGTTCAGCGGCGCGGAGCCGTTGCCGCCGAAGCGGTTGCCCTTGACGATCGTGCGGTTGGGAACGGCGCTGATCAGATCGAGGCCGGTCTGCACGGCCGGGAGCGCCGCGGTCCCGTCGGAGCGAACGCCGATGTAGTTGCCCTGGATCGTCAGCGAGTTGGTCCCGCCCCTGACCCCCACGTTGCCGCCGTCGATGAGGTTGCGTGCGTTCGCCGCCGGGCCGCCGATCGTGACGGGCCCGGCGTTGCCGGCGTTGATGAGTACCTGGGGCGTCGTCGGCCGGGTCGTGCCACTGACGTCAGTTCCGATGTAGTTGCCTTCAATCGTGGTCGACCCCGCGGGCCCGCTGGCGAACTGGAAGGCGAGCTCGATCGCGGTCCTGGAGTTGTCACCCACGATCACGTTGCAGACACCGTCGCATGCCGACGTGGAGGCGGCGCCCGCATCCAGGAGGCCTCCGATCAGCGTTCCCGTCGGGATAGCGCTGACGCCGGACGCCTCGACGTCGATCGAGACCGCGTTAGGCCTGGCGCCCTTCCCGTCGGGTGCCGTGCCCACATAGTTGCCCTGGATCGTGTTGTTGCTGCCTCCGAAGATCTGGATGCCCTGTCCGTTGCTCGCGATCACGTTGCGGTCCGCCGGCGTGGAGCCGCCGATCGCGGCCTGGCCGCCGGTGAGCGTGATGCCGACGCTGTTCGGCCTGGGCGACCCGCCGATGTTCATCCCGATCCAGTTGTTGCGCATCACCAGGCCCGTCTGGCCCGACCCGTAGAAGATCGCCTGGTTGCCGCCGCCAAGGGCCAGCCCCTCTACCGTCAGGTCGGCCGTCAGGACATTGAAGAGGTTGGTCGGGGCCACGTTGGGGTCGCGCAGCACGCCCACGCAGGGCTTGGTCGGCGACGCCTGACTGCTGCAGCCGTCGACCGTGGCCGGCGTGCTGAATTGGATGGTCGAGCTGATGACGATGTTCTGATTGGTCACAGCGGCGTCGAAGCCGATGTCGTCTGTCCCCGTGTGCGCATTGGCCTCGTCGGCCGCGGCGCGCAACGTGCACTTGTTCGCTCCCGCCACCTTGCACACGCCGTCGCCGGGGAGCGCATCGGTGCCGTCGCCGGTCGAGTCGACCGTGAACGGCAGCGCCGCTGCGACGCTCGGGACCACGAGGAACAGCGCCACCAGGGCAGCAGCCGCCAGACCGATCATCCTTGACCACATGTAGAGCGACCTCCCCAGGTCTATGTCCCTGCTCGTCCCCGACAGAATTGCCGGGCACAGGACGATCAGACCAGTCCGGCCCACTCGCGTCAAGGCGGCTCGCGGCTAGCGGCGCGCGTCGATCAGCCAGGTCGGGGCTCGCCCGTTGTCGCGCGGCGGCGCCGGACGGCCGTACGCGACCAGCTTGTCGCGCGCATCGAAGGCCCGGGCCGCCCAGCCGTAGCCGGCGAGCCACGGCTCGGGCTCGTCGGGCAGGGCGGAGATCCACATCGCCGAGACCTCGTCCCCCACGGTCGAGCGCCAGGCATCGCACGAACCGGGGCTCGATGCCGTGATCCCGAGGCGGCTGCCGGGCGACGAGAGCGTCGCGACGTCGCGCATCAGCCGGTCGACGCTGCCCTCGTCCAGGTAGACGAGCAGGCCCTCGATCACCCAGACGACCGGGGCCTCGGGGTCGAGCCCGGCCTTCCGCAGCGCGGCGGGCCAGTCCTCGCGCAGGTCGATGGAGACGGTGACCCGCGCGCAGCGCGCCTGGGCTTGCTGCTCGTCGAGTACGCGCTGCTTGAAGCTCAGCATCTCGGCGGTGTCGACCTCGAAGAGGCGCACGCCGGCGGGCCACGGCAACCGAAACGCCCGCGCGTCGAGTCCGGCGCCCAGGAGCACCACCTGCCGTAGGCCGGCGGCGGCCGTCGCATCGAGCAGCAGGTCGTCGAGGAAGCGGGTGCGCGCGCTGACCCAGGCCGCCATAGCCCCGAAGCGCTTGCGCCGCTCGTCGTCGAGCTGCTCCGGAGGCGGCGGCTCCCAACCTGCGCCGGCCACGAACGCCGCGGCGAACGGATCGTCGAACAGGCGGTCCGGGCGCGCGCTCTCGGCCATGCGCATGACCGCCACGCCGACCGCGGTGGTGCCGACTCCGGTGGGCGCGTCGTCTGCCATCGCGCCTCCTATCTTGGCGGGGATGTCACTGGTGGAGGTCCAAGGCCTGCGCAAGCGCTACAAGCCCGACGCGCCCGAGGCGGTCGCGGGCATCGACTTCGGCGTGAACGAGGGGGAGATCTTCGGGCTGCTCGGCCCCAACGGCGCCGGCAAGACGACGACGATCGGCGCGATCACGACCCGCGTGCGCCCGACGGAGGGCCGCGTGCTGGTCGACGGGGTCGACGTCCTCGCCGACCCCGTGGCGGTCAAGCGGCGGATCGCGGTCGTGCCGCAGATGAGCAACCTCGACCGGGCGCTGACGGCGGTCGAGAACCTGACCTTCCACGCGGCCTACTTCGGCGCGCCCCGGGCCGAGCGCCGCCGGCGGGCGCTGGAGCTGCTCGAGCGCTTCGGCCTGGGCGGTCGCGAGAACGACGCCGTCAACGACTACTCGGGTGGCATGGCCCAGCGGCTGATGATCGCCCGCGCCCTCATGCACGAGCCGCGACTGCTCGTGCTCGACGAGCCGACCACGGGCCTCGACCCGCAGTCGCGGCTGTTCCTGTGGGAGACCATGCTCGATCTGCGCCGGCGCGGCACGACGCTCATGCTCACCACGCACGACATGGCCGAGGCCGACCGGTTGTGCGACCGCATCGCGATCATCGACCACGGGCGGATCATCGCCCTCGACACTCCGCGCGGGCTCCGGCGCCTGCTGCCGGCCGAGGCGGGGATCGAGCTACTGCTCGAGTCGGCCGCTGACCCGGCGCCCGACTTCCTCGGAGTCGGCGGCGTGGCGCGGGTCGACACGGCCGAGGCCGGCGACGGGCGCTGGCGCGTGCGCCTGTACGGCGACGGCGACGGACTGGCGGACGAGGCCCTTGCCGCCAGCCGCCGCAACGGCGCGGCGCTGGTCGAGCTGCGGCGGATCGAGGGCTCGCTCGAGGACGTGTTCGTCCACCTGACCGGCAGGGACATGCGGTGAGCCAGAGCCGCGCCTTCCTCGCCCTCTGCGAGCGCGACCTGTGGGTGACGGTCCGGCACGAGCCGGTCTCGTTCCTCTCGCAGGCGCTGCTGCAGCCGATCTTCTTCCTGTTCGTGTTCGGACGCGTGCTGCCCCAGATCGGCGCCGCCGGACCGCAGTACGGCACGACCCTGCTGCCGGGCATCATGGCCTTGACCCTGGTGCTCACGGCGCTGCAGAACACCGCCTTGCCGCTGGTCATCGAGTTCAGCTTCACCAAGGAGATCGAGGACCGCCTGCTCGCTCCCCTGCCCACCGCGTGGGTGGGCGCGCAGAAGATGGTCATCGCGGCGCTGCGCGGCATCGTCGCCGCCGTGCTGATCCTGCCGCTGGGTGAGCTGATCCTCCCCGGCGGGGTGGACCTCGACCACGCGAGCTGGCTCGGCCTGATCGGAATCTGGCTCGCGGGCTCGGTCGCGGGCGCCGCCATGGGCCTGCTGCTCGGAACGGCGGTGCCCCCCAACCGCATCAGCGTGGCGTTCGCAATCGTGCTGACGCCGCTCATCTTCACCGGCGCGACGTTCTATCCGTGGGAGTCGCTGGACAGCCTGCGCTGGTTCCAGGTCGTCACGCTGTTCAACCCGCTCACCTATGTGTCCGAGGGCTCGCGCGCGGCGCTGACCACGCTCCCCCACCTCGGCAGCGGCTGGATCGCGCTCGGCCTGGCGGTGTCCCTGCTCGTGTTCGGCGGGTTGGGCCTGCTCGGGTTCGTGCGCAGGGCGGTCGACTGATGGCGACGAAGAGGCCCCGCCGAACCACGCGCCGCAAGCTGCAGTACGCCACGGCGGTCGAGAACTACCTGACCGCGGGCGGGCCCCCACGCTGGATGGAGCGGCTGGCCGAGATCGACCGCGGCGTCGCTCGCGAGAAGCGGCGCCTGGCCGAGGAGTACGCGGCGATGCGCGGGTGGGCGGGCGCGGAGTTCGCGGCCCGCTGGCGCGCGTTCGCGGAGCG
>Ga0066652_100000978_pt1 | contig 14258 bp, 11 predicted proteins | sample GraSoiAngelo_101_FD_71413 | JGI IMG/M metagenome (GOLD analysis project Ga0066652, IMG submission 71413) | Grasslands soil microbial communities from the Angelo Coastal Reserve, California, USA - 14_0903_02_30cm | ecosystem: Environmental > Terrestrial > Soil > Grasslands | place: USA...
CAAACCGGATACCAGAGCGCGTCGTAGCCAGAACTCATCACCATGCCGGCAACGCCCATGAACGAGGCCGCGCTCAGATATTCGCCCGAAATCGCGGAAGCGTTCCACCCGACCGACACGGAACGTCCAGCAACGAAAAAATCGTGCGCGGTTTTGGAACGTTTGGCGGACCAGAACCCCATCCAGATCGTCGCCGCGACCGTTGCCAGCGAGAACCCAAAAATCCAGGGATCAACCGTCATTCGATTTCACGAACCTCTTCTTCTTCAAGCGCGATCGAGCGCCGGATGAAAAACCACGCGATAGCCCAAACCAGCGGAAAGAACAACACGCCGAGAATGAACCAGCTCAGCGTGAACCCGTAGACGCGCCGGGCCATGAACTCCGGGAAGAAATAATTCGCGAGTGGCAACCCGAGGAGCGCGATCAGGAAAGCGGCTGCGCATGCAATGGACAAGCGTAATTGGCCGCGCATGAGACGGCGCAAAAACGCTTCGCTATGCACGTCCACTCGCCTTTCCGGCGCCTGGTTCATTAAAGGGTTGTAACAGGGTTGGGTGGTGATCGCAACGTCGGTTCAACTGGCTTATGGACTGCCACCTCACTGCACGTTGATCTTGTGCCTGAGGCAATACGCAGCGTTCGCGGCATATTTTTCAGCGCCGGGTTTGAACATTGCGCGCTCTTCAGGTGTGAGCGCGCGGACGATGCGGGCCGGTATCCCGACCACCAACGAACTATCCGGAATCTGCATGCCTTGTTTCACGAGTGCTTTGGCGCCGATCAGGCAGTGCTTGCCAATCACCGCGCCGTCCAGGACCACCGAACCCATCCCGATCAGCGTTTCATCCCCGACAGTGCAAGCGTGCACAATCGCCGAATGTCCAATCGTCACGTAATTGCCAACCACGCACGGCAAATCGTTCTCCAGATGCAGCACGGCGTTGTCCTGGATGTTCGTGTAAGCGCCAACCACAATCCGATTGATATCGCCGCGAAGCACGGCGTTGTACCACACGCTCGAGTGATCGCCGAGCGTCACATCGCCTACCACCACAGCGCCGCGCGCAATGTAAACGTCTTTGCCGATTTGCGGCCGTTTGCCCAGATAAGTATCGAGGCGCTTCCCTAAATCCATGCGCGCATGTGTAGCACGGACGGCGCTGGTTCAGAAATTCTTTCGTTGATCGCGGAAGCAGTAAACGTAAGACGATTACCAGCCGGGGTCGGGCCGTAGATTTATCTTCAGGCCTTTGGGGCCGACGATGTAGATCGGACTTTCGCCGAAGGGGAACGGGTTGGCGCCGGTGCGTTGTTTGTTTAGGTGACGACGCGTTTGGCGCCGAAGACGTCGTATTGGGTGAGGCCGCGCTCGGTGTTGTTGATGCGGGCGTAGGCGTAAGGTTTGTTGGCCCAGGCAACGATGGTGTCTTCGCCTTTCGCATCGTCGGTGAACACGCAGGCGAAGACGTCCGGGCCGAAAGCGTCGTTCCGGACCCATTTTTTGCCTTCGAGCATGCGGGTCATAACGGCATACGCCTGGTATGCATATTTGGGAGTGAGATCAGCGCGCATCAGCCCGACCATTTCGGCGGCATCGAATTGTTGTTCGCCGCCGTCCTTGAGGGTCCACCAAAAGATTTTCTCGATCTTGCGCGAGGTGATGGCTTGCACATAGAAGCGTACGAGGAGATCGGCTTCGCGCAGTTCGGGAACGCCATAAGGATGAATGTGGGTGTTGAAACAGATTTCGGTGACCCAAAGTGGTTTGGGCGCGCCGAATTGTTTCATCGCGTTGATCAACTCATCTGTCTGTTCGAGAAAGCTCATGCGGATGAGCGGGTAATTGGTGGTGAGATTCGGGTGGAACCGTTTGACGTATTGGTCCAGAACCCACCAATCAAATTTGTCCTCGGGCGCGTTTGGGTTGCGGTAGGGGTGGAAGCAAACGATATCAAATGTGTCCGGGGGCACGCGATGCATCACGTTACTGGCCCAAAGTACGTCGCAAAATGCCATGTTCATGGCGAGCACTTTGGCTTTGGGATTGGTTTCGTGGATGGCCTTGCCGGCCGCTGTGAGCAATTTTGCGTAATGTTCGATGTCGCCACCGAGATAGCCGAGGTTCGGTTCGTTCCAGATTTGCCAATAATCGACTTTGCCGGCGTAACGTTTCACCGCGGCGCGCGCGAACGCGGCGTAAGCCTCCACGCCTTCCGCGGTCTTCATGTCATAGAATGGCGGATTATAAGTGAGATTGCCGAAGATCAGCAGGCCGTGTTGATGACACTTTTGGACGAGCGTATCGTAGCCGGCCCAATCGTATTCGCCCCTGGTGTGCTCGATGCGACGCCAGGTGAAATCCTGCCGGCCCCATTTGATGCCGGCGCGCTGCATCGCTTCGAGGCGCGCTTCGAGATCGGACGTTGTCGGGTTGAAAGCCGTGTTGATGCCGAAAGGCGAATCGGCGAGAAGGGCCGTCGGCGCGACCGGTGGCGACAACGCGAAGGAGAAGCTGTTGCTCGCGGTTTGGATCGTCGCTCCAGCCAGCGCGATGCAAAACAGCAGGTGCATTACTTGGCGATGGCTTCCGGTTCGGGGAATGGCAGCGTCTCGACGTGCGCTCGCTTGCGGCGAAGTTTGAGTTGAATGTCGTCCAGGTAAGAATAGACGACCGGCGTGACGAGCAACGTGATGAGCAGGCACAGCGTTTGGCCGCCGATGACAACGACAGCAACGGCTTTGCGTTCTTCCGCGCCGGGGCCATTGCCGAACGCCAGCGGGAGCATGCCCGCGACGAGGGTCAAGGTGGTCATCAGAATGGGACGGAGGCGATCGCGATTGCCTTGCATGATCGCCTCCAGGCGCTCCATGCCTTTGGCGCGCAGATTGTTCATGTGATCTATTTGCAATATTGCGTTCTTCTTCACGACGCCAAACAGGACCAGCAAACCGAGGCCGGAATACAGGTTGAGTGTGTTTCCAGAAGCGAGCAGCGATATCATCGCGAACGGAAACGAGAGCGGCAGCGAAAGCAGAATCGTGAACGGATGGATGGCGCTCTCGTATTGCGAGGCGAGGATCATATACATGAAGATCACCGAGAGGAGGAACGCCCACAGGAATTGGTTGAAGGTGCGTTCCAGTTCGCGGCCGCGGCCGGTCACACGTGTCGTGTAGCCGGGCGGCAGGTTCATTTGTTTGACGGCTTCCCGAACGGCCTGAATGCGATCAGCGAGCGCGTAACCGGGGGCGATCGAAGCGCGCAGGCTGACGGTTCGCTGGCGGTCAAGGCGATCGATGCGCGATGCGTTCACGGTGTTGACGATGCGCACCAGGTTGTCCAGCCGCACGAGGCCACCGCCGCGGCGGGGAACGTAAAGGCGCGTGAGCGTATCGGGATCGTTCCGAAAACCTTCGGCGAGTCGAAGCTGCACATCATAGACGCCGTTGATCGAAGGATCGTAAAAGCGTGAGACTTCCGGATCGCCCCCGACCATCACGCGCAATGACGTGGCAATATCCTCGCTGTCGACGCCCAAATCCGCGGCGCGCGCGCGGTCGATTTCGATGCGCAACTCGGGTTTGTCGAGCTTGAGGGTCGTGTCCGCGTCCAGCAGGCCAAGTTCGGGCGCTTTCTGGCGCAACTCCTCGCCGTATCTCCAGAGCGCGTCGAGGTCCGGCCCAAGCAGCGCGAAATCGAATTCCCAATCCGGGCCGCCGGCGCTGATGGAGGAACGCGTCCCGCGAATGCCGACGCGCACATCACTGAATTTTTTCAGACGCGCGCGGACTTCCTTAATGACCTCGGCCTGCGTGTAGTTGCCTTCCCAGGCTTTCCAGGGCGGCCATTGCAGCAGCCGGCGAAAGCGGAACACGCGCTCATCGTGCGGCGCGAGCCGGATGTAAGCGCGGATGCGGTTCACCCCATCGAGAAAATTCCCGCCGGTGGTGATCAACAGCACGCGCGCGGCTTTGACATTTTGCAGTTCGGCCTCAATTTGTTCAGCCACGCCTTCGACGGCGGTAATGCTCGTGCCTTCCGGCGCAAGGATATTCACCTCGAACTCGCCCTCGTCCATGTTGCGCGGCGTGAATTCCTGCGGGGCCATTCGATAGAGCGGAATTGCCGAAAGCATGATCAGCGCCGCTATTACCACCACCGCGAACCGGTTGCGCATGGACCATGCGAGTGCGTTCTCATAGCCGCGATCAATCCAACGATAAAACCCGGCGCGCGAATCGCGATGCGCCCGCAAGGGGCGGCGGTCGAACATGCGCGCCGTCATCATCGGCGTGAGCGTGAACGAAACGAGCAAACTCACGAGTACAGCGACGGCAGCCGTGAGGCCGAATTGGAACAAATACCGTCCCGCAACGCTGGACATGAACGACACCGGCACAAAAATGACGACAAGGCTTAATGTGGTGGCGAGCACGGCAAGCCCGATTTCCCTGGTCGCTTCCCGCGCCGCGATGAAGGGCGGCATTTTCTTTTCTTCGATAAAACGGAAAATGTTCTCGAGCACGACAATCGCGTCGTCGATCACCACGCCAACCATCAGCACGAGCGCCAGCATGGTGACACTGTTCAGCGTGAAACCCAGCGCCCACATCATGCCGAAGGTCGAAATGACAGACGCCGGAATCGCGACGGCCGCAATGATCGTCGCGCGCCAGCTTCGCATGAACGCGAACACCACAAGACACGCGAGAATGCTGCCGAGCACGAGGTGCCGGTTGATTTCGTGCAACGCTTCAAGAATGTAGCGTGATTGATCTTCGATAATTTCGAAGGCGACGTCCGGCGGTAATTGCGCGGCAATTTCCGGCAGGCGCGCTTTGATGGTGCTGATCACCGCCACCGTGTTCGCGTCCACCTGGCGCTTGATGATGAGTGTCATGGCGGGCTTGCCAGCGAGGCGTGCGAGTGTGCGCCGTTCCTTGGTCCCGTCCTCGGCCCAGCCGATTTCGCGAATGCGCAGGGGCCGGCCATTGAGATTCGCGACAACCAGTTCGTTGAAATCGCGCGGCTCAGTCAATCGACCGAGCGTGCGGAGTGTATGCTCTTTGAGGCTGCCGGTGACAGCGCCACCGGGCGTGTCGGAATTCTGGCGCGCAACGGCATCGCGCACGGCCGTAATGGGAATGCCGTAAGCCGCAAGCCGGTCCGGGTTGATCCAGACGTTGATCGCACGCGGAAGGCCGCCGCGAATTTCAACTTCTCCGACGCCGGCGGAGCGTTCGAGTTGCACCTTAACGATTTTGTCCGCGAGTTCGGTTAACTCGCGAAGCGAGCGATCGCCGTGCAACGCGAGAGTCATCGTCGGCGATTGATCGCTGTCGAATTTGGTGATGCGCGGCGGTCTGGCGTCGCGCGGCAACTCGGGCAGGGTGCTGGAAATGCGGCTACGGACGTCTTCGGCGGCGACATTTACGCTGTGGTCGAGCTTGAACGTGACGAGGACGACCGAGTTCCCGAAGGAACTGATCGAACGCAGTTCTTCGATTCCTTCAGCGGTGTTGACGTTTTCCTCGATGAGATGCGAGACGAGCGTTTCCATCTCGACGGGCGATGCGCCGGGGACTTGCGTGTTGATGAAGATCGAGGGCAGGTCGACGGAGGGGCTGCGATCGACGTTCAGGTGTAGATAACCTGTAACGCCGGACACGACCAGCGCCAGCACGATCATGGTGGCGAAGATTGGCCGCCGGATGCAAATGTCCGCGAGCTTTTGCATCGGCTATGACGTCGGGGTGGCGGATGGAATGCTCACGGTATCACCCGAGCGCAAGCCGCCCGGATCGAGCACCACCTGATCGCCCTCCTTGATGCCGCCGAGCACTTCGACCCAATCGGAACCGCGGGCGCCGGTCCTGATCTCCTTTTCGGTGACTTTGCGTTTTTCGACGATGAAAACCTTTTGGAGGCCCGCGAATACGCGAATGGCATTCGGCGGCACGACCAGCGCCTGCGTTTGGCCTTCGACGACGATCTGCGCCTGCGCAAACGCGCCGGGGTGCAGCGAGCCGTCGTTCGCGACGTCTGCTTCGACGCCGAGCATGCGCGATTGCTTTTCGAGTGCGGGGCTGATGCGCGTGATGCTGGCCTTGCGCTCCCTGGATTCGCCGGTGAGCGCAAAGCGAACTTCCTGGCCGATCTTGATGCGCGCGGTCTGCGGCTCGGGAACTTCCAGGCGCAAACGCAACGGGTCGATCTCGACCAGGTCCACGACCGGATCGCCTTCCTTCAAGTATGCGCCGGTGTTCGCGAAACGGCTTTGGACGACGGCGTCAAAAGGGGCTTTGAGGCTCGAATCGGCAAGACGCTGTCGCGCGAGTTCGAGTTCGGCGCGGCGTTCTGCAAGGGCCGCCTGGCGCTGGCGCGCTTCATCGAGAGCGGTCTGATAGCGACTGAAGGCGACATTGTAAGCAGCTTCGGCGGCATCGAGTTCGGACTTCGGAATGAGCTTCGCTTCGTCCAGACTGTGCGCGCGTTCGCGACTGCGCGAGGCTTCTTCATAAACCGCGCGCGCCTCTTTGACTGAATTGATTTTTTCCACCTCGACGGAATCATCTCCATCCTGAAGCGACAAACCGAGCCTTGCGCGGGTTTGCGCAAGCGCCGCTTCGGCCTGTTGCGCCAGGAGTTCATAATCGCGCGGTTCAATGCGCGCGACGACTTCGCCACTTTTCACAGTGGTGCCGATGTCCACCTGAATGGTTTTGAGTCGGCCGGAAACTTTCGCGCTCAGCAACACTTCCTGTCTCGCCAGCAGCGAGCCGAGCACGGTAATGGTGCGCTCGGTCGGGCGCTGCGAAACCGTCGCGACAGAGACGATGCGTGCCGAGCGTTTGAGAGGCGCAGGGGGCGTGTTGGAAGCAGTGGAGGGCTCATTGCAACCCGTCAATATTAACGGCATCGCAAGCCCACAAAACAACAGCAGATTCTTGCGCGCAGAACCCATGCTGCCATTGTTCGTGTTTTAGTGCGCGGGAGTCAATTCGTTTCCAACAGAGCGCGCTCGAGAAGCGCCTTTTGGCGCGGGCCGTAAGCAAGGCGCAGCGCCTCCTCGTGCGCCGCCGGAGTCATCTTTTTCCATGTCTTCCGGATCGCGTTGATCATTTTATCTTCCGCGGTCCGGACCGCCAGGTCCGCAAATTGGAATTCGAGAAATACGAGGCAAAGCGCGTCCTCCAAGGTCCGGCTTTCCGGGTCTTTCGGGAAGTCTTTCTTGAGGTTCAAGGCTTGCACGCGAGCAATGGTCGGCTCAGAAAATCCCAATTCGCGCAGGATTTCGCCACTCTTCTCAGCGTGGAGTTTTTTCAGATCGTTCCGCCACTTCAAATATCCTGCGCGATCCATTGGATATTTGCTCCGCGGAATCATCCAGCGGCAGATGTGCTGCGAACGCGCGGCGAGCAACAACTCCTGCGAGGCGTTCGGCGCGAGTTTCAACACCCAATTGTAGAGCCTCTGCGCATACACAAGCTCGCGCGGTTGCGTCGTGCCCTCGACGGTTTCCGTATTCGGATCGCGCGCGTTCTCTTCATCGAATCTGCGCAAAGCAGCCTCGAATAGGGCAGGGTCGATCATTTGATGAGGAACCATTGCTTGAACCATTCGACCGCGGCTTCGCGTGCCTCGGGCGGGAAGTCGTGGTCGCCCGCATACCAGTGAGAACGAACGTGATCGATGTTCGTGCCATGCGAGAATTCCATGTCAGCGTACTGAATCAAAACGCATGCAATTGGCAGGAAATGAAACATTTAATGCAAGGCGGCGCGAAAGGGCAGGCGCTCGATCAATTTGCCTTCGGCACGATTGAGTTCGTTGAGCCGTTCGTAAACCTGCTTTTCCGGAAAATAGCGCAGAGCCATTTTCACGAAAATGTTTCCGTGCTTCGCTTCGGAAGTCCAAAGGCCATGATAAAAATCTTTCAGCTCGGGATCCTTGTCCAAGGCGTTGCAAACGAGCCGAAAGCGTTCAGCGCCGCGGCATTCGATGATCGACGCCAGCAGCAGCCGATCGAGAAATCGGTTGATCGGATCGGTCTTACAAAGATCCATCAGGCCCTGGATGTATGGGTCTTGCTTCATTTCTTTTGCGAGATGAATCCCGCGCTTCGACATGTGCGCATAGACCTGTTGAAAATGTTCGAGTTCCTCAACGCCCGTCTCAATCAGCTCGGGAATGATCTCGACGCGGTCCGGATATTTCGCCACGAAGCTCATCGCCATCGCTGATGCCTTGCGCTCGCAATCGGCATGGTCCTGCATGAACGCCGGAAGATCAGCCATCACCGTCTTCACCCATTCCGGCCTCGTGGCAGCGGTGAGATCGACCGAGAATTTCATCAGGCAGAATATTAACCACGAATGAACACGAATCGACACGAATATGCGCCACGATTAGTCTCCATCCGTGTCCGTTCGTGGCTCACAATCCAGAATCGATGCCTACTTTCAGCGCTTCGGGTTTTGCGGGCGGCAAATTGACGAGCCACCAGCGGACGGTCTGGGCATCATCGTGGTCGTCCCTTGTTTCGACGAGCCGGACCTTCTCGCCGCGCTGGAATCTTTGCGCGCCTGTGAACGCCCAGGCCGGGCAGTCGAAATCATTGTCGTCGTCAATTCCGCCGTGGATGCGCAAACGGACCTGAAGGAGCGCAATCGCAAAACCGCAGCCCAGGCGCGAGAATACGCGCATGTGATCCACGTTCCCGATCTGCCGCCGAAGCATGCCGGGGTCGGCCTTGCACGCAAGATCGGAATGGACGAGGCGCTGCGTCGGCTCAGTAAAGACGGCATAATCGTGAATTTCGATGCCGACTGCCGCTGTGATCCCAATTACCTTCAGGCCATCGAGGAACATTTTGCGACCCGTCCCGAGACGCCCGGCTGTAGCATTTATTTCGAGCATCCGCCGGGCGCCGCCGACCGCTATGAATTGCATCTACGCTATTACGTGCAAGCGCTGCGCCACGCGCGCCACCCTTACGCCTTTCACACCATCGGCTCGTGCATGGCCGTACGCTCAAACGTGTACATGGAACAGGGCGGCATGAACAAAAGGAAGGCCGGCGAAGATTTTTATTTTCTGCAGAAGGTCGTCGCCCTTGGCAATTACACAGACTTGCTGACGACGCGCGTCATTCCCTCCGCACGTGAATCGGCCCGCGTCCCCTTCGGCACCGGCAACGCTGTGACCGACCAACGGCGCGGCAAACTTGCGCTCACGTATCCGTTTGAAGCGTTCGAGGACTTAAAGCGCTTCTTCGAAAACGTGAAACATCCTCCACCCCCGATGCGGCCCTTCCTTGACGCTCAGAATTTCGATCAGAAGCTCCGCGAGTTGCGCGAAAACACGGCCACTGATGAAACGTGCCGCGACCGCTTCTTCCGCTGGTTCAATGGTTTCATGGCCATGAAATGGATACACTTCGCCCGCGACCATCTCTACGGCGCGCGTCCCGTTCCGGACGAAGCGCGTCGCTTGCCGGATCTCCCCAAAGCCGCAGACTTGCTATCGGCGTACCGCCAGTTGCAAAAGACCCAAATCTACAATCCTACCAGGCGCCATCAATGATGTCCTGGGATCCCTGGATCAGCCCTTCCACCAGATCGGGTGCCGTCGCCAGTTGCGTCCGCACCTTGAACTGAAACGCGCGCAGTTGGTCCGTCGCAGCCGCATCGCGCCCGGCCTCAAACGAAGCCACTGCCGCGTTCAGTGCAGCGCAAAGCGGGCGTTCCTGTTTCCGCTCAAGACCCGCATTCGCCACTAATTCTATCAGCCGATCTACTGCTTCCTGCGCGCCACCCGCGACCGCCGCCCTCAGCCGGTATGGCGTGGATGGCGCACCGTCAGGCGAGCACTGACCCCGCGCCGCGGCAGCTTGCGCGTTGACTGCATCCAGCGCCGCCTGCGTGCCGTTCGCCGGCACCACCACCGTCCTGCAACAAACTCCTGTGTTGCCGCAAGCGTCGGTGGAAGTGATGACGATCAGATAAATGCGCCCATCCAGCGTCGGATTGCGCCGCGCGCGCAACTTCAACGCGCCATTGCTCAGCGCGGCATCATCCAGCACGGAAAGTTCCGGTTCGTCGCTGAACACTTGCACCTGAAGATTTGTTTCCGTCGAGCTTGCCGTCAGCCTGACATCAATCAGCCTGTTGTTCGGCGGCAAAAGCGTGTTCACCGCCACGTCGCACGCCATTACCGGCGGCTCCGTATCGATCTGGAGCGGCACGCGCTGGTTTTCTGCGCAATCGCCGTCCACGTCGCACATGTAATACACAACCACCGCATAGCTCTGTCTGGGCGAAGGCGCGCGATCAAACCGCACCACGACTTCCTCCGTGCTCGGACGCGCAACGACTTGCAGTGCGGGAATGATCGTTCCATTCGCGGCTTGCAGGTAATAAGCAAACGTGTCTTCGGCGCGCGTGGGATCCAGCGCTTCATTGAAGGCAATCAGCACGTCGGCGCTCGCGCATCGGAACACCGCCGAGACCGGTTCGGGCGGATCGGGTGTCCGCAGCACCTGAATGCTCACCGTTGCAGGACCGGAGTTGGCGAAACCATCGTTCACCGTGAACGTGAAGCTGTCGGGTCCCATGTAATCCGTTGCCGGCGTGTAAATCACATTCGGCGGCGCGCCGCTCACGGTGCCATGGGCCGGCGGGCTGCCAATCCGATACGTCAGCGGGTCGCCGTCCGCGTCGGAGCCGGTCAGGGTAATCGCCACCGAGCGATTCTGGAACGTGGTTGCTGATTGGTTATTGGCGATCGGCGGCGAAACGCCTCGGACATCGATAGACACGCGCGCCGTCAGCGAATTCAGCGCGCCATCGTTCACGCGGAACAGGAAACTATCCGGCCCCGTGAAACCCGCGTTGGGCGAATATGTCACGTTCGGAAAATTCCCGCTCACCGTTCCCCGGTTCGCGAACAGTACAAGCACGAACGTCAGCGGATCACCATCCGGGTCGAACCCAGTCAGCGTGATCGGCGTGGGCGTGTTTGCCCGCACGACGATGGATAGGTCGTTCGCTATCGGCTGCCGGTTCGTCGCCGTGTTTCCCACCAACAACTCCAGGTCAAAACTCATGTCCGTATCCGCCGTGTTCGCCTGGTGGACTTCCACCGCGATTACGTTCTGGCCATTCACCAGCAAGCTGCTCGGAATTTGCGCCCTTACCCCCAGCGTGCCATCGTCCGCGCTCGTCGTGCTCGCAAACGTAAAATAATTCACCGGTCCCGCCGGCATGTTATCGCGCAAGACTTCCGTGCCGTTCAGGTAAAGAATCGCTCCATCATCGCGCAAAAGCTCCAGCGACACTGAGGTAAAATCTCCCACATTCGCCACCGTGAAGGTGTGCCGGAACTACGCGGTGAGCAGCGGGTTCCCATACACGTCCTTTGGGCTGATGGTGCCCAACTCGTCGCCGTCGCCGAAACCTAATTCAGCGTTCATTGCGGGCCACGCCGAATCGTTGTATCCCGCGCTCATCCACGTGTTGCCCGGATTGATTCCGGTGTCGTGAAACTTCCAAAGGTCGCCGCGCCGCACAAGCACACCTGAGGGCTCGGGATCAATCACTTGAATGCTCACAGTCGCTGGCGCCGAGTCGTCCTGCCCGTCGTTCACCTTGAACGTAAACGAGTCCGACCCGATGTAATTGGACGCCGGCGTGTAAAAAACCTGCGGCAGCCTCCCGGTCAGCACACCGTGCGCGGGTCCGGCGACAATGCTGTATGTCAGCGTGCTGTTCTCCGCGTCGGTGCCATAAAGTGTGACCCAGAGCGTCTGGTTTCTGCCAATCGCTACTGATGCGTTCAAGGCGACCGGGGGCGTGTTTGCGCTATTGGCGAGCAGTTCTGCGTCGAACCCCACATCGGAACTGGTCAGGCTGTTCTGGTGAATCTCCACCGCCACAATATTCGTGCCGTTTACCAGCAGGTTCGCGGGCACCGTCGACCCAAAATACGTCGTTTCATCCGGCGAGTTGACCGGCACCGGCGCCAGCGTGTTGTATGTCACCGGGCCGGCCGGCATATTGTCGCGGCGGACTTCTGTGCCATTCAAATACACCACCGCGCCGTCATCCCGCAGCAGGCGCAACGCAAGGCCCGAAAGCGCCGCCGCATTCGTAACCACAAAATCCCGCCGGAAATAATACGTCACGTACCCGCTCTGCAGTGTCGTGACGATGTGCGGATCGCCGAAGCCCAGCGGCGCGCGTCCGCTCGGCCAGCCGGACGCATCGAAGGGGCGCACGGACCACGCCGAACCCTGGTCGCTCCCATCGGCCTTATACCGCCAGATCGACCCGGCCGGAATCAGCATCTGCGCGGCAAAGGATTCGAGCGCCGCAAGCGTCACCACGACAATTAACCCCGCAGAGCCGCGACGGTGAGGGAGCGGCTTCAGAAACGACGACGAAAAACTCCTCAGAAATCCAGCCATAACTATTTCCTTTTCAACCTGCAATTGGATTGCAGCGCACAATTTTTGAAAAGGAAATTCAGCGCTCTTTAACGTGCAGACTTTCCCTACCGGGTCATAAGGTCAGCGCCCCCAAGAGGCTCGTGGTGCGGATTGCCTCCGATTGGTCCGGGGTTGGAATCCCCGGTTTATTATCCATCAAATCGGGTCTGAGCTCAGCTCTGACGCGAAATCTTGGGAATCTTGGCGTTAGCGCTTTGTTGCGTTCGTCTGTTTTGCGTAAGAGTGACAGCCAAAACGGTGAAATGCCACGCCCCCGTTAAAGTTTGCGGAGTCTGAAGAGCCTGACTCTGCCTTCAGGCCGCAGGATTAAGCCCATGTTCGTTCCGGAGAGATCGGCCGCATTGGTCAGCACAGTGATGGGCGTGTATGGCTGCGACAAGTCCTCGGTACATTCCAGCACGTATCCTGACACGGCAACCGGCGCAAGCAGTTCGCATTCATCGCCATTCTTAACCGCTGCCAGCACAGGCGGAGGAGGATTTGTGGTGAGCACCAGGCTATATCGCCCGCCTGCTGCCAGCGCGGAGACGTTGTCTATCTGCTGACTGATATTGGGCAACACACCATTTAAGATGTGGACCCAATGGACCCCTCATAAAGGGGAGCGCTTCCTAAATGAGATGATACCAATTATCTCTCTGCCGCGGCTCGTACCCCAAATCGCGGATCAAGCGTTGCATGTCCGCGACGCCCATTCGATACGTCGTTCCCGCCTGGCTCACGACGTTTTCCTCGATCATGATGCTGCCTAAATCATTCGCGCCGAACTTCAATGCCACTTGCCCGATCTCCTGCCCTTGAGTGACCCACGAACTCTGGATGTTCGGCACATTGTCCAGGTAAATGCGCGCCAGCGCCTGCATCCGCAGATACTCATGCGCACCCACCGTCGGCGCCTTCAAGCGCGTATTCTCCGCCTGGAATGTCCATCCGATGAACGCCGTGAAGCCCTTCGTTTTATCCTGTTGCGCCCGCACGCGCTCCAGATGCTCGATGCGGTCCTCGATGGTCTCTACGTGGCCGAACATCATCGTCGCCGTCGAATTCAGCCCCAGGCGATGCGCCACATCCATCACACTCATCCAATCGTCCGACATGGCCTTCAGCGGCGAAATGCGTTTGCGCACGCGATCCACAAGAATTTCGCCGCCGCCGCCGGGAATGGATCCCAAACCCGCCGCCTTGAACTTCCCAATGATTTCCTCCAGCGGCAGGTTGAACACCTCACGGAAATGGATGAACTCGCTCGGGCTGAATCCGTGGATGTTGATGCGCGGGAACTTCTCGCGAATATGCGCCAGCAAGTCCAAGTACCACTGCATCGAGAGCTTCGGGTGATGGCCGCCTTGCATCAGAATCTGCGTGCCGCCCAATGCCACGGTTTCCTCGATCTTGCGGTCCAATTCGTCAAAGCTGATTACATACGCATCGTCATCGCCTTCCACGCGGTAAAAGGCGCAAAATTTGCAATAAACGTTGCAAACGTTCGTATAATTGATATTCCGGTCGACAATATAGGTGACAATCTCGTTCCCGCGCCCGGCGTGGGCAGCTCCTTTGGCCAATTGCCGCCGCCGGTCCGCCAGGGCACCCAGGTCCTCCAAAGGCAGCCGATAGAGCCTTAACGCCTCGTCCGGGCTGATACGGGCACCTTCCCAAGCCTTGCCAAGCAGGTTGTCGAGAGCGACATCGTAGATCACGGCGTCACCATAATCGGCAGAATAGTTGAATTCTAGCCTTGAAATT
>Ga0066652_100000979_pt1 | contig 14248 bp, 16 predicted proteins | sample GraSoiAngelo_101_FD_71413 | JGI IMG/M metagenome (GOLD analysis project Ga0066652, IMG submission 71413) | Grasslands soil microbial communities from the Angelo Coastal Reserve, California, USA - 14_0903_02_30cm | ecosystem: Environmental > Terrestrial > Soil > Grasslands | place: USA...
GTAGGGTGCTAGACAATATTTGTCGAGTGGTACCAATGCCCTCCGAGAACTATTGCCAGTCATTCAACAATCAAAGTTAACCCATATCCGAGAGCAAATCCTAGAGCTGGTGAGATAACCCAGCTTGCAATAATTAGGAATACGTTCCTGGAATTCATGACGCGCATCTTGCTTGCTAACCCAGACCCGATAATTCCGGAAGAAACAGTCTCAGTTGTCGACAACGGGACCCCGAGCTGGTTCGCGAGTTCGACCGTCCCTGCACCAAGTAGCTGGGAGTAGAACGCGTTAGGATATCTGAGGCTATAAATCCCCTCTGTCAGTCGGCGTAGGGCGCCTCGACCAAGAACAAACGCTCCGAGAACGCTCCCAATACCTACGACAACGGTTGCAATCTGAGGCTGATTGGAGGGGACTCCAGCGATAAGTCCCAAAGCATTGCTGCCGGTAACGTATGCGGAGAGGAAGGCCATCACTACTAGCCCAGCTTTGAGGAGTGAGAGTTTCACCCAAAGGTTTCTAGGACTATACCTGTCGTCAAGTGCAACAAAGATCACACCGAGAGCCGTTGCGACTATGGGCGCGCTCACCCAGAAGATCAGGATGAGAACCAAATAACTAGTTTCTTGTAACGCTCCAATTGCAAAGCTGACGCCTAGAATTGTTCCCGTCAACGCCTTTGAGAGGGAGAGCGGGACTTTTGTGAGTTCTCCCCCAACGAATATGAGCAGTGTAGCTAGAAGTATCAAGAATATCTCTGTGCTGGTTTCAGTCGGGAGAAAGGCCTCCCTGACTTTGAAGAGTTTAGGGCCCTCAATCGATAATCCGAGCAGGTAGCCCGCGACCGCGATGATGATTCCTGACCGTCGGTTGACCATTCCGCTGCCGATGATGGTCCCGCAACACGCCGAGAGATTGTTCCCACTTACAACTGCTCCCAAGAGCCCAGCTAGGACAATGGAGAGAGTGTCGAGAGACAGGTTCAAGCCTAGTTTTCCTAAGCGCCGAGACCTTTCATTATCACGATGACGAGGTCCGACGCGTCCTCGCAACGATCGAGAATATCATCTGCCTCGATCGTGGTCTCGATATAGTTGTGGAAGGAAGCGTAGTCAAGCACTTCCCAGGACCCGTAGATCTCGTCAAGCATATTGTCCTTGACATCGTCTCCCTGCTCTTCCAACCGTTCAATCCGCTTAGCCAGTTCAAGTGATTCCTTCATGTTCGAGCCTGCGACGCTGAAGAGCTTCCGAAGACCTTGAAGCTGAACAAGTCCGATCTCTATCAGACGAACCTGGTCCTTCCGGATGATAGCATCGAATTCCTTAGCCTCTCGAAGGGGCCTCTTGGTCACTCTTCTTATCTGCCGGGAAAGAGCGTGAGCTCGGTCCAGAACACTATCCACAGAGTCAGCCAGTCTCTCGAACTCTCTCATAAGAATCGCCGATATGGAACCTTTCCCGAACATCTCTTCGAGCGATTGAACTATCGTGTCCCCCTGCTTCTCCAGAAGACTGATCCTGTTAGTGCATGTTTCAATATCTGAGAGTCCGTTGGGTGTGTTGGTAAGTATCTTGATTAGAAGGTGCAACGATTCCTCGCCGAGGCTTGCGAGCTTGTCGATTCGAGTGAAAGCGTCCCTCTCGCCCAGCTGGAAGAAGCCCTTGACCCGACGAATCACCTGGTTCATAACATTCATTTCTCCGGTGGGAAAGAGAGATGGTAACCTCTAACGACTCTGACAGTTCATCCCGGAAGGGCTAGAAAAGAGTGCTGTATCTCTTTCATCCAGACACCGCGCTCGTCACCATCAGCTTAGAGACGAAGCAGTAGAATCAGATTTGCAATAGCCAAGTCGATTATTGTCAACGGTATGGACCTCTTTGCGAATCGGACGAAACTCAACCGTTGTCTAGGCTTGTTTAGAATGTTTAGGGCGACCAGGTTAGAAGCGGTCCCGATAGGCGTGGCCATTCCTCCCATCCCGGTTCCGATAGCAAGCGCCCATGCTAGTGGCGCGATGGGCACACTGAGCGTGTTAGCCATAGCTGCGATTACAGGTATGAAGACCGTTGCCAAAGGTACATTGTCCACGACCTGTGATACTAGCGCGGTGACCCATAGAACCAGGGTTACAGAAAGCGCCAGGTTTCCTCCTGAGACTTGAATCATTTCGTTTCCCAGCATCGAGAGAACTCCCGTTTTCCCGAGAGCGGCGACGAGTACGAAGAGCCCCCCAAAAAAGAAGAATATCTGCCAGTCTATCCTACCGAGAACATGCTGGACCTCGTTCGACCGGGACGACTCATAGACAAGTATCAGGAAAGCGGGGAGAAGAGTTGCAAGAGCCGCCGAGACCTCGAGAACGGTATGAACCACGAGAAAACTGACAGCTAGGACTAGAGATACGAGGCTGACCCTTAGTAGCCCCCTGTCCTTCACCGCCTCGGACGGGCTACGCAGGTCGAGCACGGGTTTCTGTCGATGACGCTTCATTGCGTCCCGATGGAGAAAATTCCGATTTTTCAAGTAGAGTAACCCGCCGTTCACAGCAATTGCAGCGAGAGCGATAGGCGCCGTGTTCTGGAGAAACTGGTTGAATCTGAGTCCTAGCGAGGATCCGATAATGATGTTTGTTGGATCTCCCACCATGGTGGCTAGTCCGCCTACGTTTGCGGCGAGAACCTCGGCAATGACGAATGGGACCGGGTCGATCCCCAGTCCATCAAACACTTCGACAGTGAGTGGCACAATGAAGAGTGCAACTGTCACGATATCGAGAAGTGAAGCCAATCCCGCAGTCATGAGTGGCAAGAGGACGTACATGCGGACGGGATGGGCGTCCACAAATCTCGCGAGGTGTAGTCCTACCCATTCGAAGAATCCTGCTTCGCGTAGCGATGAAGCGATGATGAACATTCCAAGCAAAACTCCGAGCGCTTGCCAGTTGATAGCCGAAGCTAGATCTGATTCGGTGAGAACGCCGGTTCCCACCATCAAGGTTGCCCCGAGAACAGCTGCAGAGGGCTTGTGGAACTTGTCTGAGAGAATGAGAATGTAGGTGCCGATGAAGACTCCGACAACTATGACGCCTATCGGCGTGGAGAGAACCAAATTCCTCCGCGGCTAAGGCCCGTTTCGTAAAAAAGCCTCGCTCAGAAAGGATGGTGGTGAAAGGCGCTCGGGTCAGGCTAGAACCTGCTCTACGTTATGAGTGATTAGGTAAGTAGGATATCTTGACCCTGTGCGTTTCGAAGAGAGTTCATACTCCCAACCTACGACAAGCGATCAAGTTCTCGGAATTCAGCTAGGTCATTAATCGCCCGGTTGTCAAGAGTTCTCTCGGCCGTGTCGTCTGGGGGACCTAGAGGCTTGTCAAAGTTTCCGGACTTCAAGTTCTTGACTAGATGAGCGAACTCGTGTGCCAGGGTCAGGAGAGGTTCGCGCGAGACCTTGAAGACAGTGATCAGAAACTCGGAGTGACCATTCTTTTCGCGGTACGAGAGCAGTCCCTCGTAGTAGCCTCCCCTAGTACCTTTGAGCGGGGGAGGCGGTCTAGAACTGTACTCGATAAACAACCGGCTCCTATCCATATGGTACTTTTCGCATAGGAAATCTAGGAAATCGGCGAACTGGTCGGGGTATTCCGTTCCTTCCACACTTGTCATATCATTCGAGGACCGTTAAGAAGCCACATGTCCGATAGACATGACATGGTAAGCGTCCCTATACCCGTTTTTCATGGCACGAAAGCCATGCGAACCTGTACAACCACCATTGCCTACACAGCTATCTCGAACTGCTGGATGAAAAAATTCGCCCATTTCAAGCCCCAATCCCGATTCCAAGCCCACGAATTCGAGAGCACGATTTTCCACGCTTAACCACAGGGGAAAACACGGAGGTCGAAAAAGCCCAGACAAGCCCATAATACGCCCGTCTCAAGAAAACAAAGCCGAACAACGCCCGGACAGAAACACCCCTCTAAAAAAATTGTCAGATTGCTCAAAGCTCCCGCGACGCGAGAGTGGTTCCACCGAGCATCACACACAGCCTGTAGCATAGTTTTTTATCAACACTATAACAGCCGGGCCCGCATGCCACATCACCGGTACAAGCTACCTGATCTTCCCTATGCCTACAACGCACTCGTTCCGACAATAAGCGAAGAAATCATGCGACTCCACCATGACAAACACCACCTCGCCTACGTAAACGGCGCAAACGCCGCCCTAGACAAGCTCCAGAAGGCCCGAGAGACAGGATTCGCAGGTGTCGACGTCAAAGGAATTGAACGAGACCTCGCCTTTCACGGTTCAGGCCATACCATGCACAGCACCTTCTGGCCCAACATGAAACCAAACGGCGGAGGAAAGCCCGGTGGAAAGATAGCCGACCAGATTAACACCGACTTCGGAAAATGGGACTCGTTCAAAGAACAGTTCAGCACCGCCGCCAAACAAGTCGAAGGAAGCGGCTGGTCCGTTCTAGCTTACGAACCATGGACCCAACAACTGATCACGCTCCAAGCCGAGAAACACAACGACCTAACAGTTCAAGGAGTGGTCCCAATACTCGTGCTTGACGTCTGGGAACATGCCTATTATCTACAGTACAAGAACGACCGCGCAGCGTACGTGGACGCCTGGTGGAACGTCGTCAACTGGGACGACGTAGAGAAGAGACTAGAAAAGGCCAGACGCTAACTCCTCCAAGTCCTCCTCTTCCTTTTTCTTCACAACAACCACAGGCTTCGCCATCCTCTTCTCAATCCTAACCCTAGAAGCGGGCAGCGGCTTCCCATGCCCTGGACAGATGATTTGAGCACCAAGGTCCAAGACTCGTTTTACACTCGCCTCGGTCTGACCAATATTCTCCATCAGCAAAGGCTCCACAAGCCGGCCTCGACGAGCACGCAACAGATCCCCAACAATAGCCACACTAGACTGGTTGAGAAAAAGCGTAACCGAGCCTTTGGTGTGTCCCGGCGTCCAGACAACCGACCCGTCCAAACCCACCTCCTCCAAGACTGACTCTTCGTCCGCCGCAAGATCCACATGGGCAGTCTGGAACTTGATGATCCGAAACAACTTCAGCGTCCAATATTCAAGCGTCGTTAGCTTTCTCACCATTTTTCCGTAGAGACTCCAAGCGCTCGGAGCCTGTATCACCAACGTCCCAGCCGCATAGGGCTTCTCGAACGGGTGTGAAGCAAGCTTCGCTCCGGTCCGTTTCTTCAGCGCCGCAGCGCTCCCAATATGATCCAGGTGCCGATGCGTCAACAATACAAGCTTCAAGTCCGAAGGTTTCTTTCCGAGCTTGGCGATAGCCTTGAGAATTCCCTTCTCACTACCTGGCAACCCGCTGTCTACCAACACGAGACCTCTTGGAGCCTCAACAAGGTACGCGTTAGCCGCTCTTGCCGGCACCCGGTAGACTCCCTCCGCGACCTCGCGCAACTACAGAGCCTCCCCTTCCCCGCAACTCAAAGCCCGCAGTTTGTCTCTAGAAACTTCTCGGCTCACAGACTATCCATCTTTCGTGTCTCATCAATCAATACCCGATTTAAGAGTGGTGAACCGAGCGCTCCACATCCCTAGTCCATTGAAATAAGGGACATCTCAGAAAGACTAGCGAGCGTTGAGCTTCTCTATCTCTTCCACACGCGCGAGAATCTCGTCCATAGAGCAAGGATCAAGATCAGGCCTCCGCATGTACGCAGCTGCCGTGGCATTCGCGAGGATCAGCCGTTCTCTGTGGTCGAGCCCGATTCCTTGAGCCAGAATGTCGCCTGCATTCCACGCATCTCCCGCCCCTGTGACCTTCAACGGAGTCGACATTGCACAGAGGACTCGTTCTCTCTGGCCGTCGATGAACGTGGCTGAAAAGGCGGGAGTGTGAAGATCGACCCTACTTCCAAGCATACTGAAGACGCTGGCAGCTTGGAATAATGGATTCTCTTCTTCTCCGTCAAACTTGCCAGTTTCCTCGGTAACCGCGGAGGCTAGTTGGGTAAGCTCGTTCTCGTTAACACTGAGTACGTCAACGAGCCCTTTGGATAGGACCAGCTCGTTGAGCCCTGAGATCTCGCTCGCCCTCGATGTAGGATCGCCTGGATCAAAGAACGTCACTCCTTTTCCCTCGGACTTTGCGATCTGAAACACTTTCTCAGCCAGCTCGGTTCCTCTCGAATTCTGGTTCCAGTTGAAAACACAGACAAAGTCAGCCTCTCGGATCAGCTCCTTATCCTCCTGAGTTAGTTTCTCAGGGCCGAAACTCGATAGAGAACCGGGATCACTCGCCATGATGTTGACATGTCTGCCTGAATATTCCGCCTCGAAGGCAAGAGTCCTCGACAGTGCTCCGGTGGATCTCACGCGGGATAGATCTGCGCCTTTCAGAAAATGGGCGAGGACAAGCTTTCCAAAGTCATCAGTTTCGACTATCGGAGACACCTTGACCCCAAGTTTCAAGAGCTGGGCCGAGAAGTTCGAAGCGTTTCCTCCCCTCCCCACTAGATGCTTCCATCCCAAAATGTTCCCGCCTCCCCTTTCTGCAACATCAACCATGGCCTTGGCCATCTCGTCAAGCTTGCCCGGATACGCAAGAATGTAGTCTAGATAGAAGTCCGGCATCGCGACCACTTTGAATGTCGGCTTCTCAGCGAGCTTTTCCCTCAGCGCGGACATGGGCTGAGACACCTTGGTCGCCATCGTTATCGATGACATTTTCCTACTATTAGTTGATAAGGCTGGGCCAGACATGATATCGGAACTGGTCATAGGATATGACTCAGGGACAAGCCCGCCCAATAACTAGACGGAAGCTTCAGCAACTCGGGTCACGAATCATCCGGACCGCCAGATTCGACAAAGACACCTTCCGTGAACTCAAGGAGGACAGGAGCGCGACAGGGCAGGCTATCGCAGTCCTACTAATAGTCGGCCTATCCTATGGACTCGGGTTCAGCATCTTCAGCGGGCTCCAAACCAAGAGCCTGTCACCCAGCCAGCTGATATCTGGGACCATAGCCAACATGATTTTCACCGACTTCGCCGCCTTCATCTGGTCGGCAACAGTCTTCCTAGTTGGAACAAAACTGTTCCAGGGAAAAACGGGCTTCTGGGAACTCGCCCGGCCACTATTCTTTTCCGCAGCCCCGGGGATATTCTTCATCCTTATTGCAATACCTGTCAGACCCATAATCATAGCAACAACAATCATCGCCTCAGCCTGGATCGTCTCAGCTGAGTTTGTCGCCCTAAAGAGTGCGATGGGTTTCAATACACAACGAACGCTCCTGACATCTGTTGTTGGACTGCTAACCCTCATCTTCATCCAGATGACAATATAGCTGGCTTCGCTCTAACCCAACTTACCGGATGTTACCTATCCTATTTGAGCAATGCAATTCGTCTCCAAGACATTTTCCCATGATTTGATAAGAGCCGGAACAGTACGAACGTGGGAAGAGGGGACACTAACACAATTGACTCCATACTCCGGGTCCGAACAAGACTTCAACCTGCGAAGGATGGGCTCCCGAATGTTGAAAGCGGCAAGATTCAACGGAGATACCTTCAGAGAACTGAGAGATGACCCCACTGGCACAGCACAATCACTCTCTCTCGTCGCCATAGTCGGGCTTTGTTACGGCGCCGGACTAGGCCTCTTCGGTTTCTTCGCCGCCGGAATATCTATGCTTGAACTTCTCACCATTACGCTCATAGGCTTGCTAGCGGCCATCCTAGTCGCACTAGTCTGGTCAGCTACATCCCTCCTAATAGTCACGAAACTCTTCAGGAGGAGAATTGGCTACTGGGGCTTCGCCCGCCCGTTTTTCTTCTCCTGGACGCCAGGGCTTCTATTCATTCTGATGTCGGGTCCAATCCCCATAGTTTTCGAAATCGTTCGGGCGACGAGCACGGTTTGGATAGGCATAGCTAGCGTTTTTGCTGTAAAGAACGCGGTGGACATCAGCACCCAGCAGAGCATGCTGACCTTCATAGCTAGCACGGTATTCCTCATCTTCGTCAGCGCACTCGTCTTATCTTTGATCCAGTTCCTAATTATCGGCTAAATCAACTGCTGCTTTCTCCAAGTCCCTGCTGTAGAGAATGCACGAGAGGCTGAGGAAAAGTGCCGAGTTCAGAGTCAGGCTATTTGCTGGAGTCCTGCCCAGTCGCAGCTTTTGAGACCGGAATCTTGGATTTTGCGAAAATCTCCATGGCTGGATCCTTGGTCATGTCATGATCCTTGTAGAGATGGTCCTGCAGCTCGTAATAGGTTGCGAATGTCCTCTCGATACCTTTCACCGAACATACGAAGCAGAGGATCTTATCTTGGACCATTCGCCAGGCACGATTCCGTATTGAACGAATAGCGTCAACTTGGATAAAAAAGAGACTTTTTCGATAAGGTGAATGAGAAGTTAACTAGCTGGCTTCCCCGAAAACGTTGGAGAGAAAGTTGACCGAGAAGTCTGGAGGCTTCATCAAAGACCCGATTCACGGCTATGTCAGAATCAGCCAGACCGAGAGATCGGTAATAGATACAGAGCCCGTTCAAAGGCTCAGGCGGATACGGCAACTTGCTGGCTCGGAATTCGTCTATCCTGCGGCAAATCACACCCGGTTCGAACATGTCATCGGCGCGATGCACCTAGCAGGCGCACTGGCTCAAGCCCTTCCAATAGATGTCCCTCAACACCAACAAGAACAGCTACGCCTTGCTGCGCTGCTTCACGACATCGGGCATGGACCATTTTCTCATGTCTTCGAGTCTCTCCTAGCGAAATACCTCGACAAGAATCACGAAGATTTTGTTCCCTGGCTTTTGAATGAGACGGAGATTGCCCAGACGCTTGAGTCCGTAGGACTGAACCCCAAGACTCTGGGTAGATTAGCCATTGGAAAATTGTCGGACAGAAGACAGCCATTCCTGGATCAGATAATCAGCAGTGGCGTGGATGTCGACAAGATGGACTATGTTGTTCGAGATTCCTTTCACACAGGAGCGGGGTACGGCTCCATCGACGTTCATCGCCTCCTATACACGATGGATATCGTAGAAAACAACCTTTCAGTTGATGGAACAGCAGTAGCAACGCTTGAGAGCTTCCTGCTCGCGCGATTCGAGTCCTTTCGAACAATATACTTCCACAAAGCTTCTAGAGCGGTTCAGATCATGCTTGTCAGAGCTCTCGAGGCTGCGAAGGACGAACTCCACCTGTTAGACTTTGACAGACCCGAGGACTTTCTCAAGCTCGACGATTACAAAATGTGGACAGAACTGAAGGAGTGTAAGAAATCCAGGAGTATTATGCAAGACCTCCAAACCAGAAGACTCCTAAAATGCGCCTACGAACATACAATTTTTTCCCCCGAAGAGAAACTGTCCGACATGATTTCAAACGAACGCGTTCGCGCTGATTTTGAAAAAGAGATTGCTAGAAAGGCGAAGATTACTGGAGAAGATGTTTTCATCGATGCCCCTACCTTACCTTCGGTCCCTTACCACAGTAACTCAGACTTGCAGCCAATGGACATACCCGTGTTCAAGCATTCGCCACACGGAAAGAAAGAGCTAGTTCCGCTATCAGATGCGTCTCGGATCGTTGGAGTACTTCAGACGTTCATGAACCTAGTGAGAGTCTACACCAAAGGGCCCTACCGTTCGAGAGTTGAGACCGCCTCGCGTCAGATCCTTGGAGAAAGATCATACTCAGGAAAGATGTCATCCTAGCGCTGAGACTCGAACGCCTCAATCCTGTCACTTCCTTGGAATTCTACAAGTTACATCAGCACTTTATTTCAACCCGTGAACTGATGTTGATATCCCGAGAAACCGTGGTGTCTAGACTGCCTAAGTTCATGCAAACACTCGACGACATAATTTATCGCGAGCTGGAAAAGATCGCGAAACGACGCGGAATAACAATTCAGGAATTGATCAGGGCAGTCATTGTTCCAGAGTGGATCAACGGACACCATAGCGTAGAGGTTAGGGATACAACCCCGGCCAAGCTGAATAGCTGGCGCTAGTTTCCATCAATTCTAGAGCCAACTGTCTAAGCGAGACAGCACGCGACGGACAACACGTCAAGAAATTTTCTTTCCTACTTAAGAATCGCGGAAAGCAACGAGTAGATCGTTTTGTAACACAGAGGATAACGTAGGCCTCACCCCTGTCTACTCTCAGTGAGTAAGATGTCGAAAGATAGACGAACGTTCACTCCTACGGTCCAGAACATTCTCTCAATACTTACCCGCGGGATGACTGTTCGATGAGCGTTGAGAGATTGGATGATACTGTGGCAGCGATTACTTTCGCTGCTACGGTCATCACTATCGCGGTAGGTTTCCTGTTCAACCTTTAGAGGAAGCCGGGTCGGCGCTCGAGCCAGACTTAGCCCTATCAAGCAGGCTCGCGTAAAGGCGGAGTGCCTCGCCTTCCGGGAGCTTCGTGTTTATCGATATGATGCTCATCTTGTTGTAGATTGCAGCAACTCTCTCCGATAGGGCCCTCGCTACGATTAGGTATTTCCCGCCGAGAAGAACGGATGAGGTCCCGGCTCCTCCTTCGCGTAAACCAGGTGTCGAGACGGCCAAAGTGCCAATTTTCATTGAATCCTCGTAGAAGAAGACCAAGACAGCGTTTTCTACCGGGAGCAAGCTTACCCTGTGGACCGTTCCATTCCTTTCCAGACTTGCTTCGAGCAAATCCACTTCAACTCACTCTTTTTTGTTCTTCTCCTATAAAATGGAACCAGGTGCTGAGGATCTCTCAGGACCAGAAAATATCGGAAAGATAGAGTTATCTTCGTCGCTACGTTATGTAGCGATCCTTGCCTTCCTCAGGCTTTTCCTCGCCTTCCCTGGCCTCTTCAACCTCTGCGTGTCTGAAACGTTCCATTTTCTTGCGCATGTCCTCAATCTCCGTATCCAACTCTTTCAAGTCCACTGGAATATTCACAAGTCCTGTCAGCATCTGGATTACCGCTCTCGCTGCCTCCAGATCAGGGTAAGCGCCTGTTGTCGCCCCGAGGAGGCCGGCGCATGATAGACTGCGCTGCCGACCTATGCCAAGAATCACGCCGGCTGCTCCTGTGACAGCTCCTCCCTTTGCAAGTTTTGCTCCCATCTTCTTCAGGCGCTCTCCGAGTTCAGCTTCCCCCACGACAGCGTAGACTGCTCCTACATCGTTTCCGGAACGGGTGCCGTATCCACCCATTGTGTAAACCGCCTTGCAGCCGAAGCGTTGCGCAAAGTCAAGAACGACGCTTGCCACCTCGTACTGTCCGGTTACGCTTGGTTGGGCGTCTCCGGTGAGGAGGATTACGTTGGGGTTTTTCTCACCATATCCGTAGAATTCGTATCTTGGAAGAGAGTAGGTTCCATCTTCTGAGATGTTGATGCCGAGGTTGCCGTCGGGGAAGAGCAGGTAGCTTGAGTATAGTTCCGCCATTTTCACAGGCTTCAACTTCTCGATGAAATAGTCCACAGCGACTTTTCCGACATAGCCGAGTCCCGGAAGGCCTTGAATCAGGACTGGCTCCTTCAATTCCACTTGTGCAAGCTCGTGAATTCTGGTGTCGCTTAGTACCTGAGAAGCCATGAAGAAACGCTTTCGGGCTTCCGCGGGCTCTGTGGCTTATAGTCATTTCGTAGAACGCCGACGACAAGTGGAGCGTGAAACGGACGGCGCTTGTTGGATTGACTGGCCTAAAGGAAGCTAGAGAGCTAGTGGTCTCCCTTCGAGGTCGTAGCTGCAGGCATCAGAGCTCTTAGCTGAGTGCTGGCTCTCAGTAGTTCTCCGGTTACAGCGTAGTATGCCCGGCTTCCAAGCGGTAGGAACTTCAAAGCTTTCGATAGTTGTTTGATGTAGATCTTGAGTTCTTGCGGATCTCGCCGTTGCGGAGCTTGAATATCAGGCGATTCATATCCGTCCTCGGAAGACTTGACCGTGAGCCGTTCTTTTCTTCTTGGCACACTTCCCCATTCCGACCGCTTTCGAACTCACCAATCGTAATGAGGATTCTGTATCCGGGACCTTAGTGGCAGCGGAATTATCGACGACTATGATTATTGGTGACGAGTTAGATCATGTTTCTAGACTACCAGAGATGGAACCGTAGGGAGAGAGTTAAAATAGCTTGAATCGGTCCTCCACGCTACTTCGAAACAGAAAGTGACTCTCATGAGCTGTGCACCATTTGTATCGTCACCGCACGATGTTGTCAAGAAGATGCTGGAGGTTGCAAGAGCAAGCAAGGACGATGTTCTCTGTGACCTTGGCTGCGGCGACGGCCGGATCCTGACCACAGCGGTAAAGGATTTCGGTATCAAGGCTGCCGTTGGCTACGAGATCAGGGAGGACTTGTTCAAGCAGGCGTCGGGAGAGGTTGAAAAGCTCAAGCTGGTCGAAAGGGTGCATATCTTCAACAAGGACCTGTTCCAGGCGGACCTGAAGGAAGCCACTCTGATCACATTGTATCTTACGACTTATGCGAACGAGCGGTTGAAGCCTAAACTGAGATCGGAGGCGCGGCCTGGTTCGAGGATTGTCAGTCATGACTTCATGATCAACGGTTGGAAGCCGTCACGGAAGGAGAACTATAACGAGCACACGATTTATGTCTACTCGATTCCCGACGCGTACTCGATCTAGGGCTCGTATCCAACCTCATCGAATCTTGACGATAGAATAACTGCTCCGAGTTCCACGATTCTCGGTTTCTCCCCGGTCGTTGTTGTGACACTAAGGATGCCGTTCTGGATTCGGACAATTCTTCCGATTGAGAGCAACATTCCCTGCTCGTCGAGTAGTCCTGCAAGAGTTCCTTTGTATGTTGAATCTTGATCGATTTTTTGTTGTCGCGATTTGTTGAACATTCTAAGCTTGATCGTGTTGAGGTTAAGATCTAGATGCTTGGGGTTCTGGAGGAATCTCCTGTATCCTTCTTCCCGTGTCTTCTTCCTTTCTTCCCTTGTTCTTGTCCGAGCGAAGCGTGAAGCTTCCAGCCTCAGGGTCGTGTATTGCTGCTGGTCAAGGATGGGATCGAGTTCATTATTAGAACTCAGGCCGAGTACGAGGTCTGGCTGCAAGATGTTTAGGAGCTGGAGCTTGTAGCGGACCGCTTCTTCGTCTCTGACCCAGCCATCGGTGTTCAGGATGATGATCTCGCTTCTCGCCCTTGTTTCGTCTCTGAGACGGGTGATTGACCGTACGAGCTTGGCTGAGACCGTGGAGGGGTTCGTGTCACCGATGAAGTGTGATCGCTCAGGTTTCAGGTCCTGAAGACCGAGGATGTGGTTGGAAACTGTGGAGGAGCTGGTTGTTGTGGGTGGTCCAATGTCGGCTTGACCGATGTCTCCATCGATGATGCTGGTCTGAATTCCATGGTCAAAGCAAACGTTGGCGAGGTAGGTGGAGAGGGTTGATTTTCCAACGTCGACATCTCCCAGAATTACAGCGAGTCCCCGCGATTGTCTGAGGAGGTCGCTCGCCTCTTGCCAACTTGGGGAGATAGTCGACCCATCGACCTGTTTGTAATCACCCTTTTCGCCCGTCTTGACGTGAAACACTGCCTCCTTGTCGGTCTCGATCGGAATTCTTCTAAACTTGGTGACCACTATTGGATCTCCGGTTCGAATTGGAGCTCCTAGTGTCCAAGCTTGGCCTTCCTCGAGAGCTATGGATGCGGGACCATCGACGAGGAGAGTTTTGTCCGCTTGAAGCCTAACTTGAGGGAAATGTCTTCCTCCTAGACAGAGTTATTCAATCTAGCCAAACTTTGCTCTCGATAACAAGTCGGCGGGGTCTTGGTTATGCAACGGTTGAGCACGGGAATTAGCGGGTTGGACCGGTTGCTGAAGGGCGGTTTTGCCCTTCGAAAGATCAACTTGGTCTACGGGGAGGCGTCGACTGGGAAGACAGTTCTGTCGATGCAAACCGCTCTGCGGGCTGCGGCGAGAGGCTTGAAGGTTTTCTTCGTTGATGCTGACCTCTCCTTCTCGGTCCAGAGGCTTGAATCCCTGGATCGAGGGAAAGAGCTTGCTGAGAATATTGTAGTGTTTCAGCCAGAGGACTTTCGTGAACAGATCCGGATAACAGAGAGCCTTGAAGTGCTGTTGTCTAAGACCCCGGCTTTGTTGGTGGTTGACTCGGTAACGGGCCTTTATCGTGCTGATCTCGAGAAGCCGGGGACGGTTTTTGTCAATAATCGTGAGCTTAACAGGCAGCTGGC